>Ga0210402_10002392_pt1 | contig 18331 bp, 19 predicted proteins | sample IncBWC7MmetaG_FD_161055 | JGI IMG/M metagenome (GOLD analysis project Ga0210402, IMG submission 161055) | Forest soil microbial communities from Barre Woods Harvard Forest LTER site, Petersham, Massachusetts, United States - Inc-BW-C-7-M | ecosystem: Environmental > Terrestrial > Soil >... | reverse complement strand
GTTCGGCTGTGTCCATCACTTGCAGGCTGAACTGGTCCTCATTCAAAGTCACGCCCTTAATCTCGTGCCCATCCGGAGTCACGACCGTGACGGTTTCATATTCCTGCGCAAACTCTTTGGTCGATTCGGTGAGCCCCCAAGCCAGCCGCTTGCTCGGAGTGCGAACCGACTCGACCAGGGACTCAACGGTTCGCGCCGTGCCCACCGTGGTCAAATCCGGGCCGAGGCGTCCTCCCTTGCCTTCCACCATATGACACGAGGAGCAATTGGCGTCACCATAAAAGAGCTCTTGGCCGTGGGCAGCGTTGCCGACCGGCTTCGTCGGCGCCTGAACCTGAACGCTTCGCAGATACGCAATGATCTGCCAAATCTCATCGTCGGTCATGCCGACGCCTTGACCGTTGGTTCCGTTGGCGGGCATCACCGTGCCGGGGATTCCCTGGCTGATGTTCTGGAACATATCGGCGTCGGAGTCTCCGTGACGCTTGTGGGCGCGGGTGAGGTCGGGGCCGCGGCCTCCGCCGCGTGCGCCGAGGCCGTGGCAGAAAGCACAGTTTATGCGGAATTCGAATTCGCCCGCCTTCGCGGCTTTGGGGTCCGCGGCCAATGGGTCGTGGATTTGTTCGGCACGAGTCGAGCAAGTCAAGAATGCTGCCAGCGCGAGCACTCCCAGCGTGGCAACCGGAATCGCGGTCAACGTGCGAATGCTAAGCAAGGATTTTCCCTGAACCGACCTTATCGGCGTTACCATTCTTGAGTTTCCGAGGTCACGAGATTGCGCGAATGATAGCATGGGGCGTTTTCTCGGATTTCCCACAACGGGACAGAGTTTACTGTCTAGTATCGGGTGCCCCCTCACCCTTTCTATGCAAAACATAGAAAAACGGGACTTAAAATATGACTACGTGCTAGATCTTTGAGTTTTAAGGAGTTACACGCAAAATCCAGAGAACATGGGAGTTACGGGCGAGACAGTTCCATTTTGGAACCGAGTCTCAGATGGCTCGGGCCGCGGTTGGGTTCGATTGTCAAAGAGCGGCGATTATCTCGCAGAAAACCTTATCAAGCTAAGGTTATCTTAGTTGAAAGATGCGGTCAAGGTTAAAAACCGGCACACTCCGTCACCGCGGGGAGGAACGAGTGAAGCTCGGGGGCCTGCCCGGGACCTGACGTCTATGCCGTATGCCTAAGAAACACTAAACGAGACTACGGCGCGGGTGCTGGCCGCAGCAGTTCCATGTCAATTGTTATGGGTACATCGTCGCCAACCGCGGCGCCAGCTCCGTTCACTCCGAAGTCTTTGCGGTTGACCGTGGTCGTGGCCGAGGCTCCCATGTGGAGGTTGCCTTTCGGGTCTTTGATTGGCGCGGTGGGGCCGTCGACGTCGAGGACGACCTCCTTGGTCACGCCGTGAATCGTAAGGTCTCCCACGACTTTCATTTTTCCGCTTCCCGCGGCCTCGACACGTTTGGATTTGAATGTGAGCGTAGGATACTTGGCCACATCGAAGAAATTTGGGCTGCGCAAATCGCTGTCCCGTTTCTCAACCCGCGTGTCCACGGAATTGGCATCGATGGTCGCATCGATCGTGGTCTTCGCGGGGTCGGAAGGGTCATATTGAACCGAACCGCTGACTTTGGTGAACGCGCCGCGAACCGTGGAAATTCCCAGGTGGCGCACGGAGAACTGTGCCGCGGTGTGGTTGGGATCAATGTTCCAGGTTTGCAAGTTTGAAGTTTGCATCTGAGCAGCTGCGGGAAGGATCAGAATCAAGGACACGACAACAATAAAAACACGCATGTGCGATTTTCTCCTCAGATTAGATGTGGCTTGTAGATCGCAGGCTCTTTCTTATGTCGCTTACGGTTGCAGATTAAACGAGCCCTTCAGCATGATGTCACGCGACGAAGATCCAACCAGAACATCGAACTGGCCAGGCTCGGCTACCCAGTCCTTCTTCGCGGTGCTGTAGAACGCCATTGCGCCGTGGTCAAGCGTGAAATGGATATCTTTTGTTTCTCCCGGAGCGAGGTCAATGCGGCGAAAGCCTTTCAGTTCCTGCGTGGGGCGATCCACGCTCGAATGTCCGTCGTGTACATAGAGCTCTACCACTTCCGCTCCTGAGCGTGATCCGCCATTGTGAACCCGGAGGCTCACTTCCACAGCCTTCCCAGACGATACGCTGCTCGGCGAAACCTTCAGATCGCTGTAATCGAACTTGGTGTAGGAAAGACCAAATCCGAAGGGAAAAAGAGGCTCAACCTTATGCTTGTCGAAATATCTATAGCCCACGTAAATGCCTTCCGCATAATCGACCTGGAAGTTCTCGCCGGGATAATGTCCGTAAGCCGGAGAATCTTTCCACTCCTTCACGAAAGAGACAGGGAGTTTTCCTGAAGGATTTGCGTCGCCGAACAAAACGTCAGCGATTGCATTTCCGGCTTCCTGCCCGCCATACCACATGTCCAGAATGGCGGGAACCTGCGCGATCCACCCGCTCATAATGACCGGACCGCCGGCATTGATCACGACGACAGTATTCTTGTTGACCTTGGCCACGGCCTTGATGAGATCGTCTTGTCCCGCAAGCAAATCGAGCGATTTGATATCGAAGCCTTCCGACTCGAGCTTCGCCGATCTGCCTACGACGATGACTGCAGCATCCGCTTTCGCTGCGGCGCTCACGGCTTCATTTCTGAATTGCTCTCGCGCCTCCGGAGTATCTTTGCCGGGATCCTCGCCTTCCATGGAAACGCCCAACGCATAACTCACTTGCATGCGCTGCCCGGCTCGATCCTGAATACCCTTCAACGGAGTTATGGAATATTTGGGAGTGACCAGTGAACTGCCGCCCCCGCCCGTTCTGGCTACCGCAGCACTCGGCCCCATGACAACGACTGAGTGGATCTTCGCCGGATCGAGTGGGAGTAGGTCGCCTTCGTTCTTGAGGAGAACAATACTTTCGGTGGACGCCTTGCGTACCAGCACCCGTTGCTCGGGGGTATCGATTTCGCCGGTTGCGGCGTGCGGCTTGTCGAATTGGCCGCTGATGAACATTACGCGTAACATGCGGCCTACGTTGTCATCAATCGTCGCCGTGGATATTTTGCCGGACGATATTTCCGGCAGCACTTTCTCAGGCACCAGCCAGCCACCACCGTTACCGGACGCTTGCGTTTCCGGCTTTGCCAGCCACGCTTTCATGGGTTCACCGCCCGGCATCTCCAGATCCATCCCGGCATTCACCGTTCCGGCTGTGCTGTAGGTGCTACCCCAGTCGGAGACCACGAATCCCTTGAACGCCCACCCTTTTTGGAGAGTGTCTTTGAGTAAGGCAGGGTTCTCGGCACAGTACACTCCGTTGAGTTTGTTATAGGCCGACATCACAGACCAGACGCCAGCTTCCTGAACCGCGGCTTTGAAGGCGGGAAAATAAATTTCTTGCAATGCCCGCTCGTCGACTTCGGCATTGATCCGATGCCGTTCGAACTCCTGATTGTTCGCGGCAAAGTGTTTGACAGTTGCGATGACGCCCTCGCTCTGAACCCCTTTGATGTAAGCCACCGCCATGCGGGCAGCGAGATAGGGATCCTCGCCGTAGCCCTCGAAGTTTCTTCCCCAGAGAGGAGTGCGGTTAATGTTCACGGTTGGACCTAGAATCATGTCGCGGCCTAAAGCTTTCACTTCCTGGCCGATCGCTTGCCCCTCAGCCTGCGACAATTCCGTATCCCACGTAGCGGCGGTTGCAATTCCCGCGGGGAATGCGGTTGTGGTGACTTGTTTCTCGGCCACCTCCGCACTGGTCTCAGAGGAAGGGCCGGCCCATGATCGTATCCCGAGCGGGCCATCGGCCATTTTGATCGAGGGAATGCCGAGCCGTTGATTGGGGACGCTCTGCATCCAATCGGCTCCACTCAACATGGCAACCTTTTCCTGTAGCGTCATGCGGCCCAGCAAATCTTGAACGCGCTGCTCAACCGGCAGAGTGGGATTCTTGTAGGACGGAACGTCGGAACTGCTGGGCTTCTGGGCAAGGCACACGATCGCCGCGAAGAGAATCGACAGCAGACAAGGGAGACGCCTCATGGTCATAACCTTCTCAGATGGTCTTAAATTCACGGGTAGAGTTTATCGTACAAGCCAAGCATTCGCTGCTGGTGTTGAACTTGGCCGACAGGCAGACCCCGACATGAACTCCTTTGGTGTGATGGCAAGCAACCCTCAGGTGAGCTTTCGCAACCAAACTGACGGCGTCGCACAGGTTGTCTTAAGGGTGCTCGATCGCGATTAAACTAACGGAGCATTGATGAAACAAACGGATAGCCGTAAGGAAGCGCGCAGGTCGCGACCTCATACTGGACAGCGCAGGCAAAATTCAGATAAAACAAAAACGGCCAAGATCAGTCCGCAAGACGTTTTAGGAACGAACCCCAGCCGGGAAAACAGCTTGTCGCGGAACCTGGATCAAGAACAATCAGCGCGGGAAACGTACGAAAAAGCATCGTGGTTCCGAGTGGAATTGGGACGCGCGGGGTTTATTACCTTGAGCTTTTTGTCGTGAGTGGTTCCATGGCAATCACGACACACATTTTTCATGGAGAAGAAAAGCAGCATGGCAGGCGTGAAAAAGTTAAAGATGCAGGGAGTTTCGAGGTTGTGCCCTGCTGGAAAAGTCGCCTCACCTCCACGCAACCCGCAGCAGCAAAGCAGCACCGGGCAAGCGAAGGACGGTAGGCAAGAGGAAACGCAATGCGTATTGTAAAGTCCATTCGTACGTTGTTGTTCGCCGTTGTAGTGCTGGCAATGTCGGCGGCGTCATTTGCTCAAGTGGGGATCGGGATATCGGTGAATTTCGGCCCGCCTGCCCTTCCCGTGTACGAGCAGCCTCCTTGTCCTGCTGAGGGCTATATCTGGACTCCTGGCTACTGGGCCTACGGCCCGGACGGTTATTACTGGGTGCCGGGCACGTGGGTGCTGGCGCCTCAGCCAGGCTTCCTATGGACTCCGGGGTGGTGGGGATGGGGCGGCTCCGCATTCATTTTCCACGTAGGGTACTGGGGTCCGCAGATCGGGTTCTACGGCGGAATCAATTACGGATATGGCTACTTCGGGAACGGCTATGAAGGTGGGCGTTGGGACAACGGACGCTTCTTTTACAACCGCTCAGTGAACAATGTCAATGTCACCAATATTCACAACGTTTACAACACCACCGTGATCAATAACACCACGGTGAACCGCGTCAGCTACAACGGCGGCAACGGTGGAATCACGGCGCGTGCTACGCCTGAACAAGAAGCGGCTGAAAGAGAGAGACACATTCCGCCCGTAGCGGCTCAGACTCAGCATGAGGAAGCTGCGCGCAACGACCCACAGCAGCGGGCCTCGGTGAACCAGGGCAGGCCTCCGGTCGCGGCCACAGCGCGACCTGCAGAATTCAAGGGTGCCGGCGCCGTGCCTGCCAAAGAGGCGGGAGCGCCATACCATCCGCCAGCCGGTGCACAACATGGCAACGAGCAGGCTGGTCGACCGGAGAACAATGTTCCTCGACCGGGGAATAACGGAGCGGCTGGTCGGCCGGAGAACAACAATGTTCCTCGGCCGCCCGCTCCAGCCCACGCCAAGGATATTCAGCCCCACGAACGTCCTCCTGCACCAAACACGGGAAACCCGAAAACGGATCAGAAATACCAGCAACAGCAGGAGAAGCTTTACGCGAAGCAGGAGCAGCAACACCAGAAACTCCAACAGCAGCAGGAGCAGGAGCACCAGAAGGCAGCCCAGCAGCAGGCTAACGAGGCCAGAAACCAGCAGATGGAACAAAAGCACGCGCAACAGACGCAGCACATGGAGGCACAACACACTCAGCAGCAACAGCATTTACAGCAGAAACAACAGCCACCGCAACAGCACAGTGAACCTAAGCCTGCAAAGTAGGTCCGTCTGCAAACGGAACGCTTAAAGGCAATCAAGGCTGGGGCCGCGCCGGGTGTGATCCATCCCGCGCGGCTCGGCCTCGCTTGATTAATCCGCTCGCAACGATCAAGCTTCGATGGAACTCCACAAATGCCCCTATCGCGGAAGCGCAAGCGTGCATGCCTGCTATTCCCTATTTTTCTCGTGTACGCTGTGGCCGCATGAGCAGGCTTTGGCTTAGACTCTCTATGCACAAAGTTTCCCGGAGGTTTTTTGGCCAGTGTTCGCAAGATCGCCCCCGCACTCAAGAAGCGCGCTGCGCAAATCAAACTGATCCTCATGGACGTGGACGGCACCATGACCGACGGCAGCGTCACGCTGCTCTCGCAAACTGACGGCACCGCCCTCGAAATCAAAACCTTTGACGCGCACGACGGTCAGGGACTCACGCTCGCGCACACCGCCGGTCTCCGGACCGGCTGTATTACGGGTCGCGAAAGTGCTGCGCTTCTTCGTCGGGCGAATGAAATGAAAATGGAATTTGTCTACATGAAACAGCCGTTAAAGATGCCGGCGTACGAAGAAATCCTTCACAAGGCGGGGGTCTCCGATTCGGTTGTCGCTTACATCGGCGATGACCTTCCAGATATTCCGTTGATGCGCCGAGCGGGCCTTGCGGTTGCCGTGGGCGACGCCGTTCCCGAGGTGAAAGATGCTGCGCACTACACGACGAAATCGCTGGCTGGACACGGGGCTATTCGCGAAGCCATTGAACTCGTTCTTAAATCCAAAGGCATCTGGGAAGCGCTGATCGACAGGGCGCGTGCTTGAGACGTTAATTCTTCTTCAATGCTGGATCATTCGCGGAGTCAAAGTACCGCGTGTCGGTTGGACCGTAGCCCGAGATTTGCACAATCACCGGAGAATCGTCAGTCCGGGCAAAGTGATCGACGCCGCCCGGTTCCGAATATACGCTTCCCGGGGGCAGCGTCTTCAGCAATTTCTCATCGAATGCGGTGGCATAACCGAAGTGCCAATCGCCAGAGACGACGGCGGCCATGCGGTCGTCGCGATGGGAATGGGCCTGTATCGTGGTGCGCGGCGGTATAAAAAGGAGAATCGTATAAAAGCCTACTTTTGACGGGTCGCCGAACAACACTTTCGAACGAACTCCGGGCACAGCCGAACTGCCCGTTGGGCTATCGTTGAACGTGCTCGCCGAGACCTCCTGCGGCGTCAGGCGCATTTGAGGAAGGTTGGACGGGTTCGAAGCAAATGCAGTGCAGCAGCAGAGTAAGACAATCATTGTGTTCTTAAGCATCGCCAATATTCCTTTCGACCAGTTGCTGCCGTATGTTGATGGATCGCCCGCCTCAAGAATCTAATGCACCTCACAGGAACTTTATCAGCGCGTCGGTTGTTTCCCACACTGTCGAAGTGTGCGCTCCAAAATAGCGTTTCTATTCTGCGGCCTTTGTCCCCAATGTTTCGACTACTGCGATGTTTTGCAGCAGCTCGGATGGAAAGCCGTGCCGCTCCTGCAAATAGGCTGGGCCGTTGTAACTGACCCACACCTTGCCTTGAGCGTCTTCAGTGATCAAAATCTTCAGAGGAAGGTCGATGGCGATACTGGGCGCGGCCAGCATCAGAGGAGTGCCGGCTTTCGGGCTGCCGAAGATCAGCAGTTTGGTGGGCGGCATTCTCAATCCCACTTTTTCCGCTTCTCCGCTGTGGTCAATGAGGGCAAAGAGTGCGACTCCTTTGGATTGCAGAATATTCTTGAGCCGATCCACGGTTTGCTCGACCGTATGATTGCTCGGCTGCACGACGATTCCCCTACCAGCCGCCAGTGTCATGGATGCCTCCTGATAATTAGACTTAGTGTTTTCGAAATTTGCGTTCGCGGAGCCGTGTACCGAAACCAAGTAGATCGCCATCGCCAGTCCAACCAAAGCCAGAAACAAAGCTATTAAAACGGCCTGCATCGACGGACGCGGCGGCACTGGCACTCCCTGATCCAACTGCCGGACCAATCGAACGTGATCCCATGCAGAATGAATATTCACGACCACTCCCACTGCGATCAGTGCGGTGCCGAACCAGAGCGATAGCCCATAAGACTGGGCTGAAAGAGTGCGCTCGACGACTTGGATCTGCTGCAGGAAGAGGCCGAATCGTGCCACAACAAAGCCAAATCCCATCAACGCTAGACCAGTGCGAATCCAGGCGAGAAAGGTTCGCTCGGCAGCAAGATAATCGCTCAGGCTGGCTCGCTGCCGCGTATCGGTTGAGGCATCCATTTTGCTTTCCTTTCGGGCATCCTCATCAGAACCGGCGACATCGTCGCGGCTGTGCACATCATTGTTCCATGCGCCTTGCGGCCCGAAGGAGACCAACTCCGAGGCTTAGAACGGCGGCCGCAAGAAATAGTGCGCCGATGTAAGCGAGGTTCATCAAACCATTCGGCTCGGTCGCCGTTGGCGAGACGACGGAAAGAAAGAACGCGGTTGGGATCAGAATCGCGGCGATTGGTGTGCCGGTTCGCGCGATCCACTTCCAAAAGGGCGAAAGCACTGCCTCGTCAACATAACGCAGCATGACCAGTGAGAGCACGAGATAGACGCCAGCGTGCGCGTGTCCGGCGCGCCAGAGATCGTGTCGCAACGGATTGTCGGTGTACCCGGGCGAATTCCTCGTCAAGAAACTGAGGAGAGACAATCCGCCGAACATTACTGTGGGAAGAACGACCAGAAGGATTCCCGCAAGCATTCGCGATTCTCTTGACATGATGCTCTCCCTCAAAAATCTTTATACACTGATTTACGGACGTCTAATTCCAGTCGTCTCTCGATCTTGCGGATGAGTTGCCCGCCCGTACGCTTTTACACTTTTGTAAACAGATGACCAAGAATGCATCACGAGATGCAGTGTTTTTTTCGCTACCACGGAAGTCCTGTGGATGCATAACACCTTCGGTATAGTCGGCATGTGGTCGAAGTCATATTTAATAGCCGCCCACTCTGAGGTTGTTAGATAATTGCATCAAACCCTGCTGAGCGTTTCCCAGGTGCACAGCATACCGAGAGGTAGTTCCCATGAAACGCATATTTTGGCTCAGTCTACTCATGTTGACTGCCGATTTGTTTGCTCAGAACACAATTCCAGCCGGCACAATCCTTCCCGTTGCTTTGAACTCTTCCCTGAATTCACGGAAAGTCAAATCGGGGCAAGTCATTACTGCACGAGTGATGCAGGATGTTCCGTTGCCAGGATCAACGATTCATGCGGGTGCGAAGGTTATCGGCCGCGTGATCGATGTCAAGCCAGCAAATGGTGCCCGCGGCGCGCAAATATCTTTCCGGTTCGACACGCTCGTGGTTTCCAAGCGGCGGATTCCCATCACTACTAATTTGAGGGCGGCGGCGTCGATGATGGCAGTGGAGGCGGCGCAACTTCCGGAGAGTGGCCCGGATCGGGGAACGTCACAAAATGCCTGGACCACGGATCAGATCGGAGGCGAGGTCGTCTACCGCGGCGGTGGGCCGGTTGCTGATGGACTGCGGCCTGTCGGAGAACCGACGTACGGCGGGGTGCTGGTTCATGTGTCTGCCAAGCCTGGCACGCCGTGCCGGGGCGAGATCGAGGGCAACGATCGGCTGCAAGCCTTGTGGGTGTTTTCCTCCGACGCCTGCGGAGTTTACGATTTCGCGGACCTGAAAATCGTCCATGCAGGCAGGAGCGATCCAGTGGGAGAGATTACGTTGGCGTCCGACAAGGGCGACATGAATGTCAGGGCTGGCAGCGGAATGCTATTGCGGGTCAACCAGACATCCGAGCCATGACGGCAATTCCCGCGGGTTCGGACTTATCCCGGTCTAGTCATGCCTAATCCGTCCGGACATTCGTTGGCTTACCTCGTCACGTCCACGACGGCGACCTTATTAACTCCGCTGCATGCCAGGTACAGCCGCCGATCCGGCGTGGCGACCATGTTGCGTACCACACCACCGCCGGATGGGATCTCTTCCCTGCTGAAGCTCTCGGATTTGGGATCGAACCTGACCAGCGTATTTGGCTTCACGCCCGACTCGCTATACCAGACCTCGCCGTCGTTCGTGATTGCGATTCCGTACGGCTCTGACTCCGCTCCTCCAGGCGATGCCCATTCTTTAAGCAACTTTCCGGCTGCAGGATCGAAGTGCCCCAAATACCCACGCGCGAAGTCGGTATAGAAAACAGACCCGTCCGGCGCCAACGCAAGTCTCCGAGGGTGCGCGTTCGCAGCCGGCAGTGTGTACTCGTGTATCGTCATGGTCCGGGGATCAATCGCGGCCAGTTTGTTGGTGCCGAACTCGCAAAAGAATGGCATGTTGTTCTGCAAGATCACGATGCCGTACGGCACTGCATGCGGCGTGGGGACTTTCGTGAGAATCATCTTGCCGGTTTTAGGATCAAGCCGCCCGATGTAGTTGGTCTCTTCGTTTGTGAACCACAAAATGCCGTCGTGATCGAATACGGGCGTGTGGGGATCAATCTCGGCGCCGCCGGTGGGGCGGTATTCGGTAATCTCCTCCGTCTTTGGATCGAGCTTGCCAACGTAACCTCCGGAGATTGCCGTGAACCAGATGTTACCGTCTTTATCCGCAACCAAGCCGTGCGGCCCGGACCGGGGTGTCTTCAGGGAGTATTCCTTAAACTCTCCGTTTTTGGGATCGAGCCGCCCGAGCTTGTTCGCTCCCTGTCCCGTGTACCAAAGCGAGCCGTCAGGTGCGAGTGCGGGGTCGTGGGGCCGTGATTTTGGCGTCGGAACCTCGTACTCCCTAATCTGCACACTTAGCGTATTCACTGCCCCGAATGCGGTTATCGCGGCGACCAGCGTAAACAACCACAATTTGCGCAGAGACATGACTGGTCCCCCTCAGTCGAAAATTGTAGTCTTCTGTTCTGGGGCTTTCCAGAGCCGCAGCTATCCACTTTCACCGCGAAACAGAGCTTTCTGGAGGGTATGGATTTTAGACGCTAAGGGGAACGGCGTTCTCGGGGCCGGAAGGCGACTGATAAGAGGATTCGATCACGATTCCGAGGCTGACACAGGAGTTTACGTCTGCCTCGGGGAACGATGAGATTGAGTAAGAAAAGCTACTTCGCCGTAACCAGGTTGTGCGTGATGGCGTGCACCGACAGCGCGATCCGGTTCTGCACTCCCACTTTCCGCATCAGCTTGGCGACGTGAGCCTTCACGGTACGTTCTTCGATGCCCAGCGCTGAACCGATCTCCTTATTGGAGCGGCCCGCCACCAGCATTTCCAGAACTTCTTTCTCGCGATCGGTAAAGGTAACCCTGCCCGCGGGGAAGATGCGGCCCGGTGACGACGACACTCGCTCGATGAACATGGAAAGCACCCGCCGGGGCGCCCATACCGAGCCTTCATTCACTACCCGGATGGCCTGCACGAATTCGGTTGGCGAGGCAGCCTCGTCCACGTAGCCTTTGGCGCCCGAGGCGATGGCCTTCAGAATGGTCTCTTCATCGATGCCGGAACCTGTCACAATAATGCGCAGGTCGGGGCGCGTAGCTTTCATGGTGGCCATCAGGTCGAACAGGTTCTGGCCATTGCGATTGCCGAGCAGGATCAGATCGATACCCTGCAAGTTGCCAATATCGGGAAGCGAGGCAGAGATCAGTTCGAAATCCGACTCATTATCAAACAGGGCCCTAAATCCCACGAACCGCAGCGGATCGCTTTCCACCACGGCAATACGGATCGGCGCTTTCTTTACCGGTGCAGCTTTCGTGGCCATTGCAGATTTCATAGCTTTCCTACTCGGGTAGATGGGGCTAGCATAATTGCAATTGCCCCCGATGGAAAGCTCAGTAACGATTTGGCAATTACGGCAGTAACATGGAAAATCTCAAGGAAAGAGGCTGGAAACTCATGAAATTACCCTTCCGATTACCCTCGCGAAGACGGTTGGCCGGGATTGCGGTGTTGATGGTTGCAGCTTTAATGGCCTGCGGAACGCTGTTTTCAGCGGCACAGAGCGCATATCAGCCAAAATTTAAAGGGGATCCAGCCCGGTCGGAAGCTGAAGCCAATGCGCTAGGTTACATGCGTACCGTGATTCGGGCGCAACAGCAATACTACAAAAAAGATAATAAGTACGCCCCAACCTTGGCGGATTTGGTTCATTCCGGCTCCTTCACCAAACGCATGACCCAGACCGACCGGGGAGATTACACCGTTGGTTTCCATTCGCGGAAAGATGGTTATGAGCTGACGATGACTCCCAAGCAACTGGACGCGGAACATCGCGCGTTTTACGCCAACGAGGATGGCGTGATTCACGCCGATGAGACTAAGGCGGCCGACGAAAATTCGCCGAGTGTGAAGTGAACGACGCTTTGTGGTCTTCCAGCCGATCGAATGCGAATTTCACGTGGGCCCCGCCGCGCGCGGACGCCCGGTCTCCATTGGCAAGCGTTTAGCTCGTCGGCCCGGGTTTGATTTCCGCTGCCTTGTCGTCGCGGTAAGTGATGCTGAGGGGGTTGCCACCGTTCGGATAATTCACCGTCCGATTCCCCGGCTGTCCTGTGCTCTCCGGAATCCCCAAGCCAATAGCAAAGTCTGTCTGCAGTTCGCTCATCCCTGGTTTGACCTGATGCTTGTCGATCGCTTCCCAAACTTCCGCTGGCCAGTGTTTGTAAAGCTCGTGGGGATCCTGGATGAAAAGCATGTCGTCGGAGTAGAACTTGTAGTTATCCTCCTTGATTGATCCGATGAAAAAGGCATAGCTCTTTCCGTCCTTCTCAAATACTGCCATCACCTGCCGCTCGCCCGGCGATTGTGGCGCGACCTCAACGATGACGTCCTTGATCTGCAGTTTTTCCAAAGGCAGCAGTTTCCCGGCCTCCTTCGAGAAGTCCACGTGATGGCGGGCCGAATCGTACGGATAAAGCGTGTAACCGTAACCGACCTTGACCCACACCGGCTCCTCGGTCAGCTGATGCGCGGACTTCAGATCGTAGGGATACAGCTTCTTTGGAATTACGTAGTAGTCAGGGTTCAACGGAGGTGCCTGCTTCTTGGCCTGCTCGATGGCGCTCTCATGCCGCTGGTACAGGACGAACGCCAGCCGGGTCCCGGATACCAGAAGGGCCACGATCAGCACCAACTGAATCCTCTGCTTGAGTTCGGGGCTGATTTGCATAAACCGTATACCTTATCAGACTATCCCGCTGAGACCGCGCCTGGGATGGTAATTCGAGACTGACGCGTCGCTAATCCTACTCTGATGCGGTAAACTGGCTGTGGGTGAGACGCCCCGTCCAAGCTGGTTTCGGGCGGAAGTTTCGAGGAGAAGACCATGGCAGCTGTAACTGAAGACGAAGTTCGAAGCGCTCTAAAGCAGTGTTATGACCCGGAGATCCCGGTAAACATTGTGGATCTGGGCTTGATCTACGCAGTGCGCTTCGAAGCCACGCCGGAAGACCGTCAAGATGTTTCAGTAGACCTGACGCTTACCTCCCCGGGCTGCCCGTCCCACGTGATGATCGGCGAACAAGTGAAAGCCCGCCTGGAGCAGTTGCCGGGTATCCGTACCGCAACCGTGAATGTAGTGTGGACTCCGCCGTGGACGCCTGAGCGTCTGAGCCCCGAGGCCCGCACGCAGTTGGGCATCGAATAGCCTCAGTAGATCGCGTGCCCCGGCGCCTGGCTACGCACGTCTGGTTTTGATGCCATCAGCAGTAACCCGCCAATCCTCTTAAACGCCCGTAAGTCCTCCAGGCTGTGAAATGACTTCGTCTGATAGTCGTCCGGGGTGGGCGTGTCATCGGAAATGCGCCGGGCTTCGACGTTTTCAAACCCGTGCTTCTTCAGCAGTTCGACGTATTCCGCTTCCGAGCGAACATGCACCGGCACGTTCAGCTTGTCCACCCATTGCAGGGAGTATAGATTGTCTTTGTACAGATTGATCAGAATGAAGATGCGCCCGCGCGGCGCCATCACCCGAAACAACTCCGCCAGCGCGCGCTCCTGATCCGGGTAATAATAAAAAGACTCAACCGACAGCATCTTATCGAAGAAGTTCTCTTCCCACGGAATCTGCTGGGCCGATCCCCACACATACAAAATGTTCTCGAAATCTTTCGACGCCGCCCGCGCCTGACGGATCATTTCATCCGCGACGTCGACCCCTACAACTTGCCCGAACCCTTCGGGGCCGTCGGCCACCAGACGCGCCAGCAGCCGTGTTGCCCAGCCCGAGCCGCAGCCCAGATCCAGCACGCGATCACCGGGACGAAGATCCATCAGTCGGATGGTCTTGCCGGTGATGTCCAGGTGATGGCGCTCCATCTTTTCGCCTTCACCCGCCTCGGCCCAGCGATTGAATTCCCGCTGAAGCCGCTCGTCGGGAGTTGGTGTAGTCTCTGGCATCGGCTCTGCGTCGACAAACGATTCCTGGTGGAGGAGAGGCGTCTCGGCCGTCCAACCGGGCGAGGACCCCGTCCTCCATTGTAGCTCAGGATGCCCGGGCGTTCGGGAGGGGCACGACTTCAGTCGTGCCGTAAGCACCAACATACTCCGGGCTTCAGCCCCTGAGGAAACCGGGTGCCCCACGTCTCGCGCCTTTCGAGACGTGGGAGAGCGGCATCCTCACTCGGCTTTCACCAAGTAGTCTGGTCTCGGAAAATCTAAACCATGCAAAGAAGAAGGGTGCCCCATCTTTCCGCGTTCTTTGCGGAAAGGTGGGAGACGAGAATGCAACCCGGGCGCCTTCCGCGTAGGCCGGGCCAGCCCCCGCTTCGTTCCATCTGTCATCCCGAGCGGAGTCGAGGGACCTTGCGTCCAGCACCGCCCACGCGGACGCCCATGTTTCGCGTTCCGTTGCTACCTGCTCAGCATCACCCAATCCCCGGTCTCTAATATGGAGCGCCGCGCCGATATGTACATCAGCACTCTGCAATCCATGATTCGAGCCATGGGAGGCCAGTTCAAGATCGAAGCCGTGTTCCCCGAGGGCAAGGTGGAAATCAATCAGTTCCGAAAGCTCAAGAAAGCCGCCGGGGCGGATTGAGCGGGCAACGGCGTCGCCGCCCTTGTCGTCCCTACTTTTACAAACGTAAAGGTAGGCCAGCCCCTGCCCAACGTATTCTTCAGGCCGGTCCCGTCGCTACTTGCAACCTTCTGCTATCAACGTCGCAAAATATCCTTCGACATCGTCGGTGAAGTCGTATGTGAACACATGCACGATTCCGGTTGCGTACTGGATCTGATCGTAGAAGTACGAATCCTTGAAACCGAATGGCTGTATCGTTTGCGCTGTGATTCCAAACCGACCAATGATTTTCGATGGATCAACAAGCGCCATCAATTTAACCTCGCAAGCGGCCCAACGACCGTAAAGGTCATCAGCGCGCTCTCCCAACAGCACCAAGTTTGCGCTTCTGCCAGAGGCGAGCCCAATCCAGCCACCGCCTATGACAATGCCGCGGCGTATCTTGAGTCCAGTAAGGAAAGGCGCAAAGAAAGCAACTTGGACTGAGTTGCCTGTCGGCAGGCGGAAGTATGTAACCCCATACTCCTCTCTGACTTCAATCTTTCCGAGCTGAAATTCCCGGTTGAACTGCTCGACTACGGGTTGAAGACGTTCGAGCAGTGCCTTGCAGGAGTGGCTGTAAAGCAGGTGGGCCCTCTCGGTTTCCTGCTGCTTACGGGCCGATTCCAGATTTTGTCTCTCCTGGTGTTGCTGCTTTGCTAAGGCCGCCGCGACGGCCTCCGTTATTTTGGCGTGAGGACTAGCTGCCGGCTCGATTGCAGGGTCGCTCAGTATCTTAAGTACGTTGTCCCACCCCGGGCGATCTTGAGGGCGTTTCGCCACCATTCGCGAGATTAGTTGAACGAGTGACATGGGCAGGTCATCCCGTTGGGTGCGCAGGTTGGGGCATGCCTCGTACAAGTGGGCTTTTTCCCAGTGCGACATATTGGCTGGATCTTTGACCTTTGCTGACAGCGGGTGCTGCAGCGTCAAAATCTGGAAGAATACGAGGCCCACCGCATAAACGTCGAGCTTGTACGTATTTCTCTCATTAACCCAACCTTCCGGCGCCATGTATGCGATGTGCTGCCTGCCTTTGAAAGTATAGAGGCGAGTGCTCTCGTCCACAAACTTTGAAATCCCGAAGTCGCTAATCTTTAGCATCTTGTCCTCGATGAGGATGTTGTCTGGTTTGATATCCCGATGAATGAGCTTTTCGTTGATCGCACGCACTCCCTGGGCGATGTCGATCATCATCTCGATAGCTCTTCCCAACGGAATCTGCGCGCCCCTTTACATTGCACTGACAGCAACCGCGCTAGTGTGCCGCCCGAAACATATTCCATGCAGACGTAGGGTCCCAAGCCCGTGGTCGAGCCTTCGTCCACGTGAAGCACACGCACGACATTGGGATGATTGATTTGCTGGGCTGCCTTGATCTCGTTGAGTAGCGCTCTCCTTTCGACGTCGTCCGCCAACTGACCTAGGGCGAGCAACTTTACAGCAATTACGGCGCCTGTTGACTCTCCGGTCGCTCGGTACACCTCGCCGAAAGCGCCGCGGCCGAGGAAGTCGGTGATAACGTACGTTTCGTTTTGAGGACCCGTAATTCGTTGTCCGATCAGAACAGAAGGCATTTACCTTTCTCCTTCAGTGGTCACGGCTGCCGAGCTTTGCTTGGCGGTTGGCGGCGGCGGGGGCGGGGCTCATGGGTCTCCTGATTCTGCTGCTGCAAAGATTCTGGTGCGCGAAACTGCTTCCTTGGGGAAATTTCGGGGCCCTACATCTGGGGAAGAAGAAATGTACTCCGGGGAGTTTGGAGCGTCAAGAGGAGACGGGACCGTTAGAAGGTCGTTAGTTCTCTGCGGGGCCTCGATCGAGACGGGGCTTTTATCGCCGCGCTTGGAGCGCTGCGCCACCCAGAAGCCAGGGACAAATAGAACAGCCCCGGTATCACCCGGGGCTGTCAGACTGGTACCGAACGATGTTCGCCAAACACTTTCTATCTTAATCCCACAGTACGCAGGTTCAAGCGGATTCGTTTGTAAGTCGAGTGACTAAGGGCGAGGGAGTTGAACTTGAGGCGCTAGAAGGCGTGAGCGTAGCGGGAGCCTTCTGCCGAAATCCCGAGCGGAGCCGAGGGACCTCCGCTAGCCACTCGACTGTTTGGCGAACAGCGTCCGGTACCCACTGGTAACACCCTCCAAACGCTGTGTGCCTGCAAGCATTCTATGGCTCCGAACACTTCGGTCTAACGCGATTCCCACACTAAATCAGAGTTCGGTTCCGAATTGGGAGGATGAGATTGTCGTCGCACGAGAAGGCTTTGCCGAGCTTTTCTCCGCTGGACAGCCGAGGCCGCCTGTTCCCACACGACCTAAACGCTACTTGGCGCGCGCAGCAGGTGCCACGCTTCGCGGTACCCGTCAAGCTTTCCCTTCTGCGGTCGTCCCTTGGGCGTGAACAGCAGGTTCATGCGACCGATAATGTCCCGGATGGGAATCACGAACCAGCTGTCCTCCGGCACCACGTGGACAACGATGAAATCGATTTCCGTAGGAAGGTAAGTGACCCAGCGGCCTGCGCTCCGTCGCTGCGCCATAGCGCGGTACAGATCACCCATAAATGCCCGCGTCGATTTCACCTGGATGCGCCACAACTTCTCCCCCTCCGGCCAGCCCCGGCTAATCAGGATGAAATCAAACCGCTCCCCCTCGCTGTAAGGCCTCGCCACTCCAAAGCCCAGGCTCGCAGCCTTGTAAACGAAGGCGTATTCGGAGAGCTCTCCCCGACACTTGGTCGTGTTCCAGCGCCGCCGCGCAGTCTTTCGCCTAGACGCTGCTTGGCGCCGGGGCGGAGAGCTGGGCTTTGGCATGGAGTGGCTTTTCGGGGCAATGGAAAAGGCGCAAGCCCGAGGGCTTGCGCCTGTCATCCTCTAACTTTTATTATTTCCTGAAGATTAGTTTACTAATTCAAGAATATCAGATCTGAGGGGGTAAACCCGCCAATTTTTGAGATTTATTTTCGGGTTGTAATCAGTGGTTTGCGGGGAAAAGCTCGCGTCAGGGGGCTTGACAAGTTTTCGGCACTTGCTCCGCGGAGGACGAGCGGGGGACGCCCGTCCTCCCCTAAGCAGTGAAGCCCGGCGAATACTTAGTGCTGAATCTCAAAGACCATGCCAGAGCCCTGGGCTCCGCCGGCCAGCGTGGTTCCGTACATGTTGCCGGAAGCGTCGAGGACCAGGTCGCCGGTGGGATGGAATCCGTCGGTACCCGTTCCAAACTGATGAACAACTTTGTAACTCCAGCCCGTGGAGGCTGGGGACAGCTTGAAGAGCGTGCCGCATCCGCCGCCACACGAAGTCTGGGTGGCGCCG
>Ga0210402_10002391_pt1 | contig 18336 bp, 14 predicted proteins | sample IncBWC7MmetaG_FD_161055 | JGI IMG/M metagenome (GOLD analysis project Ga0210402, IMG submission 161055) | Forest soil microbial communities from Barre Woods Harvard Forest LTER site, Petersham, Massachusetts, United States - Inc-BW-C-7-M | ecosystem: Environmental > Terrestrial > Soil >... | reverse complement strand
TGGCACAAGGAAGGCGGCAAGGGCACCAAGCCGCTGGTGGTGCGCTTCCAAATTCGTCCCTCGCCCCTGGCCAATTGACGTAACGCTCGCAATACGGCGTCCGCCGGTCCCGGCCAAGTTGCACTTCGTCCCGTATGCAGGTGCCCTCATCACATTGATGGGGCGACTGAAATCCTCTCGCCTAAGCTTCCCGCCGCGAACTTAATTGCCATCGATTGGCAGGCAACGGTCACCAATCGTCGTGCGTGCGCCAAGACGCAGCAAAGGGAGCTGGAAATGACAAATCATCGCGTGCTACCGCGCATCCTTCGACACATGGTTTTCGGCGGCATGCTGGCCGCGGTCAGCATGCCCGCGCTGTCGCAGCAAGCGGCGCTGGCTACTACGGAAACTACCGAAATTCAGGAAATCGTGGTAACGGGTTCGCGTATCGCGTCGCCGAACGGGGTCAGCACCAGCCCCATCGAAGTCATCACCGCGAAAGACATAACGCTGACCGGCAAAAACGACATCAGCGACATCCTTTATCAGTTGCCGCAGAACTTCAACAATTCCATAGGGCAGGATTTCAGCGGCCGTACCAGCGGACTTACTACCGCGGGCGGCTTGACGACCGCCGACCTGCGCGGTCTCGGACCGAATCGCACGCTGGTGCTGATCAATGGCCGGCGATTGGGTGTTGGCGATGCCAATACCGCCATCGCATCACCCGCACCCGACCTCGACCAGATCCCCACCTTCATGGTCGAACGCATCGATGTGGTCACCGGCGGCGCGTCGGCGACCTACGGCTCGGACGCCATCGCCGGCGTGATCAATTTCATCCTGAAAAAGGATTTTCAAGGCATTCAGATCGATGGTCAGGTCGGCGAAGACTGGCACAACAATGGTAATTCCTACGTACAAGGGCTGAATACGGCCTTCGGCAGCAACGCGCCGACGGGCACCGCGCATGACGGCCGCAATCGCAACTTCGATGTCATCATGGGGACCAATTTTGCCGACGGGGCAGGCAATATCACCGGCTATTTGGGATATTTGAAGTCCGACCCGGTGACCAGCGGCGATCGCGATTTCGGCGCGTGCCAGCTGGTGGCAAATAGCACGCTGACCGGAGCTAACTGCAGCGGATCATCGAACTCGAACCAGTGGACGCCTAATCCCGTCAACGCCAGTGCCCAATTTGGCGTTGTGGGTAATCAGCTTTTACCGTGGCCGGCCGCCGGCCAGCAGCCACCGGCGCTGTTCAACTCGCAGCCCTACATTTACATCGCGCGCGAAGACCAACGCTACACCGGCGGTGTCCTGGGTCATCTCGATCTGAACGACGCCGTGAAGCCCTATCTCGAATTCAACTTCATGAACGACAAGACCACCCAGGTCATCGCGCCATCGGCGTTATTCAAAGACAGCAGCCCGGATGATCCCATCAGCGGCAACTACAACATCAATTGCGATAACCCGCTGCTGAGCGGGCAAGAGGCCTCGGTGCTTTGCTCGCCGGCGCAACTCGCCGCCGCCGCGGCGGCCCCGGGCACGCCATGCTCATTCACGACTCCGCCCGGCGGCACCGCCGTGCTTTCGCCGAACTGCACCAACGTGCGCATCGGCCGGCGCAATGTCGAGGGCCAAGGACGAAACACCTACTTCGAGCACACGAACTACCGCGCGGTGCTGGGGGCCACGGGCGATTTTGCGACCGCCTGGAAATACGATGCGTACGGGTCGTACTATTACTCGTCGCTGTTTACGTCGAACAACAATTACCTTAATTTTCAGAATATCGCTAACGCGCTGCAGGTGACTGGAACCCTCGCCAATCCGGTTTGCATCGGCGGCGGCTCCTGCGTGCCATACAACATCTTCGGCACCGGACCCATCACGCCGCAACAGCTCCAATATCTGTATTTGAGCGGCACGGCGTACGGCACGGTGACCGAACGCATCGCGCACGCCGACATCACCGGCCAGCTCGGGAAATACGGCATCCAATTGCCCACCGCGAACGATGGCATCGGCGTCAACGTCGGCTGGGAGAATCGCCGCGATACCGAGGTCTACCAGCCGGATGCCGCCGAACTTGGCGGGCAGCTGTCGGGCTTCGGCGGCGCGTCGGCGCCCATCAACCAAGGCATTGGCCTCACGGAAGAGTTCGTCGAATTGCGCGCACCGCTCGTACAGGGCAAGACCTTTGCGAAGGATCTTGTGGTCGATGCCGGGATCCGCCGCTCGGACTATACGACCTCCGGTGTCGTCAATACCTATAAGATCGAATTGCAGTACGCACCGCTCGATGACTTCCGTTTCCGCGGTTCGTTCCAGCGCGCCATCCGCGCGCCCAGCATCATCGAGCTATACAATCCGCCGAATGTGGGGCAAATCGGCTTCAGCGCCGACCCGTGCGCACCGCCGATCACTGCAACCCTTGCGCAATGCGAGCACACCGGCGTAACTCCCACTCAGTACGCCAACGGCACCATACCGCCGTTGGTTGCCAGCCAGGTGTCCGAGCTCACCGGCGGCAATCCGCATCTGCAGCCGGAGGTCGCGGTCTCCTATAGCTTTGGCTTCAACATCACGCCGACCATGCTGCCGAACTTCACGGGCAGCATCGACTACTACCACATCGATCTCAAGGACCAGATAAACGCGTATCCCGCGAACGTTCTTTTGCAGCAATGTCTCGTGACCGGTCTGCCGCAGTTTTGCAGTCAGATCGTGAGATCGCCCACCACCGGCGGCCTGACCGGCGCCACCGTGGCCGGCGGCGGCTACATCATCCAGACCAACGTCAATATTGGCGCAGTATTGGTCAGCGGCATCGACCTTCAGGCGAACTACAAGCTGCCGCTGGATCGATTCGGCTCACTGCTGTTTTCATTGAGCGGTACGTATTTGTTGCACAACGAGACGACGCCCTCGCCTCAATCACTCACCTACGACTGCTCCGGCCTGTTCGGGTCCACGTGCCAAACCCTCAATCCGAAATGGCGGCAGAACCTGCGCGCGACGTGGTCCATGCCGTGGGATGTGGAGATATCCGCCTTCTGGCGCTACATCGGCAAGGTGTCCCTCGACAACAACAGCTTCTATCCGTCGCTGTCATACGCGGAATTCGGCGCGTACAACTATTTCAACGCGAGAATTCCTGCCTACAATTATTTCGATCTTTCCGCGAGTTGGAACGTCCTGAAACAAGTGCAATTGCGCGCCGGGGTCAACAATCTGTTCGACAAGGAACCGCCGCTCGTGACCAGCGAGATCACCGCGGGCGGCCAGGCGAATACCTACGAGACTTACGACACGCTCGGCCGGCAGTTATACGTGGCATTCACGGCCAAATTTTGAATCGTGAATCGCCTTCGGCATTCGCATCTAGATGCGACTTCTGGATCTCATCGCGCAAGGCTGCAGCATCCCGTTACGGTCGGAGGATGGCCGCGTGCTGCCGACGGCGGGGCAGTTCAAAAAAGATGTATGCGAGTGCCCATTGCGCTATGTTCTCTCGGATGAACTGGTGCGCTGCGCCACGCAATTGGCGTACGCCGGGGGCGATCAACTAAGCGTATGTTTGGACCTGGTCCGCGTACCAACTCATTCCGTATGGGTCGAGTGGGCAGAGGCGCCGCGCCGCCAGGCGCTCACTGAGATCCCCGCGCTCGAGGTGCAGTCGCGCGACGGCGCACAGCGAGCCGGCGCCCTGGTGAAGGCGGCCCGCGACTGCCGATCGGGTCATATCCGCACCTTCTGGTCGATGCGCGATAATCTGGCCTACCTGTCGCCGATTGTTACCGATTTCAATCTCGACGACGCGCCGCCTGCGCACCGCCCGGACGGATCCACCGCGTGGCGAGGCGATGTGGTCCTCAAGATGGAACATGACGCGGCAATCGACGAACTGCTTGCGCATCTGCGCTTTCACTTCGACGACGAGTGGGCGGCCTATTATCTTGCGCGATGCCAATCGGCGGACATCAAACAACAAGTCGTGCGCGCAAGCCTGGCAGGAGTCGCGTTCGATGCGCCCATGCTCATGGCATTCTTCCTGCTGCTCGGCGCGACCAAGGCATTGCCGCGACACATCGTCGGCCATGAGCGGCTGAATCGCGCGCGGCAGCAGGCCGGAAGAGCGCCACTACTGGAGCACATCGAGATTGCAGCACCATTGCAGGCAGCGCGTGTAACCGGCCCGGCTGCCGGCGGTGGCTCGCCCAGATCGCACGCTCGGCTGCACCATGTGCGCGGCCACATAGTACGGCGGGGCGCGACTGTGTATTGGAGGTCGCCGCACCTGCGTGGAAGCGCGCGGCTGGGGAGCGTGAGGAGCAGGACGGTCGCACTATCTCTCGCGGGCCCGCGGTCCGCGCCCGAATCAAGATCGCCGCGGTTCACTCTGCACTGATCGTGCGGTGGAGCTCGCGGGGCACCTCGAGTCTGATCCTGGCCCTCGACACCAGCCGAGCGCCGGACTTGAGCGTAAACGCAAGCGCGCCGTGGTCCAGCCTTTCGGCAAATGCGACGCGTGCGAGATTGAGCAGCGTTGATCTGCCGATCCACTCGAACTCCACGTCGCGCAGCTCAGCAGCCAGGCGTTTGAGCGTGTCGCGGCGGATATACTTCTGCGTCCCGACATGGATCAGCACATAGTTGCCGCAGGATTCGATGTAGTCCACTTCGTCAACGGCAAGAAAAAACAATCGGTGCGAGTTCTCGCCGATCAAACGCGCCGGTGAACTTCGGCGCGGGCTGTTTGCCGCGATCAGGCCTTGCACATCTGTGGACTCGCGATCCTGGGCTTGGGCCAACGCCGATTTGCGTCGCTCATGAACGCGCTTGATAGCCGTCGCGAATCGATCCGCGTTGACCGGCTTCGTCAGGTAATCGATCGCGCCGATGCGGAACGCCTCGACGGCGTGCTGTTCGTGCGCAGTGACCATGATGACGGGTGGCCGTCGCGCATCATTCAAAGACCGTAACACGTCGAATCCGGTCATATCGCTCAATTCGACGTCCAGCAGCAGCAAATCCGGCCGCCTCGCACGTATCATTTTTATTGCAGTCACCCCGGACTCGGCCTCTGTCACTTCGTCGATGCTGTCGTCGGACTCGCACAGGTTGCGAAGCGTCTCGCGGACGCAGGGCTCGTGGTCCACGATGAGCGTTCTCATTGTGAGAGCTCCGCCGCGATGCGACCGTGGCCTCGTTCCATATCCCGCCTTTTCCTTCGCCGCAAAATTCCACCACGCCAAAATTCGCCATGACGATCCTTCGTCGGCCGATTTGCATCGGATGAGAATAGGCAATATCAGTGGTATCCTCAAGTGCCACAATATGATTATTTTAAGGTACCACCCGCCATGATGCTAAAAATGGACGGCCAAGGGGCGATGTTCGAGCAGCTCGCGCGCGCGCTGAAGCGCGAGATTCTCGGTGGCGGATTCGCGCCTGCGAGTCAACTTCCGGCGACTCGCACGCTCGCCGCCGCGCTTGGCATCTCGCGCAATACCGTGCTCGGCGCTTATGAGCTGTTGTGCGCGGAGCAGTTGGCGGTCGCGCATCCAGGTTCGGGTACGCGCGTTGCCGGGGTTGCGACGACACGGCGGCGCAAGGATGCGCGCAGCGCAATGGGCGCCCAGTCGCGCTACAGCGCAAGGACGCGAAAGCTCAGCCCGTTCACCATGCCCGGGGTGAGGGTCGGTCCACGCTACAACCTTCAGTATGGTGACCCGCTGGTGCGCCACCAGCTGTCCGCAGCGTGGCGCCGCAAGCTGCTGGCCGCCGCGGCCCGCGCTGAAGCCGGCTACCCGCATGCCGCGGGGTCATATCCACTGCGCTGTGCGATCGTCAACTATCTTTTGCGACGCCGCGGAGTCTCATGCACTCCGGACGATGTCATCATCGTGGGTGGTACGCAGCAGGCCCTGACCATCGTCGCGCGCGCGGTGCTGGATGAGGGCCAATCTGCGGTAATCGAGGATCCACACTACGAGCTCGTACAACACGCGTTGCTGGCGCATGGCGCGCGGCTCATCCGGGTGCGCGTCGACAGCGACGGCATGCGGACCAGCGAACTACCGGCGCGGGCGCCGCGGCTTATTTATGTCACGCCGTCGCACCAGTTCCCTTCCGGATCCATTTTGTCGCTGGACCGGCGCATCGAACTGCTGAAGTACGCAACTACGCATGGCTGCTGGGTGTTCGATGATGACTATGACGGCGAGTTCCACTATGACAGCCGCCCGCTGCCGGCGCTTCGATCGCTGGACGTCGGCGAGCGCGTGATTCATACCAGCAGTTTCTCCAAGACCCTGTTTCCGGGTCTGCGGCTGGGATACATCGTCGCCCCGCCGGCACTGCGCGATGACCTGGTCATGGCCAAGGCCCTGGATGACCTTGGCTGCTCATCAATAGAGCAGGCTGCATTGGCGGCTTTTCTCGAGAGCCGCCAGTACGAGAAACATTTGCGCAAGTCGCTCGCCGAACTGCGCGGCCGCCGCCAGGCGCTGCTGGACGGGTTGGCACGCCACCTTGGCGACCACATCGAGGTGGCGCCATCGATGGGCGGCATGCACCTTGTTGTCTGGTTTCGGCGCCTCAGTTACCCAAACCTAAAGCGCCTGGTCGCGCGCGCCGGCGAACGGGGATTGGGCCTTTACCCCATACATCCCTACTACCAAGTGGCGCCTCCCAGACCCGGGCTGATGGTCGGATTCGCAAGCCTTTCCCCGGAGCAACTCGACGCGGCAACCGCTCTGCTCGCGGCCTGTCTCAAGGAAGTGATCGGCCGCGAAGCGGTGTTGAATTAGCGGCGGGCAAGATGGACCGCGTGGGGCATTGTTGTTAGGCTGCTTTAGGACACCGGTGAGCATCCGCGAGACGACAGTGGAGCAGCAGCAGAACGGGACGGAGATTGCGATACCGCGCCGCGCCGCGACGGTCATGCTGGTACGCGACGAACCATTGGAGGTGCTGATGGTGAAGCGCAATGCGCGCGAGCCCTTCGCATCGGCGCTGGTATTTCCAGGCGGAGTCGTGGAACCGGAGGATTATTCCGAATCGTGGTTGGCGCATCTTGACGGCGATACCTCATTCAGCGTCGAAGAACGCGCGTTGCGAATTGCGGCTTGCCGCGAAGCCTGGGAAGAAGCGGCGATGCTGCCGGGCGGGCGGGGCGCGGCGCTGTCACAGGAAGCGTCGATCGGGCAGACATTCCAGTCGACCATGAGGCGTCATGGAGCGCGGCTTGCGCTTGACGATCTCGTCAAATTTGCTCATTGGATCACCCCGGAGATGCTGCCCAAGCGCTTCGATACTCATTTTTATATTTGCCGCGCGTCGGCGGCGGCGACCGGCCAATGCGATGGCCGTGAAACCGTTGCGCTGGAGTGGGTTCAGCCGGCGGCGGCGCTGTCCATGGCAGAGCGCGGCGAGCGGGCCCTGTTGTTGCCGACGCGCGAGAATCTGAAGCTTCTTGCGCAAAGCGCCAATACCGAGGCGGCGCTCAATGCCGCGCGCGTCCGCAAAATCGCGCCGTTCACTCCGCGGGGGCCGTAGCGAGGGCAGCGCCGCCGCGCGAGGTCGGATCCGCATCGCTCCGCGCGGTCAGGAGCCGCACACCAAATACCGGTCCCGCCGAGACATTCGGCTCGGGCTCAAAGCGCACGGTGATCTCGGTCCGGTCCTGCGTGAGCGCGACCGGAATCTGGTAGTCGCAGTCGAAGAACTCCCCGGGATGATCGCCGCTGAGCCGCTCGCGGGCGATCTCGACGCCGTCGACCATGACGAGGAAACTGCGATTGCGCTCCTCCCCCCAATAGCTCGCCTGCAATATCAGCGGCCCCGGGCGCGCAGCAAACACGAATTGGAAATACCCGCCGGCGCGAGCGTCGCGGCCGGTGCGCCCGCGGTACACCACCGGGTAGGAAAACTTGGCGTCGAGTCGGTGGTCGCGCTCGGGCTGCATCTCTCCCAGGTCGATCACATCCGCCGAGCGTGCCGCCAGATCCTGCAGCCGCAACTGCTCTTGTCGGTAGCGCACCTGTTCGTTTGCCCACTCGCCGTCGTCGAAGCAGCGGAAATAGACCGCGGTATTCCGCTCGTACTGCAATGTAAACGGCCGCAACGTAAGCTCGGCAGGCCGCGCCAGATCCCGGGTGGCAAAAGCGGCCGGCTCATTCGCAATTGCGTGCAGGTGCTGCAGCGGCCGCGCACCGACCAGAGCCGGTGCGGGCCCCGACCATTTGGCCGTCGCACTGCCGAGGTCTGCCGCGAGCACCATGGGGCCGAAGAGCAATGCGACGGTGCGCGGATCATCGGCGGTCGGCTCGATCATCAAGCGGCGTGGCAGGGTCAGGGTGAGCACATCGCCGGCACGCCAGGTGCGGCGCAGCCGGACATAACCTGCGCGTGCACGCACGGCCATCGGGCGGCCATTGAGCGCGACTTCGGGACGGGTGCACCACCCGGGCACCCGCAAGGCAACGGTCAACGGATCGGAGCGCTCCCGCCGCAATATCCGCAAATCGATCCGATCGTCGAACGGATAGGAAGTCGCAAGCTCCACCGTCGACTGCTGTTCCTGCCAGGTGAGCTGCGATGCAATGAACAGGTTGACGTACAACACATCGGCGGAGCGCCAAAAAATCGAATCGCCGTGCTTCGCATGGCTTTCCATGCCCGTGCCGACACAGCACCAGAAGTCATCGTACGGCGATGAAAACTGCCGGTGCGATCCCGACATCAGCGGCACCATGTAGGCGAACATGCCGGTCTGCGGATTGTGCTGCGCCATGATGTGATTGAAATGCGCGCGCTCGTAGTAATCGAAGTACTCTGAGCGCGGCTGCGCGGCATACAGCTGGCGCGTCAACTTCAGCATGTTGTAGGTATTGCAGGATTCGCAGGTTTGTTCGGTGATGTGCTTGGAAATCGACAGCGGCGCCTGGAAATCCTCGCGGTCGGCATTGCCGCCGATCACGTAGCTGTAGCGGGATGTCACGAGATCCCAGAAGAATCCCGCGGCGCGGCCGTAGTCGTGCTCGCCGGTGAGCTCATGGAGTCGTTGCAGCCCGATCAGCTTGGGCACCTGGGTGTTGGCATGAAGATGTGCGAGTTCGTCGCGGCCCAGGGTCAAGGGCTGCAGCACCGCACTGTCGTAGAATTTGCGCGCCATCGAGAGCCAGCGCCCCTGGCCGGTGCGCGCGTGAAGCTCGGCGAACGACTCATTGAGTCCGCCGTACTCGCAGACCAGCACCTGCTGTACCTGCGCTTCGCTCAATGCGGCGAACAACCCCTCGATGTACCCGCCGAGCCGGTTCGCGACGTCGATGGCGGCTTTTTCGCCGCAATAGCGATCCGCATCGAGCAGCCCCGCCATCAACTTGTGCCAGTTATAGAAAGGCGACCAGGCGCCATTCAGATCGAATGGCCGCGCGCGGATATCGGCGCGCCGGACCTCTTCCATCGCAAACCTGCCGTTTTCGATCACATCGCCGCGGCGCCGCGTAAAGCCCGCCACAAAACCATCGCCGGGTTTCGCCTGGCATTCGGCCAGCTGTGAAACGATGTAGGTCACCCGGCGCGGCGCTTCCGTGTCACCGGTCTGGGCGTGCAGCAGCGACAGCGCCGAGAGGTAGTGCCCGAGGGTGTGTCCGGCAATGGTGTCGTTCTCCCAGCCGCCGTAAATGGCGGCCTTCGGTTCGAGACCCGCGTTTTTTCGATAATTGTGCAGCAGCCGGTCCGGCTCGAGCGAGTGCAGGTAGGCACGATTCGACTCCACCGCGGTGAGATATGGCGACGCGCGCAACCGCACCGCCTCGAGCGGAAACGCACTGACAGAGGGTTCCGCCTCGCCGGCATGCGGGGCAATGCCGCGCGCGGATGCTGCGATCCAGGCCGTGGCCGAAGCGGCGGCCTGCAGAAGATGACGTCGGCTCAGAGACAATGACCCCCCGAATGATGCTGAGTGGCAACAATCGCGGTAGACCCTACCGATGGCATCATACATCTGCGGACCCGTGTTCCGCATTTTTGGCGGGCGTGTGGTCGACGCGCGGAGAGTCCAGTACTATCCTTTCGCGGCGAGCAAAAAAATGAAGCAATCAACCAGTGTCGGTTTGGTGCTGCTGGGTTCGGCAGTGGGGCTCTATTACTACGACGGTGGGGCCCAGAAGCTGCAGCAGCAAAGATATGCATCGCTCGAACAGTGCGTGCATGACTGGGGCGATCCTGCCAATTGCTCGCACTCAGCCGGGACTGTGCCGCAGCCGGGCTATTACTTCGGTCCGCGCTATTACTGGGATGCAAGTTCCGGTCGACCGATTGCCGTTGCCGGGGACGGGAGTACCCGCAGCATCGGCAATGCTCGGATCACCAGCGCCGGCTCGCTTGAGGGCGGCATAACCACCCGCGCCGGTTCCTTTTCCCGCGGAGGCTTCGGATCATCGGGTCACGCCTTTGGCGCAAGCGGCTGAATGCAGCGCCAAGTCATCGCTCCGCGCGCCGATCTTGCACAGAAGCTCGAAGCGCAAGGGCTTTCCTTTCATGCCCGCGACGGCTATTGGAAGGAGGACGTCTGTTATCGCTTCGACCTGCGCCAGGTCGAAATCATCGAGGCTGCGACCAATGAGCTGCACGCCATGTGCATAGCCGCGCTCAAAATTGCGGTCGCGAGCGAGCGTTTGGGGCAACTGGCGATACCGCCGGCCTTTTGGGACCCACTTGCCGCATCCCTGCGGCGCAACGACTTCTCCTTGTACGGCCGCTTCGATCTGGCCTATGACGGTAACAGCGCGCCGAAAATGCTTGAATACAACGCGGACACCCCGACCGCCTTGCTCGAGTCCGCGGTGTGCCAGTGGTTTTGGCTTAAGGACAAATTTCCCGCCGCTGATCAATTCAATTCAATTCACGAACGCCTGATTGCACGCTGGCGGCAGCTTCCCGGGGCCGGGCCGGTGCATCTCGCCAGCGTGGATGATAATGAGGAGGACTGGGTCTGCACGACCTACCTCGTTGACACCGTGGTGCAAGCGGGCCGGCTTGCAAAGCACTTGATCATGGAGGAAATCGGCTGGGATCCGCTTGACAGTTGCTTCGTCGATCTGCAAGGCGAAGCGATCGAGCATCTGTTCAAGCTGTATCCCTGGGAATGGTTGATGCGTGAGGAATTTGGCGCGCACTTATCGCAAACCCGCACGCAATTCATCGAACCGATGTGGAAGGCGGCGCTTTCGTGCAAGGGCCTGCTGCCGATCCTCTGGGAGACTTTTCCGAATCATCCCAATCTTCTGCCGGCATATTTCGAACCCGGTCAATTGAGCGCCTACGTCAAGAAACCTCTGTACTCGCGAGAGGGCGCCAACATCGAGCTGTACTCGAATAACGAGTGCCTGTTCAGATCCGATGGGCCCTATGGTGATCAAGGCCACATCTACCAAGCACTGCAGGCCCTGCCATGCTTCGATGGGCACCATGCCGTGATCGGCTCCTGGGTGATCGACGGACAAGGCGCGGGCATGTGCGTACGCGAGGACAGTTCCGCCGTCACCACCAATACCAGCAATTTTGTTCCACACTATTTTGTAAATTGAGGATCGTCATGATCAATGCCATCGTTTCATTCATCGAATACCTCGGGACATCGGTCGTGCTGCTCGTATTTTTTGTGTACATTTACGCGCGCGCGACCCCGTACAAGGAATTTGCGCTCATTGCGCACGACAATATCGCAGTGGCCATAACCTTCATCGGCGCGGTGTTGGGATTCACCATTCCGATGCTGGCCGCGATCTACTACACACACTCCCTCGTTGAAATGGCGGTGTGGGCGGCGATAACCTGTGTGGTGCAGTTGGGAGTACTGCTGGCGCTGCGCAGCCAGGCAAAGCGCATCGAGGAAGGGCACGTGTCGTCTGCAATCATGGTGGCGACGTTCTCGGTCGCCATCGGACTGCTGAACGCAGTCAGCATCAGCACCTAGGGAAAGCGATACTTCGAGCATTTTCAATTACATACCGCCTCACTGCCGCGACGCCTCGCGGCGCCGACGCACGCCGGCTGCGGCACTCGATGCCGATAGAGAGCGCCAATTTGACTTCGCGCGCCGTTGGGGTCTAACGTCGTGCAGGCATTTCATTTGAATTGAAACCGAGACCATCGGTCGGAAGGAGTGAGTCGTGAATTTAAAAGGTAGCAAGACGGAAAAGAATTTGAAGGACGCGTTTGCCGGCGAATCGCAGGCGAACCGGCGTTATTTGTACTTCGCAGCCAAGGCGGATGTCGAAGGGTTCAATGACGTCTCGGCCGTGTTCCGTTCCACTGCCGAAGGCGAAACCGGTCATGCACACGGTCATTTGGAGTACTTGGAGGCGGTGGGCGACCCGGCAACGGGCTTGCCGATCGGCGCGACCTCGCTGAATCTCAAGGCGGCCATTGCGGGCGAAACGCACGAATACACGGACATGTATCCCGGCATGGCCAAGAGCGCCAGAGAAGAGGGGTTCAACGAAATTGCCGATTGGTTCGAAACGCTGGCCAAGGCGGAACGCTCGCACGCGAATCGCTTCCAGAAGGCATTGGACAACCTTTAGATCGTCGCGGGCGACGGTCGATCTAGGCCTAAGCGGGCTCCATCACGGAGCCCGCTGCAATTTCGGTCTTGGAGTTTCACCTGTCTGACGGAAAATTAAAGGCTGGACACGAGGGCAGTCTCGAGGCGCCTACGCGCCATCCCCTGAACTGGCAAGCCCCGGAGTTCAATGACCCGGCCGCGCTCGAGAAGGAACTCGAGCGGGTATTCGATATTTGCCATGGCTGCCGGCGCTGCTTCAATTTGTGCAACTCCTTTCCGACGCTGTTCGAGTTGATCGACGAGTCGAAGAGCGGCGAGCTCGATGGCGTCGATAAGAAGGCCTATTGGCAGGTGGTCGATAATTGCTATCTCTGCGACATGTGCTACATGACCAAGTGTCCGTACGTGCCGCCGCATCCATGGAACGTCGATTTCCCCCACTTGATGCTGCGCGCCAAGGTCGTGAAGCATCGCAGCGGCGGAACCCGCTGGCGCGACAAGGTCTTGAGCTCCACCGATCTGGTCGGCAGGCTCGCGGGCATTCCCATCATCGCCGAGGCTGTCAACGCCGGCATCCGCAGCTCCATGGGACGCAAGGTACTGGACGCTGCGCTCGGCGTGCACCGCCAAGCCCCCGTTCCTGAATACGAGTCCAACTCACTTCGCAAGCAGTTGGGCAAGCAGATCAGCGTGCGGCCAGATCCTGACGCCGCGGCGCAAACAGCCGGAGCCACGCGCGGCAAGGTGGCGTTATTCGTCACCTGTTACGTGAATCGCAACGAGCCGCAGATCGGGCTCGACCTTGCGCGGGTGTTCGAGCACAACGGCATCGAGGTTACGCTGGCGGAACAGGAAAGCTGCTGCGGAATGCCCAAACTCGAACTGGGCGATTTGCAGGCGGTGGCGGAGTTGCAGGCCAGGAATGTCCCGCAGCTCAAGGCGATGATTGAGCGAGGCTACGACATCGTCGCGCCGATTCCCTCATGCGTGCTGATGTTCAAGCAGGAATTGCCGCTGATGTTTCCGGACGATGCGGATATCGCCAAGATCAAGCAGCATTTTTTCGACCCTTTCGAATACCTGGCTGCCAGGCACAAGGCCGGATTGCTGCGCACCGACTTTACGCGTCCGCTCGGCAAAGTCGCCTACCACGTGGCATGCCACCTGCGCGTGCAGAATATCGGACTCAAGACGCGCGATATTCTGCAGCTGGTTCCCGGAACCACGGTGGAGCCCATCGAACGTTGTTCGGGTCACAACGGCACCTACGGGGTGAAACGGCAGTTTCGCGATATCTCCATGAAAATCGGCAAGCCAGTGGTACAACGGGTGCAGGCGGCCGCAGCCGATTATTACGCGAGCGATTGCCCGATGGCCGGCCATCAGATCGAAAGCGGCATGGCGAATGGCTCGCACCCGACCCATCCCCTGACGCTGCTGCGGATGGCGTATGGCTTGTAGATCCCTGTCAGTGAAGTTCACGGCGCGCTGACATGCAGAAGTTGGCGCGCGCAGACCTGATGAGCTTGGAGCAATACGCTGAACAAAGGCCGCGATTGCGCAGCGAGGTCATTGCCCACAAGCAGCTGCGCAGCGTGGCGGTCGGCCCCAATATGACCTGGTGCTTCGAAGATCGCACCACGATACGCTACCAAATTCTCGAGATGCTGCGCGTCGAGCGCATTTTCGAAAGCGACGGGATACAAGCAGAGCTCGATGCCTACAATCCGCTGATTCCAGACGGCAGCAATTGGAAGGTGACGCTGCTGCTCGAATTTCCGGATCCGGCCGAGCGGCGCGCGGCGCTCGAAAAATTGATCGGCGTCGAAGACCGCTGCTGGGTGCGGGTCAGCGAAATGCAGCGGGTTTTTGCGATTGCCGACGAAGATCTGGCGCGCGAGAACGATGAGAAGACCTCAGCGGTGCATTTTCTACGCTTCGAACTGTCGCCGACAATGGTCGAGGCCATGCAGGGCAAGGGCTCGTTGAGCATCGGAGTCGATCACGACCACTATCGATATGCTCTCAATCCATTGCCGGCTGCGGTCCGCGACGCATTGTGCAAGGATCTGGCGCTGGCCCCGCCGACTCATTTCAGGGGCTGAAAGATCGCCGTCAGCCGGTCCGGCGTGCCTTCGATGCGCGCCAGGCGGGGATACTTCGGTCCATCGTGATAATCGATGCGTTGCGTGACGTAGCGATCATCCTTCCTGAGCAGCAATTCGATCGGTTCAGCGCCGCTCTTGGCGGCGGTGATCGCCGCCTTGAGCAATTCCGCTTTGAACGCTCTGCCGTTGACCGCCAGCAGCGTGTAGCCTGCGGTGAGCCCGGCCTTGAATGCGGGAGAGTCCCATACCAGGTTGACGAGGCGCCCGTCGCTGTCGACCCCAAAGCCCAGCGAATAGGAAAAGTCCGTGACCCTGCGGTAGGCCTCTTCATCCTTGAAGAAGTTGGTCGGTTGGTCGGTGTAGATCAGTTTCCATCCAGACCGCGCCACGCCGTCCAAAGGCGCGCCGGGTCCGTGCCCGTCCAGTCGAGTGCGGAGATACGGCGCCCAGTCGAATGGCTGCACGGCGCTCAGTGCATCGACCACGTCTTTGAACGTGTACCCCAGCGGCTCATGGCGTCCATCCTGAACTCCGAAGAAGCTGCGGGCGAAATCATCCAGGGAACGCTTGTCGCCGGACAATTCCCTGATCTTGGTATCGACGTCCAGCCAGATCAATTCGCCTTCGCTGTAGTAATCCTCGGCGCGTTGCCACGAAATCCAACCCAAGGGCCGGCGCTGCGTGATGATCGGCTCATTGGTGGTGTCCTGGAGCGATCGCCAGCTGCGCCCGATACGATGATCATAGAGGGCCGCCGTCGCAGCGAGCCCATCGCGCATCTGAGAGACTTCCACCAGGCCCGATCGTGCGCCAATCACATGTCCCCAATAACTCGTCGCTCCCTCGTAAACCCATAACAGGGAGTCCTGCAGCGGCATGTTGAAATTTGCAGTCAACTGGTCGGCCGGCCGGCGAAATTTCCCGTCCCACGAATGGATGTATTCGTGCGAGACCAGATTGGAGCGCCAGGCTTGCTGCCGGTCCCATTCCGAGAAATAGGTGGTGCGCACGCCATTCTCGCCCGACTGGTGATGCTCGATCCCGGCAAAGCTGAACTCGTCGCTTAAGGCCAGTAGAAAATCGTAGTGGTCATAATGGTGCGAGCCGAATAATTTGTAGGCTTGCTGTACCACGGCGCGATGGGCCTGGAGTTGTTCCGGGGTGGCCTCGAGATTGCCGGGACTGTCGGCGACCATGTCGAGAAACACGGGCACCCTGGCGCCGGGATCCAGATCGATGCGTTTGAAATACCTGCCGGCATAGATGGGCGAATCGATCAATTCCTCGAGGTTGACCGGCTTGAATCGCACCTCCGCGCCGGTCTGCCCGGTCGATTCGAGTGCTCCCGCAAACTTCCAATCCGGCGGCAGCAGAACGCTCGGCCTGAAGAGGATTCCGTGCGCGTAGTAGCCGGCCGGATACAGCAGCATCGCTTCCCAGTGAACGGCAAGCATTTCGGCAGTGACGAGAACGGCGCCCTGATTTCTCTCCACCGGCGACAGAAACTCGAAATCCGCATCCAGGACGGCCACGCCGGCGGGCACGTCCACATTGAATGCATACACGTCCAAAGGGTCGCGCATCCATTCCAGTCTTTGGCGGTTGGCGGTAAGCAGCAAGCCGGCAAACTGCGACAGAGCCATGCCCGCCGGCGAGTGTGCGCCCAACCGCCATTTGGGGTAGAGCAGCGCGATCTTTCCGGCCTTGACGGGAATCCGCTCGTGGACTTTGAAAATCTTCTGGCCGACATTGGTCGCATCGACCTGAAGTTCGATGATGCCCGGATAGGCCAGATCCCGCGGCCTAGGCACTTGCTGTGCGTCGGCGGCGGGGACTGCCGCGAGCAAGAACAGCATCAGCAGCCCGGCAGGGTGGCTTCCGAGTGGCGCCCGACACCGGGTCCGACGCTGCATGGCGCCGCGGTTATTGCCGGTCAAACACGATGGTCAGTTCAGCGGGGCCCTGTTGCGACGCTATCTGAACCACGCTGGTAAGCTCCTTGCCATCCGCGGACAGGGACATCCGGTCCTTGAACGTCAGGCCGACGCTTTCCACGATTGTGTTTACGATTATCGCGGCGCCATCCCAGGTCGCCGAGCCGGTTATGGCGGTGCCGTTGATTTCGAACGCCGAGGATTTGCCGTCGGTGGTGTATTTCCGCGTCGTCGTGCCATCCGATGCACCGCCGCTTTGATTCTCCACGATGACCAACGACGGCTCGGCCAGCTCGATTTTACGGGTCATTGAAGCCGGCGCGGGAAACCCGGCGTAATTGCTCTTAGCCGGATTCATTTTCCATTCGCCGGAAAATTTCGGCTGATCGGCTGCCGAGCCGACGCTGGACACGGCAATCAGGGCGAGCGCGGCGAGCATATGTCTCATTGGGATCCCCTTGGAAGTTGCGTCATTTGCCAGGCAATGTGGATTGTATTGGATAGCCGGTCCCGATAAAACCGGCCCGCTACCCAGTGCTTTGGAAAGGGACTAGGATTGCGCGTCCGAAACAATAATCAAAGCGTGCAACGCTACCGGGGATCTCCTGATGAAGATTCGTTGGCTGAGCAGCCTGCTGCTTCTCGTGGCGCCTTCCATTGCCGTGTTATCCGAACCCAATAATTCGAATACGGCGGCCGCGGTGATGCTGGGATACAGCGCGCACAGCGCGGCGCTGCAGGGTCAATGGGAGGGAAGGTTCAAGGAGGGCGTTTCCGCAGCCAACATCCGCGAGAACATGCGGCGCTTGAGCGCGCGGCCACACCACGTCGGCTCGCCTTACGACAAGGACAACGCCGAATGGATTCTCTCCAAGTTCAAGGAGTGGGGTTTCGACGCAAAAATCGAGACCTTCGATGTCTTGTTTCCGACGCCGAAGATCCGGGTGCTGGAAATGCTGCAGCCCAAGCGCTTCCGCGCCAAGCTCCAGGAGCCCGCAGTTGCCGGAGACGCAACCTCGGGCCAGACCGCGGAGCAGCTTCCCACGTACAACGCCTATTCCGCCGACGGTGATGTTACGGCGCCGCTGATTTACGTGAATTTCGGCAATCGCGACGACTACGAACAACTCGATCGGCTCGGGATATCCGTCAAGGGCGCCATCGTGATTGCACGCTATGGCGAAGGATGGCGTGGCGTCAAACCAAAGGTCGCGGCCGAACACGGCGCCATTGGCTGCATCATCTACTCGGATCCGAAGGGAGACGGCTATTTTCAGGGCGAGGATTATCCGGCTGGCGGCTGGCGGCCGGGAAACGGGGTGCAGCGAGGCAGCGTCATGGACACGGAATATCCGGGCGATCCTTTGACCCCGGGGGTCGGCGCCACCGCCGACGCCAAGCGTCTGCCGCTCAAGGACGCAAAGACCATCACGGCGATTCCCGTGCTGCCGATTTCATACGCGGATGCGCTGCCGCTGCTTTCGGCGCTCAAGGGCCCGGTGGCGCCGGAAAAGTGGCGAGGTGGGCTTGCGATCACTTACCGCGTGGGTCCGGGACCTGCGCTGGTGCATCTCAAGGTCAGTTCCAACTGGGATATCAAGCCGATCTACGATGTCATTGCCACGCTTCACGGCGCGGCGGACGCGGATCAATGGGTGATCCGCGGTAATCATCACGACGCGTGGGTCAACGGGGCGGAAGATCCCATCTCCGGACAGGCGGC
>Ga0210402_10002390_pt1 | contig 18339 bp, 12 predicted proteins | sample IncBWC7MmetaG_FD_161055 | JGI IMG/M metagenome (GOLD analysis project Ga0210402, IMG submission 161055) | Forest soil microbial communities from Barre Woods Harvard Forest LTER site, Petersham, Massachusetts, United States - Inc-BW-C-7-M | ecosystem: Environmental > Terrestrial > Soil >... | reverse complement strand
GCCACTCCAGTTCCGCCGACAACCCCGTCTGCGCCAAGACCGCCGTATGAGCCGACAGCCCCGCCAGCATCGTCAACAAAGGCGCTTGCACCGGCGAAAGCTTCGGCCGCAGCAGCAGCGTCACATAAAGCCCCGTCCCCCGCTCCGAATGCCAACTCCGCCCAGCCCGTCCACGCCCTGCCGTCTGCTCTTCCGCCACCACCACCGCGCCTTCCGGCTCGTCCGCATAGCCCAACTCCATCGCCACGTGATTTGTCGAATCCGTTTTGAAAAAGTGATACACCCGCTTCCCAAACAAGCTCCCCTTCAAGCGTTTCCGCAACAGATCCGGCGTCAAAATGTCAGGAACTTTTTCGAGAAAATATCCAGTCCGTGGCTGCCCCTTCACCCGCACACCCAGCTCGCGCAACCGTTCCACCCAGCGCCAGACGGTCGAGCGAGACACCCCAATCTCCCGCGCAATCCGCGCGCCGCTAATCACAATCGTAGCGTTGTCTGAAAGCAGCGTAAGCAACGCCGCCAATCGCCGGTCCGTCTTCCCGGGGAGGGAATCCGCCTGCGCCATCAGGCCATAGTCCTATCCATCACGCGCACTAGCTTACTTGCCCCTCCCCCGCTCCACAAGCCCGCGTGCGCCCATCCCCTTGCAGGACCCGCCTTCCTAGGCGGGCCGATCTTCGCCTCTCCCTGCTCTCCTGTGCGCTACCTCTGCGTCCTCTGTGTTAAATCCGCTCTTCCGCGAGCCACGCGTCAACTCTCCCCGCGCCTGCTCTCGCCAAAAATCTCCACCACACAATCACCACGCAACCCCCGCGCAATGTCCCCCAACCGCCGCGCCTCTGACGCACTCACGCCATCCAGCAACACCGCCTCCGCCCCAGCCCCAATCGCTTCCCGCAATTCCGATTCATTGCCAACCGCAATCTGCACCAGCACCACGGCTCTATCGTCTTCTGAAGGCCCACTACCAACCGCCTCATAGGCCGTAATCGCCCGAGGCGTCATGCCCATCGAAACAAAACTATGCGCCTCATCGAGCGCCGCCTTAATCCCCCCAGCCCGCTCAATCTCTTTCCGTCCCACAACGATCTTTTTATCGTGCTGCATATCATCATTTATTTCTTGAAAAATGGGTGTCGCACCCTATGCTTTTCTCTGTGCCCTCTGTGTTCTTCACTCTGTGTACTCTGTGCTAAAACTCTTTCTCTTCCCTTCAACTTTTGGCCTGCAACTTTAAACTTCTGAACTCTTGAACTCCTAACTTCTTTCCGCCCTCACCCCTCCAACCGCCCCTTCCGCGCAACCATCTTTCCCAACTCTACCCTCTGTCCCGCCAAGGCCTCTTCCATCTGCGAAATAATCCTCTCCGGCGCGCGACTGCGAAACGTCTCATTCCCCAACTGCTTCTCCTTCGAAGCAATCGCCTTCTGCAACCCCTCGATCTCCTTCTTCAATCGCCCCAGCTCCGCCGCCACATCCACAATTTCTTCCGCATAGGCAATCCGCAAATCAAACGACGCCGTCGACCGCATCCCCCCGCCGCCCTCCGCGAGTTTCCCCGCCACCAAGCTCAACCCCGAAAGATTCCCCAGCCGCTGAATCGCTTCTCGGTTCGCCTCAATCACGCCGCGCGTCTTCCCATCCGCACTAGCAAACTCCGCCGCCACCTTCTTTTTCGGGTCCAGCTTCATCTCCGACCGCACTGTCCGCAATCCCTGAATCACTTCCTGGATCAACCCAAACTCTGCCAAAGCCGCCGCATCCTTCCACGCTGCCCGAGCTTCCGGAAACGCATCCAGCGCAATCGATTTCGCCCCCGCCTTCTGCGGCAACTGGTGCCACAGCTCTTCCGTCAAAAACGGCATGAATGGGTGCAGCAGCCGCAGCGCCGCATCAAATCCAGCAAACAGATTCTTCCAGGCCACATCTGCGCGCCTGCGATCCGCACGCTGCAAATCCGGCTTCACCCACTCGATATACCAGTCGCAGAAATCGCCCCAAAAAAACTGGTAAACCGCCTGCGCCGCCTCATGAAACCGGTAATTCTCCAGCGCGTCATTCACAATCGCCACCGTCACCGCGATCCGTGCAAACAACCACCGGTCCGCCAACGGCACAGCGTCGGCATGCGCATACGGCGCTTTCACCCGCACCTCCGGCGCCGCCAATGCCTCCATCGAAGCCCCACCCTCCGCATACTTATCCAGATTCACAAACAAAAACCGCGCCGCATTCCAAATCTTGTTTGCAAACGATCGTGCCCCCAGCAACCGGTCATCCGACAGCACAATGTCCGTCCCCGGCGCCGCCATCGACGCCAGGCAAAACCGCATCGCATCCGTCCCGTACTGTTCATTCAGCGCCACGGGATCCAATCCCGTCCCCTTCGACTTCGACATCTTCTCCCCACTCGTCGTCCGCACCAGCGAGTGCAAATACACCGCGCGAAAGGGAACTTGTCCCGTAAAGTGAATCCCCAGCATGGCCATCCGCGCCACCCAGAAAAACAAGATGTCATACCCGGTAATCAGCAAGCTCGTCGGATAATATTTCTGAAAATCCGCCGTCTTTTCCGGCCAACCCATCGTCGAAAACGGCCACAATCCCGAACTAAACCACGTATCCAGCACATCCGGATCCTGTGTCAGTTTTCCCGATCCGCACTTCTGGCATTTTGCGGGCGCTTCCTCTGCGACGATCGTCTCCTCGCAGTCGTCGCAATACCACGCCGGAATCCTATGACCCCACCAAAGCTGCCTTGAAATCGTCCAATCCCGTATGTTATCCAGCCAATTGAGAAATTCCTGCCGCCGGTTGTCTGGAACAATCTGGATCGTATTTTCTTTTCCCGGCTCGTATTCCCGCACCGACTTAATCGCCGGCTCCGCCAGCCGCTTCATCGCGCAAAACCACTGGGTCGAAATCCGGGGCTCCACAATCGTCTTGCTCCGTTCGCAAATCCCGATCGCGCTGACGTGATCCGTCATCTTTTCCAGCAATCCCAGCGTCTTCAAATCTTCCACAATCTTCTTCCGCGCCTCGAAACGGTCCAATCCTGCATAAGCACCAGCCGCCGCACTCATGTGCCCGTCATCGGTCATCACATCGATTTCCGCCAGCCTGTGTCGCTTGCCCACTTCAAAGTCATTCGGATCGTGCGCCGGTGTAATCTTCACCGCCCCAGTCCCGAATTCCCGGTCTACCATCGAATCTGCGATGACTGGAATCTCCCGGCTCATCAAGGGCAGCACCACGTTCTTCCCGACAAGATGCTTGTACCGCTCATCCTCTGGATGCACTGCCACAGCCGTATCCCCCAGCATCGTTTCCGGCCGCGTTGTTGCCACGATTACATATTCGTTCGTTCCTGCCACCGGATACCGGATATGCCACAGATGCCCCTGCCTTTCTTCATGGTTCACTTCCAAATCGCTCAACACGGTTAAGCAAACCGGGCACCAGTTCACCAGCCGCGTCTCGCGATAAATAAATCCCTCGTTGTATAGCTGTACGAACACCTTGCGTACAACCCTCGACATTTCCGGCGACAGCGTGAATCTCTCTCGCGACCAGTCGCAACTCTCCCCGATCCCCTTCATCTGCTCGACAATCTGTCCGCCGGCCTCTGCCTTCCAAGCCCAAACTCGCTTTTCAAACTCCTCACGACCCAGCTTGTGATAGTCAATCCCCTGGTCCATCAACTGCTTCACAACCACACGTTGCGTCGAAATCCCCGCGTGATCCGTTCCCGGCAGATACAACGTGTTGTATCCGCGCATCCGGTGCCAGCGCGTCAGGATGTCAATTTCCGTGTGTTCCAGCATGTGTCCGATGTGCAGAGACCCGGTCACGTTCGGCGGCGGAATTACGATTGAAAACACCGGGCCCGGCCTCCCAGGGTCGGCCTTAAACAGCTCCTCTTTCACCCAGAACTCCGCCCAGCGAGGCTCAATCTGTTTCGGTTCGTAAGCTTTGGCGATTTCGCGGCCCATCCGGCAATCGTCTCCAATATTTCAGCGCAACTGGCACGCCGCAAGACACACGACGCGCGATTCTGCGCGTAAGGTAATCTTTGAATATAGCAAATGTGTGCGGGATTTGGCTTATGGCACGAAGGATACCGGAACGGTAAGCCGGGCTTTAAACTTTACCGTCCCCCCGCCAGATGCCCTCAACGGTTCCAGCAAGGCCGCCCGGAACGCCATATACGTAACCGAAAAGCAAGTAGCCCATTGTCCCATCGTTTTTTGGCAAAGCTGCCGCTAGTCCCCAAAAAAACAAGGGGTAGCGCAAAACCGAATGCAACTCCCACCACGATAGCCGCGAATTTCTTTCTCGGTGGAACGCCAACAGTCATAGCGGCTGCTCCGATCAATCCAAAAACTGCCGCTACGCCAAGCAAGACAACGAATTGTCCCAAGTATAGGAGGGAAAACCGTCCCGAAGTGAAGTTGTTTATGGTTAGGAGAAGGCCGGACGTTGAGGTCAGCCCCGCCCAAAGTGCGAATACCTTCAGGAAACCGCGCAGTCACTGTGAGCGAGCTTGATAGCCCATTGCGCAAAGTTCCTGTTGAATCAGCCGACTCGAATAATCGAAGAATCAGGGTTTCTTGGAGTTGAGCTCGTCCTTAATCAACGCCGCAATCACCGGCTTCAATATCTCCTGCGTCACCCTCTGCAACACGTCCGGATTCATCTTCGCAACCACACGGGCCACCAGCGCATCCATGTCCAAGGGCTGTGTCTCGGCGGTCGTCACCGGTTCTGGCTGCTGAACCACCTCTTCCGCCACGCAAGCGGGCCCGTCCACCGCCGCAGGCGTCTCCGCGTGCGCCACAAAATCTGTTTCCGGTTCCCGATAAGCCTGCACTTCCTGCGTCTCATTCACTTCCGCAGGTGCGCTCGACGCGTACGCCGATTCCGTCTCCGCTTCCGGAGCAGAAAAATCCAATGCGGGAAGTTCGTACGACCCCCCCGCGCTCTTCGTCTCCGAACTCTCCGCGATGCCAGCCGCGGGCGCTTCCGTCAACTCGGCCTGCTGCTCCTGGCCGAATTCCGAAGCTCCATGAAACGAAGTCTGCTCCACAAACTCATTGACCACCGCGCCCGCAGCCTCAGGCACCGCGGCAGCTGGCTCTTCCTGCAAAAATTGTTCCGCGTCCGTTACGCTTGGTGGCGCCGGAGCAGCCGGCGAATCCCAGGTAGCCGCAAGCAGCGACGCCTTCTTCGCTTCTAATTCCCACGGCGTATCCGTCACGCTTGCCCAGTTCGCCGGTCCTGCGGCTTCCGTAGTTTGCGGCGCCGGCTCAATCACGGTCGCGTTCACATCGGCAGCGGCGGAAACTTCTGCGACCTGTTCGGCGGCCCCAACAATCTTTTCCTGCACAGTCGTCGCCAACGCCGCCGCCCACGCGTCGCCGGCAAACGGCGCAGGCGATCCGAACGGTTTATTCTCGAGCGTCGATACTCCGACGTGCGGCGCCTCCGCCACTTCTTCTACCGGAGTCGCTTCCACCGGCGTCCACTTATTATGTCCCGCGGCGCCATTCGCCGGCGAACTCCCGTGAAACGCCTCTTCCCGCCAATCCGGTGTCTTCGCGTTGCTTTCTGAAGCCGCAATCTGTTCCAGCGATTCTTCCAGCCCGGCCGGCCGCCATGCGGCGTGCCCAGAGCCCTCTTCGTCTTCCTCTTCCTCTTCTTCTTCCACTCCGTCCGGTTCCCCCGCTGTGCCCCAATGCCTTGCCGATTCCAACGCCTCCGTCGGTTTGGCCGTGAACGTCACATCGTCTTCCACTTCCGGCGTCTCCAACAAGCTTCCAAATGCCAGCGGTTCGCTTCCGGCCGCAAATTTCACCGAAGCAGGCCCTGGCGAATTGAACGTTCCCAAAGCGGGTTCCGCCTCGGCTTCCGGCACCGCAGTCACGGCCGCAAGCTTCGCGCTCGCCACGGGTCCCAAAACCTCTTTCGCTACCCGCGCCGACCCTGTGCCCCCCGGCGCTTTTTCCGCCGCCGCTGGCTCGTTGCCCAGCGGCACACCCGCCCGCGCCAACGCAGACTTCACCATCGAAATCAGTGGATCCGGCGGCACAAATGGCTTCTTCAAAACTCCATCCGCGCCCACACGCTGCGCTTCTTGCTCATCCAGTGGGTCAAACGCTCCCACTAGCAAAATCACTGGAATGTGCGCCAGGGTGCGATCGTCTTTTACGTACTTGCAAACCTCATACCCGTTGCGCACGGGCATAAACACATCCGCCAAAACCAGGTCAGGGCGAATATCGGATATCTTTCGAACCGCGGCTTCACCGTTGCCGACGGCGACGACGTCGATGCCCTGATCTTTCAAGGCTAGCCCGACCATCTTTTGAATATTGCTGTTGTCGTCCGCAACCAGAATCTTGGCCACCGAACGTCCTCCAGACACCCGTTCTAACAGGGAGACAGTGATACAAAATGTATTGGAGCACTCAGCGCTGAAGGCGTCAATCAGGACAAATACGAGTGTGTCGGAAGCGGCTATGCTCTGTGCCGAAGCAACAACCTGTCCCAATGGACAAGGTGAAAGGCCCTATTTGTAGCGGACAACTTCAGTCGGCCCCGCCTTGCCTTTGTAGCGGCCACCTTCACAGGCGGGCGCCTTTCCTTTTACGTATTGGCGGACCCTTAGGTTGGCCAAATCCACCCTACCAGGGAATCAGCTTCTTCAACCCCTTCTTCTTGCTGCTCGATTCCTTCTGATTGGCATTCGCGTCGGTTGTGGCCGGCGCAACGGCGGTTTTCGTCGCATCCGTAGTAGCACTCTCCGGCGCTGTCCCGTCAGTCTTCGCGGGGTCGGTCGTGGTCGCCGTGCCGGGCGCAGCCGGATCCGTCGAACTCGCCGCACTCCCGTCCGCGTTCGTCGTCCCTGTCCCGCCAGTGCTATCACTCGTGCCAGAGGCCGTATCTTCCGCCCCCGCTGGCTTTGCCGGCGCAGGATCCCCCGGCCTAACAGTCTCCACAACGGCCGTCGAACCGGTTGAACCCGCCGGGCCAGACGTGCCAGAGGAACTGCCCCCGCCTGCGGAAACCAGCGTCGTGCGATTTCCACCACTCAACGTATCGGTTGTCCCATTATCTGATTCCGGCTCCATCTGCGGATTTCCGTGATACGCCGCGGTGTGCACGTCCGGCGCACTGTGCATAATACCGATCGCCCGGTGAACCGGAGTCTCCTTTGGCCGCGGTGTGTTTTGTTCCGCCGTCATCCACGCCAGCGCCTTTGGATCCGGTTGAGGAATCGGCACGCCAAACGCCTTCAATTTGTCTTTTGCCAGCGGCGCTTTCTTCGAAAGGGGATAATTTCTCACCAACAGCCCGTAGTAACCGCCGGCGATATCCTTGCGCTCGCTTTTTTCAAAGACGTCGCCCAGCATCCACAGCGCCTCATCCGATTTGCTGTACAACGGGTAGCGGCCCACCAGCGGCGCCAGTCTTCCCGCCGCCGCCCTCCTATCGCCCTTCACGTAATAGTAGTAAGCAATGCGAAACTGCCCCTCCGCCAGAATCTCCTGCACCTCGCGCAGCCGCTGCTCTGCTTGCGGCGCCAGTGGATCCTTCGGATATTTCTGCAGGAATGTCTGAAACTCTTCCTCTGCCATTTTCGCGTGCGTATTGTCGCGGTCCGCTTTGGCCATTTCGTTGTAGTTGGCCATCGCCACCTGCATCTGCGCGTAGGCAGCTTCCGGCAGGAACGGGAAAAACACGATGAAGTCCTTATATCCCGCGATCGCCTGCGTGATATTCGCGGTACCACCTTCCTTGAAATAGGAATCCGCGATCGCCAGCTTGGCCTTTGCCAGGTACTCGCTATCCGGGTACGTATTGATCAGCGTCTGCAAACCCAAACGCCCCACCTCGTGGCGCCCGTGCTTGATGTCGTTCAGTGCCTTGTCGTAGAGCTGCTTGTCCGGCTCGGCCGTGTTCGTCGCATCCGTTGATTTATTAACTTTTTTCTTTTTGTGCAAAATCTGGGCATTGCATTGGCTGGCAGCCACCAGTACAAGCGCACTCAGGAGAAGAAGCGAAAATCGCCGCAAACCTCACCTCACATTTGGCATTCTGGCCCTGCGCCGCGGCTCGCGGATGGATGGGTGCAACCCTCGCCGCCAACTTGGCCCCTGCTAGTATACCCTGAACGAAAGGACAGGTCCCCGCAAACTTCACCACCACCTTCTACTCGAACCATCAACCTCGACCTTCACCCTCTCCCAGTCCAACAGCCTCTGGCCCTGTGATGCGCCCACCCGCCCCAGTGGTTTTCCCGCGATCCTCCGCGCTTTCCCCACCCGTCTCCACGATTCCCCTTGTCCATCGGGCCCGCCTTCCGTTGGTCCTGCTGCAGGAAGCAAGGCGGGCTGCTCCTGACCTTTGCGCAATCCCGACCGGAGCGCGCTATCTGCGTCCCGTGTGCCTTTTACCGGGATGGTCGGCCGTTTCTTCCGCTCCGTCTGCGGCGCGTCGGCAACGAAGCAACCATGGCAACACCCCACCACTCCACCAACCGCACAAAATTGCAAGATCTGTACCACTCCAACTTTTTCAACGTTTTGTAATACCCATCTCCCCCCTCCGTAATTACAATACTCCCAACCCGCTATTCCCCGGAGGGAAGCGGCCTTTCTCATGGACAAAAAGAAATTTCTCTTCGTCTCGCTCTCCAGCTTGATCGGTGACATCGCCTGGCAGGTAGTCAAGGAAGGGCACGAAGTCCGCTATTACGTCGAAAACGAAAAAGAACGCGACATCGCCGACGGCTTCGTTCCCAAATCCAGCGACTACGAAAAAGATTGCAAATGGGCCGACATCGTCGTTTTCGACGACACCCTCGGTCAAGGCGCTAAGGCCCAGGCCCTCCGCGCCTCCGGAAAACCGGTAATCGGCGGCACAGCCTACACCGACAATCTCGAAGACGACCGCTCCTTCGGCCAGGAAGAATTAAAGAAAGCCGGCGTCACCATCATCCCGTATCAGGACTTCGATTCCTTCGACCCTGCCATCGAGTTCGTGAAGAAAAATCCGGATCGCTACGTCATCAAGCCCAGCGGCGAAGCCCAGAACGTCAAGCGACGCCTCTTTGTCGGCGAAGAAGAAAACGGCGAAGACGTCATCGGCATGCTCGAAGCCTACAAAAAGGCCTTCTCGGAAGAGATCAAGGTTTTCCAGCTGCAGCGCCGTGTCAACGGAGTCGAAGTTGCCGTCGGCGGTTTCTTTAACGGCAAGAAATTCATTAATCCCATCAACATCAACTTCGAACACAAAAAACTATTCCCCGGCGAAGTCGGCCCTCCCACAGGCGAAATGGGCACCACCATGTTCTGGAGCGAACCCAACGTCCTGTTCAACCGCACGCTGCTCAAGATGGAATCCAAGTTAGCCGAAGAATGCTACGTCGGCTACATTGACTTGAATTGCATCGTCAACAACAACGGCATCTACCCACTCGAATTCACCTCCCGCTTCGGCTATCCCACCATAAGCATCCAGCAGGAAGGCATCCTCACGCCCATCAGTGATTTTTTCTGGGAACTCGCGCAAGGTCTTGACCCCAAATGGCGCACCCGCAGCGGTTTTCAGGTCGGCGTCCGCATCGTCGTTCCGCCGTTTCCCTTTGACGACGAGGCCACCTTTGAATCCTTCTCCAAAAATGCCGCCATTGTCTTCAAGCGCCCCGCATACGAAGGCATCCACATCGAAGACGTAAAAATCGTCAATCAACAATGGCTGGTCGCCGGTACTTCCGGTGTAGTACTGATCGTAGTCGGCCTCGGCCAAACTATGAAACAAGCCCAGGCCCAAGCCTACTCCCGCATCAAAAATATTCTGATTCCCAACATGTACTACCGCACCGACATCGGCGACCGCTGGGCTGAAGATTCCGACAAACTGCATAATTGGGGTTACTTGCGTTAGTCCAGGCACCCGCTGGAGCGCTTTTTGTTCTAGCAACCTCCACAACTGGGGCTATCTCTGCTAGCAAACTCCTGTAGCACAGCCATTCCTGCCGGCCCTAAGCGAAGCCGAAGGGGCTGTGCTCTTCTCTCTTAATTCCCAAATGTAGCGCTGGTCTTTTAAGCGAGCCTCTTGCGCCCCGAAGGGATTTACGGGGCCAGCCTCTTTCCTTTCTCGAATCTTCCAACTCCCGCTACTCTCTCTCCACCGCCCCCTCTTCATCCGCCCCAGCTACCGAACACTTCAAACTCTCCATCTCCTCACAGCGACGCAAAACCACCGATCGATGCCGCCGGCCCCACCCCGCCATAGCCCGCAAAATCGGCATCAATGTCTTCCCATACGAAGTCAACGAGTAGAAAACTTCCGGCGTCTTCCCCGCTTTGACCTTCCGGGCCAGAATTCCGTCCGCCTCCAACTCCCGAAGTTGCTCGGTCAAAACTTTCTGCGCCGCTTCCGGCACCTCCCGCCGCAACTCTCCGAACCGCCGCGGCCCTCCCTTCAGCGCAAACAAAATGATCGGCTTCCACTTGCCTTCAATCACGTCCACCGTTGTCCTCACGAGACAATCTTTTAATCGCATAAGTCCCCGTAAAGTTTCCTGATTGTGCTTCTCTGGTATGTGAGAGTTTTTCCGCCAATTCCGTCCGCTGAACGACCATATGGCCAGCAGCAAGAACCCCAACTCCCAAAGCCGAGCCTCAACGCTCAGCCCTTTGCATTCGGCTCGTAACTCTTAACTTTGAACTCTTGAACGCTTAACTTCTATCTTCAAACTTCAAACTAAAAACTTATAACTCTCAACCCGCGATTCAAAACAAGGCTGTCGACTGTAGACTCGCAGCTTCCACTCAATTCGCCACCGTCAGCTCCACTTCCGAACTAAAGCCAATCCGCGTCCCCGCCAACGGCGACTGATCAATCACCGTCGCATGCGGCCATTGCGGCGCCGACAAATAATTGAGCTTCCGTTTCAATTTTGCCAGATCCAGCCGGCGCTGCGCCTCAATGTCGCTCAATCCGATCAAATATGGCATCACGTAACTGGCTTCTCGCGGTATCCCCGCTATCAGCACATCCACCCTCGGCGTCGCCGCATTTCTTCCTTGTTTCGGATTCTGCAGCAGCACCGTCTCCGGCGTCTCATCTCCCAGCGACACGGTCGAAACCTCGCCCACCTGCAACCCCTCTCGCAGCAACTCAATCCGCGAAGCTCGCAGCGTATTTCCCTCCAGTGAAGGAATCTCCAGTTGCTTCTGCCCCAAACTCAGCACCACGTGCGCCTGCTGTGAAACCTTCATCAGCATCCCCGGTGGCGGCGTCTGCCGCACCACCTGGTTGATCGGCAAATCGCTGTACAGCCGGTCCGCCACTCGCAACACCAATCCCTTCGACCGCAGCGACTGACTAGCTTCCGCCACATTTTTTCCCACCAAATTGGGCATGGAGACTTCGCGGCCATGAATAGCCACGCGCATCGCGGTTATCGCGCTTAAAAACGCCGCCGAAGCCAGAATAAAAACCAAAAACGCCATCCGGCTAAGCCATTCCAACCGTTCCCGGATCGTCATCGCGCCAGCCTTCGTCCCCGCCGCGTAAATTGCCTTTCCTTACGTCCTTACTTCTTGACTTCGTTACCTCTTTATTTCTTCAGTTCCGGCGCAGGATACTCTGTCAACTTCTCCTTACTCGTATCTGCCCTCTTCACTTCCAACTCATCAAACAAAAGCGAAGGCGCAATAATCGTCTGCGGCACTCCTCCCGCCCGGTTGCTCACCAGTGGATCGTTCCCGAGCGCCACCAGATCATTCCTAAGCGTCCGCACATCCAACTCATTAAACACCGCACCGCGCACCAGCTCCTCATGCCCATCCGAAGCATACACGCGATACAGCAACCGCGGCGCATTCCCCGGCCCCAGCGTATCCACCCGATACCCGAACGGCTTGCCCTGTTCACCAGCCATCGATGTCAGTTTTTTCTTCAACTCCGCCGCCGACTCCGGCTCCGAACTCTTGAAAATCAGCGTCCCGATCGTCGGAAACGCCGCCGTCCCCGCGGTAGCCCGCCCGTGTCCGTTTGAAGCAGGGAAGTCCCGGATCGGCTGCCTCCCAATCAAATAATTCTGCAGCGTTCCGTCATTCACCACCGTCACCGCCTGCGCCGTCACGCCTTCACTGTCCACGTCGTACGCTCCTACCAGCTTCCTCCCGTCAAACTCCTTCATCGTCGGATCATCCACCACGCTCAAAAATTTCGGCAGGATCCGCGTCTTATAACTGGTCGCAAACGCTCCCACCGTCCGGTTCGGCCTCCCTAGCTGCGGCTTCCGTCCCAGAATGTTTCCGCCCACCAGCCCCGCCATGATGTCGTCCGCCGCATCCGGCGCAAACAGCACCGGCCCGCGGTAAGACTCCTCCACAATTGGCGCCTCGCGCAAAGCCTTCAGCGTATCCAGCGCCTGCGACGACTCCTTCAGCAGTTGCTCCCGCTTCGGCAAATCCTCCGGCTTCGCCTCCGTCCAGTACGGGTTCCTCTGCAATCGCATTCCATCCGTGGCCTGCGTAGCTCCGTTAAAGGTCACCGTCGAATTCACCCGGCCGCTCCGTACAATCGTCCCTTCCGAATTCACAAAGTACAGATTCACCGCGCTGAATCGCGCCGAAGCCGAAACCGACTGCACTTCCGGATATTTCCGGAACAGATTGGTCATTTCCTGCATCGTCTGCTTCCAGGCGCCTTCGTCCAACTTCAGCGTCGCCACCGGCTCCACCTTCGTCACCACCGGCGCCTTCGCAAAATCGTCAATCGGATTTGGGTCCGCGCTGAACTGCTTCAGCGCCGACAGCTTCTCCGCATATGCATCCGCCGCCGTCTTATACGCCTCGTCCGTCATCAGCCAGATCTGCCGCCGAAGCGCGATCGGGTCATCGTCCAGCGGTAAAATCGTCGCTCCGCCCATCCCCTGTTGATAAAAACTGTCCTGCTTGTACTCGCCGATGCGCACCACCACGCGCAACACGCGCACATGCTGCCGCTGCGAATTCAGCAGCGCCCCAAACGCCGCCTCCGTATCGAAATCCTCAACATCCTCCACGCGATACTCGATGTAGTACGGCGGTTTCACCTGGTCCATTTTCAACCGGTCTTTCGATCGGTCCAGCTCCGCCAGCAGCGCCTCCAGCAGCACATCGCCCTTCGCCACTTCATGCGCCTTCGCCGTCGCCGTATCTCCGCCAAACTTCTCCGGAGCCTCCGCCGCCGCGCTCGGCCGCACACACAATGTTCCTGCCAGCATCACCGCCGCAAGCAAACTCGACGCGCTCTTCAAACTCTTCAACCCGCTCACGGCTTCACCCCCGTCGCATCATCCTTGCCGCCATCCACTCCCGGCGCCGGCAAAATCGGTGGCCGTTCTCTTCCATGCGCTCGTTTCTGCACTTCCATCTCGCTGAACAACATTGCCGGAGCCACCGCCGATACCGGCACGCTCCCGCTCTCTGCTCCGCAAACTCCATTGAACACATGTTGCGTGTCGCCGGTAGTAATAATCCGCGTCAGCGCCGCCAGCGGTGTCCCCACAATGTCCACGCCCCGCACCAGTTCGTCCGGCCGCCCGTCGGCGTACACCTTATACACAATCACCGGCAGCACCTGAAACGCCTGCGGCAGCGACCGCGTCGTCAGCGTAAATCCGCCCTGAATGTCGTCGAAGTACAATCCATACGGCTTCCCCTGCTTCTTCGCTTCATCAATCAGCATCTGCCGCAACTGCTTTTCCGGCACCGTTTGGTTCGACGTCACAATCAAATTCCCCTGTCGGCCCGTCGGCATCAATCCCGGCTGATTCCGTCCGTGCCCGTTCGATTTATCAAATCCCTTGATCGGCATCCTCGACATCAGAAAGTTTTTCAGCACCCCATCCTGAATCACCACCACCCGCTCCGCCGGCGTCCCTTCATTGTCGAACTCATAATTTCCCGCCAGCTTTGTCCCATTGATCTCGCTCACCGTCGGATCATCCACGACGGTCAAAAATTTCGGCAGCACTTCCTGCCCAACCTTCTTCGTGAACGTCTGTCCCTCTTCTTCGTCCCGTTGCCGGTGCCCTTCCATCCGGTGTCCCAGCACTTCGTGAAAAAACACCGCCGCTGCCCGCCCGCTCAGCAATGCCGGCCCGTCATAAGGCTCGGCCACCGGCGCCTTTCGCAACTCTTTCAAATCCGCCGCCATCTTGTCGGCCTTCGCCATCAGCACCGCTTCGCTCGGCAATCCGCTCACCGCCGGCGCCTGAAAAGTTTCCACGCGCAGCAAATCCATCCCGTCGTCCGCCCGCGTCTGCGCTTCCATCACCAGCCGAGCCGAAGCGCTGGGCGTCTCAATCGTCGCCCCTTCGCTCGATACCATCCGCGCGTTCGAAGACCCCACCTGCAAAATCACCGTCGCGTAATAAACGTCCCCATACTTCCGAAACGCTCCGGACACCCGCCGAACCTCTTCCTCCCAGGCCTTCTTATCAAACGGCGGCACAGTCAACTTCTCGCCAACGTGAATCTTCGGGTCCGCCTTCGAAAAATCCGGAGACTTATCTTCTTCTTCCGCCTTCACTGCCGTATTCGTCTTCACATTCAAATATGCTGGCGCCGCCCGTTTGTATTCCCGGTCCGTCAATTCCCAAAGCACCCGCGCCGTCGCATCCGGATCATCCTGCAAAGGCAGAGTCCCCGAGGTCATCCCGCTCGACCGGCTCTGTCCATGCGTGTTATCCAGTTCCGAGGTTCCAACGCGCATCGTCACATCGGTATTCCGTCGCTTCACCGCCGTGTCCGAGAGCAGCGCCCCGTAAGCCCCCGCGATAAAAATCTGGTCCTGGTCATAAACCGTGTAGCTCAAGAAATAGGGAGCCGGATCGCTCTTCGCCAAATCCGTCTTCGCCCGGTTCAGCTCCGCCTGCATCGTCTGCAACATCGCATCCGGCAAACCCTTAGCTGCCGGCTTGTCCCTCTCGCCAGCCGCCAACCCAGGTAAGCCCACCAACTGCGCAGCAAGCACCAAGCTCGCAAGCCGACGCATATTCAATCGCCCAACTCCAAATTTTCCTCGTGTACCAAGACAAACAGGCAGGCTCTGCATAAGTAAGGTAGGCTCCCAATCACTCAACTATAAATCTCACCGCAGCAATTTCCGAGTATGACGCACCGCTGGTCCCCGCGCAAACTGGCCTGTACCTCTAAGGCAATAGCCGCAGTTGATTCCATCAATGTCGGATCAATTTAATCAACACCGGCGCAATCGCGTCCTGCACTCCATGCGCAAACATTCCCGGCCGCACCGTCCCCCGCCACCGCACCACCACCCCGTACAAGATCGCCGAAACAAAAATCACAAATGCCCGCGCGAATCCCTGATACAAGTGCGCCCCGCCAAACAGCAATCCCGAAACCACAATCCCCGCGGGAACGTTCCCCGTGAGCGCCGCGAACTGCCCCTGAAAGTACCCCCGGTAAATCGCTTCCTCGCAAATCGCCGCCGTAATCGAAAGCGCCACCCACAACACCATCTCCGCCGGATTTTGCGGCAACAAAAACTCAATAGCCTTATCGGCGCCCGCCCCACGCTGATGTCCGCCAAGCACCGAAACCACCACAGTTGCCACAATCAGCAACAATATTCCCAATCCCAAATCCCGAAACATCTCCCCAACGGATGCCCATCTTTTCCCAAATAAATTCTCGAACGACGCGCCTCGCAGCCGCACCCCGATCACCACAATCACCAACAGAAAAATCTCAAACGCCATGGTCCGCCAATAAATCCCGGGACGGCTAGGCCCCATTCCCGCCCGTGATTGCCCCGCATGAATCGCAGAGGAGTAGCTGTTCAGTCCCCAAACCACAACCACAATCAACGTGTGCCAGGGACTCGCCAGCAACAGAGAAGGCTTCGAATCCGATTGCGCGCTCGAAGTATCACTCAAGGGGTAACCTCAATACCTTCCTGGAACGCCATGTGGCACAGCCATTCCCGCCTGCCCTGAGCGAAGCCGAGGGGGCTGTGCACCTTTCTTATCCGTCACTCGCGCCACACAATCACCACCGAATCTGACCGCACCACCAAATCTCCTCATTTCCCAAACTTCTCTTCGCTCACCACCTGCGCCACCTGCACAAACTCCCCCGCCAAAATCTCTTTCCGCCCTTCCTGTTTGACGTGCGTATTTTCCAACCGGCTGCCTCGTCCGCACACCTCTCTCCGCGTATCTCTCTGAGCCAACCTCCGGAATTCAAGGTTTTCCGTCCCCAGGAGTCGAGGGTAAGCGACGACGGATGCAAGTTATCAGGTTTAACCGCTCGCTCTCTGTGACCGGATCTTCAAGTTATGGAGCGGAAAGCACTTCCACTGCCGGTCCTGTTGCCATCGAACCTGATTAACGGAACTTTTTCACCATCATCAGCGCGTCAAAATCCGCGCCCTGAACCCGGAGTGCACGCGGCATCACGCCGTACGACTCGAAGCCATACTTCCGATAGAACTTGCCGCCACGCGGATTGTCGACTGCGACATACAATTCCACTTGATCAACCTTCAGGCTGGCCGCTTCGAGGACGAACTTGAAAAGCATGTCGGCGAGTCCTGTTCCTCGCCGTTCCTCCGATACGTACATGTTCCATATCATTCCGACGTGCCGCCGCTTTGGGGAGGATTGCTGCAAGAATGTTGCGATTGCGCACAGGCGTCCGTCCACAAATGCTCCGAAGATGGTCTCCCGTCGAAACCGCTCCGCGATTTGATCGGAGTTGCGCGCTGCCTCTTCACCATAGTCCGCGGCGAAGGCGGCCGGAGCCGACTGCAATGCTTCGAGAAAGACGGCTTGATATTCAGCGGCGTCTCGAGCGTTTAGTTTTCGGATTTCAGTTTCGTTCATGAATGGAGGTCTCCCTTCAAGCGGTCTTTTGCGCTTTCTGGTCAAACGCGGCGTTGACAGAATGCCTCGCCTTGGTGATTCTATTAGATGTCACATGACATCTAAATGCAAGGATCATGCTTCGGGCCGCCGATCGGAGGCAAAGAACTATGCGTAAGTCAAAAGTAGAGACCGCCAGGACGCGCCAGCGAATTGTCAAAGCGGCAGGCGCCGAGTTCGCTGCCAATGGAATCAGTGAGGCGGCGCTCGCGCGAGTGATGTCTGCTGCGGGACTCACTCACGGGGGGTTCTATCGTCATTTTGCTTCCAAGGATCAACTCGTCCTCGAAGCATGCAGCAAGACTCTTTTGTCGCTCGTTGCCAGCCTGGAATTGCTCATCAACGGAAAGCCCCACGCGCAGGCGCTTCCGCTTCTTGTGGATCGTTATGTGTCGCGCGCTCATCGTGACCAGCCGAGAACAGGCTGCCCCTTGAGCGCTCTGGGGAGCGAACTCACGCGGAGAGACAAGAAGACTCGTCACGCAGCCATGGAAGGATTTCTCCAACTGTCCCGACTGGTTGCCAGCCAGCTGGAGACGGTGCCGTTCCCGAAGCGGGCGGGACGGTCGATGGCGGTCGTCTCCGCCATGGTGGGCGCCGTCACACTGGCCCGCATTGCGCCCGATTCGCGAATTTCAGATTCTGTGCTCGTTGCGACGCGCGATTACATAATCCAGTCCGCACGGCAGCGCCGATAATGATTTGCGCTGGCACCTCGTAGCGGACACTTCAGGTGGCCCATCTTGCCCTTGTAGGGGCCGCCTTCCGGGGAGGGCCGCTCCTAGTTTGTGGAGCACGGCCTGCCATGAGCGCAGCCGAAGGGCGGCTCTACCGCCGCTTTTGCTCTTTGAACCCAGCCACCTGACTTCGCCCCGTGGCAAAGCCACCGCCACCCATCCCTTCACTTCCCAAATCTCTCCCTATCCTTCACCCGCGCCCCTCGCAAAAACTCCCCCGCCGAAATCTCTTTCCGCCCCTCTTGTTTGACGTGTGTAATTTCCAGCCGGCTGCCTCTGCCGCAAACGGCGTTGACCAAATCCTTCTCCACCAAAATCGTCCCGGGCTCCCCAACCGCCGCGCCCGCAACCGGCTTCCCCCGCAAATGCCAAGTCTGCCCGCGGAAATCCGTATACGCCCCCGGCCACGGCGCAAATCCCCGCATGCGGTTGAAAATCTCCGTCGCCGTTCGCCCCCACTCGATTCTTCCGTCTTCTCTTTTCAACATCGGCGCCAGCGTAGACGCGGCATGATTTTGCGGGCGCCCCGCCAACTCTCCCCGAACCAATCCCCGCAGCGTGCGCGCCATCAGCGGCGCACCCATCTCCGCCAAACGCCCCGCCAATTCCGGCGCCGTCTCCGCGGCTCCAATCCGCAACTCCTCCTGCAGC
>Ga0210402_10002389_pt1 | contig 18340 bp, 20 predicted proteins | sample IncBWC7MmetaG_FD_161055 | JGI IMG/M metagenome (GOLD analysis project Ga0210402, IMG submission 161055) | Forest soil microbial communities from Barre Woods Harvard Forest LTER site, Petersham, Massachusetts, United States - Inc-BW-C-7-M | ecosystem: Environmental > Terrestrial > Soil >... | reverse complement strand
CACACCGGCTGGTGCTGCTGCCCACGTACCTGATCACGCCCAACATCATCTTCAACGCCGAGATCGAGTTCGAGCACGCCGGCTCCGGTTTCGACGCCGACGACAAGCTGCACGGCACCGCGGAAATCGAGCAGGTCTGGATCGACTTCAAGATCATGGATCAGTTCAATTGGCGCGCGCCAGGCATTGACCTTATTCCGATCGGCTATATCAACGAGCATCATGAGCCGACGGCGTTCTACAGCGTCAAGCGACCGGAGCTCTATAACGGTCTCATCCCGTCGACCTGGAAGGCGCCGGCGACCAGTATCTACGGCCGGCTGGCCGAAGGGCTCACCTATTCGCTCCAGGCGAGTTCGAGTCTTGAGGATTTCGGGGGCGATTTCGGCACCCGCACCGATGCCAACACGGTACCGCCATTCCCGGCCGGTTATACCGCGGGCATCGACGGCGCGAACGGGCTCGGTTTCGCGCTGCCGGCACGCGGCGACTTCCGTCAGCTCAGCAACGATATCGCGATCGCCGGCCAACTGAGTTATTCGCCGCCGGCGGTGCCCGGATTCAACGGCAGCGTGAGCGCCTACTACACCCCCAACACAACGCCCCGCGGCGCCTATGCGGACAGCGGCCTTCCGCTTGGTCGATCGAGCCTCACAATGTTCGATGCCGAGTTCCGTTACCGCGTGCCGAACACCGGTTTCGAAGCCCGTGGCGAGTACGTGTTCATCAGCTTCGGCAATCCAGCCGACTTGCGGGCCAACAACGACTCCGATCCGGCGAACAACGTGGGTAAAACAATGTTCGGCTATTCGGGCGAACTTGCCTACCACTTTCCCCTCGGCAACATCATGTCGAGCGATTGGGAGGCGGTGCCGTTCTATCGCTATACGTTCCAGAACACCCAGGCGGGTGGTTTCGCGGGCAGCGACTTGAACGCGCCGACAGGAGCCGGGCAGACGCAGTTCCACAACGTTGGCATTGCGGTCTTCCCTTCGCCCCAGGTCGTGCTGAAGGCGACCTGGCAGCGGGTGATCAACCGCGACCCCGCAGGCGCCAATTCGGACTCGTTGCTCGGCGGCGTCGGGTTCTTCTTCTGATGATTGCAGAACACAAGATAGGGAACCGAACGTGACCGATTGGGTGCGCTTTACATTGCCGGCGGCCGTCGTCGCATCGATCTCGTCGCCCGCCCATGCGGTCCAGTATCTCACGGTCGACGCCGCTCAGAAGCTCGCCTTTCCGGCAGCAAGCCGCTTTGTCGAGAATGGCGGGCTAACCTGGAAAGCGCAGGCGGGCGACCGGCTGCTTGGCCTCTTCGTGGTCGATCATGTCATCGGCAAGCACCTGTACATCGACTACGCGGTAGCGCTCGATCCTGCCGGGCGCGTGATGCGCGTCGATATCCTGCAATACCGCGAGTCTTACGGGGGGGAAGTGCGCGAGCCCGGCTGGCTCGCGCAGTTCGTCGGCAAGACCAGCGCCAGCCCCCTGAAGGTTGGCGGCGATATCCGGAACATTTCCGGCGCAACCCTGTCGTCGCTGCACGTCACCGAAGGCGTGAAACGGATATTGGCCACCTATGGAAGTCGCACGCGATAGCATCCGCCGCGCGCGTCCGCTGCTCGGCACTTTCGTCGAGATTGCGGTTGCGGGGGCGAAGATTGAGGTGATGGAAGCAGCAGTCGAGGCGGCATTCTCGGCCGTCGCCGCGGTGCATCGCCTGATGAGCTTTCACGAGGCGCACAGCGATGTGAGCCGGCTCAATCGTGACGCGGCGTTAAACGCGGTCCAGGTTCATGACTGGACGTACGAGGTGCTCGAAACCGCTTGCGATTTGCATCGCCGCTCCGCCGGAATATTCGACCTTTCCATCGCCCCCGCGCTGCAGCGGCTGGGCCTGCTTCCGGGCGCTTCTCCCTCTCCCCGCTTGCGGGGAGAGGGTCGGCGTGAGGGGGCCTTTCCACAGGTTCAGACTCTCCAAAGGGGCGGTGATTTCGCGGGCGCCGAGACAAGAACTGGCATCGGTGCGACTGCGGAGAGGCCCCCTCACCCCGACCCTCTCCGTAGCCCGTCCAACGGGTCCCGCCTTTGGCGGGCCCGACGACAGGCTCCGACGGGCGTAAACGCCCTGATGGCAAGCGGGGAGAGGGAGCAGAAAGGCCGTGGACAGTTTCCACCGGCTAGCGGCGCGAATAAAGCCATCCAACTGCTCCCCGATAATCAGGTCCGCTTTGCCGACCGCTTGGTGAAAATCGACCTTGGCGGCATCGCGAAGGGATTTGCAGTCGATTGCGCCGTCGAAGCATTGCGCCGCCATGAGGTCGCGGAAGGACTGGTCAATGCAGGCGGGGATCTTCGGACGTTCGGAACGCAGAGCCATGACATCGATATCCGGGATCCGCGTCAGCCGGACCGCCCGATGTGCCGCGTCGCGCTCCGCAATGTCGCGCTTGCATCAAGCGCCGGCCGGTTCGATCCGCTTCGCTCCGGTCATGTGCTCCACTCCGGCGTCATCGATCCCGCCACCGCAATGCCCGTGCGGTCGATCCGCGGCGCTACTGTCTGTGCGCCCAGTTGCATGATTGCGGATGCGCTCACAAAGGTCGTCATGAATATCGGAGAGACCGCGGCCCCGATCCTGGAACACTATGGCGCCGATGCGCTGTTCATGTCTGCGCATGACGACGTCCATATGACCGCCAATTGGAAGAACGAGGTGCATCTTGCGGCTTGATCCCGGCCTTCGCTCCTGGAGCTACGCAGCCTTTGCGGCGCTGTTTGTCACCGGCGCCATGTGGCTTGTGGCTGACCAACTCAAGGCGTCCGAGAACGAGGAGCTGTGGCAGGAGATAGCCGCCAACATGCTGATGCTCCACGGCATGATCGCCATGGTCGCGCTCGTCCTGCTGGGCGCGATGATACCTGTGCATATCGGGCGTTCGTGGCGCGCGGGAAAAAACCGCATCAGCGGCGCCGTCATGGTGGCGGCGAACATGGCTCTCGTCGCCACGGCCTGCGGACTCTACTACGCGGGTTCGGACCTGTTGCGAACATTTGTGGCCGATGTGCACATCGCCGTCGGCCTCGCCCTGCCGGCCTTGGTCGTCACCCACATCGTACTGGGCCGGCGCACCAACCCCCTCCCTCACCCTCCCCCGCAAGCGGGGGAGGGAAGGGTGGGGGCGCGTTCCACGCCCGTTGAAATCTCGGCCGCTTTCCGGACCGTCACGTTTTCAGGAGATCGCGGATCTCGGTAAGCAGTTCTACCTCCCGCGACGGCTTCGGCAGCTCGACCGGTTTGGCGGCTTCCGTCTTTTGCAACTTCGTCAATCCCCGAATTGCGAGAAACAGCACGAACGCGATGATCAGGAAATTGATGACGATCGTGAGGAAGTTGCCCCAAGCCAGGACGGCCCCCTGCTTCTTTGCATCAGCCAAAGATTCGGCCGTGACCTTTGAAGACAAACCGATAAAATAGTTCGAGAAGTCGAGCCCGCCGGTGATCGCGCCGACGATCGGCATGATGATGTCGCCTACGAGCGAATTCACGATGGCGCCGAATGCGACTCCGATGATTACGCCGACCGCAAGATCGACGACATTGCCGCGCAGGGCGAATTTCTTGAAATCCTCAAGCATGGATCGTCCCCTCTCAGCTTCACAGTCCTTCCGGGGCGCCACCGCAAGCTGGCGAGCCCGGAATCCATAGCCCCGGCCAGTGGTTATGGATTCCGGGCTCGCGCAAGAGCGCGCCCCGGAATGACACTGCATATGACTCGAACTTCGAAATCGCTCTACTAGTTGATCAACCCTGCACGCACCATGGCATCGCGCACCGCCACTTTCGACTTGTCGGACAAGGTAACCATCGGCAGCCGCACTGTGTCTTCGCACTTACCCAGCACCGACAGGGCATATTTGACGGGAGACGGACTGGTCTCGATGAACAGGTTCTGATGTAGCGGCATCAACTTGTCTTGCAGCTTCAGCGCGGCTCCATAGTCGCCCCGCAAGCAGGCGCTTTGAAACTCGGCGCACAGCCGCGGCGCCACGTTGGAGGTCACCGATATGCAGCCATGGCCACCATGGGCCATGAAGCCCAGCGCGGTCGCATCCTCACCGGAAAGCTGCGTGAATTCCGGTCCGAGCGCGGTGCGCTGCTGCGACACCCGCGCCATGCTGGCGGTCGCGTCCTTGACGCCGGCGATGTTCTTGAGCTCGTAAAGCCGCTGCATGGTGTCGACCGACATGTCGACCACCGACCGTCCCGGGATGTTGTAAATGATGATAGGGATGCCGATTACGTCGTTGATGGCCTCGAAATGCCGATAAAGCCCTTCCTGGGTCGGCTTGTTATAATAAGGCGTCACGACCAGCACCGCATCGGCGCCCGCCTTCTCGGCGTGCTGCGCCAAGTCGACCGCCTCGCGAGTCGAATTGGACCCGGCTCCGGCGATGACCGGCACGCGCCCGCGCGCCTCCGCGATACACCACTCGACGACTTGCTTGTGCTCGTCATGGGAGAGCGTTGGGCTTTCCCCGGTCGTCCCGACCGGAACAAGACCGTTGGTGCCCTCATCGATCTGCCAGACCACCAGAGCGCGGAACGCTTTCTCGTCCACTGTTCCGTTTTGGAATGGAGTCGCCAATGCGGTGAATGATCCGCGAAAGCTCGTTGTCCTGCCCATCGTACGCTCCTCAACCGGATTCGCCCGCGCTCCCGGCGGCATTGTTAGCGATTTCGCCGACCGGATTAAAGCCCTCCCGGTACAACTCACGACGGCGCTGATCGGGCGCAAGAATCCCGCACTGGAACATTCCAGCACATGGCCGTTTGAACCGGGGAAGTGTGCCGCGGGCCAGCCCCGGAACCGGTCGTCTTTTGTTGTTGAGCCTCTCTCAAAACGAGCCACGACCGCACCAGGACCGCGGTATTGTCCCACCATTGCCATGATTGGAGGTTTAGGGTTTTTTTAAGCGGTCCAACCCTAATGTAGACAAACTTGATGATTCGATCGGACACACACTTGACCCTGCACGGTGCTCGCAAGAAAACGACGGCTTGGGCGCTCGCGGCTGTGCTCGCGCTCTCGTCGGGCGTCGCCCTTGCGGCGCGTCCGTTGACGCATGTACCGCTCCCGCGACCGCGCCCGCACATTGTGAACGCCACGCCCAGCGATGCATCGCCAAAGGCAGTTTTTCAAACCGCTTCGCTCACTCCTGCGGCATCTGCGATCCCGAAGGACGAGCCCACACTTGCATTCTCCTCGACCGTCTCCGTCTCGAAGCCTGATCTGAGCGCTGTGAAACAGGCGATCGATCTGGCACGCCGCGGCAAGACGCAGGAGGCGACCGATGTGCAGCACCACATCCAGGATCCTCTCGCCCGCAAGCTGACCGAATGGGCGATCCTGCGAAGCGACGACAATACCGCCGATTTCTCTCGATATCGCGACTTCATCGCAGCCAATCCAAGCTGGCCAAGCCTGATCATGTTCCGCAAGCGCGCCGAGGCGATGCTGTGGCAGGAGCGCGCGGACCTCGTCACCGTCCGCGGCTTCACGGGCGACAGGCCCATTTCGGGCAAGGGACGCTTCGCGCTTGGCCGTGCCCTTCTCGCTCAGGGCAACCGAGCCGGCGCCCAGGCCGCCATTCGCGACGCCTGGCGCACCGAACCGCTGACCCGTGAGGCCGAAGAACAAGTGCTTGAGACCTTCGGCGACCTCATTACGCGCGCGGACGAGAAGGCGCGCATGAACACCAAGCTCTATGCCAATGAGAACGAGACCGCCATGCGCGCCGCGCAACGGCTCGGCGGCGCCGAGCCCGCCGTCGCCAAGGCCCGCATGGCGATCAATCAGAAGGCGGGCGATGCCAAGGCACTGCTCGATGCCCTGCCGGATAACGTACAGCACGATCCACTGGTGATCCTGAGCCATATCCAGGCGCTGCGTCGCGACGACAAAATCGCCGAAGCGGCGGCGCTGATACTGGGGGCGCCGCGTGATGCCGACCAGATCAATGACGCGGATGAATGGTGGGTCGAGCGCCGCCTGGTCGCGCGCAAGCTGCTCGACATCGGCGATGTCAACACCGCCTATCAGATTGCCCGCGACGCCGCCCCGCCCACCAAGGAAAACTACCGGGTCGACCGCGAGTTTACGGCCGGCTGGATCGCGCTGCGCTTCCTCAACGACCCTGCGCTCGCGGCTCAGCATTTTGCTCGTATCGGCGCAGGCATAACCAATCCGATCGCGCTGGCGCGTGCCGGATATTGGCGCGGGCGTGCGGCCGAGGCGCAGGGCCATACCCAGGAGGCGCGCGCCCATTATGAATTCGCGGCGCGCTACAGCACGGCCTATTACGGTCAGTTGGCCCGCGCCAAGCTCGGCCTCTCCGAGATTGCCCTGGCGCCATCGCCGCTGCCCTCGCCGGAAAAACGCGCGGCGCTGACGCGTATCGAGGTGGTGCGGACGGCGGAAATTCTCTATGCCATCGGCGAGCGCGACCTCGTCATTCCTATCATGGCCGATCTTGCCGAACGGACGACCGATGCCGGCACGCTTGCGGGGCTCGCCGAGCTTGCATCCCACCATGACGATGCGCGCTCGGTGTTGCTGGTCGGGAAGGCCGCACTGGGACGCGGTTATGCTTTCGACTGCTACGCCTTCCCGACGTTCGGACTGCCGCGCTATTCACCGATAGCGCCCGAAGTGGAGGCCGCCGTGGTCTACGCCATCGCGCGCCAGGAAAGCGCGTTCAATTCCCGCGACGTGTCGAGCGCGAACGCAGTCGGTCTGATGCAGGTGACGCCGGAGGCCGGCCGCCATATCGCGAAGAAGTTCAACGTCAGTTACGATCAGAAGCGCCTGATCCACGACAGCGTCTACAACATGCAGATCGGCGCTGCCGAACTCTATGACAATATTTCCAGCTACCGCGGCTCCTACATCCTGGCATTTGCGGGCTATAACGCCGGGCGCGGTCGCGTAAAGGAATGGGTCGACCGCTACGGCGATCCGCGCGAGCCGAATGCCGACCCGGTTGATTGGGTCGAGCGCATTCCATTCTCGGAAACGCGAAACTACGTGCAGCGCATCATAGAGAACATACAGGTCTACAGGGCCCGGTTCGGGGGCGGAACAAAGCTCTTGATCGAAGCCGATATCCGTCGTGGCACCAGCGCGAATTGATGACGGCGTCAGGCGTCAGCCGGTTCATCACGGCGCCGGATGGGCTCAGATTGCATGTGCGCCGCTATGGCGACCGGCGCCCTCGAACGCTGCCGGTCGTGTGCCTGCCGGGGCTGTCGCGTACGGCGGAGGATTTCGACGTGCTCGCCGGCGCGATTGCGGCCGACGCCGCGACGCGGCGATGCGTCCTGGCGCTCGACTATCGCGGCCGCGGATTATCGGACTACGATCGCAATGCGAAAAATTACGCGATCCCGGTCGAGCTCTCCGATGTCGTCGCTGTGGTGGTAGCCCTCGGCGCTGCGCCCGCCATCATCGTCGGCACGTCGCGCGGAGGCCTTCTTGCCATGGCGCTGGCGACGCAACGCCCGGGCGCAGTCGCCGGAGCGGTCCTCAACGACATCGGACCGGTCATCGAGGCGAAGGGGCTGATGCGCATCAAAGGCTATGTCGGCAAGCTGCCGGAGCCGCGCACCTTCGAAGAAGGCGCCGACATACTCCGCCGCAAATCGGACGGCCAGTTTCCGAACCTTGGCACCGCAGACTGGCTGGCCGGCGCGAAACGCGGATGGCGGGAACACGAAGGGCGCCTGATCCCGACCTACGACCCGGCGCTGGCTCACAATCTCGCCGCCCTACGCGCCGACCAGCCCATCCCGAACATGTGGCCGCAATTCGAGGCGCTTGCCCGAGTGCCCGCGATGGTCGTTCGCGGCGCCAACTCCGACATCCTGAGTTCCGAGACGGTCGAAGCCATGAAAATTCGCCATCCCGAAATGGATGTGCTCGTAGTCCCGGACCAGGGCCACGCCCCATTGCTCGTCGAGCCGGATATCATCGCGAGCATCGGGCAATTCGCCGCCAAGTGTGATGCCGTCCATGCGGAGACAACTGCATAGGAAGTACGCGCCAAATCGCGCCGGCAACGTCAGCCGCGGTTTGTGATGATGTCGGGAGCCCCTGATGCCCCACCTCGGGTCTGAGCTTCCCACCATAGACTGATCTGCTTAACGCCATCTTTCATCAAAAAAGACACAATGTCTTATTTTCGACTTATTTTCCCCCAACGAGATTACTATCTTCGGGTGCGCGAACAAGCCAGGGTATGCGGCGGTTCGGCCGATCAGTTTGCATGCGTCAGTGCAGGTATTCTGGCGTCGTATTTCGGCATGGCGTAGCGGGTTTGCCGGCTTGGTGTCGTTGCGTAAGCGTTGCGTGCAGGCGGATTTGGATTGCTCTGCTTGAGCATTTCCATGCGAGGGGCGATGCCTTTGTTTGGCGCCGCCCCTCGTTGACGTTTGAGATGTCCCGCCGCGCCATCGCGCACGCGTGGCCGAAGAGAACCGAGTCGTTTCACGGACGCGTCAGGCACTGGTCCGCGCCCCGCCTGGACCAGTGCAGCGGGCAATCGATTTCGCTGCGCAAGCCGATCTACGTCACGGAGCCGATGACGCCCTCGACGAGATAGTTGGTCCCCCAAAGACTTGGATCGTAGAGACCTAAGGTCTTGTCGCTCACCACCTTCCCAGTGTTGTCCTTGAACGGTCCGGTGAAGATCGGTGCGCCGCCCTTGAGTGCCGCGGTTGCCTCGGCAGCGGCCTTGCGGGCAGCCTCACTTGCTCCGGCACCGAACCCCGTGTTCTGCACCATATCCCGGTCAAAGCCGCCCTCGAACAGGTTAGGCAGCTTCTCCCCTTTCACGATCATGTCGGTATAGGATTTGTAGATGGTGACGTAGCGAAGCTCCGCACCGGTAACGAAACCCTTGGGTGCGAGGCTCGCCTGATCCGCATTGTGACCGCACGATTTCACGCCACGATTCTCGGCAGTTTCGATCACCACCTTGGGGCTGTCGACATGGCAGGCGATAACGTCTGCGCCCGCATCCACAAGCGAGTTGGTGGCTTCCGCTTCGCGCACCGGCAGGCTCCATTCGCCGGTGAAGATCAGCCGCACCTCCGCGCTCGGATTGACCTTCCTGACGCCAAGCGCGAACGCGTTGATCGTCCGCAGCACGAGCGCAAGCGGCTTTGCGGCGACGTATCCGATCCTGTTCGACTTCGTCGACAGACCGGCCGCGATGCCGTTGATATAGTGCGCCTGCTCGATGTAGCAGAAGTATCCGCCTAGATTGGCCGGATGCTTGTCCTTGTTCCACAACGACGTTGGATGCCGGAGCTGGACCTTGGGATATTTCCTGGCCATTTCGATCATGAATGGATCGAAATAGCCGAACGATGTCGCGAATATGAGCGAGGCATTGTCGAATGTGATCATCGACTCGATTGTCTTGGCGACGGCGTCGGTCTCAGGAACGTTCTCCTCCTCGATCACCTTGATGCCAGGTGTCTTTTTCAACGCCGCAGCGGCCACCGCATGCGACTGGTTCCAGCCGAAGTCGTCGCGCGGGCCGACATAAATAAAGCCGACGACGGTATCGGCCGCCTGCGCCCGCATTCCCGAGGCCAACACCAGCGATGCAGCAGTGCCTCCGACGAACCCACGTCGTGTGACAAGGTGGTTTGCCATGATCTACTCCTGTTGCGAGGTTGTCCCGGCAGTCGACGTTGCGGCGAACCCCAGCTCGCGCGCGTCTGCCGGAATGGGCCGGCCCGATACCGTTGCGGTTGCGTTCTCGTTGTCTGCTTTCCCGGGCTTCCGGTGCGCCTGCTCCCGCCGCTCCCATTGCGCGAGCGAGAGGGTCCGCAAGTCGAAATAGTCGCGCGTGCGCGCATAGCCGTCGCCGCCCATACGGCCGATCGCGTCCATGGCGCGCTGGTCGACGTATTTCTTGGTAGGCTCGACCAAGCCTTCGCGCACGAAGACCGCGAGCACTTCGCCCAGAATGATCTCGCGGGAGCGACCTATCTCAAGCGTGACATAGCGCTGGCATTCGAGCGAGGCCGGCGCCTCGCCGATGCGCGGGCACTTTACGTGCGTGCCAGGAACCGCCGTAAGCTTGGCGGCCGCCAATTCATCGACATTGGGAGGAAACGCCACGGCGCAGACGTTCATGCCCTCTACCATGGCGTCATCGACGATGTTGACCGTGAATTGCTCGGTCCGGCGGATGTTTCGTCCGGTATCCTTGAATGTCATGTCGTCATGGTTCTCGACGCCAATGGCGACGATGGGCGGATCGGCGGAGAGACAATTGAAGAAGCTGAACGGCGCGGCATTGACCCGTCCCTGCTCGTCAACCGTCGTCACGAAAGCGATCGGCCGGGGGATGACGGTGCCAATAAGAAGCTTGTAGCGGTCTCTCGCGCTCAGCGCCGAGAAGTCGAAATGAACGTGGCGTGCTCGGGAGCTCATCACTTCCGCGCCTTGGGCTTGGCGCTGCGAATATCGACCGCGGCGCCTCGAGCCACGACGGCTCCGGCATATTTCGATAGGATGGCCGACAATTCCAGTTCGGCCGCCGCATTTTCGAAGATCAGTGCCCGGTGCGCCACCGACCCGACATGGGCTTCCATCAACGCAATGGCGCGAGCGGCATCGCGACGGCGCAACGCATCCACGATTTCCCGGTGCTCGTTGATGGCGCAGTCCGATGAGTGCGGTCGTCGGTAGACCGCAAGGATGAGCGAGCAACGCGACACCAACTCGCCAAGAAAACGGCGCAGCAGGGTATTATCGGTCAGTGAGGCAAGCGTTATGTGAAATTCGCCGGCAAGCCGGATCGACACGCTTGCATCGCCGGCGGCCGCGGCTGCTTCCTCTTCGCGGATGTTTCCATCCAGAATCGCGCCAAATTCCGGCTTCCAATTTTCGCCGACGAGCCGCACGGCTTCGCGCTCCAGCGCGAGGCGCATCGCAAAGACTTCCTTCGCCTCCTTGAGCGTCGGCTTGGCTACGGTCGCCGAGCGCCTCGGCTTTGTGCCGACCAGACCTTCGGATTGCAGCCGCGCCAGCGTGGCGCGGACCAGCGTGCGGCTCATGCCAAAATGGCTGCCGATCTCGTCTTCGGGCAGCTTCGTACCAGGCGTCAGCGCGTGTTCGATGATGGCACGCCGCAGCGCTTGATAGGCGGTGTCGGCGCGCGGCGAGGTCTTCGTCATCGGATCTGCCAGGATACCACGAGAAATACAGTATACAGTTGTGTATACAAACATTGGCAAATGCAACGCCAAGTTTTGAGCAACAGACGCTCATTTATTGAGCTTCTTAGCGAGATAAAATGGATCTAAAATGGCTCCGGTGGCGTAACCTTTCGCGGCCTATCGAACCATTGTGGATACTAAAGTAGAAATTATCGTATACGATATGGAGGAACGGAAATGAAAGGTCCGGACCATCGTTTGAACGGGGCAGCGGTGACGCTCAAGCTCAATCAGCAGCAGCTCGAGTTGATCGATCGCACCATTGCGCGCGGTATCGCGCCGGACCGCGAGTCGCTGATCAAGCTCGCCTTACGCGAATATGCTGCCGCCCACGCAGGCGAGCCGCCAAGCGGAACAGCGCAGTCATGACGATTCGGCCCGCGATCTTCGAGTGGACGTTGCAACCCGGCACCGGCAAAGCCATCGAGCTGCGTGCGGGACAGATTTTACGGATCGCTCAAATCGAAGGCCGCCAGTGCGCCGACTTCAACTGCTTCAACCTCCACGACTACAAAGAGTACATGCACTGCGGGCGGACCCGGACGGTTCATGGCTTCCATCCGAGCAAGGGCACATTCCTTTGGTCGGCGCCGCCGCGCGAGCGGGCCATGATGTACATCATGGAAGACACGTACGGCCGCAACGACGTGCTGTTCCCGCGCTGCAGCGCCTACGTCTACGAGAGCGCCTACGGCTTTGACGTCCACACCAACTGTCACGATATGCAGGCGGAAGCGCAGCGCGAATACGGCCTGACGCCTGACGACGTCCATGACAGCTTTAACCTGTTCATGTGCACCGAAGTGAACGGGCCGCATGGCGCGACCATGACGCGCCAGAACAGTAGACCCGGCGATTATGTCGATCTGCTCGCGCTTATGGATGTTCTGGCAGTGCCGAACGTGTGCGGCTCCGACGTGATGCGCACCAGCAACTTTGCGCTCAGGCCGCTGGCGCTCACGGTGTTTGCAGCTACGGACGATGAAATCGCAAGCGTTCCGAAAATACCAATCCTCAAAAGCCAACGGACGCCGCGGGATTTTCGTAATCCGGCGATCAAAGCCGACCGGCCGCTGCGCGCCGATCCGTCGTACGTTCCGCAATTTCCCAATGTTCCGATCAAGATCACGGATGTGCCCGTAACGCTGACGGCGGAAGAGATGGCGCTGCTTCAGGCCGTCAAACTTGAGCTCTACGGCAACGACGATGCAGCGGCATTGCGCGACATCCTCTTCACTTGGTGGGAAGAACGGTTCCTCGCCGCCAACAGCGGCGCGCCCGCGATCGACGGATCATCTGGTCCGTAGTGCTGCGAGCATCATCGGCAAGGCCCGTCACTAGCACGCCGACATCGATCTCTTTGTAACGTCGTCCCCCGCGGCTGAACGATCCCTGTCGGACCAGGGCTGGAGTGGGCACGCCCTGCTCTGCCGCATCGGAATTAAGGTAATTCCGGAGCCACTGATCATATGGTCGGCGCCGCCGCCTTGACCCCGTAGCGGTCTTCGCCGCTTTGCTAATTGAGGTGCAGCCATGAACCTTCGGCCACCGCGCTAATTCACTTTTTTCCCTGCACCGATCTTGAAGGCGACTGGCAGCGCGAGTCCGGCGGGAGTTTTGTAAACGGCAGCTCGTTGCTCCAACGCTTCACGGACTGCGGCCTTCGTTTGGGTTTCCCTTCCATATCTGCCGTTTCGCTAGGTAGAGGGATGTCTCGAAAGCCTCCAGTCTCGAATCCCCCGTCGCCGCATAGCGTGGTTCGGCGGCGAAATGGTTCATGTTTGCGTCGATTTGGCGTCTTGACCGGCCGCGAGTTGCGGCTTCATTGGGACAACGTAAGATCTACCAACTCGCCAAATTCAACGGGAATCATGAGGTTGCGGAGCGCCTGATTTCCGGGTGTAAAAACTACACGGCAAAAGGAGTTCCTCTTGGCAAATGGGCGAAGGCCAAATGCGTCCAGCGCGAACACCAGATTTGATTACCGGCATAGCGGTTCCGTTCAATGTGGGCCCAAACCATGATGAAACGCGAAAAATTTGCAGTCGCGAACATCTATGTGCCCGTAAAGCGCCGCGCAACGCTTAAACCTGACACCGTGCGGGAGATTGCGCAAAGTATGCTTGAAGTCGGACAGACGACCCCAATCCTAGTCCGGCGCGACGGCGAACGCTTCGTCCTCGTGCACGGTCTGCACCGACTTGAGGCGTGCAAGGCATTGGGCGAAGAATCGATATTCGGGTACCTTGTCCAAGCCCAAAGGCATTAGATCGATTCACGCCGATCCACCGTTCACGCCGATCTACCGTAAGGAGAAACCCAAGGTCGAGCGCGGGCGGCAACCTGCAAGGTTGGAGTTATCGGTCGTCGTTGCCGGGCTTGACCCGGGAAATCCATGCAGTGCCGCCGCGTGGCAATGTGAATGCCGACGCGGCAAGCGACACAGTCCGGTTATGTGTGTTTTACCGACCCTAGAGGCGAACCGGTAACGCCTCGCAAAGATCAGCCCATGAGACGCAGCCCCGTCCCGGTATGCGCGGGGGTGGGCCCGGTGCCCTCCACCGCTGGCGAACTCGGCGACATGTCCTTTATCAATCCCGCGTCGGCCAGTGCCAGTAGGGCCGAAAAGGCGACCTTGCGTGTGGCTTTGGATCCACCTTTATCAATGACCGCGCACTGGACCGCGTCTATCATTGCGGCATAGGCGTGGCGTGGAATCGTAATGGTGGACCGATCTTCACTCATTGCCTTTGACCCTCCCACTTACGCGGACGAACCGCAATCAATCGCTTCGCTTTGATCCTGAATTCCCTCCCAGTAGCTCGCGCCCACGAAAGGTTCGATCCAGCAGGCGCACGATGGGCTCCGCCGACCTGATCTGGCCGTCAGCGCACCACCGGCGCCTGCGACGGTCGCGGAACCGGGTTGCGCACTGGGGCTGGAGCCGGCCGCGGGGTCGGCTCTGAGTTCTTGTAAAGTATGTACTGTTCGATCTCTTGCAGTTTGGTAATCTCGCGCGTGATCTGCTCCAGGCCGGCCGCGAACTGGTCAACGCTTTGCGTAATTTGCTCTTGACGAATGGCGATCCGGTCGGCGCTGCGCGTCGTCTGCACTTGATCTGCCGCGATACTGGTAGCGATCCGGTCGATGCTTTGCCGCACTGCGTCAAGATCGAGCAACATTGCATTGAGCTGCTGCCGATCGAGAGAAGGGGCGATTGGCGCGGCCGGTGCGATCATGCCGGGAGCGTTCTGCCCAACCGGTTCAGCTTGCGGCGCAAACCAGCCAAGCTGCGGGTGCGAGCTCGCGATCATCGCTCTGGCTACGTCGCCATACGACTGCCAAGCCAAGGTGGAAGCTATACCGATGCAAAACGTGATCAGGAAACGGACGAGGGCGAGCGAGGCTCGCTTGACGCGCGACGGCAACCGGTTCGGCAACCGGTCAATTTTGACTTCGGCCGGGCTAACAGGCGGCGCCTCAATTGATGGCTCGACCGGTAACAAGCCTGCGTGGACCTCAGATTGTGCGGGGCTCGGCATGGCAGTCATCTGCACCTCCCCTCATGTTCCCGCCGGTGCGGCCCCCCGTCCCTTTTCATTAAGGCTCCAGCCCCAGCTTCCGTCGAAATAATCGCCGGACCTGACGTGTGTTGTCGGTCGGCTTCTCGACACATTTGACAAGGGAAGCAAGAGGCGTGTCCGCCCTGCAACACTCTGCAACGCTCGATTGCATCATCATGATTTCGTCCTGGGATAGTACCGACGGAAGCCCGGTGAGCGGCCTTCCGGACCAGGGGGAAAAGTATCAAAGCTTGACGGCCATCATGGCCGCCTGCTGGCGCCATTCGTAGGTTTGATCGCGGTAGGTTTGATCGCGTTCGGCCAGAACAGGAACTACCACGCGGCTCGGTGTGTTTCGTTAGAGCAGCCAGATGCCGTCGGGACCCGTCGAACATCAGGCGACGATGGGCTCTCTGAAGAATCGCAATTCCGAAGCCGGCGAAAGCTGCACCAAAGAAGGCCGAGGTGAAGGACGCCCCTGACCCGGCGGGAGTGGGAATGCGCTCCCGCTATCCATGCTGCGGCGGAGCACGTCCCCACTCCATGTGCACCGAAACACCGAGCCCGGGACCGAACCCGAGCGAAAGGCGACGGCGAAGTCATTGGCGAATCTCATCGGTGCGTGAAACGTGAAAGAGGAGAGTCATCATGGCCAAGGCGATCGGCATCGATCTCGGCACAACGAATTCTTGCGTTGCGGTAATGGAAGGCAATACGGCGAAGATCATCGAAAATGCTGAAGGCGGGCGCACGACACCATCGATGGTCGCTTTCACTGACAGCGGCGAAGTCCTGGTCGGCCAGACCGCGAAACGGCAAAGCATCACCAATCCCGAGAACACCATATTTGATTTGCGATCAAGCGCCTGATTGGTCGGCGCTATGACGACCCGATGACGCAGAAGGACAAGGGCATGGTCCCCTACAAGATCGTGCCAGGTCCGAATGGCGATGCCTGGGTTGAGGTGAAGGGCAAGGGGTACAGCCCGAGTCAGGTCAGCGCGTTCATCCTCACAAAAATGAAGGAGACCGCGGAGGCCTACCTCGGTATCAAGGTGGGCGAGGCCGTCATCACGGTGCCGGCTTATTTCAACGACGCGCAGCGTCAGGCGGAGATGAGCCATGCAGATCGAGAAGTATACCGACCGTTTGAAAGCGCTGGTGCAATCGGCTCAGAGTCTTGCGCTGCGCAGCGGGCATCAGCAGTTCACGCCGCTCTTGGGAGTTAAAAAAAACGCTTCTCAAGATGAGAGCCAGAAAGCCTACCGGCCGCTGGCGAAAAAGCTGCACCCGGATCTCAATCCCGGCAACAAGCAGGCCGAGGAGCGGTTCAAGGAAATCTCGGCGGCCTACGACCTTCTGGGCGACCCGGACAAGCGCGCACGGTTCGACCGCGGCGTCAACGACGAAGGCATCCCGGTCGTCCTCGATCTTGTCGATCAGATCTACGGATTGCGGCGCATGCTGCGTGGGCTTTTGTCGACGATGAAGGCGCAGCAACAGGAGCGTGAACGCGCATGATCCTGATTCAGACCGCCATCTCGTCCCATTATTCGCCTGTTGTTGCCGGTTGGACACTCGTCAATTATGTGGTCTTTCTCGCACAGATGAGCATCAGCTCATTGGAGGCGCAGCGATTTCTTCTGCGCTTCGGGCTGATATCGGCGCATTTTGTTGTTCTCACGCGGGTTGAAAGGAGTCTGTCATGACAATCCGGAAGCTTGAAAAGCCAGAGTGGGGCTTGTTTTTCGATGCCGTCTCAAAACTCTTGGAAGCGAAGGAGGCAGAAATCGAGGTTGCCTCCCTCGACCTCGGCGACCAGGTGTTGGCGGAATGGCTGCCGCTGCTCGGTATCACCTATGACCCGAAGGATGACGTCGTGGAAGTCGCACTCGCTGGGTTCGATCACATGATCCACCGGCCACGCGAAATCTACCTGGATAACGGTGCCCAGGCACTAACGAGCATTGAAATCGTTGATGCCAATGGCATGAAACAGATTGTGAACCTCAAGGATCAGCTCATGCTGCCAGCTCCAAACAAATGAGTGATCGAACGCCGATGATCAAAGATGTCATGGTTTGGCTGGACGGAAGTCTGTCCGACGAGGTGCGCTTGGCGGCGACCCGCGAGATCGCCCGGCGGTTCGAGAGTCAGGTCGTCGGGTTGTTCCTCAACCCCTTGCCCTTGCCAGGTCCGGCCAGCGGGGATGTCGGTGCGCTTGCAACGGCCGAGCTGATCGAGCGGGCTCGTGAGGCGGGGGATAGAATGGAGGCGAAGCTGGCGAAGCGCCTCGAACTCCTGGAGCGGCCGGTGGAGATTCGGCGGTTCGATGTGCTGGCTGATGACATCGCCAACGTTGCGGCCCGCGAGGCGCGCTCCGCAGACACATTCGTCGCGCTGAGGCCAAATGGCTCGATGGATCCCGAGCGACTGATCGAAGGCGTTCTCTTCGGATCTGGCCGGCACATTTACCTAATGCCCGAGGCAGAACGGCCCAAGATCGCTTTCGATTGCATTGTGGTCGCGTGGAATGGCAGCCGGGAATCCGCACGCGCGCTCGCCGAAGGAATGCCGTTCCTGCACCAGGCGAAAGAAGTGACGGTCGTCGTCATCAGCGATGAGCGCCCGACCGAGGATCAGGCCGGGCTCGGCAGTGACGCAGTCAATCACCTGAAGCATCATGGAATAGGCGCGGCCCTGTATCGCACCGGGAGCAGTGATGGCGATGTCGCCGACAAGCTGATCGCCGAGGCGCAGCAGCGAAATGCGGACCTCATCGTGATGGGCGGCTATGGCCATTCCCGTCTGCGCGAATGGCTTCTTGGTGGCGTGACGGACAATCTCCTGCACCAGTCGCCTGTTCCGCTCCTGATGGCTCATTAGCCTCAGAACTATGCAGCCACTCCACCCTTCTACCCCTGACATGCCTTCGAGAATCGTGCGATGGACGAAGCACTTGGGAAATCCTCATTCCTGTTCGACCTCGATGGCACGCTGGTCGACAGCGTCTATCAGCACGTGCTGGCTTGGCGCGAAGCGCTCGAGGCCGAGGGAATCGACGTGTCGGTCTGGCGCATCCATCGCAAGATCGGCATGAGCGGCGGCCTGTTCACGGACATGCTTCTGCGCGAAACCGGGTTGCGCATCGACCCCGAGCGCGGCGAGCGCCTGCGGAACCTGCATGCGGCGGCCTTTAATCGCCTCTCCGCCCGTATTCGCCCGCTCCCGGGCGCTCGTGAACTTCTTGCCTATCTCACTCATGCCGAGATCCCCTGGGCAATCGCGACGAGTGGACGGATGGAGACGGCGCGGCCCGTCTTGGAAGGCCTTCGCATCGACTTGGATCGGATCCCGATCGTGACGCGCGATCAGGTGAAATATGCAAAACCTGATCCGGATCTCTTCCTGGCCGCCGCCGCCCGGTTAGGTATCGGCGTGGAGACGACCACCGTCGTCGGCGACAGCGTCTGGGACATGC
>Ga0210402_10002387_pt1 | contig 18351 bp, 15 predicted proteins | sample IncBWC7MmetaG_FD_161055 | JGI IMG/M metagenome (GOLD analysis project Ga0210402, IMG submission 161055) | Forest soil microbial communities from Barre Woods Harvard Forest LTER site, Petersham, Massachusetts, United States - Inc-BW-C-7-M | ecosystem: Environmental > Terrestrial > Soil >... | reverse complement strand
GTTCGATGTGCAGGAGAAGGCATTCAATGCCGTGCGCGGCGCGCCCGGTCAGCCGCTGCCGGCCAATATCCTGTGGAGGGTCGAGCGGCGCCTCAACGATCCCGACTGCAAGGATTCCTCGACTCCCAACAATTGTCTTGCCACAGCCCGCCCCGGGTTCGAAAAGAGCCGGCTCGGTTGGGCGGCGCAGACCGTTGATCTCAATTGCTACGACCGCAACGCCCGGCCACGCCGCTATATGGTGACGTGCGACCGGCAGTACTCATGGGGTACCGCCAAGGAGGATTACATCCTTCCGGATGCCCACACCGTCGTCATGCAAATCGCCACGGAGCGCCTCGCTGCAGCGGGCGTCGGCGACTGCGTGTGGACGTGGCAGCCCAAGAAGGCCGGACTGCCGGCCGAAACCAGGAAGCAGGCCTGCAACGTCAAGCTCGTCATCAAGCGGGTGCCGTTCTCGCTCGACCGGGCAATGTCGGGCGTTGCCATCAAGGTGCAACTGCCGAACGGAACCTCGCTCGCCGATCCGAATGTGGCCGTCGAGGATGTTTTCGTGGTCGCGGTGGGCGACAGCTTCGCGTCCGGCGAAAGCAATCCCGATCGACCGGTGACGTTCAGCAATTCCCGCGAAATGGTCTATGACCCGATCAATGCCGCCGACCAATTGGCCTATCGCGGAATCGATCAGAAGGTTCAGAAATACGGCGTGGCCGCGGCCGACGGCGGCACCAATCCCAAGGCGCTGCCAAAGCGTCTCATGGAGGACGAGGAAAAAGGCTCCGTCTTCAAGCTGTCGTCGCGGGAATTCCAGGAGGGGTTCGACCGTCGCGGGGCGCAATGGCTGAGCCCCGATTGTCATCGTTCGCAATATGGTTACCCATTCCGGGTCAGCATCGGGCTCGCGTTGGAAAATCGTCACCGTGCGGTGACATTCGTCAGCCTTGCCTGTTCGGGCGCCGACATCGTCGAGGGGCTGTTCGCGGAGCGCGACGCGCGCGAGCAGGTCTCGGGCTCGAATCCTCAGAAGAGGGTCGTGCCCCAATTCGATCAATTGAGCGATCTGATCTGCAAAACCGGCGCTGCCGGGCGCACGCGTACGGTGTCGTACCGCCTGCCGGTTTACTCGTCGGGATCGACCGGCATCGGCGAGCAGGTCTTCACCAAGCAGTGGTGTCCGCCGGAAAGCCGCAAACGGCCGATCGACGTGTTCCTGCTCTCGGTCGGCGGCAATGACGTAGGCTTCGGGCCGCTGGTCGCCTATGCGATGACCGAAAGTGCAAGCGATCTCGCGCCGATCGTGGGACTGGTCGGTCACGAGCTGAGGTTCGCACCCGCGGTGTCGCAGGCCTATTTGCGCGTGCTTGATCGCCGCATGAGGGCCGTCAAGGAAGCTCTGAACGACGGCTTCGGGATCGATCCGTCGCGGGTGCTGCAGAACGCCTACGAGCCGATCCAGTTCGACGAGACCGGCAACGCGTGCGGCGGGCAACCGACGCTCGGTCTTGATGTGCATCCGAAGCTTCGCTACAGCCGCGAACGCACCCAGGAAGTCTCCAATTTCGTGCGTGATCTGCAGGGTCGGCTCGAGTGCATCACGGACGGCCGCAAGGCGGGTTGCCCTGCGGGTTTCGCCACCGGAGCGGGTACCGGTTTCCACCTTATCACCGATCATATCGCAGAATTCGCCAAGCGCGGCGTGTGCGCCCGCGATCCTCAGAAGCCGCTGGTCGATCAGGTCGACATGAACGTGCCGCGTTTGTCGCATCTGACCGACCAGTGGGTGCCGTACTCGCCGGCTGCCGCATTGCCCTATGCGCATCATTGGCGGCTTGCCCGCAACCCGAACGACACGTTTCTCGCGGGCAATACTCACCGTGAAGGCATCTCGGCCTTCGACGACCTGCAGCCGGCCTACGCGGCGCTCTACAGCGGCGCCTTCCACCCGACCGCGGAAGGCCACGCGATCGTCGCCGACCACGTCCTGCGTCATGTGAACGAGCTTCTGGAAAAAAGATCGCTGGCGCAGAATTGAGGGTTCGGCTGGCTGCTCCCCTTGCGCCGCATGCGCCTACACGGTGCACAAGGCGCCGTGCGAGGCGCGATGGTCGTGGTTTCCTCATCGCGACATTCCGCGCATCAGGATATCGCAGTACAGTGACGGAGCGCGGAGAACGGGGCTGTACCGTCTTCAAAAAAGCGGAGGGAATGCTCATGAGTGAACACGTCATTGGTCGCCGCACCTTTTTGGCCGGCGCAGGCGCTGCCCTCGGAACAGCAGGGGCGTTATGTGTTGACGGCTTTGCGCAGAACACCATCGCGGTCCCTAACTCCGCCGGCACGGATGCGCCGAAGCTCAAGGTGCCGGCGGGGGCCTGCGACTGCCATCACCACATCTACGACACGCGCTTCCCGTTCAGCCGGCCAGGGGCCCGGATGGTGTCAGATTCGCGGGTGCCGGATTATCGCTTGCTGCAACGCCGGCTCGGCATCAGTCGCAATATCGTGGTGACGCCGACGCCATTCCCTGCGTCGGTTGCCGACAACCTGGTGACGCTCGACGCCCTCAAGGCTTTTGGCGCCAATGCCCGCGGGGTCGCCATCGTGTATCCGGAAATCACGGACGCCGAACTCAAGACGCTGGCTGATGGCGGCGTTCGCGGCATCCGATTTTCACTGGCGGCCTCCGGCGCTTCTCCTCCCATCGCGGCTTCGACGGTCGATGCGCTCGAGTCCTTGAGCAAACGCGTAGACGCAATCGGATGGCATGTGCAGTTCAACATCGATGCCACGCAAATCGTTGCCATCGAAGCGCTGTTGAATCGTCTTCCGTCACAGATGGTCTTCGACCACATGGGGCATATGCCGCAGCCGGCAGGTATCGAACATCCCGCCTATAAGATCGTGCGCGGGCTCATCGACAAGGGCCGCTCCTGGGTCAAGCTGTCGGTGACTTACGATTCAAGCAGGATCGGCCCGCCCACCTACGCGGATGTCAACAAGGTCGGCGAGGCCTATGTCAAGGCCGCGCCCGAGCGGATGCTGTGGGGGAGCAATTGGCCGCATCCGAACGAAACCACCAAGCCGGATGACGCCAGGTTGCTCGACCTTCTCGCCGAATGGGCGCCGAGCGAGGCAACGCGCCGGCGTATCCTGGTCGAGAACCCGGAAATACTTTACGGCTTCGCGAAGGCGGCATGAGCGGTGGCGGCGACGCCCCGGCAAGCGGCTTGCTTGGACTCCGGCGCTTGATATCGCCCCGCTCCGGCGCCGCGATATCGCTCGGAATTTTTGTTGTCCTGTTGACGATATATGCGTTCAGCCCGGTGCGGACGTCCTTCGATTCCCGTTGGTCGTTGCACACCGCGATGAGTATGGTGCGCGGACATGGCGGCGATCTGACGGAGTATATGCCGGCCCTGAAACGGAATGATTTCTATGCCGTCGAATACCCGGGCGGCCGGCCTCACACGTATTTTCCGATCGGCGCTTCGATCCTCGCCATGCCCGCCGTAGCCGTTGCGTGGTGGGTTCGGCCGGCTTTCTTCGCCGAGTTGCAGGACCACGTTCCGGACGGCTTCGAAAAAATCGTGGCCAGTATTATTGGAGCGGCGGCAGCGGTGGTATTTTTCTGGCTTGTTTACAGCCAATTCGAAGTGCCGGGGACCGCGTTTGCTGCAACGGCGACCTTTGCTCTCGGCACATCGATGTGGTCCACGGCAACGCGCGCGCTCTGGCAGCATGGCCCCCTTGTGCTGATGTTTACCATCGTGATGTTGCTGACGGTGCGGGCAAGTCGCCGGCCGGCTCTCGTTCAATACGCCGGCTTGCCGCTCGCTATGGCCTATATCATACGCCCGACCGCCGCGGTCGCGATCGTCGTCATCAGCGTCTATGTGTTTGTATTTTATAGGGCATGGTTCCTGCAGTATATCGGGTGGGCTATGATTGCGGCCGTTCCGTGGATCGTGTTCAATTATTGGATCTATGGCGCGATGCTGCCGCCCTACTATGCCCCGTCCCGAATTGCAGCCGATTCGTCGTTCATCCAAGGGCTGCTGGGTATCTTGTTTAGTCCCTCGCGGGGATTGCTGGTGTTCACCCCCGTGATGGCGTTCGCCGTGAGCGGATTTGTACTGGCCCTGCGCGAACCGGAGCAACGGCAGCTACACATCGCCTTCGGCGCAATCGTTCTGGGCATCGCGTCCATCATTGCGGCATGGCCGGAATGGTGGGGCGGTCATGCCTTTGGACCACGTTTCATGACGGACGTCGTGCCGTTCCTCGTCTATTTCGTCGCCTTCAATTTCCGCTTGCCGGCCGGAACCAGCCGACCGGCAAGAATCTGGCTTTCGTCCAGTGTCGCGGTTTTCGCCGCGGTGGGTGTCGTGATCCACGCGCAGGGTGCACTACGAACTCCGCCGATGTATTGGAACGTGATCCCGAACAATATCGATCAAAATCCATCCCGCCTTTGGGATTGGAAGGACCCGCAGTTTCTGCGGTTGCGGTAACTCCTTATCAGGACACGTCACAAGCTTCCCAGCGCAGTTAAAATCGTCAAAAATCGCCTATTTTCTTGCTAGGCCCGCTTAATCTCATTATCAGGTATCTACACTATAGAATGGCACTGAACTCGCTGGCGTGGCTCGACAAGGCGCGCGACGGCATCGGCTGGGAAATCGCGGCGGTGGCGCTCGGCATCGCGACGCCGGCCATGATTTATGGCCTCCCCTGCATGGCGACCAGCACCATCGCGGGCGCTCACGCGCGGGGGTACCCGCCCGCCCTTCGCTTCCGGCTCGCTTATATGTGAGAGTTGATAAGAAGCAGGTAGGCAACTGTCGCGACTGCGGCAGTTGTAACCAGCAAGCCCCGTATGGCTATGGCGACAGATGTCGCCACGCCGCCTCCCAGACGTTTAACATCCCGGTCGTTGCCACGCGAAACGTCGAGAGGGGGACGATTGGCCTGCCTCAAGAGGGCCGCCCAAGGATCGGGGTCTGGACTGGTCGGAAAGTCAACCCAATCCCCCTCTGTTTCTTCCGAATGCGTCGGCCCTGATAACTCTCGGTATCTGGACACTGTTCGCCTCCGCTACGATTTTTGACCGAACGGTTCAGTCACCGTTAAGTTAGGTACTGGTAGTGGTCGCTTCAAGTGACCGAACGGCTCAGGCATGAGAACAAACAAAGAACATGGCCGGCGGAATGTCAAGGCCGCTTAAACGGTGAAGCGCCGGCACTGACCGACGCCGAACGCAAACAGCGTCAGCGGTCGAGGGAGAAGGCCGCACAGGAAGACATCGAGCGCTTGCGGCTGGCGGCTGAGGCGAAGCCAAAATGATTGCGGAATACGTCTACACGCCGCCGAAGAATCATGAAGGTGGCGGGGTGCGCGGCGCGAACGCGAACGCAAATGCTGATCCGGCCCGGAGGACGCCGCCGGGACACTCACGGTGAGCGGGCGGCGTCCAGGGCGACCCGTGTGATAGCGGCCGGGCCGGCGCGTTCTACGCCAGTTATCCCCAAAGTTATCCCCAGCAACGCATCTACGGCGCTAGCACCGAAAACGGCCTCGCGCGCCTCGATTCCGGGCCGCCCATAAGCGAAGCCGCCCGTCCGGCACATTTTCCCCGCGGCGTGTCGTACAGAGATTGCGCCCGCGGCTTTGCCGATGGCGGCGTAGGCGCCGGCATTCCAGGCTACGGGCGCCGAACAAAAAAATAGGGTCGTCCAGTTTGCTGACCGGACGGCCCTACTCAGTAGTGCGGTCACAGGTAAGAGCGCGAGACTACTACAGCGGGAGCGAATCAAATACTTAACAATTTGTAATTGTGATTGACGCAGCCGCTGGCGTGACCGATCGGTTTTGGGAAGTTAGCTTGGGCGTGCTCGAAGCCTCATGCTGACGGGCAAGTAAGAGCCAGGATAAAGCCATAGAGAGATGAGCCGTGCGGTGGAAGGGATCGCGCGCTTGTTGAGACACCCGCAGACATTCTGCCGCGTTGAACCGAAAGCGTTGAGAATCGTGCATGGACGCACTCCTTGCCCCGACACCCTGGATTGGGAAGGATGCGCTCGAAGATCGACCCGAGTCTGTGCAAAATTGATCAAGCGGCGCGAATGGAGGCGGGCCGCCAAGCGCAGCAGGGGGTTGCCAACATCTCGGCTGGCCCTAGCTTTGGGTGCGTGTGAGCCCAAGGCTGCCGCGAAATTTGCTCCCTGAGTGCTGACAAAGACCAAACAGCGGATCGTGCGGTGACTTTGAACCTCGGCGCCCCCCATGGGATTTGGAGGGGGGAGGGGCGCCGAGGCACGTGGCAGCGTGTTGAGGCGCGAAAGCCACGCACCGACAGCATAAGCAAGTTCCGGGCAATACCACCGCCCCGCCCCCGGCAAGGGCCGCCCGGAGCGTGGCGCGCGCCTCCTGCATTAACTTGGGTCGTTTTTCGTCTCGTTGAGAGTCTTACCATCGGGGCCAATGATGATCACCCACAAGCCTAGAGCACGTTCCGATGAAATCGAACCACCTCTCCACCGTCATGCCCGCGCTTGTCGCGGGCATCCACGTTTTTCGTGCCTGGTGTCAGCAAGCAAGGCGTGGATGGCCGGGACGAGCCCGGCCATGACTCCGGAGAAATGGCTCAACATGACCGGAACGCGCTCTAGCTCACGCAGGCTCTTGGTGTCGCGAACTCTGGCGGCGACGGCCTTACCGCCGTCGGCTTCGGCCGGGGCGGCTTCCGCGGTGGATTCGGACACCGTGGATTCGGTCGTGGCTTTGGCCGCCGATGGTAGGAGTTGTCCCCCATCCCCATCGATAGACAGTTGGCATCGGCGCGAAGGGCGAGAGGGTATGAACCCCGGCCACGCGGGGGAGGGGGTGGCGGCCGGGGTTCACGCGCGGGTCCAGGAGAGGCGGCGCGCAACTCCAAAACCGTCCAAACATGCGTTCCGTTCCGGGCTGGCCGGAAGTAACGTTAACCGCGAGGCGCCGCTTCGGTGGCGCCTCCGGCGCGACCGGGCGCCGTTAAAGCGGCTGGATGGGGTCGCTGACGCGGCCCCGGTTTCAGTAGGCCACCTGGAGGTGGCCGGTTAACGCCAAAGGCTCAATTGCTCTAGGGACTGCCACGACTTTTGCCCCTCTTACTAGAAATTCGGCTAAGCCTTTGAATTAATTGGTTGGCCATAAGGATTCGAACCTTGGACCCGCAGTTTCTGCGAACCCGGTCCGCCCTGACCGTACTCACTGGACCTGTTAAAGTGGAGGATCCATGCCGCCTTCTTTCCTGCAAGCGATGCCTGCCTCCTCCAAGTCGAGTTCGCGTTCGATGCGCCTGCGTGCTTCATCGGTGATATGGCCGTCTTGCAAAAGCTTGTAGATGTATTCGCGCTCGGCGGCGATCAATTCCGACCTGAGGTCTGCCGCTGCCGAAGCGGCGTCGAGTCCGTTCAACGTGGGATCTGGCAACCGTCCGGTACGATAGTCGTGACGGGCACGCAAGATCGCCAGAACCTCAGGTGAAATTCCGCGATCGGCCGCGATCTGCTCCAACCGGCTTTGCGCCACCTTCAATGCTTCCGAGCGTGCAGCGAACTCGGCTTTGTGCTCGCGCTCATGCTCGTCGGTCGCGTGGCTTGCCAACCCGAGCCAGCGAACAACGCTCGGAAGCAGCAATCCTTGGCCCACCAAGGTTACGACGATGACACCGAATGTGACGAAGAGAATGAGATCGCGGTACGGAAACGGCGTACCGATTTCTGTCGTCAGAGGAATGGCTAGCGCCGCCACGAGTGAAACGACGCCGCGCACACCGACGAATGCGAGAGAGAACACCCACTGCCAGGGCGGAAGCGGATCCCGCCGCGCAAGCGAGGGGCTGAGCCAGCGCGGTAGATAGGTCGCCGGAAAGATCCAGATAAATCGCGCAACAATAACCACTGTCACGGTCAGCAGCACGGCGAACGTCAGATCCTGCAACAAGACTCCGCTCGTTCGATCGAGCAGCGTTCGCATTTGCAGCCCCGTCACCAGGAACACCAGTCCTTCGATCAAATAGACAACGAGGTCCCAAAAGAAGATTCCTTGCAGCCGCGTCGCCGCTGGAATGAGCAGAGGCCCGTTCCAACTCACGAAGAGGCCGGCTGCCACCGTCGCCAAAACGCCCGATCCGCCTAAATGGGCGGGCAGCAGGAATGCGGCATAAGGCGTCAGCAAGGAAAGCGTGATCTCGACGCGAGGGTCGCGCGCCCACCGTCGCAGCCGCAAGCTCAGCCAGCCAATGGCGATCCCAAAGACGATTTCGCCTACCACAATCAGAGCGAACGTTCCGGCGGCTTGCCCAAGTGAGAATAGGCCGGTACCCGCCGCCGCAACCGCAAAGCGGTAAAGGATCAAGGCCGTGGCGTCATTGGCGAGACCTTCTCCTTCAAGAATAACAATGAGCCGGCGCGGAACGCCGAGTTGGCGCACGATGGACAGCGGCGCGACCGCGTCGGGCGGCGCCACGATGGCGCCAAGCACAAAGCCGACGGCGAGCGGCATCCCCAGCAGCCAGTGCGCCATTGCCGCCATCGCACAAGTAGTGAAAACGACACAACCGACTGCCAGCAGCACGATCGGGCGAAGGTTGAAACGAAATTCGCGCCAGCTCATGGCCACGCCGGCCGAATAGATCAGCGGCGGCAAGATTCCGAGAAGCACCAGTTCCGGCGCCAGCTCGATGCGCGGCAGGCCGGGTGTCAGCGCAAGCAACATGCCGGCAATGACAAGAAGAATAGAGGGAGCGGTATTGAAGCGGCGTGCGATGATGGCCACGACGACCAGCACCGCAACCAGCAACAGAAGTGTTTGAATCGTCGCTGTCATGGTCGCATGAGTTCGTTGTTGCGGGCGGTCACTGCCTGGCAATACCTCACTTCAGGATTGGCCAGAAAGTCGAGGTTAATTTCAGCGTATCACGCAAAATCGATGTGGATGCAATGTGCCGGAAGGGATTATCGGCCGGCGGTCATTGGCCCTTGCGTCTTCACGCAAGGGCATCGTTTCGCGAGTGGTTGGGGGCCTTGCGCGTCGGGACCGGCGGTCTCGTTAGCTCAGGCAAACGATCAGGCGGCCTGTGCCTTGTCCGCCACACGCTCCCAGGTCGTGGCCTTAAGGCTGGGGCGAGCGTTCATCCTCTCCAGCCAGTGGACAAGGTTTCGATTGCCCGCCGACAACGGCGCCCACTCGGGCGTTTGAGACAAAAAGTCGAGCTGCGGTGCGAGAAGCATGTCGGCCAGCGTCACAGCCTCGCCCGCAAAATAGGGCTGCGGCCCCAGCAACCGGGCAAGCTCGTTGCACACGGCATGCGCCTTCGGCATGGCGGCAGCGATTGCAGACTCGTCGGGTGTGAGCCCCATGAGGCGCGGCCCCACCACGCGATGGAAGCCGATGACATTGTTGACCCCTTGAAACAGATACCAGTCGTTGACGTTCATCGCCTGGTCCATGCGCGCCGTTGCCTTGGGATCGGACGGGGTCAACGGTGGCGTGGGCAGCATGCGGTCGAGATAACGCAATATGGCCTGGCTTTCGTAAAGCATGAAGCCATCGTGCTCCAGCACCGGCACCCTGCCGAACGGATGGCGCGAGATGTGTGGCTCATTTCGTAAGGTACCGAGCGCCACGGGTGAGAAGCGGTAGGACGCGCCCTTTTCCTCCAATGTTGCAAGTACGGCGCGTCCGAACGGACTGCCTGGGATGCTGTAAACGATGAATTCCGACATCACATTCCTCTCCTTTGTTGCCGCCGTGAATTGTGTTGCTGTCGTGAATTGACAAATTGCCCGATGGGTTACTGTTCGGCCGCCGCACGGAATCCTTCCAGGATACCGGGCCAGCCGCCGTCGACGTCCTTGCGCAACGAGGCGCCGGCCTCCGCTCCCATCCGCTCGAACTTGCGATGCTCAAGTTCGACCAGAGTCGCCTCAGGCCCCTCCGCTGTGAAGCGCACCTCAACCTCCGAGCCGACGGTTGTATCGGGCTTCCAGTGGCTGTTGATGTCCCAGCTGACGATGAAACAATTCGGTGGATCCCAAGCGAGAACCTTGCCGACCGTAGCCTGCGAACCGTCTTCGCCGACCTCGTACCAGCGGCCGCCGAGACGCGGTTCGATCGTCACGGTCTTCAGCGGCGAAGTGCCGATCGTTCCCTTGCGCGGCCACCAGCGATCGAGCCCCGTCGTGAACACCTCGAAGGCATGCGCTTGGCTGGCCTTGACGTGCACGCTCTTACGAACAGGCGGGATGGTCACGGTCTTGTTCATGATGACTTGCCTTTCTTCGATTTGGATTTGCGTTCAGCCTCGGCCCGAAAGGCAACGAGCGCGTCGTCCCAGAATTGATCAAGCCACGAGCGCAGGGCAGCGAGCCCGTGCGGGTCGATCGCATAGACGCGCCGCGTGCCCTCCGCATGATCGGTGACGAGACCGGCCTCCTTCAGCACTTTCAGATGCTGGGAGACGGCCGGCCGGCTGACGGGCATGCCTTGCGCAAGGGCCCCGACGGACATCGGTCCGATTCTGAGCCGCTCGAACACGCAGCGGCGGGACGGATCAGCCAGTGCGGCGAATGCCTTTGCGTAAGCCATTACTTACGGTAAGCAACGTCTTACGATATGTCAAGCGAGGATCGAGACGAAGTAGTTCGCTCGCGCGAATTTCCGTCCGGACATCAGGCAAAACCTATTTACCCAGAACGTATCTTGGGATATTCAAATCGGCATGCGTCACGTCGTAACGGTCGGTTCGCGCGAAGACATGACCCGCATAGGCGGGCCGGTGGAGGACGTTGCGCACTGACATACGTGTCACGCTCTTTATCAGGCCCCGCCGACCTCGGACGGGGCCTTTTTTATTTGGCCAGATCCGCAGGTCCGCCGCAGCAACGGAGGATGATCGTGCCGAATTCTATCGCCGATATCAAAACTGCTGAACCGCCGCCGTGCGGTACGCCGTCTCCCCTTGCGGGATTGACGATCCGCGCCCGCGAGCCGAGCGATTTCGAGGAAATCGCTGCGCTCATGAATCTCCCCAAAGTGCGGTGGGGAACGTTGCGGCTGCCTTTCACCACCAAGGAACAATGGCGCAAAATGTCTGAGGCGCCGCCCGACGGAATGACGTGTATCGTCGCGGAACTCGACGAGACGATAGTCGGCATCGCCAGCGTCACTCAATACAAGGGGCGGCGGAGTCACGTTGGCGGCATCGGCATGTCGGTCCATGACGAATTTTGCGGCCGCGGCATCGGCTCGGCGCTGCTGGCCGCGCTTATCGATCTGTCGGACAACTGGCTCAACCTGAAGCGGCTCGAATTGACCGTCTACGTCGATAACGAGCCGGCAACTCGGCTTTATCGAAAATTCGGCTTCGAGGTGGAGGGAACCCGTCGCCGAGACGTATTCCGCGACGGCCACTACGTCGACTCGCTCTTCATGGCGCGACTACGGCCCGGATGGAGCCTACGGCAGTGACGCTCGCTCGAAGCGGAAGGAGTGTACTATGATTCCGAAGATCACGCTGACGGACGCGCCTACGCCCCAGATGCGGAAAGCAATCGTCGAACCGCTGGTCGAATTCAACCACATGCGCATCGGGAAGCCTGAAACTTATCGCCCGCTCGTCATTCTGCTTTCCCATCCGGAGAGCGATGAGATCGTGGGCGGGCTCTATGGCTCGACGTCGTTTTCATATCTGCATGTCGATCTGCTGTTTGTTCCGGAGTCGGTGCGCGGCACCGGTATTGGCCGCGAGCTGATGATGCAAGCGGAGGCCGAGGCGGTGCGGCGCGGATGCCACGCCTCTTCGCTCGACACTTTCAGCTTTCAGGCGCGCGGCTTCTATGAGCGGCTCGGCTATTCGGTATTCGGAATCCTCGACGATTGCCCACCCGGTCATAGCCGCTTCTATCTGACCAAGCGGCTCGGTGCTGGCCAGCCGCCGAGCTGAAAGCACGGCTCCGCTACTTGGTTGCCAGCACGGGCGCCTTTGCGCCCACCGTAATCGTTGATAGGCTTTCCTGTCCGACGGAGATGTGAACCATGAAGCCATTTGCCCTGGCCGTTGTGGCCGCTGTAATTGCCTTTGTGCCCCCCGCCACCCACGCCCAAACGGCCGGCGCAACCAAGTGGGTGACGAGTTGGGCCGCCTCGGTGCAGGGTCCTTACCCGGTCGGCAATCCGTCGGCGCAGCCCGACCAGCGCTTTGCGTTTCCGGTCCCGGCGAATGGCGCGCGCAACCAGACCTTTCGGCTGGTGGTGCGGCCGGATGTCTGGGGCCGGCAGGCCCGTCTGCGCTTTTCCAATGTATTCGGTACCAGGGCGCTAACCCTCGACGGCGTTTATGTCGGACTTGCCCTCGGCGGGCCGGCGCTGGTCAAGGACTCGAACCGGCCTGTGGCATTCGGAGGCAAGCCGGACGTCACCATTGCGGCGGGCGCTTCGGTGTGGAGCGATGCGGTCGATCTTTCCTTCGTGCGCGATTCCGCAGCGCCGGAACTCGCCGGACGCAAGCTTGCGGTGAGCTTCCATGTCGACGGTGAAAGCGGTCCGATGACCTGGCACGCCAAAGCGCTGACGACGTCGTTCGTGACGGCGCCCGATGCCGGCCCCAAGGGCGCCTTGGAAGAGGAAGCAGCGTTTCCGCACGCGACCGCATCGTGGTTCTTCCTCGATGCGGTCGACATGATGATGCCGGGCGACACTAAGTTGGTCGTCGCATTCGGGGATTCCATCACCGACGGCACCGCCAGCACCATGAATGGCGACGATCGCTGGCCCGACGTACTGGCGCGCCGGCTGCACGGGGCGTTCGGCAACAAGATCGCGGTCGTCAATGCCGGGATCGGCGGCAACCAGGTCGCCGGGCCGGCCGAATATTCGGCCACGAAGCCGTTTGCGGGCGGACCGTCCGCGGGCGCCCGGCTCGAACGCGACGTGCTGTCGCTGTCGGGCGTCTCCGCGATAATCTGGCTCGAAGGCATCAATGATTTTTCAAAGAACGGCAATGCGGCGCTCGACACCGTGACGTCCGGCATGCGCGACATCGCGGCGCGGCTGCGCGCGCGCATTCCGGGGGTGCGCGTGATCGGAGCGACACTGACGAGCGCCCTCAACGCCACCAATGCGGCCCACGGCTCGAAGGAGCAGGACGACAAGCGCCGCGCCCTCAACGCATTCATCAAATCGTCCGGCGTGTTCGACGCGGCCGCGGACTTCGACGTCGCGACGTTCGATCCGTCGACCGGCGAGATGAAACCGGAGTTCATTCCGGAAAGCACCACCGGTGGGCCTGGCGACAAACTCCATCCAAACCGTGCCGGCTATCTTGCAATGGGGGAAGCGATCGATCTTGGGATATTCGGGGCGGGGCGGTAGCAAGGACCGTTGTTTTCCGTTTCGAAGATTTTTTGATTCGTTTAGCGCCGCGATGCTGTCATCGCCCGGCGTTGGCCGGGCGAGCCAGTAGACTCCGATCCATCGATACTGGATTGCCCGGTCAAGCCGGGCAATGACACCGATAGGCTCCGCCCTTCCAAGCCCTATAAAAGCGCGTCGCTGAGCGCTTGCCTATGTCTCGGTCTGCCGACTATTTGGATGCAGTTTCTAGGCCGAACACCTCCTTCAAGAACCGCGGCGTTGCGACCTTGTATTCGCGATCGGCGCGCTCCTCGGAGGCGTTTTGCGGATTGGTGAAGGCGTGCTGGGTCCCGCTGAAGAGCTGCAGCTCGAAGTCGACCTTGGCGGTCCGCAATTGGTCGACCAGCGCGCTGACCTCGGTGAGCGGCGCGACCGGATCTTCGGCCCCGTGCAGGATCAACACGCGGCCCCTGATGTTCTTGGCTGCGTCCGGCGTGAAATTGCGGAACGACCCGTGCACCGAGATCATGCCGACGATCGGAATGCCGGTCTCCGCCAGTTCGACCGCAACCGTGCCGCCGAAGCAGTAGCCGATCACTGCAAGCTTAGACGCATCGACGAGCGCGCTCGCCTTGAGCACGTCGAACCCCGCCGTGGCGCGCTTGCGCATCAGCGGACGGTCCTGGTTGTAGATGGTGGTCAGCGCAGTCATCTCCGGCACTTCCTTCGGCAGGACGCCCTTGCCGAAGATATCCGCGGCGAACACCACGTAGCCCATCTTGGCGATCATATCGGAATCCCGAAGGGTTGCTTCCGACATGCCGGCGCGACTGTGCGCCAGCAGTACGCCGGGGCGCTTGCCCGAAACGGCGTCGTCATACACGAGATAGCCGTAGAGCGGTTTGTCACCGTCCTTGTAGTCGATCCATTGCTTCTTGAGTTCGGCGTGCGCCGTGCCCGCCTGGCACAGGACCGCAAGCGCGGCCCCCCATATAACCGCCGATAGATGCAAAGTTTTCATCGGATCCTCCCACGTTTTGCTCGCATCAGCTTTGCCCACCAAACCCGCAAAGTCCAGATGGTCTTGCGGGAGGACGTCTTTCAACTGGAATAAGCTTTGATTCAGAGCGCGATACTGTTCGGCGCGTATTCTTCCCGGCCTGTGAGTGTCGAGTGCGCCCGGACGTGCTCAACGCCGACTCGAGTGGTCGCGATCGAAGGAAAATCGTTACGACCGATTTGAAGAACAAACCTCGGTGCGCCGCCATGATTGTGATGATTGCTGCGTCCCCACTATCCGCCTGGTCGCCGCGCCAGCATAAGCCCGGACATAGGTTCCGCAGAACGGGCCGAAGCGTAGACATTCAGAGTTGGAGGTAGGCTGTCGTTGCGTGCAAAACCGCGCGCACGGTCGTTGAGCCTCGACGCGACCACAACGCTTGGAACAAAAGCTGCCACGTTGACATAGTCTTGAGACGGGTGCCGAAAGGCAGGAGGCAGGCGGTCGATGATCTCGAGGCCGAGAGTTTTCGAACAGCGCGCTCCTCTTGGCTTCGCCCACACATTCAAGCAAGCGGAAGGAGCTCCGACGATGGATTCCGCCGACACTCCTATTCTCGTCACAGGTGTACCAGGACGCGTGGGTGGGGTGGGAAGCGCCGTCGTAGAGATACTTCGACGCCGCGACCTGCCGGTCCGCGCGTTGGTTCTGCACGCAGACCGGCGCACAGACGCACTGCGAGCCAATGGTGTCGAGATCGTTGCCGGCGATCTCACCCAGGCTGAGGATGTTGCCAGGGCTTTGTCGGGTTGCCGGCGCATGTACTTTGGGATGAGTGTGTCTTCGCGCTATTTGGAAGCGACGGTCACCACCGCGGCGGTGGCCCGCGAGCGCGCCGATCTGGAGGTGTTGGTCAACATCTCTCAAATGACCGTGTCGCAGATGAGCCTTACCGAGATGACGGACTCTCCGCAGCAGCGGCAACATTGGCTTTGCGAGCAAGTGCTGAACTGGTCCGGATTGCCCGTCGTACATGTCCGACCCACTGTCTTTCTCCAGAACCCTTTTTTCTTAGAATGGGCGGCAAAATCGATTGCTAGAGACTCCACGATTCGGTTGCCGTTTGGTACCGGACGCACCTCTCCGATCGACGCTGCGGATGTGGCTGAAGTCATTGCGGCCATCTTGGCGAGTCCAACCGGTCATGTCGGCAAGACCTACGAACTGACCGGGCCGAAGTGTCAGGACATGCATGGCGTCGCAGCTGAGTACTCCGACGCGCTCGATCGACCCATCACGTACGTCGATGTGCCGTTCGATCAATGGCGTGACCAAGAACTGAGTAGGCACAATTTGCCCGACCATCTCTTTGAACACTTGTTGACCATGGCCCGCCTCCACGCCGCTAACCGTTATGATCGACTGACGCACGATGTCGAGACAATCACCGGGAGGCCAGCGACAAACATTCGTGACTTTGTGGCGCAGCACAAGGAGCTCTTCGAAAAGCGAGTTGCCGTCGCCTGAGACTCTAGCGGGACGCAGCCGCAGATTCCAACCATCGACATTTACACGAAGGCCGCAAGGCAGAAGCCGGAAGATCGTCCACCGATTTACCAGGGTAAATGTAGGAGGCGACGATGCCGAAGAAATCGCCGGCAATCCGCACTTTTCAGGCACAGCGCATCCGATATGAAATCAGCCGTACCTTTGATCAGGTGTTGTCAGATCTCCGAAGGCTCGTAGGAGACGCGACCGCTGGCGTGGTCAATGACCCAGACGCGAGGAATGCCACCCAGGAAGATTTCGAAAGACGCATGCAGGCGCTGGCGGGAGCGAGCGGGTTCATGTTGTTCTTTGAAATAAATCACGGGGATTGGCTCCCAATCTATGGAGTTCGTCGAAAGGTCACGCGGTGGATTTTCGGCAATCCAGTCATCGCGTACACTATGATTCGGCACGACATCACAGCCGGCCTGTTTGCCCCGGTCGAAATGCTCCTATTCGAAAACGAATTGGATGATGGGTCGACGCTCATCTACGATTTGCCGTCGTCTCTTATGGTGCTCGACGACAACCCTGTGCTGTTGAATGCCGCCGAGGCTTTGGATCGCAAACTTGCGGAACTCGTAGAGCGGGTTGCGCAAGAGCGATAGGCGACCGGCGAAACCTGGGTACGTAACGGATCGCGAGCGCGTTGGCCAACTTCGCTTTTTGCCGAGCCGCTGGTTTTCAATGGCAGCGCCTGAGATTGCCGGCCTCGTCGACTCTAACGACGGGGGCGGACGCGGCCCTTGTCGACGCCTTTATTGCTGTCAAGCAGGCGGGCGCCCTGATGGATTAGATCGCAGCCAGCGGTAAGAATTTGACAGCCGTCCAGTCTACGAACGGCCGCGGCGACCATTTCTTCTGCGTGAGGGTCTGTATCTTCTTCTGCGTGAGGGTCTGTATCGTCTGTTGCACTGCAATGAATGACGTGAAGGGCCAGAAACAGACTCGCATCTCATGCTGCCGCGGCAACTTGACAAGTACTTCGGCTCAAGCAGAGAATGGAATTTATAAATCAGATCAAAATTTGTGGGAGGCTTCTATGCACCAAATGAAGAAGGCCTCGTCTTATGCGGCCGCCGTGGCGTGTCTGCTCTTGGCGGCGGCCGGGTCATCGAGGCAGGCGGAAGGCCAACCGGCTGCTTCCTCCACCGCATCGCCGTCGCTAAATTACGAGTTCTTCAAGGCCAAAGTAGAGCCCATCTTCCTTGCCAAGCGTCCTGGCCATGCGCGATGCGTTGTCTGCCATGCGACCAACAATGCACCGTTACACCTGGTGCCGTTGTCACCCGGGAGCGCGACCTGGAACGAAGAGCAATCGCGCCGGAACTTCCAGTTGGTCCAGCGCGTGGTTGTGCCTGGATTCGAGGGGAGCAAACTGGTCACACATCCCCTCGCGGAACAGGCTGGCGGTGATCCCCATCACGGCGGCGGCCAGCAATTCAACTCGCAGGATGACCCGGAGTGGCTGACATTGAAAGCCTTTGTGCTTGGAGCCACGCTGAAATAGCGGGTGGGTAGCGGACTTGTCTCCTGATGAACGGACGTGTCTCCTGATAATGTCTCAGGAGAATAATTTGTCGTTGAATAGAGGGATGACGAAGATGACGAACAAACAAGTATTTCGTGGCGGTCTCACAGCCCTAGCCGGAATCGTTCTGTGTACGGTGTCTTGTTCCTTGCTAGCCGCGCAGGAATCGAAGCTGCGGATCGTCCAAACGAACTCCGCCGGAGATAACATCCACCTCATCGATCCCATCACGAATAAGGTGGTAGGAGAGATCAAGGGGGTCGAAGCGCCGCACGGGGTTGCAGTAGCCCCGGACGGCAGCCGAATCTACATCAGTGAACAAGCCGACAATACGCTCACCGTTGTCGACGGTAAAACTCTCCAGGTGACCAAACGAATTCCTTTGAGTGGGAATCCCAACCTCATTGATATGACTCCTGATGGGCGATGGATCTATGTGGCGATCGCCCTGACGTGGAACGACTTATCAGAGTTTCCGCAGGTCAAAGCCAATGCGAGCGGCGGCGTCGACGTTATTGACACCGCCTCGCTTCAGAACATCAAGACCATCCCGCTCAAGGGCGGCATCCATGACCTCAATGTCACCCCGGACGGCAAATACGTGCTTGCCGGGGCCAGCAGAGGCGCCAAGCCTGCGGCCAACTCGATGTTCGTGATCGATACGCGGACCAACGAGGTCGCGTGGACGTTGCCGATGAGTCCATCCCCGTCTCCGATGGCGATAACGAAGAATCCGGACGGCTCCACCGACAAGGTATACGCCCAGTTGGGCGGCTTTAATGGCTTTGCGGTCATCGATTTCGCAACGCACGTGAGAACCAATCAAATCAAGCTTCCCGATGTTGCCCCGGACAAACAGAACCCGTTCGGACCGCCC
>Ga0210402_10002385_pt1 | contig 18357 bp, 18 predicted proteins | sample IncBWC7MmetaG_FD_161055 | JGI IMG/M metagenome (GOLD analysis project Ga0210402, IMG submission 161055) | Forest soil microbial communities from Barre Woods Harvard Forest LTER site, Petersham, Massachusetts, United States - Inc-BW-C-7-M | ecosystem: Environmental > Terrestrial > Soil >... | reverse complement strand
TAGGTGCGAGTAGCGGTGTGGAACCATGAACGCGATGAAGGGCCAGCTTCTGTAAAAATCAAGGCGCCCCAAGCGGTTAGAGACGCTATGCGGCGCTATGAGAAGCTATTAAATTGGAATCATAATCCCTTGGTCGGCGGTTCAAATCCGTCCGGTGCTACCATTGATTTCCAATCGCCGGGCGATTGGAAATCAATGCCAAGGGCGGCCTAGCGACAGCGTAGTGGCCGCCCGCGGCAGGCGGAAACGCAGACCCTCCCGGCCGCGGGTGTCGTAGAGCAGGCGCCGCGGACGCCGCGCAAGCGATAGGGGGAGACAATGAGCCAAACCGGGAAAAAAGAGGATATAAAGGTTTTCGCTGATACCTGTGCATTTTCTCGCTCCGTCTATCTGCACTTCAAGACGCTATTTGAAACTAGCACTGACGAAGATCGGGCGCGCATGGCCAGGGCGGCCGAAACGCTATTTGGCGACCTCCATAAAATTTTGGTGGAATATATAATTCTGCAAATTTGCAAAATTACTGACCCGGCCCAAGACTTCAAGAAGAATGACAACCACACCGTCGCGTTTTTGCTGCAGCATTATGGTGTCATGGGCGATCCCCAAATTGGCCAACGATTGACAGAGTTGGATCAGAAGACGCAGGCCTTTCGCCAGAAGCTCCTCCCCGCGCGCAATAAGCTGATCTCGCACGCGGACCGCGCTGCAATTCTAGCCGGTAATACGCTGGGCGGCGCTCCACAGGCAGACTGGGATCAATTCTGGCTCGACTTGGAGGAGCTAGTGAACATCATCCACGAACGGGTCACTGGCGAACAGTTTAAGGTGACGGAGATAGGAATGCTTACGGACGCAGATGGTCTTTTAAAGGCCCTGCACCACGCCGAGCATTTCGATCAGCTATTGAGTGATAAGACTCCGAACGTGGCCAAGAGGGCCGCTGAGGTCGCATTCTCTTACCCTACCCAAGTTCAAGGCCCACAATCATGACTGCGCTTCCCGTCACGTTTCCCGATGTCCAGGCTGCCGCGCGCGCGATCGCGGACGCGATTGTGCGCACGCCCACCCGCCACTCGCGTACCTTGTCCGGCATCGCGGGCTGCGAGGTCTGGCTCAAATTCGAAAATCGCCAATTCACCGCCTCGTTCAAGGAACGCGGCGCGCTCAATTTCCTGCTGACGCTGGATGAAAAATCGCGCGCACGCGGCGTCGTGGCGATGAGCGCGGGCAATCATGCCCAGGGCGTTGCCTATCATGCGGGGCGCCTCTGCGTTCCCGCCGTCATTGTGATGCCGGTTTTCACGCCCTTCAACAAGGTCAAGCATACACGGGATTTCGGCGCCGAAGTCGTTCTGCAGGGCGCGGACCTGACCGAGGCCAATGACGCCGCGCGCGCCCTGGCCGGGGAGCGCGGGCTTACCTTCATTCATCCCTATGACGATGCCAAGGTGATCGCCGGCCAGGGCACCATAGGCCTTGAGATGCTGGAAGATGTGCCAGAACTCGATACCCTGGTGGTGCCGGTCGGCGGCGGAGGCCTGATCTCGGGCATCGCCGTGGCGGCAAAGGCCCTCAAGCCGGACATCCGGATATTCGGCGCCCAGACTGAACTCTATCCGGTGATGGCGGAGGCGCTGCACGGGCGGCCGCCGGCGGCCAAACCCCGTACCCAGACCATCGCCGATGGAATTGCGGTCAAGCAGCCAGGCACGTTGACCACCGCCATCACCAGGGCGCTGGTGACGGACGTTCTGCTGGTGAGCGAACCCCAGATCGAACATGCGCTGGCGATGATATTGGAGATTGAGAAGACCGTGATCGAAGGCGCCGCGGCGGCGGGCTTCGCCGCGGTGCTGGCCAATCCCGGGCTGTTCCGCGGGCGCAAGGTCGGCATTGTGATGTCGGGCGGCAATATCGATATGCGGCTTTTGTCCAACCTGATCCTGCGCGAGTTGACGCGCGAAGGCCGCATCCTGACTTTGGAAGTGGCGATCGCGGACAGCCCCGGTTCCCTGGCGCGGGTGGCAAGCCTGGTCGGCGATGCGGGCGGCAATATCCTGGAAGTTTCCCATAATCGCATGATGACGGGCATTTCCGCCCGTTCGGCCACCCTGGGGTTGGTGGTTGAGGCGCGCGATTCCCAGCATGGCGAGGAAATCCGCCAGAAGCTTCAAACCGGCGGTTTTCCGCCAGTTTAGGGCCTGTGGGTATTAACTAACAGAACATTAAGAACTTGCCGGTTCCCGCGCTTGTCCTACTTTGGGGCAAATGGATGGGGTTACCGGAATGCCTAAAAACGTCTCGCAACTCACCGGAATGCTGGTCACCGCAATTGTCACATTCGGCACCGATATAGATCTCACCTATGCCATGCTGCTGGGCGTTTGCGCCGGGGCGCTGGCGATGTTCTTCGTCTCGCTGGCCGAAGCCAGGCAAAATCCCGTCCTGGAGTAATCAGGCGCCTTCCGGCGGGATGTTGCCGATCGCCGTTTCGATTTCCTGGAAGCTGGGTTGATATTCGCTTGGCACGCTGCCGCGGCCGATCTCGACCGAAACCTGCGCCGCATTGCCGTGCAGATGCGCGACCAGAATGTCCCGGATGACGTGATAAAAGAGCGCGTCTTCATCCACCACGGCTTTCAGACGCACGCCCATCGGGCCGACAATACCGTAGGCCATGAACACGCCCAGGAAGGTGCCGACCAGCGCCGAACCGATCATGCCGCCCAGCACTTCCGGCGGTTCGCTGATCGCGCCCATGGTCTTGATGACGCCAAGCACGGCGGCAACGATGCCCAGCGCCGGCAGGCCGTCGGCCATGGCCTGCAGCGCATTGGCGCAGATCAGGGCTTCGTTGTGATGTTTTTCCAACTGCTTGTCCATGTTGGTTTCCACCTGGTGCGGGTCTTCCAGGCTCATGGTCATCATGCGCAGCGTGTCGCAAATGAAATCCAGCGCGAAATGATCCTTGGTGATCTTGGGATAGCGCTTGAAGATCGAGCTGTCGCCGGGCTTTTCGATATGGGCTTCCAGGGCGATCAGGCCCTTGGATTTCATGGTCTTAGTCAGCAGGAACAGAAGGCAGAGCAGGTCGCGGTAATCGCCCGGCTTCCAGCGCGGGCCGGTAATCACCATGCCCAGCGAGCCGGCGATCTTTTTCAGATTGTAGATCGAGCCGGCGATCAGCATGGCGGCGAGAGCCGCGCCCATGATGGTGAGCATTTCATGGGGCAAGGCTTCGAACACGACGCTCAGCGAGCCGCCGGTCATCAGATAGCCGCCGAACACGCAGGCGAAAAGAACGACAATGCCGCCGATCTGAAGCATGAAACGGGGTGCCCTACCAATTGAGCGGTTATTATTAACGCCAGGGCTTAAAGAGCCGTGAATTGGGGCGTGGCGCCGGGCCGCGCCGGTTAACGCTTTATGAGTTTTTGAGCGTCTTGCGGCTCTCGGCCAGTTTGCGGCCCGCCAGCTGGGCCAGCTCTTTCGCCACCACGTCGTTCATATGCGTCATGGTGTCCGGATCGCGGGCGGTGCGGCCGATGGCGCTGACATGCAGCGCGACAACCGCGGCGTCCGGCACGATGCCCCGCTGCTCGGCTTCGTCGCAATAGCGGCACAGTCCATCGGCGATGCGGCCGGTGGACAACATCCCGGCGGTTTCGGCAAAGCCGCGAATCTCGTGCGCCTTGTCCAGCACGAGCACCAGATTCGTGCCTGCCGCTTCCAGCTCCTCGACATAGAAGCGCACGGCATCGCGCAAACCTTCGCCGCTTTCTTCGATGACGCGGGTGGCGGTGACTGCCGTGACATGGCTTCTGAGAGTGCGCGCCAGGGCGGCGGTCTGGGCCTTGCTCGCCAACTGAGGATAGGCGTCGGGCGGGATCACTTGCGCTTTGGGCTTTGTTTTATGGGGCATCGCTGATCCTATTGTATCTGAACGTCCTGGAAATCGTCATGCCGCCGCCAGGGCCCGGCATAGCTTTCCGGCGTTTTGCGGCGGCGGTCTGGACCGAAATAGGTTTCGGTGCGCACAAAGGCGCGCGGCCGCTCCATGATTTCGGCCAGACGCGAAAACAGGCTTTGGGCCGTGATCGGCTTGGCGAGGAATTCGGTGACGCCCGCGTCACGCGCCTCTTCGACGCGATGCCTTTCGGTGTGGCCGGTGATCATGATGATCGGCACAAAGGGATTGGGACTTTTTTCGGAAGTACGCACGGTGCGGCTGAATTCCAGCCCGTCCATCGGCTGCATGGCCAAGTCGGTGAGTATCATGTCGCATTTTCTCTCGCGCAACAGGTTCAGCGCCGAGCTGCCATTGCTGGCCTCGGCGATTTCGCGGATGCCGACGGAATTGAGCAGGGCGCGCAGCAGCGAGCGCATATGCTGATTGTCCTCGACAATCAGGACTTTCAGCTGCTCGAACGCGGCCCCTGGCATAGGTCCTCGAATAAAGCCCGCATGCAAGCGCCAATACGCGCGAAAATGGGCGGGCGGGTGCCCAGATTGCAAGCTGAGGCTATGCCGCGATGGTTATTTTCCGGTTACTCATTGCCACGGGAAACATTCTCGAAAGGCGCGGAATGGCTTGTTTTTGCCGTCCAGCCCCTGTACGGGGCGGCCATGAGCGAAGCGCGTGAGACCCTTTCCTGGCGGTTGCGGCCTGAATCGGCGGATGACGCCGCTTCCATCGAGGCCTTGAATGAGGCCGCATTCGGACCGGGGCGCTTCGCCAAGGCGGCCTATCGCTTGCGCGAAGGTGTGGCCGCGGTCTCCGGTCTTTCCTTTGTCGCGGTGGAGAATGGCGTATTGCGCGGCTCGGTGCGCTTCTGGCCTATCCGCATTGGAGGCCATGAATCGCTGCTGCTGGGCCCGCTGGCGGTGGATACGGCGGAGCGTGGCCGCGGCATCGGCATCGCGCTGATGCAGGCCGGAATCGAGGCGGCGCGGCGCGGCCCCTGGGATGCGATCCTGCTGGTGGGCGATGAGCCTTATTACGTCAAGGTGGGATTTTCCCGCCTGCCGCCGGGCCGGGTGAAATTTCCGGGGCCGGTGGACCCGAGCCGCGTTCTGGGCCTGTCGCTGAAAGCGGGGGGCCTGCTCAACCTGTCGGGACAAATCCGGCGCGCGGAAATTGCCTTTCCGGTTTGTGGGGATGGAGCTGGGTTGGGGTGAGGAGCGGCGCGCCGCTCTATCGTCGGCACTGGCGCAGTTTGAAATCCGGCGGGGGTTGAAGGGGGCCGGGGTGGGGCACAGAGTGGTCTCATGCCAGATGAAAACCCTACCGATGGGCGGAATCTTGGGTTTCCAAGAACGTCCATAACATTCCTGGATTAGAAGACCCGCGCACGTAAATAGCCCGACTAAAGGCAAAGCTATCGCGCTCTATACTTGCTGGTATAACTTTGCCCGGGTTAACAGCGCCGTGCGTATGTCCCCGGCAATGGCTTGTGGTCTGTCAGACCGGCTTTGGGACATCGGCGATATTGTGAAGCTGATTGAGGAATGGGAAGGGGCTCAGGAATAATTTGTTCGGCGCTCTTATTCCGCTCGGCCTTTTAGTCATTTTCGGAATATGGCGATCCCGCATCTATGCACGCGAAGGGAATGAGAAGGCGCGCTCGCGTACCATGATGTTTACCGTCGTCTGCGCTACGTTGTTCAGCCTTTGTCTTTTCGGCATCTTAGTTCTTCACCTGCCGTGGGGCGGGATAAAGACCTGCACATGGTGCTATGGCGGATGAGTTTGCAACCCTAGGTCAAACTGCACCAGTGCCCTACCGGCCGGCCGCTCGCCCGGGCTGCGCTTATGTTCACCGCACCCCGCCGCTCGCCCAAGCTCGGGCCTAGCTTTTCTTAGCAAGTGTAACGAGCTTAGAAAAGCTGGCCCCTCTTCGAGCGCAGCGAGGGAGGCGGCGCGCCGCTCTATCGTCCCGCCGCTCGCCCAAGCTCGCGGCGCTCTTCGCTTTCGCAGGTCCACTGGACCTGCTCACGCGAGCCAGCTTTTCTAAACTCGCTTCGCTCGTTAAGAAAAGCTCGGCTCTCGCCGCTCATCTCCCCTCAATCCTCCAGGCCAGCAACAGCGATCCCACGATCAGAACCAGCGCGGCCCAGGCGGGGAGAAGAGGCTCCTGGCTGAGCGATGTGACGCGATAGGCGCCGTTGCGGCGCAGGCCGATCCAGTCCGCGCCGCTGGCATCCTGTCCCGGCACCACGCGCCTGATTTGGGGTACGCCATCGGCCAGCCAGTGCACGCCGCCGCCATGGGCCTCGGCATCGGTGCGTAAAATCTCCTCGGTGGCGCGCATGTCGGCGACTTCCTTCGGGTTCAGCGGTCCCGCCGCCGCGACGGCGGAAAGCGTGCCGTCGCTGACGCGATACAATCCCAGTTCATTGACCTTGGCCGCGGCGCGCCAGACGCCCGGCGCGGCCTTTTCCAGCGTCAGCGTCATGGTCTTGCCCGACGGCATGGTCATGGTCACGGGCGGCGTGGTCTGCGACATGGTGCGCCGTGTGACCACGATCTCGCCATCCGCCGCCAGGGCGGAAAGATTTTCCGCTTCCAGTTCCGGCTCCTTCATCAGCCAATGCGCCAGGCGGCGCAGCAACTCCGCCTGCGGCCCGCCGCCCTCGAAACCGCGCGCCCATAGCCAGATCTGGTCGGACAGCAATTCCGCCACCCGGCCTTTTTGCACCTGGTCCAGCACCAATAGCGGCTTGCCGCCGGGCCCGCTCATGATGGTCTGTCCCGCCACCGGCACCGCACCGATCATGCGGAACCAGCGGCCCCAACTGGGCGCAACATTGTCGCTGTTGCTTTCCGGCAAATCGCGCGTCACGGGATGGGCAAGACCCAGCGGCGTCACCACCGGCTTGAATGCCTGGGTGATGATTTCGCCGGTGGGCTGGGCGGGCAGCACGCTGGACAAGGGCGTGCGATAGATGCTGGTGGGCCCGGCGAATTCCGGGCCGGACGACAGCAGCAGCGCGCCGCCCTGCTCGACATACTGGGCAAGATTCTCGAAATAGATCATGGGCAGGATGCCCTGCTCGCCATAACGGTCGAAAATCACCAGATCGAAGGCTTTGAGCTTATCGGCGCGAAAGAGTTCGGGAGTGGGAAAGGCAATCAACGACAATTCATTGATCGGCGTTCCGTCCTGTTTTTCAGGCGGGCGCAGGATGGTGAAATGGATCAGATCCACCGAGGGATCGGCCTTGAGCAGGTTGCGCCAGACCCGTTCGCCGGCATGCGGTTCTCCGGAAACCAGCAATACGCGCAGCCGGTCCCGCACCCCCGACACCGTGACCACGGCGCGGTTGTTCTGCAGCGTCAGTTCGGAGGGTCCCGGCTGGGCGGCAATTTCGACGATATTTTCGCCCTCATGCGTCACCGGAATGGCGATGGCGGTGTCTTTTCCGACCGGCAGCGAACGGGTGCCCAGAGCATGGCCGTCGACGGAAATGACGACATCGGCGAGAGCATCGCCGCCGGCGCCGAAATCATCCACCCGCACCACCATCTGTGCCGCCTGGCCGACAATCGCAAAGCGCGCTGCATTGACGACGCTGAGCTTGCGGTCGCGCTCGCCGCGCTGGCCGGCGATCAGCACCTGCAGCGGCGCCTTCAAATTCATCTGGGCGGGCGCCGGCGCATCATGCACCTCGCCGTCGGTGATCATGATGGCGCCGGCGACGCGCGCTGGCGGCACATCGGCCAGCGCCTCGTTCAGCGCCGCGAAGGCTTGCGTTCCGTTATTCTCGCCATTGGTGGTGGTGGTGACGTCCGCCTGCCGGACGGTGAGGTCGGGCTGGGCGGCGAGGCTTTTGCGAATCTGCGCCAGCGCTTTTTCGGATTGCGCGATGCGCTCGCCGATGTTCATGCTTTGGGAGCGATCCATGATCACCGCCACCACATCGGGCAGCGGCGCGTGGTTTTCACGCACCAGAATAGGGCCGCAAAGCGCGAAAATCAGGATGGCGAAGGCCAGCCCCCGGGCCCAGGCGCCGCGCGCCCCGACATAGAATCCGTAGGCCGTGAGCAGGATGGCGACGATCGCCAGCGCTCCGATCAGCGCCAGCGGCACTTGCGGATCGAAACCCAGCCTTGTCATCTCAACCTGCTCTTCATCGGCCCAACCGCTCCAGAAGCGCGGGAGCGTGAACCTGATCGGTTTTGTAGTTGCCGGTCAGCGCATACATCACCAGATTGATTCCGAAACGCAGGGCCATTTCGCGCTGGGCATTGCCGCCGGGCACCGGCTCGGTGAGCGGCCTGCCGGTCGCATCCATTGCCCAGGCCGCGGCCCAGTCATTGCCGCCAATAATCACCGGCGAGACGCCATCGCCGCCCCGTGCCGGGGCCGCCGCGCCATTCTTGTCGGCGGGGGGCAGCGCTTCCACCCATAATTGTCCGCCATCCCAGCGGCCGGGGAAGCTATGCAGAATATAAAACGCCTTGGTCAACACATGATCGGCGGACACAGGTTCCAGCGGCGGCAGGTCGAGACCGGCCGTCAGGCGGCGCAGCGTCTGCTCGCCGGGGCTGCTGTCGCCGCGCACCGCGCCCAATGTCAGGTCGCGGGTGTCGAACAGGATGGTGCCGCCCAGTCGCATGTAATTCGCGATCTTCGACAGGGACGCGGGCGTCAGGTTTTTTTCGCGCGGGTCCATCGGCCAATAGAGCAGCGGAAAAAAAGAAAGATCGTCACGCGCGGGATCCACGCCGGCCGGCTCGCCCGCTTCATAAGAGGTGCGCGCCTTGAGCACGGCGCCGAGGCCGGTGAGACCGGCCTTGCTCATCGCGTCCACATCGGCCAGGCCGGTAACGACATAAGCGAGTTTTGTGTCCAGCGCCGCCGGCATGTTCACGCTGTCGTCGGCACGGGCGCCGCGCGGCATCAGCAGGACAAGAACAGCCGCAGCCGCGGCGCCCCCGAGGCGCAAGCTCATATAGCCGCGCAGCCATAGGGCGATCAGCGCATCCAGGCACAAAAGCGCCGCGCCCAAGGCCAGAAGCCAGGGCTGCAACGCCAGGGTATGGATATCGCCATAACGGACCGCGCCGGACATCCTCAGCGGCAGCAGCACGTCATGCGCGGTGAGAATATTGAGCGCGTTTTCCACGCCCTTGCCGCCATAAAGGCCGGGCGGATGCCTGGGCGAGACTTCGGTATGGGCGAAGTCCTTCGCCGCGATGGGCAGCAGATCGGGGGATGCCGTCATATTGCGGCCAAAACCGTCCAGCACGCTCTCCGGCGCCAGGCTTGAAAGCCGTGCCAGATCGCCCGCCGGGGTACCGGCCGACAGCGCCAGAATCCGCTTCAGCATGTCCACATAAAGTCCCGACAGGGGCAGCGACGACCAGGCCGGGCTTGCAGTGATATGGAACAGCACGATCCAGCCCTGTCCCTGTTGCCGCGCCGTGACCAGCGGCGTGCCGTCGCTGAGGCGCGCCCAACTGCGATCCGACAATTCGCTGCTCGGCTCGGCCAGGATCTGGCGGGACACCGTGACTTCATCGGGGGTGGCCAGGCCGTTGAAGGGGCTTGTGGTGGGGAAGGGCGCAAGTTTTTGCGGACGATCCCAGGCCATGGCGCTGCCCAGATAACGCCCGCCCGTTCTCAGCGGCACCGGCACCAGCGCGTCCGCGCCGCCGGTCATGCGTGGTCCGGCGAAACGCACCAGCACGCCGCCGCCCGAAACGAATTTGTTCACCGCTTCGGCATCGCTGCCGCCGATCTTGCCGATATCGGCCAGGAACAGCACCGAGACGCGCCGCGCGATCAGTCCCGAAATGGTGTTCTTCTGGGTTTCGGCGAAGGGCGCCAGCGCCCGTTCCAGGTAATAGACGTCCGACAAAAGCGGCTGTTCATTCTCGGATGTCGAAGCGGAGACGATGCCGGCGCGCCGTTCCGCCCCGCCCGAATCCAGAAGCTGCACCGCTCCGGCGCTGTCCTCGCCGCGAATTTCCAGCCGCGCCGTCTGGTTGCGGATCTCCAGCGGCAACGCGAGATGGGCCTGGCCGCGCGTGTCTATTGCCTTGAAATCCAGTGGCGCGTCGCTGAGGGTTTCGCCATTGCGGCCGATGGCGGCGACGATGGATTGCCGCACGCCTCCGGCGCCGGGCCTGATCGCGGTCACCTGGAAACCGGTGCCATCGCGCACCGGCGGCAACAGGCCCAGCGCCGCATTCTGGGGCGCGAAAATCTGGAGCGTGCCCAGTTTGGCCAGGGCATCGCGGAATGGCCGGCCCGAGCCGTCCTCGATTCCGTCACTCAGCCAGAAAATCTGCGGCCGCCGCGCGAATTGGGCGCGCGCAAGACTGGCCGCCGCCGCCATGCGGTCTGCTGCCCACGGCATGGGATTGAGTTCGCGCAACTGGCGCTGCGCTGTGCCGGCATCGAGCAAGGTGACGGGCGCGCCGGTGGCGGTGGGTACGATAGCGACGGGACGGTCCCCGGCCCCGCGCAGCAGGTCGGCGATCGCGCCCTGCCGCTCATCCCAGTTCTTGGCGGCCGTCCAGCCATTGTCTATCACCAGCACCACTGGTCCCGCGCCAAACACTTGCGGCGCGCGCCCAAGCAGCGGATCGGCAAGGGCGGCGATCAGGAGCGCGGCCGCCAGCAGCCGTAGCAGCAGCAGCCACCACGGTGTATGCGCGGGCGTTTGCTCGTCATTTCTGAGCCCAAGCAGCAGCCTGAGCGGGGGAAAGGCAATGCGGCGCGGCTGCGGTGGGGTGACCTTCAGCAGCCACCACAGCACCGGCAATCCCAGAAGCCCCGTCAGCACCCAGGGCGCGCCAAAACTCAGTTGGGAAAAAAGCGAGAGCAAGTCAGGTCGCGCCGATCGCGGCGTGGAGCGCGATCAATGCGGCCAGCGGCGCATGGTCGGTGCGATGGCTGGTCACGGTCCAGCCCAGATGCAGTGCCGCGTCCGCGACCTCCTCGCCATGGGCGCGGAAGCGGGCGCGATAGGCCTCGCCCACGCTTTCGGCCCGGCCGAACAAGGCCATTTCATTGCCGCGCACGGATTGAAACCGCGCCCGGCCGGTATAGGGAAAATCCTCTTCCGCCGGATCGACAATCCGGACCAGGTGCCCATTGACGCCGGCGCGCGACAATAGGCGCATCGCCTCCAGCGCTCCCGGCTCCAGGAAATCGCCCAGCCAGACCATGGTGGCGCCGCGTGCGATGGCGGCACTGGGCGGCAACTCGCGCGCCTGCATCTTGCCGTCGAGCAGGGCATGGGCGATGCGGATCAGCGCTAGCCGCGAGGCGGCGGGCCGTCCCTCACTGCCCAGGAATGCCACTCTTTCGCCGCCACGCACCAGGAGCGACGCCAGCGCCAGCAGGAGCAATTCGGCACGCTCCTTCTTGCTGACGGTGCCGGAAGCAAAGTTCATGCCGGCGCCGCCATCGCGCCAGAACCATACCGTCTGGGCGGCTTCCCATTCGCGCTCGCGCACAAACAGATGCTGCGACTTGGCGGACTGGCGCCAGTCGATCCGCGCCGCGTCTTCATTCTGATAACGGCGGAATTGCCAGAAACTTTCACCCATGCCGGCGCGCCGGCGGCCATGCACGCCCAGGCTGACCGACGCCGCCAACCGATCCGCCGCCACCAGCAACGGCGGCAACCCGGCGCCCAGCCCGTCCGCCTCATGCTGCAGCGGTGAAAATCCTGTCACGCATAACTCCCTGGGGCGGTCCGGAAAAGTGTGGTGGCTAGCGACAGCGCAGCGTCACGTTTTCCCAGAGACCGCGATCCATCATAACATTGTGCGGCAGAGTTTTTCGATCACGCCCGCTGTTGTGGCGCCTTCGGCACGGGCGGTAAAATTCAGCGCCATGCGGTGGCGCAACACCGGGCCGGCCAGGGCGGCAATGTCGTCGCTGGAAGGCGCCAGCCGGCCGTCAATCAGCGCCCGCGCCCGCACCGCGAGCATGAAGGCCTGGCCGGCGCGCGGGCCGGGGCCCCAGGCGATCTGGCCGCGGGTATCGTCATGCTCGGAATCGGGACGCGCCGCGCGCACCAGGCGCAGGATGGCTTCCATCACCGACTCGCCCACCGGCATGCGCCGCACCAGGGCCTGCGCTTCGCTGAGATCCTCCGGTCCGCAAACGCGGCTTGCACGCTTCTCTTCGCCGATGGTGGTGGCGGTGAGCATGCGCCGTTCGGATTCCAGGTCGGGATAACCCACATCGATCTGCAGCAGGAAGCGGTCCAGCTGGGCCTCGGGCAAGGGATAGGTGCCTTCCTGCTCCAGCGGGTTCTGTGTCGCCAGGACATGGAACAGCGGCGGCAGGTCGTGCCGCGCCCCCGCCACGGTGACATGCTTTTCCTGCATCGCCTGCAGCAGCGCGGACTGGGTGCGGGGACTGGCGCGGTTGATTTCATCGGCCATCAGAAGCTGGGTGAAGACCGGGCCGCGGATGAACCGGAAGCCGCGCGCGCCGGAGGCGCTCTCCTCCATCACTTCGGAACCTGTGATATCCGTCGGCATCAGGTCCGGGGTGAACTGGATGCGGCTGGTGTCCAGCCCCAGCACGATCGCAAGCGTTTCCACCAGCTTGGTCTTGGCCAGGCCGGGCACGCCGATCAACAGGCCGTGGCCGCCGGCCATCAGGGTCACCAAGGTTTGCTCGACCACGTCATCCTGGCCGAAAATCACCTCGGAAATGCGCCGCCGCACCCGGGTGAAGGTCTCGGCGGCTTTCTCAAGCCTTGCGGGGGCTTTTTCGATGATGTCGGCTTCCTGGGACATTCTGGGGTCCATATCGGGCCATCTTGATAGGTCAGGCAGTAATACTGCACCTTGATACTGCACCTTGGGGCCGGTCGTGCAAGGTACGGATAAGTCACTTAACTATAATGGAAAAAACAGCGCAATGACCGCGATCGCGCTGGCCATGGGATTTGAGGGCACTTTGAGCCGCAAAGCGCTGCCCCCGGCCAAAGACTGGCATCCCCGCCCCGGCGGCGGCTGCCGGATGCCAATTGCCCGGAATGGCACATGGTTCCATCGGGGTTCGCCCATCGGGCGCGAGGAAGCGGTGTTCGCATGCGAGCCCGCATGAAGATGTTGGTCGAGGATCCGCTGGCCGCTTTGCGGGCCGCGCTGCCCCAGGCACCATCCGATCAGATCGGGCGCGACGAATATGCGGCATTTCCTGAAATGCGTGCGCCCGGACAGACCGCACCCTCTCCCGCCGCGGTCCTGATTCCGATTATCGCGCGAGACTTGTCCCAGGGCGGTCCCACCATTCTTTTCACCCGGCGCACCGAGCATCTGGTCCGGCACAGCGGCCAGATCAGTTTTCCCGGCGGCCGCCGCGAAGCGCAGGACCTTTCGCCGGTGGAAACGGCCCTGCGCGAAACCAGGGAAGAAACCGGCATAGACCCCGCCTATGTGAGCATCGCGGGTTTCCTGCCACGCTATCTCACCGGCACCGGCTTTGATATTGCACCGGTGGTGGGCCTGGTGGCGCCAGGCTTCGCGCTTGTACCCGACACCAGGGAGGTGGCGGAGATCTTCGAAGTGAAGCTGGCTTTCTTTCTCGACCCCGCCAACGCCAAAAGCATAAGCCGCGAAATGGCGGGCCGCGCGCGTGTCGTTCATGTCTTCGAGCCGGAGGGGCGATATATCTGGGGCATCACTGCTGCCCTGCTGATCGATTTCACGGCCAGGCTGCGGGCCGGGCATGATATAAAAATGCCATGAGAATTGATCCAAAGAACCATGCGTGGCTCGCCGAGCCGGAAACTGTCGCGGTGATGCAAGCTCTGGGCAATGCCCGTTTCGTTGGCGGCGCGGTGCGCAATGCTTTGCTGGGTGCGCCGGTGGCGGATATCGACATTGCCGTACCGGTGCCGCCGGAACAGACCGTGCATTTGCTGGAGGCGGCCGGCATCAAGGCAATTCCCACCGGCTTCGATCACGGCACCGTCACTGCGATCAGGAACAACAGGATTTTCGAAGTGACCAGCCTGCGCCGCGATGTGGCAACCGACGGACGCCATGCTGTGGTTTCCTATACAACGGAATGGGACGAGGATGCGGCGCGGCGCGACTTCACCATCAATGCGCTTTACGCCGCCGCGGATGGCGAGATTTTCGACTATACCGGCGGCCTGCAGGACCTGATCGCGGGCAGGGTGCGCTTTGTCGGCAATGCCTCCGCCCGCATCGCCGAGGATTATTTGCGCATTCTGCGCCTGTTCCGCTTTCATGCCTGGTACGGCAAGGGGGAGATGGATGCCGAGGCCTTGCGCGCGGCGGCCGAGGCCAAGGGGGGCCTGAAGCAACTGTCCGGCGAACGTATCGCCAAGGAATTGCAGCGGCTGCTGGAATGTCCCAATCCGGCGCCGGTGCTGCGGGTGATGGCGGCGTCGGGAATCCTGCCGGAGCTGCTGCCTTTCGCGCTGCAATTGCCCCGGCTGGAGCGGCTGATCCATATCGATAGCGATAATCTCTTTGCCCCCGATGCCATGTTGCGCCTTGCCGCGCTGCTGCCGGACAATCTTGCGGCCGCGCGGGCCGTGGCGGATCGGCTCAAACTCTCGGGCGCGGATCGGGCCAGGTTGGAAAATCTGGCGGGGGCAGCAGACGGCGCACTGTCGAATTTGCCCGCAATCCAGGTCAAAAATCTGCTCTACAAGATTGGCGCGGATGTTTTCAGGGACAGGGTGCGCCTGGCCTGGGCCGCCGCTGCGCCGGGCGCCAACGCAATTCCCTGGCGCATGCTCATGGCCGTCGCCGATGCCTGGAAAAAGCCGCGCTTTCCTCTCACTGGCCGCGATGTGATGCAGGCCGGTGTGCCGCAAGGTCCCGGCGTCGGAGAAATCCTGGATGAGGTCGAGAATTGGTGGATCGAAAATGATTTCCCCGAGGATGAATCCGTCCTGGCCGAACGGCTGAAAGCCGTCCTGCAAGCCCATCACAGATGAGTTTTTCTCTCCTGGACTCCCTGTCGCTACCCGGCGGCAAGCAGAACGAAGACGCCTTCGCGCATAGCGAAAGCGCGGCCCTGGTGCTGGACGGCGCCACGCCCCTGGGCGGTGCCCTGATGCCGGGCTCCAGCGACGCGGCCTGGCTGGCGGGGTTCGGGGCGCGCCGCCTGATGGCGCATCTGAAGGATGACGATGCGCCCCAGCAGGCGCTGGCGCATGCCCTGGCCGATGCCGAAAAAAGTTTTGCCGCTCTCTCTCGCCGGCCGGTGCGCGAAAAATGGGAAACGCCTTGCGCCTCTTTGATGCTTGTTTCTTGCCCCCTCCGGTCTTCGCACCGAAGCGGTGACGCGCGTTCGCCCGGCGAAAGCTCCACTGGAGCTTTCGCCGATCGGGCTCACGGCGGCGGGCCTCAGCCCGCGTTACTGGAGTTCCTGTGGTTCGGGGATTGCACCGCGCTCATTCTCAGGGACGGCGATTGCGAGATCATCGGCGATGTCTTCGACAAGCGCGGCCAGGAAGCGGCGCGGGTCCGCAAACTGACCAGGGAAAAAAATCTCGCGCCCGCCGCCGATCTCAACCGCCCCGAAATCCTGTCCGCCCTGCGCGCCGCGCGCAACCGCGTCAACAGCGGCAGCAACTGGCTGTTCAGTCCCGATCCGCGCGCCGCCGCGCATGTTTCGCGGCGGACCATGAACGCCGCGCCCGGCGCCCTGTTGCTGATCGCGTCGGATGGTTTCCTGGCGCTGGCCACCGATTACGGCGCCTATAATGCGATGGGACTTGTCATAGCGGCGCGGGATAAGGGCCTTGCCGCCCTGGGCGCGGAATTGCGCGCCATCGAGGAGGACGATGCGCTGGGCGAGAAATTCGCCCGGTTCAAAAAGTCGGATGATTCCACGGCGCTGCTGATCGAGATCGTTTAGAACAGCGCGCCTGCGACCTCGTGGCTGCCGCGCCAGATCAGCGACAGCGCGACATAGACGACAATCGCAAGCCCCGCGTAGCTGATCCAGCGCCAGCGCTCCAGCAGCCGCGCGATCAGGTCCGCCGCCGCGCCCATCATCGCCACCGACAGGAGCAGCCCGATCACCAGCACATCGAGATGGCCGATCGCCGCGCCCGATACCGCCAGCACATTGTCCAGGGACATCGAGATGTCGGCGATCACGATCTGCAGGATGGCGCGCCGGAACGAGCCTGCTGCGTCCGCCGGATGCGCCGCGCTTTCATGCTGGCCGGATATGTCGCGCCAGAAGCGCCAGCTCACCCACAACAGGAGTATCCCACCTGCCAGGGTCAGGCCGATCACTTCCAGCAGGGAAACCGCGACCAGGGCCAGGCCGACCCGCAAAACCACCGCCGCGATCAGGCCCCACAGAATCACTTTTTTTCGCAAAGTCGGCGCCACCCGGGCAGCAGCCAGGCCAATGACCACGGCATTGTCGCCCGCCAACATGACGTCGATCATCACCACCTGACCGAGGGCAAAGAGACCGCCGGAATCGAACAGGGTCAGGTGCAAGCGGCCTCCGGTGCTGGGAAAAGCCCAGTTTGGCGCAGCGCCTCACCCAGTACCATGGCCGCTGCCTGGGCGACGTTGAGCGACCGCATTCCCAGCCGCATGGGGACCAGCAGCCGGGCATCGGCACGGGCATGCACCGCTTCGGGCACCCCGGCGCTTTCGCGGCCCACCAGGATGGTATCGCCGGGGGCGAAGGCGAAGCCGGCATAAGGCTGGGCCGCCTTTGTGGTGAGAAGAAGCAGTCTTCCCGCCCCTTTTACTGCGAAAGCCGAGACAAAGCGTTCCCAGGACTCATGCCTGGTCAGGTCCACCCCGGCCCGGTAATCCATGCCGGAGCGGCGGAAATTGCGGTCGCTGAGCAGAAATCCACAGGGCTCGATGATGTCCATCGCCACGTCCAGGCAGGCGCAGAGCCGCATCAGGCTCCCCGCATTCTGGGGAATGTCGGGCTGATACAACGCCAGCCGCATCGGATTTGCTCCTCTTTGGCCCAACCCGGCGCAAGTCGCGGCAGGAAAAGGCATTTTCTGCGTCATCGTGCCGCAAGACCCTCCAAATTCGACTCTCTATTTTACCGCGCGGAAAGACAAACGGGCCGGATTCGCGGGGACGGCGCGTCACTTCGATCAATTCCGTTTCCGCGCTCGAATGTGCCAATAGTCTTCGGTTTCGCAAAGGGTGGATGAAGTGACAGCTACGACTCATGACGCGGGCACCAGACGCGACTTTCTTTATGTGGCGTCGGGGGCGGTGGGCGCCGTGGGCGTCGTGGCGGCGGCCTGGCCCTTCATCGACCAGATGAATCCTTCGGCGGCGGCGCTGGCGCTGGCCTCCACCGAAATCGATATTTCCACCATTCAGGTCGGCCAGCAGATCGTTTTCAAATGGCGCGGCCATCCCTTGTTCGTGCGCCGCCGCACCCCGGCGGAAATCGCCGCCTCCAAGGCGGTGGATGTGAATTCGCTGCCCGATCCCCTGGCGCGCAACGCCAACCTGCCCGACAGCGCGATGGCCACCGATGCCGACCGTGCCGTCAAGCCGGAATGGCTGATCCTGATCGGCGTCTGCACCCATCTGGGCTGCACCCCCACAGTGTCGACGCCGCAATCGCCGGAAGGCGAATATGGCGGCTGGCTCTGCCACTGCCACGGTTCGCAATACGATACGTCGGGCCGCATTCGCAAAGGTCCCGCGCCGCAGAATCTGGCGGTGCCGCCTTATTCCTTTCTGTCTGACACGCGCATCAAAGTCGGTTGAGGAGAACAACAATGTCAGGCCCTTCAACCTACGCACCCAAATCCGGTCTTGAGAAATGGATCGATCAGCGCCTGCCGCTGCCGCGGCTGATGCATGACACCATCCATACCTTCCCGACACCGCGTAACCTGAACATCTGGTACACCTTCGGCGGCATCCTCACTTTCTGCCTGGGGGTGCAGATCGTCACCGGCGTGGTGCTGGCGATGCATTATGTCGCCAATGCCGGCATGGCCTTCAACTCCGTCGAAAGCATCATGCGCGATGTCAATTATGGCTGGCTGATGCGCATCATCCACTCCACCGGCGCCTCCATGTTTTTTCTTGCGGTTTATATCCATATGTTCCGCGGCCTCTATTACGGTTCCTACAAGGCGCCGCGCGAGCTGATCTGGATTCTGGGTGTGCTGATCTATCTGCTGATGATGGCCACCGCCTTCTTCGGCTATGTGCTGCCCTGGGGCCAGATGTCCTTCTGGGGCGCCACCGTCATCACCAATCTGTTCACCGCCATTCCCGGGATCGGCACCCATATCGCCACCTGGCTGTGGGGCGATTTCGCGGTGGGCGACGCCACCCTGAACCGCTTCTTCTCGCTGCACTACCTGCTGCCCTTCATC
>Ga0210402_10002383_pt1 | contig 18360 bp, 15 predicted proteins | sample IncBWC7MmetaG_FD_161055 | JGI IMG/M metagenome (GOLD analysis project Ga0210402, IMG submission 161055) | Forest soil microbial communities from Barre Woods Harvard Forest LTER site, Petersham, Massachusetts, United States - Inc-BW-C-7-M | ecosystem: Environmental > Terrestrial > Soil >... | reverse complement strand
TGCTTTGGTGCCGAGATTGGAGTTGAGCGCGTTGACCGTGTTCGACACTTGCTGGAGGTATACCGGACTAGTTGGGTCAGGCGCGATATCACCGCCCGGTAACGGCAAGGGTCCGTTGGGCGGGGGTAGCGTCGTACCGGCCGGGATTCCAAAATTGGCAGTCAAAAAAGCAGGTAAGTTTGCCGGCGTGGTTGCCAACGCCGTGTTGATGACAGAAATCGGATTGTTCTGCAGTTGCTGCTCATAATCCACGAAGAACCATAAACGGTTTCGCAGAATCGGCCCGCCCACTCCGGCACCGAATTGCTGCAAAGCGTCAAGCGGCTTGGGAAAACCGGCGGCTTTATCGATTGCGTCGTTGGCTCCGGTGGCGGAGTTCCGGTTGTAATAGAACGCACTGCCGTGGAACGCGTTGCTTCCCGACCGGGTCACGGAGTTGACGAAGCCCGCTCCGCCTCCATAGACCGCCGTGTAGGGGCTCACCGAGACTTGAAACTCCTGGATCGCGTCCTCGCCATACAGGTAGGGGATACGGTAGCGGCCTATAATGTCGGCGAAGTAATTGTTGGTAGCGTTGCTGCCGTCGACGGTGAAGGCATTGGAGCCATTTCCATTGGCGTATCCCGAGTCCTCTCCGCCCTGCTGTCCGGCCATGCTCACCAGGCCGGTGTCACCGTCGTAGCTGGTATTCGGCGAGAGCACCGTAAAGTCAGTGTATTTTCGTCCGTTGAGCGGTAATTCCTCAATGAACGACCGATCGAGCACGATGCTGGCGGAGGATTCTTCGGGCCGCAGCAGTGGCGTCGTGCCGGTTACTTTGACCGTGTCTGCGCTGGCTCCCACCTGCAGCTTCATATCTTGTGAGGTGGTATTTCCTACACGCACTGCAACCAACGCCTGGACATCGCGAAAACCCTTGAGACTTGCCGTGATGGAATAGGTGCCCGGCATGATGACCGGAAACCGGTAAAGTCCCGCATGGTTTGTCGTGCCAGACTGCTCCACGCCGGTCGCGAGGTTCCGCACAACCACCGACGCGCCCGGCACCACCGCTCCACTCCGGTCTGTAATCCGTCCGCTGAGCCCTCCGGTTAGTACGACATTCTGAGCTGTTAGTTGGAGCATACTCGCTAACCCGAACAACGCGGCGAAGAGCAGGCGAGTTGTAAGCAGGCTTGGTGTTGCGGTGAATAAACAGAATGTTTTCGTTTTCGAGTTGATTTTCATCGAATCGACCTCTTGTGTTGCTGCCGCCCGGCTCTGGCAAGATCTTCAGAAGAACTCAAGCGACATAACTCACTACTATTGCGGATCGTAATAGCCTTGAAGAAAACTGGGGCCGGCTGAACACCCAAGGCGTAATCGCCGTGCGAGGAGAAAACAATGTTCATGGCAGGCTGCCCACGTTCATTTGAGTTCCCACCGGTAGCGAAACCATGTTCTTTCCCGTTATCAGAACCCTGGGTCTGTCTGGTCACCATCACGAAGATAAGCAGATCGTCAAGAGCAGCAGACTAAGTTAGCTTGGCAACTTGTACTGCGGATCTCATCACCAGTCTCCCTTCGAGAAGCTCAATGCTGTGGTCTGGAATTAACGGCTGTGGCGGCACAGCGTCGCCGGCGGAGTACGGTGCTGAATTCGCCGCGTAGGGTGAAAGACCAGGCTCGCCTCATGCGGGGAACTACGACCGACAACCGTAACGTGCATATAGTTACGAAAAGTCGACGCGAATGTGAATTTTGGATGAAAAAAATCCACACTTAGCTCGTGCCATTGCCGTTTCTCCCCGGAAACTTGAGACGTTCAATGGACAAGTGAAAACGTGGTAGGGAATCTTCTTACAAACATATTGCAACGCAATGACAACAAAGCTTTCTTGCTGGGCCACAGTTAGCGTCTGTAGATGACGGGAGGCTTCCCATGGGACTTATTCGTGTGCTCGGAAGAACTCTGATGATCATGGTTCTGGTCTCTGGTGCGACCTCTGTAACTTATGGCCACAGACTTTTTCTGTGCTTTACGATTTTGGATCTCATCGCGGCGACCCGCTGGCTCCTAGTTCTCAGAGATCATAGTCCAACGCCGTGATGGCAGCCTATACAGCGCTACACCACTCGGCGGATCATCTCATGACTGCCCCAACTGCCGCACAGTGTTCAAGATCACATCCAGCGGAACATTGACCGTTTTACATAGCTTCGATGGCATTCACGGCGCACTTCCTTTTGGCGGCCTTACCTTGGCGAGTGATGGAAACTTCTACGGAACTACCTCGGACGTCCCAGTGTTTACCAGGCCGTCTTTTCGGTCGAAGAGAGGTTTTGTTACAGGCTCTTAAGCGCCGTAGTAATACAATGTCGTCGTGGGATGCCTTAGAACATAGGCTCGCTGTCGGCAGCGAGGGCTGCATTGTTTCTGCCAGTGATGGTTCGGTCGAAAGTTCTTTCCGCAGCATTGGCAGACGTGAATATCGTCTGGAGTACTTCCGCCATCCCATGCGTCACCGTGCTCCCTGAAGGTCGGAGTGACGCATTTGCGAACATTCTGTTCTGTGTCATGAATCTCCTCTTCGGCCCTTAAGCCCGTTGACGTGGTACAGCATCATCCGACCTCGACCGTGATCACGCGAGGGTGAGTGTCAGGTCGGGTTGGAGATTCATCGATAGATTCGCCGGGAGCGGGTAGAGGGGTAGGGGCGCTGGTTTGATCTTGTAGTTGCGGTTGCGGGAATAGGTCGAAGACTTTTTGCTCGGGTGCAGCTGAGCCCAGCCGCTGAAATAGGCTCATGTAGATTCCTCCAGATGCTTCGCTGTCTGTTTCTCGTGCTTCAACTCGTTGGGCGAGAGCCTTCAAATGAATCCCGGCTAGGACCCCAATCGAATTCGCGGCACGAAGATCGAGTGAGCCTCGGCGGACTAGATTGATCGTCTCTTCTAAGAGCTCGCAGACTTCTTCGGTGCTCTTCAGTGGTCTGGGTGGGAGGTCGAGCGCGTCTGGTCGGGGACGAAAAATTTCATCCTGCGACCGCGCTTGGAGCCGAGTTCAGCCGCTCGTTCAGGATCCGCATGTAGGGCGCACTTTGTTTTTCCTGTCACAGCCCATGCGCCACAACGTTTGCCGCTTCTATTCTTCGCGGAGCACCTTTTGGACCAGGCGATCGTAGACGTTCATTCGGAGTTCCCTTTCTTGTTGCGCGGGGGTTGCGGATTTTGCAGGACTTTGCCGCGATCTGCCGAGCCATCTTGTTGAACTTGTGTAGAATCAGTGGCGGGTTGGCGACTCATAATCCGTAGGTCCGTGGTTCGAGTCCACGCGCCGCCACCAATCCTCAAGTTCATCCTGCCTGGTTAAGACTGCATGCGCGTTTTGATGATTGGCGGCACCAAGTTCATCGGGCCACACGTTGCGCGGCAGTTTGTGGACCAAGGCCATGAGGTTCTTCTCTACCATCGTGGCCAGACTGAGGCCGACCTGTCCAAAAGCATCCGGCACATTCGCAGCCCGCTGGCTGCAATGCCGGTCCTGCGCTTTCCGCATGAACTGCTGGAAGAATCGTTCGATACGATCGTGCACATGATTCCCATGGGCGAAGCTGATTCGCGAGCCGCGATGGGCGCCTTTCGCGGTCGCGCTTCCCGGGTTGTAGCGTTGAGTAGCGGCGACGTCTATCGCGCTTACGGGCGCCTTATACGCACCGAGCCGGGCCCCATCGAACCGGGCTTGCTCTACGAGGATTCGCCTCTAAGGAGCGTTTTGTATCCCTATCGGAAGCAGGCAAAATCGGCCGCAGACTGGGTCTATCACTACGAGAAGATTCTGGTGGAGCGTGAGATTCTCGGCAGTCGCGATCTGCCGGGTGTGATTCTGCGGCTGCCTAAGGTGTACGGGCCAGGTAACAACGCAGACCTGGCGACAGTCTATAGTTTCCGTCACCAGCCGCAGTGGCGTTGGACACACGGCTATGTCGAAAATGTGGCCGCCGCCATTGTGCTGGCAGCGGGCCATCCTGCCGCATCAGGGCGTATCTACAATGTCGGTGAAGCTTCGACTCCGACGGTGGGTGAACGCCTCGCTTCCTTACCTCCTTCGATCTTCGCGGCGGACGAACGAACAGAATTCAACCTGGCACAAGACATCGCTTACGACACGACACGTATTCGCGCAGAACTGGGCTATGCTGAGCACATTTCGTACGAAGAGGGCTTGCGCCGAACCCTGATGCAGGAAACTAACCGATGACCTAGCGGCTAGGTTGATCATCAAAGCTGCTTCACTCTCTCCTGGTACTCGCCCGTTGATACCGTCCTTCGAAAGTTCTGAAATATACCCTGATCTCATGAGCCAATTTCCTGACATTTTGCGCTTCTGTAATCAGGGGCCAGAGCGTCCCAATTCCACGCCGAGGAAAATCCATGAGAAACCTGAAGCCAAAAAAGCCAACTCTGCTGATGTCCGTGATTGCAATAGCCTGTCTTGCCAGTACCGTGGTTGCACAACAAGCTCCTGCCACCGCTCCCATAAACCTGGTAGCCGGGGTTGGGGGCCCCGTATCGAGCTCCAACCAATGGTCAGACTATTCCGCGCTCAACCTCATTGCCGGAGCCTTCATCTTCCCGGCTGTGGCCACCGTGAAAACTACAGTCTTGTACATCGGCTTCACCGGAGGAACCGAGGCCGACATCGGCAACATGGTCCTTTACACAACCAAGCGGGGAAACTCCAAGATCACGGCAGTTACCCCGGTAAAGTTAAAGGGCGTCTCCGATCCGATTATTTCGCTGACCAATAAGAAGGTCTGCCCTAGCCAGCCCATCAGCGTCACCAATCCCTGTGTCGTACGCCTTGATCCGATGACGCTCAACCTGTCGACCCTATCGGACTACTACTTCGTGATGTTTTTGTCGACCAGCAACAACAACGCGACGCTTGGCGCCGCCAACGCGCAATATCCGATTACCAGCCTTACCGGTTGGTACTCGAGCGGCGACCAAACCCGACTCACGGTTGGCAGTTCAATTCCGTCCGGCTATAGCGGCTCGCATCCGTACTTTCTTTTGTACGTGATGAGCAACTAAGAAGAGCAAGAGAGCGGATCTCGTCCGAGACGCGACTCTGATCCGCTCCCGCTTCTAATGCGCACCGTCGCGCCATCCCTGCTCAAGAAGAGTTCGGGGTCGACGTTCGCCGTCCTGAATCAGCGCAAGCCAAAGTCCAGCATCAGTCCGCAGCCGTTTCCGTTCCAGCTTTGAGTTTGAACGCAAGGATCGGAGTGCCGTGAAGCAATGGCAAGGGTTAGGCTACCCATATACGCGCGCGAAACGGTGAGCTTCATGAACGCAATAGCTACAGCAAACGGAGCAATTTCGGCGGCCAACGCTCTCAGCCGTATTCGGACGCTCGACTGGGAACGGATCTCGCGGGAGCTTGACGACCACGGCAACGCGATCCTCCAACGCATCTTGTCTGTGAATGAGTGCCAGGCTTTGGCCGCGTTTTACCCAGACGACAGCCTCTTTCGAAGCCGCGTCGTCATGGCGCGACATGGTTTCGGACGAGGCGAATATAAGTACTTCGACTATCCATTGCCCGAGCTCGTTGCCGAGGTTCGAACAGCCATCTATCCGCGACTGGCACAGATTGCCAATCGCTGGAACGCCTTGATGGGCCTCGAAGTCCGCTATCCAGAGGCGCACACTGAATTCCTCACGCGATGCCACGATTCCGGACAGCTGCGGCCAACGCCCTTGCTGCTGCAGTATGGCGAGGGTGACTACAACTGTCTGCATCAGGACCTTTACGGCGAGCATGTTTTCCCCATACAAGTGACGATCCTGCTGTCTGAGCCGAAGACGGACTTTACGGGCGGAGAATTTATACTTACCGAACAGCGTCCGCGCATGCAGTCGCGGCCGGAGGTGGTTCCTCTTCGTCAAGGTGATGCTGTGGCTTTCGCGGTACACCATCGTCCTGTGCAGGGCAAACGCGGCAGCTATCGCGTTAACATGCGGCACGGTGTGAGTCGTTTGCGTTCTGGCGATCGTCACACGCTAGGGATCATCTTTCATGACGCGAAGTAGGAATGCAATGACGATGAGTCTGTTCGATCAGACAAGCGACGACACGGGCACCCGCAAGGAGGAGTTGTGCCCGGGCGCGTTCGTCTTACACGGTTTCGCGTTGCAGGATGAAACCGCGCTTCTGAACGCGTTCCACGAGGTGACCGCAAAAGCTCCCTTTCGCCACATGGTGACGCCGGGTGGCTTCCGTATGTCTGTGGCGATGACAAACTGCGGCTCCCTGGGTTGGGTCACGGACAGGACTGGCTACCGGTACGATGTTATTGACGCGGAGAGCGGACAACCGTGGCCCCCGATGCCAGCTCCCTTTCTGAAGCTTGCGCAAGACGCCGCCGCAGAAGCGGGCTTTGCCGGGTTCGTGCCCGATGCCTGCCTGGTGAACCGCTACGAGGCAGGAGCGAAGCTGTCGCTGCATCAAGATAAAGATGAGCGGGATTTTACTGCGCCAATCGTTTCTGTATCGCTCGGAATTCCCGCGGTATTTCTCTTCGGTGGAATGAATCGAGCCGAGAAGACGAGGCGGGTTCCGGTGAGCCACGGTGACGTCATTGTCTGGGGTGGACCGGCGCGGCTTCGCTATCACGGAGTGTTGCCGCTGAAGGGAGCCCAACATCCCTTGCTGGACGAATATCGCGTGAACCTCACATTTCGCAAAGCTGGTTAGCTATGCGTTCAGGAACAATTTAGGGCCAGCCTGCAGTTTTGCTCTGATCGGCGTTCGCCGTCCGCTGTCAATGAATTGCACTTTCTGCAGCGCATCTTTTTGAGGTCTCCGAGTTACTGTACTGAGCGCACTGCGTGATCGCCGGATGCGGCTTACGGCACGGTCGACGACACGAGCGAGTTCGGAACCGTAATCAGTGGTGCGGTCTTCCCGTAGGCGCCGCTTCGCTTTCTCGGGCGAAAACCATGTGGGATTCCGATTGGGCTCTTGTGGTGGCTCCAGCCGCGAGACTTCACAAAGATGAGCCTGGACGATGAGCTCTTTTTCTGCAGACTTCGCGGGGGATCGCGAAGCATGTCGCCGGTCGCCGCGCTTGTGACGAACGTACCTGGCAAACCAGGCCTCTTCCATCCGTCCGTGAGCTCCGGCCTCCTCGAAAGCTTCAAGGGCTGCCGCTTGGGCGTGCGTCAATCCCGGTTCAGCTTTGCCCTTAGGAAACGTCCAATGTCCACTATTGGTCCGAACCAGCAGGAACTCAATGCCGTTTGCGCGCACTCGGTAGCAAACAGCGGCGACCTGTTCGCAACCACGAAGCTTGCGAAGTTGCGACAGTCGAAGCAATTTCGCTGCAGGCCGATACGTCCCAAACCGCCCGTTGATGGTCAGATGCGATTCGGCGTTATCGATAGCATCAGCGCGCATAGCAGCAGAGTGCATGATCCTGTCTGCATCTGGCTAGAGCACACCTTGGTTCTGGGTAGTCGACAGGGTAGACCGCGCACTTAAGTTCGATCCCGCCGCGGGAATCCTTCTGCATACTTGCGATGATTGATGGTTGGCGACAGTATTTCCTCTTGGCCGCAACTGCTCGCCAGGAGGACCTTTGGAAAACTTGTGCTGTCTTCGCTGTAATCGGGAACTCGAAGCCGGACACAAATCGGTTGCGGTATATATGTTCGCGCAGACTGTAGGAATACGGCCGCGCCAGAAATCGGCGGCCCAGCGGATATGTTTCTGCCCACAGTGCTCGGTCTCCCTGGCGATGGGACCTCCGCCGGAGGGCGCTCTCAACATCGCGGCGTGGAACATGATCCGCGATCTGGTCGGTTCAGATCCGGCGTTAAACCACGCGGCATGGGAAAGCTTGCGAGGAATTACCGGCCTGCTGCCGGCGACAGGAACCGATGGCGGGTTTCGCCGAACGGCGTCTGGCGGGTATTTCGAGTTTTGATTGTTGGCGCGCCGGACGAGTGTCCGGGGCTAAGTGGTTTGGGATCTTTGTCGGTAGAGCGACTTGTCGATTTGCTGAGACATCGCATCCACGTTTAAGGGGCAGTTGAGAAACTGCTGGATGGATTCCGAAACGCGGAGCGGTTCACCCAGGACTTCGCCGTGTTCCACACGATGGATCGAGATGTTGGCCTTGTCTTTCAGCCAGGCGTTGACTTGATTCAAATGGGCTCCCAGCACGGCAATGAGTGCCGCCGGTGCCATCGCGGCACCGGTTGTCCCTCGACGCCGAATCATCTCCGCTTGAGACGCGACCACTTCTGGGAGGGGACGTTGCATGAAGATGACGCGATACTCGCGCCCGGCGGGCAGCGCGAAAAGCAGTTGCGAAATCACTTTCACCACTTTGCCTTCGGCTTCCTCGATGCAATCCGCCTGCTTAGGCAGGAGTTTGATCCGCTCCCACTCGAAGTACCCGCGCGGATTGTCGGCGTCGGCTTGACGCTCGCCATCGGTGACGACTGACATCCCGCCCGCCGAGAGCATCTGCATCATGAGCGACGTCCCGGAACGCGGCAGCCCGGAGACCACCGTGATCACGCTCGCGCTCTCGTCTTTCTCTGCTGCATGAGTTGAGCGTACAAGCTGCGGTGACGGATAGCCTTGTCGAGATCCCCGCCGGGTTGGCTGTGTAGCGCGGCCAGCCAGCGGTGCGCGGCAACCAATCCGGGGAGCATGCTGAGGCACGTTTCGAATGCGAGCATGGCCCGCTGACGATGTCCTAACCGCGCCAGCGCCACGCCGAGATAGAAATGACCCAAGGGGAGGAAGTGCTGCAGACCTACAGCCAACAAAGCCTGTTCAGCCGCCTCCTCATTCCGGCGTTGTCGCAGGCGCACCATAGCTAAGCCCAAGTGGGCTTCCGGGCTGTCACCGTCGATGTCCAGCGCTTGCTGGAAGGCGCGGTCGGCATCGTCGGTGCGCTTCTGTCGCAGATAGGTCTCTCCGATTCGCAAATGGAGATTAGGTAGGCGTGGATCGGATTGTTCGGCTTTGAGCAGGCTGGCGAGCGCCTCGTCCATGTTTCCTTCTTCGAAGTGTATGACGCCCATCAGCAAGTCTGCCCACGGCCGAGGGGTGGGCTGTTTCTCCTGGGATCTTGGAGCTTCTGGCGTCGCACTGTCGGGTGCAGTCGTTTCCGGGGTTTCCGTCCGCGCTGTTTCCGCTTGCGGCGATTCGGCTTGCTGCGCATTCTCCGCCGCTTGCACCGTCTCGGCCTGGTCCGCCTGCTCAGCTTTCACAGCATCCGCTTCAGGTGGGTTCAAATCAGCAGTGATCAGGGCTTCCAGAATTTGTTTTGCTTCTGCACGCCGGCTGAGCGCGAGATAACACTGGGCAAGATGCATCTGGAAACGAGTTTGTTTGGGGTCGTTCTTGGCCAGGTCTTCAAGCAGGGGCAGAGCATCGTCCGGACGGCCACAATCCAGATAGTCGCGCGCCAGGTTGTAATTGGCTTCGCGTACCGCGCTGGCCACGGCTTTGCTTTGATCTTCGCTGGGAGGTTGGATATAACCCAGCGCCACGAATTGTTGCAGTACGGCTTGAGCAGCGGCGGGATCCATGCGCAAATCGCTGGGATGCATTCCGCACTCACCGAGTTCCTGCTCCCAACTGGGAATGCGGGCAATCTGCGGCGGCTCTTCGAAGGCTTGCACTAGGACGCGACCGTCCATGTCCGCGCCTACTGGCAATCCAAAGAGCGTCAAGATGGTTGGCGTCACATCCAGCAGAGTCGCTCCGTAGATGCGCTCGTCCTGCTGAACGTGCGGTCCTTTCATGCAGAAGATTCCGAACGGCCGATGCTGAACCGCTGGACCTGCCGGTTCTGCCGGGATGCCGCGCGGTCGCAAGTGGTCGGAGTGGAAACCGTGGTCGGAAACCAGTAACACCGTCGCCTCCGGACCGGCCAGATTCAACAGCGTCTCCAGCATCATATCGTGAAAGCGATAAGCTCCATTCACCACGTCTTTGTAAATCTCGTACCGATCCTCGGGAATTCCTTCCATGCGCGGCGGATGGTAATGCATGAACCCGTGGCAGAAGTGATCGATGCCGTTGTAATAGACAGCCATGAAATCCCACGGTTCGTTCTGCAGAATCCAAGTCGCAGCGTTGTGGATGGAACAGTTCTCGGACAGGATTTTGGCGAACGACATCAGGCCCTTGTCCTTCTCCTGATCAACCTCCGCCGCGCGCGGAATCCAGGGAAGGATCGCGGCCTCGGTGACATCAGCTGGATGCATGCGCAGCTCGGCGAAAGTATCGCGCAAACTTTCCGGATGGACCGCACCCGGCGGAAGCGGCCACGGCTGATCCTGCGGCGCGGTGGCGTAGGGAAAAAGATCGGAAACCGAAATGCCGTTAATCGGCTCCGCCGGATGACCAGCGAACCAGCCCAAGACATGGGTTTTGAAGCCGCGCTGGGTGAGAATATTCCAGAGCGCTTTGACCTTGCGCGAGGTGCTCGAAACTGGCCGAATGCCACCGTTCTGCGTGTCAGGCTCCATGAATCCGTGGATGCCATGCTTGTTCGGCCGCTTCCCGGTAGCAATGGAATTCCACAACATGGGAGAAAGGATGGGTCGCAAGGTGGCCAGATTCCCCATCACACCATGGTTGATGAAATCGTCGAGTGTGGGCATTAATCCCTGATCGAGCAGGGGATTAATCACCTTCCAGTCGGCCGCATCCCAGCCGATCAGCAAGACTTTCTTGGCGAGCGGTTCAGGCATAAACAACGCATCCGGGCGAGGAGCGCACCCACTGGGGAGGAAAGTCTACCACGTTTGGACTTTGAGGTCTCGAAGATTGGAGGGCAGTTTTGGCGGGGCTCTACTTTCGTTTTCTCTTCGAAGAACGCTGCGGTCTTTCTTCGAACACGGCGAACTGGATTTTCTTTTCCACCGGATCGATGCGATCCACGAGCACTCGTATCCTCTGACCCAGGCCGTAGATCTTTCGGTTGCGCTGGCCGATAATCTCGCGGGTGTTTTCGTGGAAGGTGTAGTGGTCGTCGGTCAACGAGTCCAGTGGGACCAGGCCTTCGATAAACAGATCGGTGAGCTCGACGAAGAATCCGAACTTGGTCACGCTGGTGATCAGGCCGTCGAAGTCTTCGCCGACCCGTTTCTCCATGAACTTGACCTTTTTCCATTCCATCAGGTCGCGCTCGGCTTCGTCGGCGCGGCGCTCGGCGCGGCTCGATTCCTCGGCGATCTCGTGAAGCTCTTCGAGAGGGATCGGGCCGGTGACGGGTTCAAGTGACTCTCGATGCGCAGCGTGGTCACGACGTTTGGACCATGGCGAGGGTGCATCTGGTGCTGCGTCTCTCACGGGCGAGGGCGCCCGCGCCATGAGATCGTTCGGCGAGTTGCGTAATACTTCTTTAAGGATACGGTGGACGATCAGGTCGGGATAGCGGCGGATGGGCGAGGTGAAATGAGTGTAGGTTGGCGCCGCCAGAGCAAAGTGTCCCAGATTTTCTTCTGAATAGCGGGCTTGCTTCAACGAACGCAGCATCAGGTAGGAGAGGATTCGCTCTTCCGGCTTGCCCGCGATCTTCTCCGTCAACTTCTGATACATGCGGGGGGTAATATGAACTTCTTTTGGGATTTCGATTTCGCGCGGACGTTTGCCGGTTCCGCGGGTTTCACGGCGCTCGGACTTGAACTGTACCCGCTGAATCGGCAGCGCGCCTACACCCAGCGAATATCCGAAGGCCGCGGCAATAACTTCGAAATCGTAGACGCGCTTGGCATCGGGTTTTTCGTGAATGCGGTAAATCGAGGCGACGCGCTTGTTCTCCAGATATCCGGCCACGCATTCGTTCGCCGAGAGCATGAACTCTTCAATGAGGCGGTGCGCCATGTTGCGCTCCGAACGGGTGATACTTTTCATCAATCCAAGTTCGTCGAATTCGATGACGGGCTCGGGCAGGTCGAAGTCGATGGAACCGCGCCGCTCGCGCTTGCGGTTCAGAATCAGCGCGAGATCTCGCATCATCTCGAATGTCGCAACCAGATTTGCGTACCGTTTTCGCGTGCCAGCATCGCCTTCGAGCACGGCGTTCACGTCGGTATAGGTCATGCGCTCGGCCGAACGGATGATTCCCTCGCTTAACTCGTAGCCGAGAATCTCGCCCCGGTGGTCAATCTTCATGACGCAGGAAAGCACCAGCCGGTCCAGATGCGGGCGCAGGCTGCAGATATCGGTAGAAAGCTCGAGCGGCAACATGGGCACGGCGCGATCGGGGAAGTAGACGCTGGTGCCGCGCAACCGCGCCTCCTGATCGAGAAACGACTCGGGCGTGACGTAGTGGGCCACGTCCGCTATGTGGACCTGGAGTTCGTAGTTGCCGTCTTGGGTTTGCCGTACGGTGACGGCATCGTCGAAGTCGCGCGCGGTTTCACCGTCGATAGTGACGACGGGGAGAGCGCGGAAGTCGCGTCTTTTTTGAGTTTCGGGAGCTGGAATTGTGGGTTCGATGTCTTGAGCCTGGTCGAGAACTTCCGGCGGGAATCGATGCGGCAAGTGAAATTTGCGAATGACAACTTCGACGTCGACGCCGAAATCGTCTTCGTAACCGAGGATCTCAACCACTCTTCCCCGCGGATTCTGTGTGGCCGAGGGCCAGTCGGTGATTTCAACATCCACGACGACGCCTTCGAGATCGTCCCATTCGGCGCGCCGAGCGGCTTCCTCGCCCAGAACACGGTCGACGGACTTCCGTTTTCTTGAAACCGTTGCGCCGTCCTGCCGCGTGCTAGAGGTCCTTGGAACACTCGGCGAAGTGGCGGAGTTTCCCTGCTCTTCCGGGTACTCCATTCCAGGCGGGATTACGATTTCCTGCGAGATTTTCTGGTCTATCGGGGAGACATAATTACCGCGATTACCGTGATGAAAGATTCCTACCACGGTGCTGTGTGCACGAACGACCGGACGGACGATGCGGCCTTCAGCGCGGCCGTCGGGGCGGATCGTGCCGACCTCTACCAACACGCGGTCCCCGTGCATTGCCGAGCCTACCGCGGGTGGCGGAATGAAAATATCTCCGGCGAGTAGAGCTTTAAGGTGCGGGTCAAGGGTTGCGGCATCGGGGGTGACGAAACCGTAGCCATCGCGATGCATGTTCAGCTTCCCGACTAAAACGTTCTTGCTGGCAGCGGCCTTGGGAATCGCGTAGCGGTCTGAATCGATCTGAACCAGTTGGCCACTGTTGATCAAGCGCTGCAGGCGTTCGGAGAGTTCCTGACGAGCGGCACCATGAACTCCCAGTTCCCGCACTAACTGCTTGAAGCCGGCGGTGCTTTTGGGCTGGCGTTCGATCTTCTTCAGGATGGCGGAATCGGAGAGTCTGTCCAAGATCGTGGGTTGTCTGTAGTTCAAACCATAATACTCCGGTGTTGTTGCATCGATGGTTCGAGCCGCAATCGCGGACTCGATACTGTATAAGAATCGCCATTCGGCGGGAGGAATTACATTGCATCGGGTTTTCCTCCCCCGTGCACAAGTAGGTTACGAAAGGGTCCAAAAGTAGAGAAAGCACAGAATTTCCACAAGACTTGATCTGGCAGCAAGAGTAGAATTTGTTTGGTCACCAAAATGCGGGCTTGACCCTTCAATCTTCTCGTGAGGAAAGGATTTTTTTGACATGTGGAAACCGACAAATCAGCCTTCTACGACACCTTCGCGGCCAGGTGAGCCAGAGCGTCCCGCTATGCCTACTCCGGTGACGTCTGCGCCAAGCGAGCCAACTGCGGCTCGTCCGGCAGTTGCGGCCAGCACGGCGGATCAGGCGACGATCGGTAAATCGCTGGTGATCAAAGGCGAGGTGACCGGTTCGGAATCGCTTTACATTGATGGCCGTGTGGAAGGTTCCATCAACCTCGCTGGCAATCGGGTTACGGTCGGCCGCAATGGTGTGGTAGCCGCGAACATCAATGCCCGCGAGATTGTGGTCCTGGGAAAAGTGCGCGGCAATCTTACCGCCAGCGATCGAGTGGACATCCGCAGCGATGGTTCGCTTACCGGCGACGTGGTTGCAGCGCGCATCTCGATCGAAGATGGCGCATTCTTCAAGGGCGGCATCGATATTCGCAAGGGCGGCCAGAAGCCGAATGGCGAGGAAGTAAAAGCGCCGGCCGCTGCTGCCGAAGCGGTCGCAGCCCGAGCCTAGGGAGACTTCATCGACGCAGGTCTTGGTCGCGGATTAGCGCCCGAGACCTGACGGCGAAATTTGTCTAGGGCACTATTCCCCTGGTTAGCTCTTCTGCCTGCCTTTCCGCCACGCGCGGGAGAGCAGTTCCTTTGCGACGCCGCAGATCGCCGGGCAATTGAGACCGCGTCAGCCATAGTCCTGCTGCAACAGCCCCAGCCCAAGTGATACAGATTAAAGCCAGCGCCTCGACGTCGGCCAGCCGACTCCCGCTGACCACAATTGCGCCTGCGACACGATAACTTAGCAACCCCGCTGCGGTTGCGGTGATGGTGGCTTTCCCCAACTCTCCCCATTGCAATTCATTCCACGCAACCAGCTTACGTTGGTGCAATAGAATCGCCATAGCGAGGCAGTTGGCTGCAATTCCCAGGTCGGAAGCCAGCGCGAGCCCCACAGATGAGAAGGCATGGTACAGTGCTCGATACATCGGCAGCGATGCGATTGTGATCAGACTGCTGGCAACCATGGGTGTGAGCGTGTTGCCCGCAGCGTAGAAAGCCCGCGCGTAAAGTCCTTGCGCCGACCAGAACACCAACGAGAGCGAAAACCAAAAAAAGTATGTAGCAGTGGCTTGTGAGTCAGCGAACGAAAAGTGTCCATGTGGCAAGCGGTATACAAGATCGATCATCGGCAGCGCCGCTGCCATCATCAAACTTGAGGCGAGGAGCGCAGCGGCAGCGGTACGATAGACCGATCCATTTACCGTGTCAGCAAACTCCTGCATGCGTTTTTCGCCAAACAGACGGGCGAAGAATGGCAGCGAAGCTTGACCGACAGCTTGTCCGAGGATCGCAATCGGCACGGCCAGCAGGCGTTTGGCGTAGTTGATGTGGCTGATTGCGCCGGCAGAATCTGAAGCGAAATAACGGAGAATCCAGTCGTCGGCGCTGACCAGTGAGACTCCGATCATCAGAGGAATCGACATTCGAACCCATTCCCGAAAGGCTGAGTTGCGCACATCAAACGAGATGCGGTAACCCGCGCCTACGCGGGCGGCTCCGATTGCATTGATCAGGAATGGTCCGACGAAAGTGCCGGCCAGGGCTCCGTAAGCGAGTGAAGCGATTCCGAACGAATGCGAAAGCGCCACACCTCCAAGAATGATGAATCCGTTATAGACCAACGGCCCCAGCGCCGGAAATAGAAAGAGGCGCCGCGATGACAAGACCGCAGAAACCACTCCCCCGACATAGAACAAGATTTGGGCCGGCAGCAGAATGCGGGTGAGGTGAACGCAAAGATCAAGCTGCTCTGGCTTGAAGTTGTGGAACATGAGGCGCGTGATCTGAGGTGCAAAGATTTCCGCGAGAATGACGCCTATCCCCAAAACCAGCGTCATCACGGTAATGATGACGGAGAAGGTTTTTTGGGCGTCGTCCTCTCTTTTTTCCGCCAGGAATCGCGTGTAAATGGAAACGAAGGTGATGGAAATCGTGCCGCCGGCAACCAAATAGGCCAGGAAATCGGGAATCTGAAAAGCCGCGATGTAAGCATCGGTCGTCGGACCGGCACCAAATGCCCACGCGGTATAGGCCTCACGCAAATAGCCGACGATGCGCGAGAGTACCATCGCGGTCATCAACAGCACGGTCGCCGAAAAGGCAGTGTGCTGGTGAGAAGGCCGGAAGAGGCGCAGCCAGCGGGCCGAAACACTCATCGGATTGTCAGGACCATTTGCCGGAGTTGCCATCCAAGGCCGATTCTACACGGCGGATACTTTTCCCTCATTAGGCCGCGTGGTTCGCGTCGCGACACTGCCGTCGGTGTTGATGTTTTGACACCTGCGGGCGAGCCGCCGGATAATCCGAGGCGTGCCGGATTCCGCTGCAATCGATGCTTCTTCGTATTCCGCCGTTCTGCGGCGTTCGTTCCGCAAGACTTTTCCTCCTGCTGTGCGCGGCGAGGGTGTTTACCTGTGGGACGCGCGCGGCAAACAATATCTCGACTTCTCCGGCTCTGCCGCGGTGAATTTCATCGGACATGGAGTGGTGGAAATCGCAGCGGCGATGACATCTCAGGCCAAACAACTGGAATTTGTCCACAGCAGCCAGTTCACGACTCCAGTGGCGGAAGAGTATGCGGCGGAGTTGCTGGAGTTCGCAGGCAGGAATTTCGAGGGCGGCTGTGTGTACTTCACATGCGGCGGCTCGGAGTCGATCGAAACCGCGCTGAAGCTTTCACGGCAGTATCAAGTCGAAATTGGACAAACCAGGCGGTATCAGGTGATCAGCCGTGGGCAAAGCTATCACGGGTCAACCCTCGGGGCTTTATCGGTTTCCGGAAACAAGCGGCGGCGCGAGATCTATCTTCCGATGGTACAGGAATTCGCGCATGTGGGATTTCCATATTGTTATCGTTGCGCGTTGGATTGCACCGACGGCTGCCGCAACTGCGGCCAGGAGTACGCCGCGGAGTTGGAGCGGGCGATCGAGGTCGCAAACGGAGAAGTGGCTGCATTCATCGTCGAACCAGTCAGCGGGGCAACCCTGGGTGCCGTCGTGCCGCCACCCGGGTACTTGCAGAGTGTGGCCGAGATCTGCCGGCGGCATGGTGTTCTTCTAATCGCGGACGAAGTAATGAGCGGCATGGGGCGTACAGGGAGAAATTTTGCGGTCGAGCATTGGGATGGCGCACCGGACATTTTGGTCACGGCCAAGGGATTGTCTAGCGGTTATGCGCCGCTGGGTGCCGTCTTGGTTTCGAAGAGAGTGGCCCGCGCGATCGCTGACGGATCGGGAGCTTTTCTGCACGGTTTCACTTACAACTCACACCCGATTTCGCTGGCTGCTGGCAGGGCCGTCCTTACACGCCTCCAAAAGGAAGAACTCGTACGGGCAGCAGATTCTGAGAGTCGAGGCTCGACGGCCGCGACCCTGCGCTCTGCGCTCGAAGGGTTATGCGATGTGAAGGCTGTTGGTCATGTACGCGGGATTGGATTGTTGTGGGGCGTAGAGTTCGTTGCGGACAAAACTACGAAGCAGCCGTTTGCCCCGGGACTGAATTTCGCTGGTCGCGTGGCTCAGGCGGCAGTGAATCGAGGCCTGCTGGTCTATCCTATGCAAGGATGCGTGGACGGAGTTGCGGGCGATCATGTACTGATTGCGCCTCCCGCGGTGATCACCGCCGAGCAAATCGATTGGGCCGCAAAGCAGTTGAAGGAAGCGATTGAAGAAGCTACGACGACTTGAGTGATGTTGGATGGAGCGACAGGCGTTTCGCCCGTCCGGCCTTGCCGAAGACCCAGGCAGGGACGCCGTGCTCCATTGAAGCTTAGATCAGTCCACGTGGTTTTGGGCCTGACGTTCGACTGACCAGACATCTTCCGGCTTTTGCTCGAACGGATAAACGTGCACCATCCAGCCGAAGATCTGAGGCATGAATTTGCCTCCGGCGGCATCGCAGGCTTCCTTGGTTGTAATTGAGCCGTGCAGGCCAAACTGCGGATTCGGTCCACCCATCTCACTTCTTTTGTCATCTGGAGGCACGCACAAGTTCACGTGCGCGTGCCACTGGGCGATACTAAGCGGAATGCGAGAATCAAGTTCCTCTTCGTCAGTGTTCTTCGGTGCCGTATACATTACGCCGATCAGCTTGTAGCCGTCGCCCTGTTTCTCGTAGAGCAGTGAAGTCGGATGATTCGGATTGAAGCGCTTACTCGCTTCGAAAGCGTACCAGTAGTTTGTGAAGTGATATTGCTTCTGCGGGTGGTTAGGCATAAAAATCTTGTAGCCGTCGGCCAGCGCGACTTTGTAGTCCACGTATTTCTCCGCGACCTTGCGAGCAGCTACGACCACCTGGTCGGCCTTTTCCTGATCGCCTGGCTTCAGATCGCGCAGCGCAGTCATCTTCATGTGCGGACCCATATCCATGTGCCGGCCTTCCATGGATTGCATGGCGTGAGCGCTGCCGTCGTTTCCCATCCCCGGCATATCGTGCATTTCGGACGCGCTCATTTTGGACATGTCGCTCTGGCCTTGCTGTTGGCCCCAAAGCGGAGTAAACGCGAACACTAGGATCGCAGCCGCGCTCAGAATTGATTTGCTCATACAAATCCCCCACTGTACTAACCCTGAACGAAACAGGTTGTTTCTGCAATATGAGAGCGTTACTG
>Ga0210402_10002382_pt1 | contig 18361 bp, 15 predicted proteins | sample IncBWC7MmetaG_FD_161055 | JGI IMG/M metagenome (GOLD analysis project Ga0210402, IMG submission 161055) | Forest soil microbial communities from Barre Woods Harvard Forest LTER site, Petersham, Massachusetts, United States - Inc-BW-C-7-M | ecosystem: Environmental > Terrestrial > Soil >... | reverse complement strand
CGCGCTCGGCGTAGGCCCGCTCCATCCGCGCGGCGAGGCTCGCGGCGGACAGGCCGTCCACGGGCTCGGCGAAGTCGTCGAGTCCCGCGCGCGCCATCAGGGCCTCGACCTTCGGGTCGTAGGCGATGGCCACCGACGGGACGGCGCCCGCGAGCGCGAAGACCGCGGCGTGAAACCGCATGCCGAGAACGAGGTCGCAGCCGGCCAGCAGCGAGGCCGTGTCCTGGGGGGCGAGCAGGCCCGAGAGCACGGCGGCCCGGTCCGGACGGGCGAGCCGACGGCGCACGCGTGAGGCAAGGGCGAAGTCGTCGTCTCCGGTCCACGGGCTCTTCTCGAAGGGCACGAAGAGCAGCGTGGCGCCGGTGCGTTCGACGAAGAGGTCCAGGCCCGCGGCGACGGCCGGTTCCCATGCCGCGGCCTCGGTGCCCCGCGACCATGGCCGCAGCGCGACACCGACGATCGGAGCCCGCGGCTCGAGGCCCATGCCGATGAGGATGTCCTCGGGTCGGACGTGCTCGGAGGAAAGCAGAAAGGCCGGATCGGCGGCGACGGAGATCCGCGTCTCCGGAATGCCGATCTCGGCCAGCAGCGCCCGCGAAGCCGCGTCTCGCACCGAGATGCGCGCCGCTGCTCCGGCGACGGCGCGTACGATGCGCCGCGCCTGGGCGGAGGCGAGCGGGCCGAAGCCGAGGCCGTGGAGAGCGACGGGCTTCTTCGCGAGTGCGGCGAGAACCGCCGGACCGGCGTAGAACGTGACGCCCCCGTGGCGTGGCGTCAGGAGCGTCCCGGGCTCGACGCCTCCGTAGTCCTGGAAGAGGCCGCCGCCGCCGATGACGACCAGGTGGCACCGGCGCACGGCCTCGGCGATGGACAGCGGGTCGCGCCAGGGGATGGCGTCGATGCCGTGGCGCTGCCGTGTCTGGCCGGGGTCGCCGGAGGTCGCCACGATGCGCGCCGAGGGCAAACGCTTTCGAATTCCGGCGACGAGGGCCGAGAGGATCGCCTCGTCGCCGGTATTTCCGAAGCCGTAGTACCCGGTGACGAGGACGGTGCGCTCCATCGCCGGCCAGTCTCTCGCAGCCGAGGCCGCGCGACAACCCGCGCCGCGGGCCGGGCGCGGATATGCTTCGCGACGCGATGGATGGCAGCCGTCAGAGCCTCGAGGCGCCCGCTTCGTCCCCGTGGGAAGGGGTCGCCGAGCGGTTTGCCCACTTTCGCTCGCCGGGCGGCGAGGCCTACCACGAGGCCCTGGCGAAACACTTTGCCCACCTCGCGGATCACCCGGTCCTGCCGCTGCACTTCGAGTATGCCGCCACGGCCAACGATCGGGGGCGCGCGGCCGCCGCGCGTCTCGAGCGGCTGTTTCCCCTCGGCCGGCGCGGCCCATTCGGGCGGCGCACGCGGGTCCTCGACGTCGGCTGCGCCTACGGGGGCTTCCTGGTGGCCTTTGCCGAGAGGGGAGCGCGCGTCACCGGAATCGAGATCGACGAGCGGTACGTCAGGCTCGCCGCCCTCAATCTGCGCGAGCGGGGTCTGGATGCCGAGCTCGTCCATGGCGACGCGGCGGGGGACCACCCGGCGTTCGGCGGCCGATTCGACCTCGTCATCGCCAACGACGTCGTCGAGCACGTGCCTCGGCCCGAGGGATTTCTCCGAAACCTGCGCGCCTGGCTCGCACCCCGAGGCGTGGCGTATCTCGAGATCCCCAACGGCGCGTGGCCGCCCTACGTCGCCAGGGACGGCCACCACCAATTGTTCGGCGTGACGCTGCTCGACTTTGCGCAGGCGAGCGACTACGTGCGCCTGCTTTCGCCGGGCGGACGGTACGACACCTACAACTACCTCGACGCCGGTTCCTATGAGCGCCTCTTCGGCGAGTGCGGGCTGACCTTCGAGCTCTTGGAGGAGCCCGGCGACGGCGCCACGGTTGAAGGCGTGCTGGCACAGTGCGACGCCCTCGAGAACGGTCTGGCCGCTGGGCTCGCGACGGTTCCAGGGCCGATGCGCGAGCTGGTCGGACAGCGCGTCGCGGCGTACCTCGCGCGCGTCGCCGCGGCCCCGCGAACGACGGCGGCCGAGATCCGGAGCTTTCTGCTCGAGTACGGGCCGGCCTTCTGGACCGTCCTCGCGAGACGCGCATGACGCGGCGGCGCCTCATCGCGGCCGCGGTCGTCGGAATCGCCCTGTGCGCGGCGGCATGCCGCAAGGATCCGTCGGACGCGTGGCGCGGCATGAACGTGATCTGGATTTCGTTCGACTCGGTCCGGTCCGACCACTGCTCGTTCAACGGTTATGGCCGGTCGACGACGCCGAACCTCGACCGGATCGCCGCGCGGGGCGTGCGGTTTCCGCGCACGATCGCCCAGGCGCCGTACACGCTGCCGTCATACGCCTCGATGCTGACCTCGCGCTACGTCTCGGAGCTCGCCGTGCAGGAGCAGCGAGACGAGAAAGACGCCTCGAAGGTGCTCGGGATCGCGCCCGGCCCGTCGCCGGCGGACGTCCTCGTGTCCGAGGCGCTCCACGACGCCGGGTACCGGACCGCCGCCTTCGTCCAGAGCTGGGTGTCCAAGCCGTTCGGATTCGACCAGGGCTGGGACCTCTTCCGCCACGCCCAGGAGTCCCTCCGGGAGAAGATGCCGCACGTCCTCGACTGGATCGAAAAGAACCGCCGCGACCGATTTTTCGTGTTCCTCTACGCGACCGACACCCACTACCCCTTCCTGCGCGCCCACGAGCGACGCAACCTGTACGGGAAGTTTGCGAGCGCGTTCGATTTCACGCTCGACGGGATCGAGGCCGTGCGGGCGGGGAAGCTCCATCCGTCCGCGGACGACCTCGCCAACGCCATGGCGATGTACGACGAGGGGATTCACTGGACGGACGAGGATCTTGCGCCCCTCTTCGCCTACCTCGAGCGCTCGGGCCTCGCCGAGAAGACGATCGTGGTCTTCAACGCCGATCACGGCGAGGAGTTCGACGAGCACGGCGTCATCAGCCACGGGCAGACGTACTACGACGGCGTCATCCGCACGCCGCTCGTGATCGCGGCGCCCGGCATGTCGGGACCGGGCCGCGCCGTGCCCGACCTCGTGCAGAACATCGACGTTGCGCCCACGCTGCTCGACATGATCGGCGTCGCGCGGCCCCGGGGCTGGAGCGGCCGGAGCCTGAAGCCGACGCTCGCGGGAGACCAGCCGACGTCGCCCGGGCCACGAGCCGCGTTCTGCGAGGGCGCGTGGACGTTCTGGATCGGGAGCGTCGTCGAAGAGAATCGGAAGTTCATTCTCGTGACGCCGCAGGAGCGACTGCTCTTCGACGTCGCCAAGGACCCCGGCGAGACCTCGAACCTCGCCGCCGCGAGTCCCGACGGCGTTCGGGCGCTGTACCACGCGCTCATGAGGCACCTCGGGGGCCCGGGCGAGTGGATCGCCGCGCAGGGCCCCGACAAGCCGCCCTCCCGCGAGACCTGGATGAAGCAGGTCATGGGCCACTACGGCCTCGGCGAGCAAAGCGACGTCGTCAAGGAACTGCGCTCCCTCGGCTACCTCCATTAACGGGGTCAGGTCTCTCAAATTGCGGTTTTCCCCGCCGACCCGGCGGAAGGTCACACTTTGAGAGACCTGACCCCGCCTATGTGGGCAGGGTGACGCGGAAGACGGCGCCGCCGCCCTCGTGCTCGCGCACGTCGACGGTTCCGCCGTGTGCGGTCACGACCTGTTCGACGATCGCGAGGCCGAGGCCCGAACCCTGGGGATTCTTCGCCCGCGTTTCGTCGAGCCGGACGAACCGCTCGAAGATCCGCTGGCGGTCCTCGCGGGCGACACCGGGACCGCGGTCGGCGACATCCACGTAGACCGAGCCCGGCTGCCCTGCCACCCGGACCTCGATCATCGAGTCCGGGCTCGTGTACAGGACGGCGTTGGAAACGAGGTTCGAGATCAGGCGCAGCAGGCCCGCTCGCTCTCCCCGCAGCCGGGTATCCCCGCTGCGCGAGAGGGCGCACACGACCCGGCGCCGGGACCCGAGCGCGGCAGCCGTTGCGACGGCCTCTTCGGCGATCTCGGAAAGATCCAGCTCCTCGATGCGCCGCGGCGGAGCGGCGTCGCCGCGGGCGAGCAGCAGCAGCCCGTCCACCTCGCGGGCGAGGCCCTTGGAGGCGTCGGCGATCGTCTGCAGCGAGCGGCGGCGCTCCTCGTCCGTCGCTTCGGGACGCAGCGCGTCCTGCGCCTCCCCCACGAGAACCGCGGTCGGCGTCTTCAGCTCGTGAGCGGCGTCGGCCACCAGCCGCCGCTGCGCCCGGAAGGCGCGCTCGAGCCGATCGAAGAGCGAATTGATGACCGCCGCGAGGCGCCGGAACTCCTCGCCTCCGGAGGAAACCTGGACGCGCCGGGAGAGGTCCGTGGCCTCGGCCTCTTCCGCAAGCCGCGTCACTTCTTCGACCGGACGGATCGCGCGGTGCACTGCGACGGCCAGAATGACCGCCGTACCGAGAAAGCCCAGGATGACGAGGCCCGCGAGCGCCTTGTCCACGCGGTCGAGGGAACGGAGCGTGTGGCCGATCCAACGAAACACGACGAGCGTCGCCCCTTTGGCCTTTCCCTGCAGGTGCGCGACGAGAAACCGGCAGACGCGATGTTGCCCGCTGTAGGGCTCCACCGCCGTGTAGGGGACCTCCGGCTTGTCGAGGTACGGCGCCAGGACGACCTTCTCCTGGGTCCGCAACAAGTCGCCCGTCAGCGCGACCGGCACGTCGCCGTTGAAGAGGATCGCCGAGTGGTTGGCGAGGCGGAACTCGAACATGTTGGCCTCGAGCCCGGCCTTGAGCGCCTGCCGCTCCTCCTCGGAGAGGCCGACGAGCTCGTAGTCCGAGCCGATCGCGACCGCGAGGGTCTCCAGCTCGCCGTCGATCTCCTGGAAGGCGAGGGTGCGGATGAGCGTGCGGGTCCCGAGGGCGAGCGCTCCGAGGAGGATCGCGGTGACGAGCGCGCCGGCCAGAGCGATGCGGGTGCGGGCGCGGTCGAGGGAGAACCAGCTCATCGCAGGCGATACCCCATGCCGCGCACCGTCTCGATCCGCGATGCCTGTTTGGGCCGGTCGAGCTTGCGGCGCAGGCGGCCCACCAGCACGTCGATCGTGTTGGACATGGGCTCTTCGCGCTCGCCCCACGCCTGCTCGAGGATCTCTTCGCGCGATACGACGGCGCCGGGCGAGCGCATCAGGAGCTCCAGGATCGTGAACTCGCGCGAGGTCAGCTCGAGCACCTCCGTGCCGCGCCACGCGGCCCGGCGGCCGGGGTCGAGCCTGAGGTCGCCCGCCACGAGCTCTCTGGGCGCCCGGGTTTCGTTGCGCCGGAGCAAGGCCCGCGTGCGCGCGGCCAGGACTTCGAGGTCGAACGGCTTGCCGAGGTAGTCGTCGGCGCCCTCGGAGAGGCCGGCGATCTCGTCCTCGGGCTGGTCCATGGCCGTCAGGATCAGGATCGAGTGGCGAAATCCGCGGGCGCGGGCCCGCCGGCACACGTCGAGGCCGTCCCCGTCGGGAAGCCGGCGGTCGAGGACGAGCACGTCGTACTCGTGGAGCTCCAGGAGCTCCTCCGCCTCGGCGATGCGCGACGCCTCGTCGCACGCGAGCCCGCCGCGGCCGAGCGTGCGCACGACGAGCGACCGCAGCCGCTCGTCGTCTTCGAGAACGAGCGCCCTCATTGCGAGGGCAAGCCTACAACGCGGTGCGCCGCGCGGCCGTTGCTTACCAGATCAGGTTGAACGTCTTCGTCAGGAAGACCGCCATCTGCGCCCGCGTGACCGGGCTGCCCGGACAGTAGTCGCCGCCGGCGCATCCGCCGGTGATGGACTCGGTGACGAGCTGCTTGATCCAGTTGGCAAAGGCGCTCGGGCACGCCACGTCGGGGAACGGGCTGGAAGAGCAGGCCGGCGGCGTGTACGACGACCCGTGCTCGCCCTTCAGAAGGAAGACGGCCATCTGCTGCCGCGTCACGGGGTCGAGGGGACAGTAGGTGCTGCCGTCGCCGCAGCCGCCGGTGATTCCCTCGGCCGCGAGCTCCTCGATCCAGGGGGCATATGGGCTCGAGCACGGCACGTCGGTGAAGGTGCCGACGCAGGACGGCGGCGCGAAGGATGACCCGTGCTTGGCCTTGAGAAGGAAGACGGCCATCTGCTGGCGCGTGACCGGATTCGTCGGGCAATACAGGAGCGGACTCGCGTTGCAGCCATTCGTCACCCCGTCCACGTAGACCGTCTCGACGTAGTGGAAGTACGGGTCGGAGTTCGGGACGTCGACGAAGGTCGGCTGTGAGACCAGACAGGATGCGCCGTTGATCTCGGGCATCATCTGTTCGGAAATGCAGCGCGGATGGAAGACGAGCGACATGTACTGCCAGCCCAGAAGGTGGCAATAGCTCATGATCGTGCCGTTGCCCAGTCCGGGGTTTTGAACCGGACCGCTGTAGCATCCGGGTTCCTGGTTGTAACAGTGGTCGATGGCGGGCACGTAGCAGTGCGTGTGGACCGATCCCGAGTTGTGTCCCATCTCGTGAGACGACGCGTCCTGGTCCCAGAGTTGAAGGGGGTACGTGCCGAAGACCTGCGTCAGGCTGTAGGCGCCGCCCCAGTCGCTTCCGCTCGGAAAATCGCCGCCGCAGAGCACGCCGACCCACGCGATGCCGCCGGCGACTGGGTGACCGCTGACATAGTGAACGAGGGTCCTCGGATAGGTTCCGGTGGGGCGATTTGCGTGCCACCAGTCACCGAGCTGATTGAGCTGCGTCAGCGTATCGCCGCCGGTATAGGGATCGGCCGTGGTCCAGACGTGGATTTCGGCGACGGTCAGGTGCATGGCGAGGTCGCGGTCGTAAATCACGTCGTCGGCACCGAAGAGCGTGAGGACGTACTTGGCCAACGCGTTGGCGTCGCTGCCGAAGTGAACGTAGAGCTGGTTGTCCGTTTCGACGCGGACGGCCGCCTGCTTGAACCCGGCGACCTCCGGAAGGTTCGCGACCGGGTGGCTCGCCTCCGCCGTGGCCGTCAGGGCCGCGGGCAGGTCTTCGGCCCCGCAGGTCCATGACGAACCGACCGCCGAGTTCAGGGGCGAGTCGGCAGAACGGACGACGTAGTTGCGGTTGGTCTCGTCGGGTCCGACGTAAGAGTGTCCCGCGCTCGAGTGGACGTAGGCGACCAGACCGCTCTCCAGAACGCCGACGTAGACGCTCGAATCGGGCTCGCCCTCGATGACGCCCTTGAAGTGGCTGACGGAGGGAAGCGGCAGATACGACTCGCCGTCCTGGCCCGTCACCGAGATCCGAGCGTCGGGCGACGCGACCTCGAACCGCTTGAGCACCAGGCGATTCGTCGTACCCGGGGAGGTCGGAAAGTTCTCCACGGAGAAGCCGTCGCCGCCGGCGCTGCGCAGCACCGAGAGGGCAGAAGGATCCAGCTCGAGCGCTTCCTGGCCGGGCGCGGCCAGTCGAGCCGCAAGGGCCGTCGAAGTTGCCGGCCGAACGGGGCTCGGGATCGTCGCCGCGGTCGCCGCGAAGGCGGCGGCAAGGGCCACGAGCCCGGTGACAAGAGCCCGTCGAATTTGTCGTGTCATGGTCATGGCACCTCCCCGTGATTTGAAAACAGCTCTCCCGGTTGCCCGTCGCAAGAGTGGGGCCACCGGAAGACCGGGCCTAAGAGTAGGCTGCGCAAGAGCATGGCCCGCGTGATCCCGGTCACGTTACAAGCAGCGTCACGGCCAACCCGCATGCGGTGACATTCCGGGGCGGCTCGGGTATCTTGGCCCGCGCGACGAAACGTCTTCGGAAAGGAACGTCCTGATGCTGCTTGCCTCCATCGTCGTCCTGGCCCTCGGTGCGAAGCCGACCCCGACGCCGGCGCCCAATGCGGCCCTCCTCGGCCAGTGGGAATCGACCGTGCGCACAGACGAGGGTGTCGGCAACATCCTCGAGTTCTATCCGGACGGGCAGGTGACGCAGGTTTCGGCGTCCATGGCCGAAGCGGACTACCGGCTTCAAGGCGATCGGTTGATCACGACCTGGAAAGACCCGGCGACGGGCAAGGTCTCCGAGGTCGAGACGCACATCGAGTTCGAGGGCAATGCGAAGTTCCTCGAGCAGGCGGACGACGGCAGCGGCGACACGTGGTCCGATCGCGTCGGCGACCCGCCCCGCCGCGCCCGTTCGCCGCTGATCGGCCGATGGTGCTTTCTCTATCTCGAGAGGCTCACGTCCTACCGGGAGTTCACGGCCACGCGCATGTACAACCGGCTTCCCGTCGTCAAGTTGAGCGGCCGCTATTCCGTTTCCGGGGACACGCTGACGGTCGAGATGCAGGGGCAACCGTCGGGCGACTATCCGTTCCGCATCGAGAACGGTCGCCTGATCATCCGCAGCCGCAACGGAACCGAGAAGCAGTACGAGCGGCCCGAGACCTCGCTGCTCAAGGGGTACTGACCCCCGCGCCGCCTAGGGCAGCGCGAAGGCCTTCACGAGGAACACGGCCATCTGGCCGCGGGTGCTGGCCGCGCCGGGGCAATAGTTGCCGCCGCCGCAACCGCCCGTGATGCTGCGGCGGGAGAGGTCCTCGATCCACGGGTCGAAGGGACCGCCCGTGCAGGACACGTCGGCAAAGACCAGGCCCGTGCAATTGGGAGGCGCGTAGCTCGAGCCGATCGAGGCCTTGAGCAGGAAGACCGCCATCTGCGCTCGGGTGACCGGATTGCCCGGGCAGTAGAGCAGAGGGCTGGCCTGGCAACCGCCAGTCACGCCGAGGGTGTGGAGCTCCTCGATCCAATCGGCGAAGAGCGACGGACAGGCGACGTCCGCGAAGATCCCGGCGCAGACCGGCGGGACGTGCGCGGCGCCGAGCTTCGACTTCAACAGGAACACGGCCATCTGCGCCCGCGTCACGGAGGCGTTGCGGCAGTAGTTGCCGCCGGAGCACCCGGCCGTGATGCCGTCGCGGAAGATCGTTTCGACGTAGGCGTGAAAGATGTCGGCCTGCGGGACGTCGAGGAAGTCGGCGAACCATGCGGCGTAGAGCGCGCCGCTCTGCGTGTCGGGGTTGACGAGGACGACGTCGTTGAGGGTGCCGGGCGAAAGCACGGGAGTCGTCGCGTCCGCGGAGGTCGGCCCCGTCACGGCGACGCCGGAAGCCGGCACGCCGCCGATCGAAACCCCGGCGCCGGACACGAAATCCGTGCCGGTAAGCGTGACCGGGTCGCCCGCGGCGGCGTCGCCGGAGGCGGGCGCGATTGCCGTCACCGCCGGGCCGGGGCCGCCGGCGACCAGCGTGAGCAGAGGAGCGTTGCTCGTGCGAGACTGGCCGTCGGGGTTGGTGAGGGTGATCGTGCGGGACCCGAAGGGGGCGCCGATCGTGTTCAGATCGAGCGTGACCGAGGTCGGGCTGGCGACCGTGGCGCCGTTGACGGTGATGCCGTTGGGCAGGAGGGCCGTGAACCGCTTCGCGTAGCCCGTCCCCGGGTCGAAGTAACCCGAGCCGCCGGCCGAGGTTCCCGTCACGACGACCGAGACTGAGGCCTGGCCGGACGCGACCTGGGCCGGTGTGGCGCTGTCCGGCGTCGGGGGCGGCGGTGCGAGCAGCTGCACGGCGCGAACGCCCCACGCATCGGCGGTGTCGCAGTATTCCTGGATCGTCCACAGCGTCATGTCGTCGTCGGGGTCCAGGCTCGTGTACGAGTAGTCGCCCCAGCGCCGCGGCGGGCCAGGGTCTGCCGCGGGGTTGTACGCGGTCGCGCTCGCGGTGAAGAGCGAGGGGCTCTGGAGCGTTCCGGCGGGGTCGGACGCGAGGCGGCCGGCCGTGACCCCGTTGATGAATTCGGCCGCTCCCGCTGCGCTGGCGCCGACCGCGGCGTGGCCCTGGCCCGACACCATGATCGACGGGATCCAGTAAAAGCGGGGATTCACCGCGGACGGGTCGAAGAGCGTCCCGGACTGCACGAGCGACGGCGTGCCGGTGACGTCGATCTCGTACCATCGGGCTCCGTCCCGGTCGCCCGTGTCGGAACCGGCGCCGGTCGCGTCCACGGCGATGTTGTGGGCCGTCCAGAGATGTCCGCCGCGCAGCTTCGCGTCGAAGAGGCGATCGTCGAGCGGGTCGAGCTCGCCGTCGGTGCCGCCGGCATTTCCCTCGTGCGGCACCGTCAGCGGCAGCGCCGTCGTCGGGACCGACAGCGTCAGGTTCGCCGAAATCGCGGTCGGCGGCCAGGCGCCGGGCGCGCTGAACGTGATCTGGCGCAGCACGAGCTCGCTCGTCACCGGGAGCACGTTGTTGACGCCGATGACCCACGAGGAGGTCGGCGCCCCGTCGGAGAGATTGTCGACACCCTGGGGCGTGTAGGGCCCCTCACCCGTCGGGCTTCCCGTGAGGTTGCGGTAGGCGACCGCGCTTGCCGCCACGTTGCCGCCGGCGCCGGAGACGATCACGCTCTTGCGGACGACGTGGACGGTCGTGCCCTGGAAGACGCTGGAGGTGTCGAAGAGATTGCCCCCGACGACGAGCGCGTTCGCATCCACGCCGAGTGTGCCGACGTCGAAGAAGAGTCCGGCGTCTCCGAGCGGCGCGTCGAGGTCGTGCTCGAAATAAGAAAAAGTCCAGATGGTTCCGACCGAGATCGTGCCGCTGCTCGAGACCGCGATCAGGACGCGGTTGTTCGAGAAGGTGGCGCCGAAGTTCAGGGCGGTGACGAACCAGCGGCCGGAGACCCGGTCGTAGCGCACCCGCGGAGAGAACGTCGGCTGACCGTTGCTGACCGAGGCGAAGAAGACGTCCGTATCCGCGTTCAGTCCGCCATCGGCGGTGCCGGTCGCCTTGTCGAAGCTGCGCAGCCGGCCATTGACGCCGACGAGGAACTGCGTCGGCCCGACTGCGCCCATGGTGTCGGGCGGAAAGGCGTTGGAATCCGCGAGGTTGGCGCCGAGGAAATTGACGCCGAGGGTCTGGGGCGCGCGGCGAGACGGGGCCGCGACGGCCGCGGGCGCTGCGGCCTGCGAGCGGGAGGAGGGCGATGAGCGGCGGCGCGGCGTTGCAAACCGGGGCGCCTGGCGTCGGGGACCGGTGGTTCGGTCGGCCAGCCCCTGGCGCTCCATGATCTCGGCGCCGGTTTCTTGATACGCGTTGCGAACCCCTCCGACGGCCGGGATCGCGGAGCAGAGAAAGGTCGCGAGGAGCAGTCCGGCAGCGCGGATCTTTGGCAGCATGCGTTCTCCTGTTTTCGGCGGCGGCTAGATTAACAGGCCTGCGGCGGGACCGGGTTGGGCCGTCCGTTGAATAATGGGCCGCGTCGGGAAGGAGGCTCGCATGCGAAAGCCCCTCGGAATCCTCGTTTTCTCGGCCGCGGCGCCGGTTCTCGTGGCGGCCGATCCGCCCGTCCTCCGATACGTTCCGAAGCACGAGGAGCTCGCCTACACGTTTGGCGGCGTGGCGCCGGCGCGCCACATCGCCCCCGGAACGAGGATCGTGACGTGGACCGAGGACTGCTACGACGGAGCCGTGACGCGGCCCGACCAGCTGCCTTCGAAGGTCGCGCCCATCGGCCACGACAATCCGCAGACCGGGCCCTTCTTCGTGGACGGTGCCGAGCCGGGCGATACGCTGGCCATCCACATCGAGAAGCTCGAGCCGGCGCGGGCGTACGGGATCTCGTCCTCATTTCCCGGATTCGGGGCCCTGAACGGCACCGACCGAACGGCGATGTTGCTGCCCGACCTGCCGGAGACGGTCTGGTTCTATGACGTGGATCGGGAGAAGGCCGTGGCGCGCACGCACTCGGCCGATGGCAAGCACACGTGGGAAGTGCCCCTCGCGCCGTTTCTCGGGTGCCTCGGTGTCGCGCCCGGCAACGGGGAGGCGCGCTCGACGATCGTGCCGGACAGCTTCGGCGGCAACATGGATTGTCCCGAAGTGCGAGCGGGCAACACCGTGTACCTCGGCGTCCGGGTGCCGGGAGGCCTCGTCTCCTTCGGGGACGGCCACTTCGCCATGGGCGACGGCGAGATCATCGGCACGGCGATCGAGGGGGCCCTGAACGTCGAGCTGACGGTGGAGCTCGTGAAGCGTCGCGAGACGCCCTGGCCTCGCATCGAGAACGCCGACTGGATGATGTCCCTCGGAGCGGCGCGACCCCTCGAGGATGCGGCCCGCATCGCATACAAGGACATGGTCCAGTGGGTCATGGAAAAGACCGGCCTGGGCCTGATGGACGCCTACGAGTTCGTGTCGCAGAACGCCGTCGCCCCGCTGACCGAGATGGTCGACCCGCTCTACACCGTGCTCGTCAAGATCCCCAAGTCCCGCCTTCCCCGGTAGGGGGTCAGGTCTCTCAAAGTGTGACTTTTCCCGCCGAGGGGCGGCTGGCGACAATCTAGTTTGTAATGAGCCGCCCTGTGAGGCTCGACCACGCGGGCGCGATCTGGCACGTCACCTGCCGCGGCAACGAGAAGCGCGAGATCTTTCGCGATGCGGAGGACCGCCGCGAGCTGCTGCGCGTGGTCGACCATGTCGTGGACGTCTGCCGCTGGCGGACCCACGCCTACGTGCTCATGGGCAACCACTATCACCTGTTGCTCGAGACGCCCGAGCCCAACCTCTCCGGCGGCATGCGACAGTTGAACGGCATCTACACCCAGCGCTTCAACCGACGGCACGACCGGGTCGGTCACCTCTTCCAGGGTCGCTTCAAGTCAATCCTCATCGAGAAGGATCCGCACTTGCTGGAGCTCATTCGGTACGTCGTCCTGAATCCGGTTCGCGCGGGACTCGCGACCAGGCCCGAAGGCTGGCACTGGAGCAACTTCAGGGCGACGGCGGGACTCGTGCGCCCGCCGCGGTGGCTCGAGATCGACTGGACGCTGAGTCAATTTGGCGGAGGAGCATTCGCGTGTGACCGGTACCGGCAGTTCGTCCACGCGGGCCTGGACAAATCCGCGGCGCCCTGGGTCAACCTGAAGAAGCAGATCTTTCTGGGAGGCGAAGAATTTCGCAGGCGAACCCAGGAGCGAATCGATCGCGGCTCCCGCAGCGAGGAGGTTCCGTGGGGCCAGCGCCACTGCGTCAGGCCCACGTTCGAGGCGATCCTGCACGCGGTCGGCAGCGAGTTCGATGCGCCTCCCGCCCTCCTCCTGCAGAGGCGGCGAAGCCCGGTTCGACTCGCCGCGGCCTATCTGGCCAGGCATGACGGCGGACTTGCGCTCGCGGACTTCGCTGCGTCGCTGGGAGTCAAGCGTTGGTCGGCCTCGCGGCTGGCGAGCCAGGCCGAGCGTCTCATGGCGCAGAGCTCCGTCTTTCGGAAGAGAATTGATAGGATTCGGAGGGCCCTGAAGCAAACTCACACTTTGAGAGACCTGACCCCATGAAAATCTGGAAGAGGGTTCTCCTCGGGCTCGGGATCGTCGCCGTGCTCGCCGTCGGCGGGGTGACGTACATGATCGGCGGGCCGCGCAACCTGATCGGGATGCTGCGCTACGACCAGCGTCAGGAGGGGAGTCTGAAGGTCGGTGACCGGGCTCCCGAGGTCGCGCTCCTGTCACTCGACGGCAAGACGCCGCTGAAACTGTCCTCACAGCTCGGCGGCAAGCCCACGGTCCTGATCTTCGGCAGTTTCACCTGACCTCCCTTCCGACGCTCGGTCGAGCGCGTCCAGGCGATGCGGAAGAATTACGGCGGCCAGGCGCAGTTCCTGACGCTCTACATCAAGGAAGCCCATCCGCTCGACGAGTGGCAGATGGAGTCGAACGAAAAAGAGGGTGTCTGCTATCCGCAGCCGACGACCCTCGCCGACCGCGTCCGAATCGCCAACGACTTCGTCAAGCGCTTCCACTACGAGATTCCGATGGTCGTGGACCCGATCGAGAACCCGGCCAACGCCGCGTACGCGGGCTGGCCCGAGCGCTTCTACATCGTGGACGAGAGCGGGACCATCGTCTACAAGGGAAAGCCCGGCCCCTTCGGCTACCACCCCGAGGAGGTCGAGGCGTGGCTGGCGAAACGCTTCCCCGGCGTCAACCCTTCCTCGGGCTCCTGAACTCGTTGCGCCTCTTCCAGAGGTAGACGAGGATCGCGACGTTGACGGCAAGCAAGGCATAGCGCCGCAGGCTGCCGGGACGGCGCGCGATCTCCATCAACTCCGGCGGGATGCCGAGGGCGGTCAGCACGATCGTGAAGTAGGGGGCCCAGGGCACCTTCATGGCGAGCAGCGTCCCCTCGGCGATGAAGACGAGACCGATCAGGACCGACGCGGCGCCGATCGCCTCGACCTGCCGGCTCGTCAACGCTCCGAGCAGGTACGACAGGTGCTGGACGACGACGTTTCTCGTGCTGACTCCGAGCAGGTGCGCGATCGCCATCGGCTCGGAGTGTTGCGGCAGCCGCGCAAGGCGCAGGGCGCCGGCCCCGAGGATCAGGAACGCCGCCGCCTTCGCGTATTTGAACACGATGATGCCGAGGAATCCCGGCGACAGGGGCGGCATCGGCGACCTGGACGTGGCCATGGGCTGCGGAGTTTCCCACACTGGAAACGCCCCGGCGGCGCGATGCCCCTCGTGATGGCCCGGCCGGAGGGGTATCCTCGTCGGTCGGGAGAACCCATGAACCTGGCCAACCGAACCCGCCGCTCTGCTCTCCTCGTTCTGGCCGTCTGCCTGCCCGGAGGGGTCCTGTCGGCGGCCACGTATCTGCCAAAGTCCGACGCGGACCTGGCTCGCGAAGCGCCGGTGATCGCGCGTGCGACCGTCCTCTCGACGTCCGTGAGCCTCGAGCCGATCGCCGGCGAGGATCGCCCGGTGACGCTCGTGACCCTGCAGCTGACCGAAGCCATCAAGGGCACGCCCGGCGACACCTTCGTGGTGCGCCTGCCGGGAGGGCGCGTCGGCAACGCCGCCTGGTGGATTCCGGGAACCCCCGTCTTCTCTCCGGGACAGGACGTCGTCCTGATGCTCGGAGACCAGCCGGGTTACCCCGGCCAGCTCCGGCTGACGGAGCTCGGGCTCTCGAGGTTCGATCTCGTGCTCGACGACTCCGGGCGGAGATTTGCCGTGCGTCCCGCCTTCGCCGCCGAGGAGGACTTCGCGGTCTCCAAACGGGCGCCCGGTCCAGGCGGCGCCGCCGAAGCGCGGGATGCCGAGTCCTTCCTCACCTTTCTGCGGACCGTTGCGCACGGCGGGGTGGCCGCCGAGGTTGCCTATGGGCCGGTCGTGGCCGACCGCGCGAAGTGGGCGAACATCGGCGGTCGCGAGCCCGGCGACTGCCAGGGATCTCCGTGTCTCTTTCGCTGGTACTGGGACACCGGGGCCTCCCCGAACGCGGTGTTGAACCCCAACGGAACGCAGTCGAACCTCTTGAGCGACGAGCCCGTTTGCGGCACCGACTCGAACTGCGACGTGCAGAACGCGGCCTCGGCCTGGCACGCGGTCGCCTCCACCGACATACGCCTGAGCGGGCCGACCGCGAGCGGGAACATCACGGTCAATCTGGACTCGACGACGAGCCCGGACGGCACCTCCTGGACCACGCCGCTCGGCTGCACCGGGGGGACCATCGGCCTCGGGGGGCCGGGGTCGGGCCTCGGGCCGAAGACCTACCGGGGCGATGGGAACTTCTTTTCTCCCTCGAGCGGGACGGTGTCCATGCGCAAGGTGACGTGCACCTCCGGCTACTCCGCCGCGACCTTCCGCTCGGCGGTCCTCCACGAGGTCGGCCACGTGATCGGCCTCACGCACCCGGACCAGGACGTCAGCATCCACAGCACGACCACCCCGGACGACTGGGCCAACGCCGTCATGCACTCGGTCATCTCCGCCGGCAAGCCCGATAAGCCCCAGACCGACGACATCCAGGCCGTGCAGTACTACTACGGCACCGCCGAAGTGGGGGCACCGCCCCTGGCCAACTTCACGTATTCGCCGTCCCCGCCCACGGTCAACGCGCCGATCACGTTCACCGATACCTCGACGGGCGCGCCCACGGGATGGAACTGGGATTTCGGCGACCCGTCGCCGGGGACGACCGCGGCGACCACGCAGAGCGCGACCCACGTGTTTTCTCAGGCTCGCACCTACACGGTGACGCTGACCGCGGGAAGCCTGAACGGCTCGAACTCGATCACCAAGCAGGTCACGGTCGCGCCCGGCGCGTCCAGCTGCACCGCGGGGACGAACACCCTGTGCCTGAACGACAACCGTTTTCAGACCACGATCGTCTGGACGAAGCCGGACGGGTCGAGCGGCCCCGGGACGGCCGTGCCGTTGACGCCAGACTCGGGGTACTTCTGGTTCTTCGACCCGTCGAACATCGAGGCCGTGGTCAAGGTGTTGAACGGCTGCGCGATCGACGCCCACTACTGGGTCTTCACGGCCGGGCTGACGAACGTCGCCGTCCTGCTGACGGTGCTCGACACGCAGAACGGCACGGTGAAGCAGTACACGAATTCGCAGGGAGCCGCGTTCGAGCCGACCCAGGACACCAACGCCTTCGCGACCTGTCCGTAGGCGGCGCCGGCTTGCGGCGGCGCGTTCGAAATTTCGGACCGCCGCCGGGATTTCTTGCTAACATTCGTCGAACCTGACCCGTTGCTTCGATCGTGCAGGGTCGCGGTTCGAGGAGGAATCCGATGGCGGGACGGGGCAAGGAACAGCACCAGCCGGAGCCCTGGAAGTCCGATGGCCGCGCGATCCTGAATGCCGCGGGCTGGACGCTGGCAAAAACGATCTTCGAGTCCGACGCGCGCCGCATCGTGGCGGCGGTCAACGACGTGCTCGGCATACCCACCGCGGCGCTCGAGTCCGGGTTCATCCGCGAGATCCTCGTGCCCCGGCCGGAAGAGACGAGCGAGTTCTCGATTCGAGTGCACCCGCTTCCGGGGACGGGAGTCGATCCGGCGGAGTTCTTCATTCACGACCGCCGGCTCGGCGACCGGCGCCGCGGCGACCGGCGGCGCAACGAACGCCGCCGCGGGATCGCGGCCGTGCCCCGGATCCTCTCCGTCGCCGACTGACGCGCAGGGTCGCCGGGGTTTGGCCTGGAAGCCGTCTCCCGGTTGCCCGACCTACGGCAGTGTCGCCGCGCCCGTGGCGAGGTCGTAGGTGCTGCCGGCCGGCAGCACGGCGAGCCGGACTCCCGAGGTCCCGAGCGTCGCGGCCGATGGGGGCGTAATGCGAGCCTGCCGCGCGTCGTAGACGACCGCGACGCTGGCCCCGAGGATCCGCCAGGGCCCCGAAGGCCCCACCTCGAGCGCGGTGGACTCGTCGATGCCGATGCCGACGAGGTCCGGATGTTCGAGCACGACCGACAGCAGCCGGTTGTTCCGGCGCCGCCGCACGTGGTGTTGGTCGATGACGACGCCGGGGATCAGTGCGAACCCGTCGACGGTCACGACGTCGTCGCGCGCGATCGTCATGAAGGCGTCGCTCGAGTCCTTGTCCGGAGGCCGGTCGCCGCCCGGATGGCGTTCGTCGCCCGTGAGCATGGGCGTGGACATGACGGCGGCGCCCGCGGAGGTCCCGCCGACGACCGCGCCGGCGCGGTAGCGCTCGTGGATGGCGGTTTCGACCCGAGTCTGCCCGATCGCGGCCGTCAGCTTCACCTGGTCGCCGCCGCCGAACCAGATCCCGGTGACCCCGTCGAGGCGCCGCGCGGCGGCGTCGGTGTCGGCCTGTTCTCGCGTGAGGACAATCCTCTCTGCCTCGGCGCCCAGCTTGCGAAAGTCGTCCGCGAGCTCGAGGCCGGCGTCCGGATACTCGGAGGCCATGGGGTAGACGACGATGCGCGCGCGTCCGCGGCCGCCGGCGAGTGCGACAAAACGCTCCAAGATGGCGTCCGGGATCGGGCCTCCGCCCACGATGAGCAGCGCGCCGCGCGAGGCGGTCGCGGTCGTCGGCGGTGACGCGGGGGGCGCCGTCTGCGCCGCAGCTCCGGCGCAGGCCGCCAGGGCGATCGCCGCGAGTGTGGCAAGACCGAGCCGAGAATTCACGCCGCTCATGCCGTCGATGCCTCCTGTGACTTTCAGTCAGCCCTTCCAGAATTTCGGACGTCGCGTCCGCGGACGTGTATCGCGAAAATCGGCGATACGGCGCGCGAGTTCTCCGCTTGACTCGGCGAAAACCGCGATAGCATAACCACAACTTACCGCGTTTCTTTTCTATCGCAGGAGGTCGCAATGCCGAAGGCGGTTCGCGGAGTCCTTCTTGCCGTGACCCTGGTCCTCTGTCTCGGGGCGCCGCTCGCGGCCCAAAGCAACACGGGCAACATCTATGGGAACGTGATCGACGAGCAGGGCATGCCGATTCCAGGCGGAACGGCGACCCTCATCGGCCCGTCCGGCACCACGACGACGA
>Ga0210402_10002381_pt1 | contig 18362 bp, 11 predicted proteins | sample IncBWC7MmetaG_FD_161055 | JGI IMG/M metagenome (GOLD analysis project Ga0210402, IMG submission 161055) | Forest soil microbial communities from Barre Woods Harvard Forest LTER site, Petersham, Massachusetts, United States - Inc-BW-C-7-M | ecosystem: Environmental > Terrestrial > Soil >... | reverse complement strand
GCCACCATGTGGGGCAACACCAGCTTCAGGCAGTGGTACATGCTCTTCAGGTTGATGGCCTGCATTTCGTCCCACTGCGCTTCGGTCATCTCCAGGAACGGCTGCCGCGGGTAGATGCCCGCGTTGTTGATCAGGATGTCGATTTGCCCGAATTGGGCGATGGCGGCCTGCGCTACCGGCGCGATGTCGGAAGCCTGCCGCACGTCGCCCGCGAAGCTTTGCGCCCATCCGCCCGCCGCGCGGATTCGCTCGGCCACAGCGCCGACCCGCGGGGCATCGCGGTCCAACAGGAAAACCTTGGCGCCATTTTCCGCAAACAGGCCAGCGATGGTCTCGCCAATTCCGGCCGCGGCGCCGGTAATCAGGGCAACTTTCTGCGGGAGCAACATGCTGTGTGAGTCCATGGTCAAACCTGCATCATAACAGTGGCCGTGACCCTCTGGGTCGCGAACCGGTAGCAGTGGCCGCGACTTGTCGCTCGACCCTCCGGGTCGCGAACCAGCGAACCATGCGAACGCGACCCAGAGGGTCGCGGCCACCGGATGTGATAGCATTGGGGCACATTCCACCTCTGGAGGGAACATGAAGTTACGCTTGTTAACTGGGCTCTGCCTCTCGGCTGCCCTCACCTTCGCCGCCGGATTCAACATGCCCGCCGGTAAAGTCACTTTGAAATCCGCCGGCGCCCTGGCCTTTGGCCCGTCCGGCATACTGTTTGTGGGCGATTCCGTGGGCGCCAGCATCGTGGCGCTGGATGTGGACGACCGCACTCCCGGACCCGCCGGCGCCAGCCTGGAAATCAAGGGCGTCAACGAGAAGATCGCCGCCATGCTGGGAACCGCCGCCGACCAGATTCTGGTGCAGGATGTGGTGGTGAATCCGATCTCTCACAACGTCTACATTTCGGTGTCGCGCGGCCGCGGCGCTGACGCCGTCCCGGTGATTCTGCGCGCCACCGCTGCCGGCAAGCTCACCGAAGTCCCGCTCGATAACATCAAGAACGCATCCGTGAGCCTGCCCGACAGCCCGACGGCCGACCGCCAGCGCATGGAAACCATCACTTCGCTCAAGTATGCGGATGGCCGTGTATTCGTGGCCGGTCTTTCCAACGAGGAGTTTTCGTCCAGCCTGCGCGCCATTCCCTTCCCCTTCCAGACGGCCGACAAAGGCACCGGCATCGAGATCTGGCACGGCTCGCATGGCCGGTTCGAAACCCAGGCGCCGGTCCGCACCTTCGTCCCGTACGAGATCAATCACAAGACCAGCATTCTGGCGGCCTACACCTGCACCCCGCTGGTCACCATCCCGGTCTCGGAGCTGAAATCGGGCGCCAAGGTGAAGGGCACCACCATCGCGGAACTGGGCAACGGCAATAAGCCGCTGGACATGATTGTCTACACCAAGGGCGGCAAGCACTTCATCCTGATGGCCAACAGCAAGCGCGGCGTAATGAAGCTCTCCGGCGACAACCTGGAAGGCTACGCGCCCATCACCAAGCAGACCGAAGTCACCGGCGTGCCTTACGAAACCATCGCCAGCCTGAAGGGCGTGCAGCATCTGGATAAGTTCGACGACGCCAGCGCGCTGGTGCTGATGGGCGAAGGCGCATCGCTCGATCTGCGCACCGTACCGCTGCCGTAGAGGCTGTGAAAACGCCGTTCCGAATTGGGTTGGTTTCGCTCGTGCTGGCGCTGGCTGGCGCGGAACTGGTTCTTGCGGAAGGCCCCGCCATTCACATGGATGGCGGCGTCTTCCGCGTTGTGGGATGGCAGGCCGGCGCACTGCCCGCGGCGGGCTGGTCCGCGCTGCTATCCGTCTATGCCGGCGTGGGTGACGTGCCCCCGCTGCTCGGCACTTACTCGGTGGAAGCCGGGACTCTCACCTTCCGGCCCCGCTTTTCCCTTTCGCCCGGCATGCACGTCCGCGCGGTCTTCCAACCTCCGGGCGGCCCCCCTGTGGAAGCGGTCTTCGAGATCGCTAAAGCTGCTCCGCTGGCAGCGACTACTCGCGTGGCCCACGTCTATCCTTCCACCGATATTCTGCCCGCCAACCAGTTGAAGCTGTACATTTACTTTTCGGCGCCCATGGGCCGGGGCGATGCCTGGCGTCACATCCGCCTGCTGCGCGAAGACGGCTCGGCGGTGGCACTTCCCTTCCTGGAGATCGCCCAGGAACTCTGGGACCGCGACAACCTGCGACTGACCGTACTCTTCGACCCCGGCCGCATCAAGCGCGGCCTGGCGTCTCTGGCCGAAGCCGGTCCGGCGCTGGAGCAGGGCAAACGCTACACCCTGGCGATCTCGCGCGACTGGCTGGACGGCCGCGGCGCGGTCCTCGCCGACGAGTACCGCAAAGATTTCCGCGTGGGCCCCGCCGACCGCACACCGCCCGAAGTCGCGACCGGGCAGGTAACTGCACCGCAGGCCGGCGGCACCGATGCCCTCGTGCTCCACTTCCCGAAGCCGATGGATTATGCGTTGCTGCAGCATTCAATCGCGGTCACGGGCCCCTCGGGCGCTATGGAAGGTGGAGTGGCGGTCGCGAGCGACGAAACCGAGTGGCGTTTTACGCCGCACCAAGCGTGGACCGCAGGCACTTACCGTATCATCGTGCAAACGACACTGGAAGACTTAGCGGGAAACCACATCGGCCGGGCGTTCGATGTGGATACGTTCGATCGGGTGACCAAGGTGGTTACCCAGGAAACGGTGGACGTGCCTTTTCAAGTGCAGTGAGTGGGCGGGTGCCGACCCACCGGCTGTAAGTCAAGGCCGGTGGCGAAATGACCTCGGCTCGCGCGACCCGGTCGTGAGCCCTGGCTGGCTGCACGGGGCGAAAGGACGGTAGCCGACGCGATTCCGATCCCTAATCCGATGAGAGATCCCCCGGCTCTGCCGGGGAGGCAGTAGAAGTTTGACAGTTCCGGGAACCTGGGGATCGCTCTCCAGGGAGAGCGCGACTGCCGTGAGCCGCCAAACATTTCGCGCTGAAGTTCAGCTTCGGGCGCGGGCGCTTGTTTTAGGCGATTGCGATCAGGCCCCTTTGAGGGGCCAGCAATCGAAAAGCCTCCGGCTCTGCCGGAGGATGCTTACTCCTCTTGTCGGTTGAGATGCGTTTAGGAGCAGGGATTCTGGTAAACTAGATGCAAACCAAAGATGGTTTAGGGTGTCGTGGGTAAACCCCTTTGCGGGCGACTTTGCTGAAGGGTCGTCAACATACAGCAAAAGATCTCTACTCACGCCTACGGCACCCGCTCTGTTTCGAGATCACCCAGTTCATATGAGGAAAGAAATCGAGGTCGGCCTAGGAGAGGAATCCTCTAAGCATATCCAAAGATATTTCTCCTCACTCCAGCAGAGGGCCTGGGTCCGTAAGAGGTACCAGAAGCGAACCGGGAATCCGGCGGGCCAGCCCACCCATCGTGAACCCAAGCACTGGGAATTGGATCAGCAGTTTAATCCGTTTTATGTGCGCAGTCACGCGGAGTCCCTTGCGTTTTCGATCGCGAAGAAGATTCGAGCCGGCACCTACGAGCCCCGACCGGCCCTGCGCTTCGACGTGCCCAAAGCGAGCGGCGGTACCCGTACTCTAAGCATATTTACAGTCGTGGATTCAGCGGTTTCGACTTGGCTATTTAAGAGACTCCTGGAACGGAATGCGCCGTCGTTCAGCGCGTACTCTTACGCGTACAGACTTGACAGGAATGCACATCACGCCATTGAGCACCTCGCTAAAACCGTTTCCGACAAACAGCGCGTATTTGTTCTGGAGTATGACTTTAAGCGGTACTTTGACAGTATTAATCACGGCTATTTGACCGACGTGCTGGAAAGGCACATTAAGGTGAGCCCGAACGAATTGAAACTCTTGAAATCTTTTATGGCCCACAGATACGCAGGTCAAGCCGCGTACCAGGCTGGGTCATTCAAGACCTCGACCCAGGGGTTTCCTCAAGGTACTGCGATATCACTGTTTTTCGCCAATGTAGCGTGCATGGAACTAGACCGCGAGATCGAGGGCACGGGTGCAGCATTCGCGCGTTATGCGGATGACACCTTGATTGTCTGCGATGACTACGCCTCAGCACATCGTCTTGCTGCCATAATGCTTTCGCACAGCAAACGTTCAGGGGCCCAGATCAATCTACTGAAGTCTGAGGGAATCTCACTGCTGTCCAGCCCAGGGCCGGCCGAATTCGAGTCGAAGCAGGGTTTCGTGTTTCTGGGTCACGAGATCTCCTCGTCAAATATCTCGCCTTCACGCCGGTCAGTGGCGCGGATAAAACGTCATCTTTCTGAAATCATCTACAAGCACTTGCTGCTTTATCCGAAAAGAGGTGAGTTCAATCCGTTGCGGATCAATCCGCACGGGTTCGACTGGGACCTAGTGACTTGTATCAATGAACTGCGGCGATATCTCTACGGACGAGTTTCGGCAGCCTACTTGGCCGATGCTCTCATCGGCGCGGAACGCCTGGTGATCAGTTCTTGTGCTCTAAGCCACTTTCCGCTCGTGGCTCTTAGGTGTCACGCGATGCCTCTGATATTGGGGATTTCTGAGTGTTTCCACGTCTTAGGAATAAAGGCTTGTGTATCGTGTCTTAGGAATAAAGGCTTGTGTATCGTCTAGATCCGCCATGAAGTCGAGGAAGGTTCGGTTGATTTGACGGATACCGTAGCGTTCGTCGTACATCGCTCGAACGTTTGTGTCGTTGCGAGGAAAGACGGCATACCACGGGATCGCACGCCTGTGGTTTGGGTTGCGCATACCAAAAAGCTCGGATGCGATGTCGAAGTCCTGAAAACTGTAGCCTATAAAAAGAACACATGCGCTATCCAGGCTCTGAAGGCATTTCTTAAGGGCTGACCTTCTCACGTCTAGCATTGTAAGGTAGTCAAACTGAGTTAGTACAAGACCGCCGTCTCCAATCTGTTTCTTTGCGCAATCTATGGTGCCATGAGGTTTGTAAAGAGGTACGGCTCTACTCTGGTCGGGATCTTCGTGTCTGTAGTACAGACGAAAATCTCCTATCCCTTCAGCGCTTCCGTGCAACCTCCAACCCGCCTCAATTAAATTGTCATAGTTCGTCGTGAAGATCGCTTTAGGCTTGAGGTACGGCAGAACCGCATGTTGCCATAGTGGCGCAGCCGTCTGAAAATAGTCGACCACATATCTCATTAAGGCATCACGACCAGCACTCCGCTCAACCAACGCTGCCGCGTGCTCCAAAGAGACAAGGCCAATGCTTTCGGGCTCGAACTTGGTACCATCTGGTGTCATGAATTGCTGCCACAGACCATTTCGCATGTGAAAAGCAGTTGGCAATGGGTTGCCCATGTGGTTCCTGGCACCGACAGATGCGCCGGCTCCCAAGAAGAGAACCAGCCTATTCTCGTAATGCTTCCAGTTGTCCGAGAAATTAACGAAATTGTCGTCGTGTGCTGGCTTACGCCGGGTATGTGGGTCGACGTCTATTGGGCGAAGTCCATCATCTGAGCTCATAAACTTCCTCGAATTCTATTTTATCGGCAGAGTGTTTATTACCGCAAAACAAATAGGGCGCTTGCTCTTCGGGCCACTGCGGGGGCCTGCCCCACTCAGCCCTCACTCCAGCAGCGCCAAAACCACCCACGCCGCTGTCGAAATCCGTTCAGCATAGCTCTGTCCGCCCGATGGGCGCGTAGTTTCCGGCCACGCTCCGCTCTTCTCCTGCAATCCAATCAGAAACGCCCTGGCGCGGCCAATTGGCTTGGCGTACCCAACGGCGCCTTCGCCCGCCGCCCGCAGCGCCAACACCACCACGGCCGTATCGAACGCTTCCGCCGGCACATGCGGCTGCGGTCCCCAGCCGCCGTCGGAAGTTTGCGAAGCCAGCAGCATCGGCAGGCACTTGCGTCTGACCTCTGGAGACTGCGGCAGGGCCAGTAACATAGCCGCGGCGTCGAGTAAGTTCTCCGGCTTGGCCGCGGTCAGCCACCGGTTGGCGCCAGCGATAGCCGCCGCGAAACGGGACTCGCCCGCAGTCTCCAGCGTGCGCCGCGCCTGGTAAGTCGCCAGAGCGGTACCGTAAGTTGCAGGTGCGCCCGGCAGGCCGCCCGTATCCACTAACCACGCCCCGTCAGATTCCTGTAGTTTCAGCAGCGAATCGGCCGCCTGCAGCAAGACCCTGCGGTCGCGAGTCACACCCGCCCGCCAGGCTTCCGCCAGTGCTGCAGCGAATTGGATCCGCGCCAGTTTCTTATCGCTGGCCGCCGGGCTGCCGTGCACCTCATCCCAGCGTTCAGGCTGCAGCAGCCACCCGGTGGTATCGGCCAGCGCGCTGTCGGGCACCGTGTACCCCGCCTTGCGCGCGGCGAACAGCGCGCGGGCCGCGTCCCCGTTGTTGTGGCACGAAAAGCAGTGGTTCTCTCGCTGCCAGCGCGGCACTTCCTGAATCAGGTAGTCCACGCCGCGCTGCTCGGGCGTCGCAGAAGCCAGGAAGAAGAGCGCCACTACCTGGTTCACAGCCGCTAATGTCACAAGACTTAATCCAACCCGAACACCAACAAAGCGTGCCCGGCCGGGATCACGACGTACTGCTTGCCCTGGCTCATGTAACTCATCGGATTGGCGTCAATCCCGCTGCCCGTCTCGAACCGCCACAGCAGGCCCCCCTTTTGCGCGTCGAGCGCAAAGAACGAACTGCCGTTCGAGCCAAATACCAGCCCCCCCGCCGTCGTCATCAGGCCCGAATGCGAAGGCCTGAACAGCTTGTACTCCCATCGCAACTGGCCCGTCCCCACTTCCAGCGCGCGCACCGCGCCGTACGGCTCCTCGTCCTTGTAATCGCTCTGGCCGCCGCCGTTGAAGAGGGCTCCGGCCCGGTACTCGGCCTCGCCTTTAATATAGATGGCCCCCTGCTCCTTGGAGTTGACATAGTACAGGTTGGTGGTTGGACTGTAAGTCGAGCTATACCAATTCGACCCGCCGCCAAGGCTGGGCCAGATCAACTTACCTTCCACCGTGGGCTCAGCGGCCGGCACGCGCATGGGCCGTCCGGATTCGTCCAGTCCGGTCGCCCAGGTCTGCTTCACGTACGGCCGGCCGGCGATGAACTTGCCGGTGACGCGGTCCAGCGCGTAGTAAAAGCCGTTCCGGTTGGCCAGCACCACCATCTTACGGGGCTGTCCCGCCACCACTCCATCGGCCAGAGTCGGTGTCTGGGTGGAGTCCCAATCGTTCATGTCATGCGGCGTGTACTGGAAATGCCACTTCTTCGCGCCCGTGTCGGGGTCGAGCGCGATCAGGCAGTCCGAGTACAGGTTGTCGCCCTTGCGCACGTCGCCGTTCCAATCCGGCCCCGGATTCCCGGTGCCCCAGTAAACCGTATTGGTTTCCGGATCGTACACGCCGGTCACCCACGTGGTGGCCGAACCCGTCTTCCAACTCTCACCCGCCCAGGTGTCATTCCCGGGTTCGCCCTTGGCCGGGATAGTGTCGAAGCGCCACAGCCGCTTCCCGGTCTTGGCGTCATACCCGTCGATGAAGCCGCGCACGCCGTACTCGCCGCCCGCCATCCCGGTGATGATCTTGTCATGGACCGCCAGCGGCGCGCCCGTGCTGGAGTACCCGTTCTTGTAATCGGCCATCGTCACGTCCCACCGCACGCTGCCGGTGCGCGCATCCAGCGCAATCAGGTGCGCGTCCGTGCTGGCGTAGTACAGCGTATTGCCCAGGATGGCCACGCCGCGATTCACCTTGCCGCAACACAGCCGCAGATTCTTCGGCAATTCCTTCCGGTAACTCCATAAGGTGCGGCCCGTGGCGGCATCGAGCGCCTCTACGATGTTCGGCGGCTCCGTCACGAATAACGTGCCATCCACCGCGATCGCCGACGTCTCGAAGGAGTCCGCCTCGTCCGCCTGGCGCATCCAGGCGATGCGCAGCTTGCTCACGTTGGTGGTGTTCACCTGGTCGAGCGGGGAGTAACGCTGGCCCGAGTAATCGCGCGAGTAAGTCAGCCAGTTTCCCGGCTCCTTGTTGGCATCGCGGATGCGCTCATACGGTACGTTCACTTGAGCCAGCAGCGCGGCCCCCGCCAACAGCCAGACTAAGTTTCTCATTTCGCCTCCTTCAACGACGCCAGGTACGCCACCAGGTCCGTCAATTCCGCATCCGAAAGTTGTCCCTGATACGACGGCATGGGCGACTTGCCTTTCTGCTCATCCAACTGCGCCAGGTCTTTTTTCCAGAAGGAATACAAGCGCCCGACGCTGTCGCGGATTTGAATGGAGAACGAGTCCTCATTCACCCGCTCCCCGGTCACGCTCTGTCCGCCGTTCGGAACCACTGTGACCAGCAGGTACCCCTCCGGAACGGCCGCGCCCGGATTGACCAGCGATTCGCGCAGATACGCCGCACTGCGCGAGTCGCCGATGGTCGATAGATCCGGCCCCGCAACGCCACCTTCCCCGTGGACGGAATGGCAGCCCGTGCAGTTACCCTTGCCGCGGAAAATCTCCGCTCCATGCGCCGCGTCCCCTGGCACCGGTTTCATCGCCACCTTGCCCAGCGACCGGACGTAGGCCGCAGCCTGCCGCAGCTCGCGGTCGGACAGGGTGCCGCCGATGCCAGGCATTTCCGTGCCGCGGATGCCGTCTTCCAGGACACTGAGCAGCGCCGCGTCATCGGGCGCCCGCGACAACTTCGCCCGCGTCAACATAGGCCCGCGCCCGCCTTCGCCATGCGGCCCATGGCAAAGCGCGCAGTGAACCGTGAACAGTTTCTCCCCGCGCAGCAGGTCGGCGCGGCTGTTAGGAAGCTTGACCTTGGCTTCCGTCCCCGCTGCCACGGCCGCCGCACCCGCCGTCAAAATCGACATCAACACCCACAAAGTCAATTTCATGCCGGGTCTATCTTATCGTAAACATGGTGGCATCCGCTCCCTGACGGTCGCGGCTCTGTGACGGGTGTTGCGTGTTTGCAGACCTTAAAGAGCCACGACTTGTCGCTCGACCGTTAGGGAGTTGGGCTTGGACCTAACGGAATAGCGCTTCGGCGCCCTGCTGAATCGCGGCGGCGCCGGCAACGCCCGCCGCGGCCGACAGGGCAGCCGCCCGCGGACCGCGGCGCTTCCATTCCTCATGGATGGCGTGAGAACCCAGGTAGCACAGCCAGCCCGCGGCGATGCCCAGCGGATAGGTAATCCAACCTGTGCCCAGTTTGGGAGCCATGCTCAACCCGATAACGCCGCCGAGCAAGGTAGCGCCTTCGGCCAGCGTCGCCCAACCCAGCGCCGTTGTGCGATTGCCCACGGCCGCCCTGAGGATGCCGCCGAGCGCGATACCTTCGGGCGCCTTATGCAGCGCCACCGCCACGGGCACGGCGACGCGCAGGCCCAGCGGGACGGTGAGCTGCACGGTGGCGATGCTCCAGCCATCCAGAAAGCTGTGGATGGCGGCTGCGGCAATCAGCGGGCCGGCAAACCCGTGCAGTGGGGTGGAGCAGTCGTTGTGATCGTGATCGTGCGCGCAGGTGGGACACACCTTGTAAACGAAGCGGTTTACGGCGAGCAGCAGGCCGTAGCCGGTGGCGAACAGCAGAAGGCTCACCGGCCAGCCAATCTCGACCGCCAGTTCCGGCATGAGGCCGAACAGCGCCACACCCAGGAGTACGCCCGCACTGAAGGGGACCACCACCCGGGCACGCTGGCGCAGGCCAGTGAGCCAAAGGCCAAGTGCGGCGCCGCTCAGCCCGACCGCGGTGGCCAGCGCAGGAGCGGCGATGCCTGCGGACGCAGGTAGAGTCACGTGCAAAGACAAGACTCTACTGTAGCGCGGGGTGGAGGGGCGAAACCCTGTGTGGGGCAGATTGTTTAATCCGCGACGGCGCTCGACCGGCGTGGCGCCGAGTTTGCCCAAGGCCTCGGAGCTGACGATGTAACTGCGGGCGGCGGCCCGCACCACGCGCTCCAGGCAGTTGCCATGGCGGCGTGCCTCGACCAGTTCCACCAGGCCGGCCTGCTCCAACTCCCGCATGTGGTAGCCCACCTGTTGACGAGGCAACTGAAGGCGGCGGGCGACGCCGGCGGCGGTGTCGGGTTCGCCCAGTTAGTGCAAAATGCGTAAGCGGGCTGGGCTGAAAAGCGTGGCTGCCGTATCCGCGCTTTGAATCACTTGAATCGCTGCCGCCATTGGGTTCCTGAATTCCAGTAACATACCGACAGTTTTGTGATGTCCAGGGAAAATTTTATTGCCGGCAGGGAGAGAGCGGGCGAAAGACGGCGAGATCGGGGGGGCTTAGTTAACCGTTCTTGGGGATAGTAGGCAACCCCCCTGCGGACCTCGAAACCAGCACGCGCTTCAGTTCCCGCTCCAGCGTCCCCAGAGAGAGCGGTTTCGTGAGATAACCGTCCATTCCGGCGGACCGGCACTTCTCGGCGTCACCGCTCATCGCGTGGGCGGTGATCGCCAGAATGGGCGTGCGTTCCGGGGTGCCGGCCTGCCGCTCCCGAATCTGGCGCGTGGCATCGTATCCGTCCAAAACCGGCATCTCGCAATCCATCAGGACAATGTCGAAACTCTCGTACTGAAACGCCCGGACCGCCTCTTCTCCGTTGGAAGCGTTCCGCACGATGCAGCCGAAGCGTTCCAGCATCCGCGTCAACACCAAACGGTTCACCGGACTGTCATCGGCCGCCAGCACCCGCGTACCGGCCAGACGGCTGGCTCCTTCGACCTCGAGGTCCCCGACTGCACCGTGCCCAGCTTTGGCAGGTGACGCGTCAGGAAAGGGGACTTCGGCCCAAAAGACCGAGCCTTGGCCGCTCGTGCTCTGGCATCCGACGCGCCCACCCATCAGCTCCGCAAGCCTTCTTGAAATCGCCAGTCCCAGCCCGGTGCCCCCTTGGTTCCCGCGGCCGGCTACTCTAAGCTGGCTGAAATCCTGAAACAGCACGGCAGCTAATTTTGGGTCGAAACCGATGCCCGTATCGTGGACGGCGAAGCGGTAGTAAGAAGGGGCTTCAGCCCGCGTGACGGTAACCCTCACACCACCGGTCTCAGTGAACTTGAGGGCGTTGCCGCAATAGTTCAAAACGATCTGCCGCAACCTCAACGCGTCGCCGTGCAGTCTGACTGGTACATCCGGGTGCACGTCTAACTTGAAGGAGAGCCTCTTGTCCAAAGCTCTCCGTTGGATCATTTCAACGGCAGACTCCAGCGATTTCCTGATCTCGAAGTCGGCGGGCTCGATCAACAACTGCCCCGCCTCAATTTTCGAAAGATCGAGCAGGTCGTTGATCAACGCCAGCAGGCTGGAGGCTGAGCCGTAAACAATCTCCAGTTCTTTCCGGGCATTTTCGGTGATTTCGTCCAGGAGGATCATCTCGGTCAGCCCGATAATCCCGTTCAACGGAGTACGAATCTCATGACTGGTCCGGGCCAGGAATTCGCTCTTCGCCGCACTCGCCTTCTCCGCTGCCGCGCGCGACTCACGCTCGTTGGCGCGTGCGCGAAAAGCAAAGGAGACGAGCCAGCAGAGGACCCCGGCGAACCCGGAGAGCGCCACTATCCCCCAGGTATTCCGGCGGTTTTGCCGCTCGGCCTCCCCTAGGGCGAACAGTTGCCGGTCGTCCGCGGACGCCACCGCCGCCCAACCCGACTCGATGTCCAGCAGGCGCCCGTCCTGGGCCATATCGGAGAGAGCCGCGCCCATCATCCGTGCCGCCACCGCCGAATCCCACTGGGCCAGAAGCGCGAGCTTGTGAGGAGTCACGGACAGGATGCTGACCCGGAAGTCGAGGTTCGCACAGGGTGCGGGGCGGTGAAGAAGCATGGCTTCCAGGAACCGCGTCTCCACCACTGCGGCTGCCGCGCCGCCCCGGCAGAGTGACGCCACCGCGTCTTCCCGAAGCCCGTGCGGCTGCGGAATGCCGGTGGGGAAGAGTTCTTTCACGACCGTGCCCACCAGGCCGCCCCCCTTGTATGCCACGGGCCGGTTGCCTGGCAGATCCGAAGGTTTGAGAACCGGCGCCGAAGCCGCCGAAACCAGCACGAAAGTGTTCTGCAGCCAGGGTTCCGTAAGATAGAGATGCTTCACGCGCCAGGGACTTCGGCCACCGGCCGGCCACATGTCCACCAGGCGGCGCCGGAGCGCATCCTCCGCCGTAGTCCGAATCGGCACCCACTCCAGCCGGATTCCGGCGCGCCGGGCGGCTTCGTTCATGACGTCGATATTCATTCCCCGGACCTGGCCGGCGACGAGCAGGCTGTAAGGCGGCGAATGATCGGCGCCGATCCGGTAGACCTTCCCGCGAGCTTGACCTTCTTCGAAGAGTTGGCGCAATACCAGCCCCGTAATCGCCAAGGCTATCCCACCGAGCAGAAGAGCGGTGGCACGGAGTACGAGGCGCCGGCTCCAAGACGGCAATCCGGTATTCCGCAGACTCAGTAGCCCCACAATTGTCTTATCGGCAGGCGTAGCCTTTTAGTACACGCCAGGTGCCGCAATCCAACGCCCCCGGGCAACTTGTGGCACTGCCGGTGCGCGAACCGTACTGCCGGTGCCGAACCAGGCCTTGGTCCGGCGCAGACGTTCCTCGTGCTCCCATCCTTACTGCCGGCCGACGGCGCAGCTCCGGTGTGAGCGCTCCCGGTATTGAAGGTGGAGTTGAAAAGGCGCTTCGACGGAGAGGCCCCGTGACGTCACCAGAACGTGCCGGACGTGGTTGGAGCCGCTGAAGACCATCGCGGCCGCCAAAAAGTTTGATAGAGTTGCAGCAGTGCGTGCATTGTGGCTTGCCGGCATTTCGATTCCACTGGCGGGGTTAGCGGCCGCGGTTCCCGACCCTGCGAAGGAGTTTTCGCAGTCCATTCGACCCGTGCTGCTCGAAAACTGCGCGGCCTGTCACAACCCGTCCAATCCCAAAAACCGCATCGACTTTCTGAAAGCCGATACCGTGCAGGACGTGGAAACCCGCCGCGGGCTGTGGGCCGACGTGGCCGCGCAACTTCGCAACCGCACCATGCCGCCGATGGCCTCGAAGCTCACCGAAGACGACCGCCTGCGCGTGGCCACGTGGCTGGAGAATCGTCTGCGCGTAACGGCGTGCAGTGCCGGTGACTACGCAGGCGCGTCCCCGCCGCGGCGGCTCAACCGGCGCGAGTACCACAACACGGTTCGCGACCTGTTGGGTGTGGACCTGGCGGTGGCCGACGTTTTCCCCGCCGACGAATCGGGCGGCGCGGGATTCGACACCAATGGCGAAACGCTATTCGTCCCGCCGATGATGCTGGAGCGCTACCTGGAAGCGGCGCAGAAGATTTTGGACCGCGTGATCGTCACGCCGCCCCTGGTGAAGGTTTTCGGGTCGGCCGAAATGACTCCGGTGGCGCCTGGCCCCAAGCCGGGCCGGACGCTCGAACCAGGCCAGGAAGTTTCCGCGGCGCTACCCATTTTCATAGAAGGCCCCTACAACCTGCGCGTCTCGGTGGAGCGGCCTAAGGACGCGGCCTTTCAGGTGTCGTTGAAAGTCGACGGTCTCGCTTCAGGCACTCTGGCATTCGCACGCGACCCCGGCGGCGGGCCCACGGCGCGCGCCCAAACCGCCACTCTGGCGCGGGGCGTCCACACCATTACCGTCGTCAACGGGAACGCGCCGGTCACGTTCTACAGCCTGACGGTAGAGCAGCGGCAGGCGCCAGCGCCGCCGGAGAAACTGGCGCTGCATTACCGCCTGTTCGGCGTGGAGGCCGGCGAATCGCCGCTCAATCCACGCCAGGCGGCGCGGCAACTTCTGGCCGGCTTCCTTCGCAAGTCCTACCGGCGTCCCGTGGAGGCGGCCGAGGTGGATCGCTTTCTGGCCCTGTACGATCGCGCCCGCGAGCGCGGCGATCCCTACGAAGAGCGCGTGAAACTGGCGTTGAAAGCCGTGCTGGTCTCGCCGCGGTTCCTTTTCCGCATTGAAGACCACGACGACGCGCCCGGCGTCCACCCCCTGGGCCAGTACGATCTGGCGTCGCGATTGTCGTACTTCCTCTGGTCCACTATGCCTGACGACGAGCTGCTCCAGTTGGCCGGGCAGGGGCGGCTCCAGGACCCCAAGGTGCTCGCCGCCCAGGTGGACCGCATGCTCGACAGCCCGCGGTCGCGAGCCTTCAGCACGAGTTTCGTCGGCCAATGGCTGGGCACGCAGGAAGTGGGCGGGCGCGTGGTGCCGCTGCTCACCGAGTTGCAGCACTACTATACGCCCGAGGTAGCGGCCGATCTGCGGGAAGAGCCGGTTCTGCTGTTCCACTACATTCTGGGCGAGAACCGCAGCCTGCTGGAGTTGCTTAGCGCCAACTATACTTTCCTGACGGCGCGGCTGGCGAAGTTTTATGAAGTGGATGGCAGGGTCCTCGATGGCCAAGCCAAGGGTCTCGACGGCGGCATCAAGAGCTTCGATGACGACGGATTCCACCGCGTTGCGTGGCCCGGCGAGCAGCGCGCGGGCGTGCTGGGGCTGGCTGGAGTTCTGGCGATGACCTCGCATTACAAGCAGGCCAGCCCGGTGCTGCGCGGCGCCTGGGTGCTCGATACCCTGCTGGGCACACCGGTTCCGCCGCCACCCCCGGACGTGCCGCCGCTGGAGGTGGCGGCCAGGAGCGAGGGCGGTTTGACCATGCGGCAGATCCTCTCGCGGCACCGTGCCGATGCGTCGTGCGCCACCTGCCACAACCTGATGGACCCCATCGGCATGGGGCTGGAGAATTTCGACTGGATGGGCCGCTGGCGCGACCGCGAAACCGACGGCCAGCCAGTGGATGCCGCGGGCGCCCTGCCATCGGGCGAAAAGTTCAACGGGCCGGTGGAATTGCGCCAGGTGCTGCTCAATCGCAAACCGGAATTCCTCCGCCACCTCGCCGGCAAAGTGCTCGGATACGCGCTGGGACGCAACCTGCAGGATGGCGACCAGTGTACCGTGCAAAGACTGGTGGATTCGCTCGAAAAGGACCAGTACCGGTCGCGGACCCTGATCCGCAACGTGGTGCTCAGCATTCCGTTCCGCAATACGCAGGGTGGCGTGGTGGCAACCGTTCCAGCCCTGGCGCCGCCCAAGCGCACGCCCACGCATCCATTAGGCGACAAGTGAGCGCGGAGGAAGTCGAAGAGAAGCGCCGCGGATCTATCGTGAAAAAACTGGCAACTGCGCGTAGCACTGCTCCAAGACCCTCTGCAGTTCCCCCACCCTGATGGGTTTGCCAAGGAAACCGTCCATGCCGGCCTGCGTGCAACGCTCCCGGTCTTCCTGGAATACTCCGGCCGTGAGGGCAATCAGCCACGGGCGCTGGCCGGCCGGCATTTCCGCACAGATGCGTTGTGCCGCCTCGGTGCCGTCCATCTCGGGCATCTGCACATCCAGCAGGACCAGATCGAAGCGATCCCTGCGCACGGCGCAGAGAACTTCAAGGCCGTTGGATGCCGTGTCCGGCTGGTAGCCCCAGCGCTCAAGCAGGCGCCGCGCAACTTTTTGGTTGATCAGGTTGTCGTCAGCAACCAGGATGCGAAGAGGCATGCGCCGGGCCAAATCCGGGTCAAGCACCTTGGAGACGCCTGGCGAGGCGGCCTTGCCACTGAGGACTTGCGACACAACCCGGTGCAGGCTTTTCCGCCGGATAGGCCTATTGATCTGGGCGGCAAATGGGCCGGATTGACCGTGTAATGCGGAGAGTGGAGAACGAACGCCGGCGCCCAGCATCACCATCGGCGGCGCGCCGGAACCGAGTTCGGCCTTGACAGCCAACGCCCACTCGCCGCCTTCCATTTCGGGCATGAGCCAACCGAGGATGACCAGGTCCCAGGGTTCGGCACGAATGCGACCCAGCGCTTCCGCAACCGAGGGCACAGTGTGCACCGAGAGCTTCCAATGGGTGAGACAATCGGCAAGAATTCGCCGGTTGGTGGCGTTGCCATCGGCGACCAACACACGCTTACCGGCCCAGGCGGTTTCCGCGGCGGGTGGTAACTCCAGTGCAGGCGCCGGTTCGAACGGGAGCATCAGGCTGAATGTTGAGCCGAAGCCGGCCGCGCTCTCTAGCGTCAGGGTTCCGCCCATCATTTCCGCCAGGCGCTTTGAGATGCACAGGCCGAGTCCGGTGCCGCCAAACCGGCGCGTGATCGACGAATCTACCTGGCTGAAGGATTGGAAGATGCGATCCTGTTTATCGAGTGGGATGCCGCAGCCTGTATCCCGCACGGCAATGACAACCGCGCTGCACCCGGATACGACTGCTTCCGTGGCGGTGACCACAATTTCCCCATTCTCAGTGAACTTAACGGCATTGCCGACCAGGTTTACCAGGATCTGGCGCAAACGGGTCGGGTCGCCATAGATCCAGTCGGCAAATGAAGGAGCGACTTCAACAGCCAGATTCAGGGCCTTCTCCGCCGCGGGCGGCCCCAGCAGTTCGACTGCTTCTTCCAGGCACTCGCGCAAGCAGAAGGGAAGGTGTTCGAGGTCCAGCTTGCCGGATTCGATTTTCGAAAGGTCGAGGATATCGTTGATGATGGTCAGCAGCGAATCGGAGGAAGTCTGGATGGTCTGCGCGCAGTCTATGGCGTCGGCGGGCAAGTCGAGGCCGAGCAGGAGGCTCGTCATCCCGACGACAGCATTCATGGGGGTGCGGATTTCATGACTCATGTTGGCCAGAAACTCGCTCTTGGCGCGAACGGCTTCCTCGGCCGCATTCTTGGCGCGTTCCAGATTAAGCAAAAGGCCTTTGTGTGCGGTGATGTCGAGGATCGCGCCAATTATTTTCGCGGGTTTGCCGTCCGCCAATTCGACGGTTGCCCGGTTGCGGTACCAGCGGACAGATCCGTCCGAAAACACTCTTCGGAATTCGTGCTCATAGTCCCCACCACTTTCAAACGCTCTCTCACGGGCCAGGCGCGCCGGTTCGCGGTCGTCCGGGTGCACGGTCGCGTACAGTTCCTCGGGGGTGACCCGGAGCCCTTTGGGACCGAGGCCAGTTATCAGGGCCGTCCCATCCGACAGGTCGAACGATCCGGTTATCGGATCCCATTCCCAGATGCCGAATTCCGCTGCTTTTTCCGCCATGGAGAAGCGTTCGGCATAGTCACGCAGATCTTTGACGTTTCGCAGACGTTCGATCGCGTTACCCGCCAGTTGCGCGCCGGCTTGCACCGCCCGCATTTCAAAAGGCGCCGGTTTGGCCGGATGATTCCGGTACATGGCGAAGGTTCCGATGACGCGCTCTGTTTTTGAATCGCGGATCGGCACACTCCAACAGGACCGCAGGCCTAAGCTCAGGACGATATCCCGGATGGGCGCCCAATTGGGGTCGCTGGCGAGGTCTTCGCTGATCACCGTTTCATTGCGAAAGGCGGCTTTAGGACAGCATCCTATGTCCTGGGCGATCGGTACCCCATTGCACATCTCCCAGAACGGCGGCGGAATATGGGGCCCGGCACCCTGCACCAGACACCCGCGCTGGTGATCGACCAGCAGCACCGAGCAGTAAACGCCCTGGACGATGTTTTCGACCGATCGGGTAAGGGCATCGAGGACTTCCTTAAGAGTGGCGCCGCGCGCAATCAATTCGAGGACGTGACGCTCTTCGTCGAAAATCTGCGCCGACCGTTCGAGCTCGCGCCTTTCCTTGTCGCTCTTGGCAAGCCGCTGCCGCGCCCGCCACAGTGCGATCGAAAAGGCGAGGCTCGCCAGAGTGCAGAATACCGACGCGACTTTCCAACCCATCACACATCCTTATCGGCAAGCGCCCTTCCTTCCATTAGGCCATCAGGCTCTCAGCCAGGTACACCTGCGTTCACAGCCAACCCGCAGCCCGCATCGCTTGCCCTAGAATTCCACCTTCACCGCGAACTGGAACTGCCGCGGGTTCAACATTACTCTGGGTGCGCCAAACAGGGGATTTGCCGGACTACCTATCCCATCTTTGTAATGCCGGGGAATACCGCCAATGAAATCGGGTGCGCCATAGACAGTATTGATCTCCTCCACATTGGCCCGGTTCAAGAGATTGAACCCATCGGCTGATAACAGGAGGCGCGAGCGTTCCGTCATGCGGAAGAATCGCGACAGGCGTATGTCCACGCTGCGCTGACTGTCGCCCCAGTAGGTGTTGCGCGCCGAAAGCCCCACGCGGTCGGTAACCGGATTGCCATCGTTGTTCACGTCAAAGCCCGCAAACAACGTGAAAGGGCGCGGTGACTGCGCCGCGACTATGCCGCTCAACGCAAAATTCCTCAGCCAACCCTTCTCCGGCGCGGTGGCTACAAAATTCACAGTGAACCTGTGGCGGACATCCTGGTTGGAGTTGGCGCGCTCCAGATTCCTGAGATAGACATCCTGCGGCGTGCTC
>Ga0210402_10002380_pt1 | contig 18364 bp, 9 predicted proteins | sample IncBWC7MmetaG_FD_161055 | JGI IMG/M metagenome (GOLD analysis project Ga0210402, IMG submission 161055) | Forest soil microbial communities from Barre Woods Harvard Forest LTER site, Petersham, Massachusetts, United States - Inc-BW-C-7-M | ecosystem: Environmental > Terrestrial > Soil >... | reverse complement strand
CCCCGGTTTCCACCAGCAGGATTGCTCCGACTCGCTCCGGTTCAGCTACATGCACGAACGAGCAATTTACATGGTGAACTCCTTTCAGTTCACAAGATCAAGCCAGGCTTAGCCTGGTGTACCAAAGGCGCAAAGTAGACTGCTCGGCGAGTCCATTAGCGACGCGCGTGATGCCGTTCTTGATCAGGGCCGCTTTGAAGTTTATCGGCAAACGCTTGTTGGCTCGTCGCAGATGGGAGGCCTGCCCGAAATCCCATCTCAATGTGGACGACGTGATACCAGGGGAACCAGGTGCTGACGACGTCGTGAGCAGCCTGCCGGTGTTCCAGTTCGGATGCCAGGACCAATTCATAGACCGACTCCGGCAGGCCCGGCCCCAGAGTTGGTATGGACTCGATAGGCTGCATCCACAATCTGTTTCGCCAGTGGATTTCCGGTCACGTTGACTTCGATTATCCCTCTTCCTTTGCGGCTACTTTGCGGCTTCGCGGCTTGGCGTGAAATCCCGTCTTTGTCTTGTGCGCCCCGCCGCGCAGCGGTGCGTGCAGGTCCCAGCCTCAACCATCCCAAAGACTTCGCCGCGTTAGCACGCGAGTGTCTCTGCTTCCTGCGCTCTAACCCCGGATGGTCACAAACTCCGACCGATGCAGAAAGCCATACCAGTATTGGTCTTCCTCTGCGCTTCTCTCTTCGTCTCCGCGTCTCTGCGGTGCAGAACACGTCTGAGGCAGAGCCCGCTAGTAAGTAAGCCGCAATCCAAACTGGATGTAACGCGGATTGTTGCTCTGGGCCCCAATCGTGCCAAAGCTGGAACTGGTCGCGCTCAGAGTTGCCCCGGAGAAGAGCGGCTTGTTGCAGAGATTGAACGACTCCGCGCGGAACTGCACCTTTACCCGTTCCCCAATGCGGAAAGTCTTGGTGAGCGTGATATCGATGTTGTTGCTATGGCCGACGCGAAGGTTGTTGAACTGCGACGGGAAGGTGCGATAATTCTGCGAGAGTTGCTGGTTCGACACGGTATTGAATGCCGTGGTGTCGAATGCGTGGTTCGGATTTTCGGCATTGTAGTTCAACGGGGCGCCTAAGTATAGTAAGTTGCCCCAGGTCAGCGGCGCGCCGCTGTGCAATGTATAGACGCTGGCCACCGACCAGCCGCCCAGCGCGAAATCGAGCGGGCGGGCTATTTTATTTCCGGGCTGGCTCCCAAACTGCTTGCCGCGGCCAAACGGCAGGTCGTAGGTGCCGCTCGCCACAAAGCTGTTGGGGCGGTCGTACAGGGAAACGCGCTTTTCCAGAACCGGCGAACCGCCGTTCAGGTAGTTGACGCTGTCCATAAGCCGTGAGTGATCGTAGTTGATCACAAATTGCAGCCCCCGGGAGAAGCGTTTCTGCAGTTTGACATTGAGTGAGTGGTAGTAGGACCCGCCGTTGTTCAGGTTGGCTTCCGTAACGCCCGAGAATTCCGGAAAAGGCCGCACCACGCTGGATACCGCGGCAGTGGCCCCGCTAAGACTGGTGCCGGGCAACAGTCCGGAAAGCGGATTCGGCACGATGGCCGCCAGGGCGTTGATGGTTGCGTTGTCGCGGAACGGTGAGGTGCTAAGGTCCTGGGCCGGCAGCGAAGTCAGGCTGTAATTCGTCGTCAGGTGAACCGAGTGGTTGCCCACGTAGCCGATCTCCATGACCGTGTCGAGCGGCAGTTGCTGCTGAATATCGAAAGTCCATCGCAGACTGTATTGGTTCTGCAGCGATGGATTGTAGTAGGTGACGCTCTGGCCAAGAAATGTATTCACGCCCTGAGCGGCGCCTGGGGGCTGCTGGATTCCATTCGGAAAGGGGTTGCTCAACGTAGTCGCCGGGGTTAGGAAACTGTTGTTCGTGGCCACATACTGGTTCTGAATGCTGAAGCCCGGCGCCTGGCTGGTGAGCACTCCGTAGTTGTAATAGAAAATGCCCGTGCCGGCGCGAATTACGGTCTTATTGTGCAGAGACGAAGGAGACCAGCTCAGGCCCAGCCGCGGCGCAAAAGCACGGTGAGACGTGGTGTAGGCGGCACGGTGGTCCGCGGAGGCGAACAGCAATCCCCCGGTAGCCGAAAACGCGCTGGCGGGAAGTAGCGATTGCGGATTTCTGGCGTAGGCCGCGGCTGCGGCGGCCGCCACCTGGTTGACCGCGGTGGGGTCGAAGCCGATCGACTGCCGGTTGTGGCTCTCCGTGGTGGGGGCGCCGTACTCCCAGCGCAGTCCCATGTTGATGGTCAGGTTAGATCGCGCATGCCAGTCGTCGTTGAGGAAGAGCGAGTCGTACCAGGAGTCGTTCTTGGCCGGAGAATAGATGTCCAACGAGCCGCTGGTGGGAAGGCCCATCAGGAATTGCGCCATCGATCCGCCCAGGGTCGGAGCCGTGGCGCTGCTGGTGGCCTTTACCCAGGTTCCGGTGTCGAAGGTGTAGCCGCCGGTTGAATTCTGCCAGTTTAGGCTGGTGAAATCCTGCAGCAGCGCCTGTCCCCCGAACTTGATGGCGTGGCTTCCCACGATCTTGGTGAAGCTGTTGAAGACCTGGTAAGTGGAATACGGCTGGTTGATGTAATAGGCCGAGGTCGCCGCATTTCCGGCGTAGCCGTCGGAAAACGTGAATACGGACATCATCAGGTGCGGCGAATTGGCGCCGATATAGGATGGGAATCCCAGTTGCGCCGGGTCGTAGCCCAGGCTGGGTTGCGACGAGTATTGGTCGTAGCGATTGAAGCCCAGGCGAAGGTCGCCTACGAAGCTGGGCGAAAAAGTGTGGACATCGTCGATCATGCCGCCCCACAGATCGCGGCAGATGGCATGCTGCTCGTAGGCCAGGTTCTCCACAATGTCAGTGGGGCCCGTCTGGCACCAGTAACTCTGCCGGCCGCTGACGGTCAGCTTGTTCTTATTGCTGATATTGACATCGGACCTGCCGGAGAAGGAGTGGTACTTATCGATGGTATTCTCGGGCGAAAGGTAGTTATTCGTATCGTCGTAGATGCCTTGCGTGTTCGGGGCGGGCATGTAAGTGGAAAGAAACTTGGTGGCGATCGGGTTCAGCCGGCTGGCGGGGATTATGTTTCCGGGGAACGCCGTGCGCGTAATCGTGCTGCCGTTGAGCACCGCGGTATTAGGGTCGTAGAGGGTGTAGTTCTTGGCACCGTTGTTGAGCGAAAGCAGCCGCGAAAAATCGCCTTGAATTTCGGGGGCGGTAGGCACGGTGAAATAGGCGGGCGTGGCGTAAGCGTCCTGAAATCCTTCGTAAGTGAAAAAGAAAAAGAGCTTGTCCTTCCCGTTGAAGACTTTCGGAACCCAGACCGGTCCGCCCACGGTCATACTCCAAAGATTCTGCCGGTACGGCGGCTTTTTCGCGCCGGCCGCATTGGTGAAGAAGGGAGTGGCCGCCAGCGCCGACACCTGGTTGAACTCCGAAGCCGAGCCGTGCAATTGGTTGGTGCCTCCCTTGGTGGTGACTTCCACCGTGCCGCCGCCGAATCCGCCGTAGGAAGCATCCACGTTGAAAGCCTCTACTTTTACGTCCACCACCGAGTCCACGGGCGGGCTAAACGACACGCGTGTGTTGACCGTACCCAGGGTCCCGATATTGGGGACGCCATCCAGCAGGGCCGCGTTGGCTCCGGTGGCCGCGCCGCCCATGGCAAAGGTGGAGAAGCCGCTGTTTTCGAACGGCCGGTTCTGATCCCGAACACCGGTGTTCACCACGCCGTAGCCCAGAATTGCCAGATCCATCGGGGCGCGGCCGTTTACCGGGAGGCTTTCCACCTCGTGAGTAGTGATCACCTGTCCGGCCGAAGCGGAGACGCTCTCAAGTTGCGCCGCATCCGCCGTGACCGTCACCGATTCGCTGTTAGCGCCAATCGCCAGCACGATGTCCTGACCGATGCGCGTGTCGCTGCCGATTTGCAGACCGGACTGCTGGTACTTCTTGAAACCGCTGCCTTCCGCCGACAGGGCATAGAAACCGGGCGGCAGGAACGGCAGCGTATAAAGACCGTCGGTGTTGGTTACGGTTTCGAACCGGCTGTTGGTGTCGGACTTGGTTGCGACTACCTTCACGTTGGGCACGACGGCCCCCGAAGGGTCAGTGACCTTGCCGCTTAGTGTCGAACGGAATTCCTGCGCCGAAGACAGGCACGCTAGAAAGGCTGCAATTGCCAGAATGCGTCGTGGCATGGCTCCTCCAAATGCAGTGGCCGCGACCCTCTGGGTCGCGACTCCGGTAGCTGAATTATAGGGCGTTACTGGAAGCCAGTCAAGGTCTATTCATGAAAACAAGATCACCGCAGATCGCGCGATTTTATGGGTTTCTGGATCGATCGGCCCAGCGATCTAAATTTTGGAAGTCCTTATTTCATGAAATGCCGGAGGCATCTGTGTTAAGCTTTTCCCGTGCGGCGGCATGGGGAAAACAAACGACCGACCATTGTGGACGTAGCGGCCAAGGCCGGGGTGTCGCTGGGCACGGCATCGCGAGCGCTGAACAACCGCCGCGATGTGGACGCGGTGCTGCAGCGCAGGGTCGCGGAGGCCGCCCGGCTGCTCAGCTATGTCAAGGCCGATCGCGGGCGGCGTGCCTTCCGTGAGACTCACCCGATCATCACCTTCGTTCTCAGCAACCGCGAGTTCCTGCATCCGATGCACGCGCGGATGCTCCAGGGCGCTGAGGAATACTGCGAGGAATTGGGTTATTTCGTGGTATTCAAGCGGCTGGATTACACGGCTGAGACTCCCGTGCCTGCGTTGAAACTGCCGCTGCTGTTGCGGGAGCACGGCATCGCCGACTGCCTGATTCTGGCGGGCACGAACTTCCCAAACCTGATCGCGGCCACCGCAGCCGCCGGCGTGCCATACGTACTCTACGGCAACAACCTGGTGGGGGATGTACCCAACTTCGGCGCCGACCAGGCCCGGTCGGATGACCGAACCGGGTCCATGGAAGCGGTGCGATATCTGGTGCGCCTGGGACACCGGCGGATCTGTTTCATCGGCGACATTTCGCAGCCCTGGTTTGGCAGCCGGTATCAGGCCTATCTGGACGTCATGGCCGAAGCCGGTTTGCCACCGATCGCGCAGACCGTTGGCCTGGCCGCGGACAGCTTTCGCAACGGTCTCGCCTCCACGGAAGCCGTGCTTCGGCTGGGCTTTCGTCCGACCGCCATCTTCGCGGCGTCCGACCACATCGCGCTCGGTGTATTGGAGCAGTGTCGAAGAAGCGGCGTCAGGGTACCCGAGGATTGTTCGCTGGTGGGGTTCGACGATATTCCAGACTCTCAGACCACCAATCCACCGCTCACCACGGTTCACAACCCATTTCTTCAATTGGGCCGGGAACTGGCGCGGCTGGCCATCGAGAAGGCCAAGTCGCCCGGCGAGGCTGTGCCGGCAGTGCTGCTGCCGACTGAATTGGTGATGCGGGGCACCACCTGGCCCTATCTCGATGGAGTCGTCGGAGGCTGAGGTAGCGCATGCTTCAAATTGGTGCGCCGGGATAAACAGGAACCGGGTCGGAAGGCGCCCAAGTCGGCCTGGGGCCATTCTTGGTCCCGATCCGCCGGTCCGCAGCCGCACGCCTATAATCAAATTAATGGCAAGAAACAGTTTTGGCGCCGCGGCGAAGCTGCGCGCCGGTAATGCGGAATACAGCTACTTCCGCCTCGCGCGTCTCGAAGAGCAGGGTTTAGGCAACGTCAGGCGCCTGCCCTTTTCCACCAGGATCCTGTTGGAAAACCTGCTGCGCAATGAAGATGGTAAGCGGGTCTCCCCGGCCGACGTCGAGTTGGTCGCCCGCGGCGAAGGCGCCGGCGTGCAGGAGATCAGCTTCATGCCGGCCCGCGTGCTGCTGCAGGATTTCACCGGCGTTCCCTGCGTGGTGGATCTGGCGGCCATGCGCGACGCCCTGGCGGCCATGGGCGCAGACCCGAACCGCGCCAACCCGCTGATGCCCGCGGACCTGGTCATCGACCACTCGGTTCAGGTGGATCACTTCGGCGCCAAGGATTCCTTCGATCTCAACGCCATTCTGGAATTTCAGCGCAACCGCGAGCGCTACATGCTGCTGCGCTGGGGCCAGACGGCCTTTTCGAATTTCCGCGTGGTGCCGCCCGATACCGGCATTGTCCACCAGGTAAACCTGGAATACCTTGCCCCAGTGGTCTTCCGCAACGCGGCCGGCGCGGTGTACCCCGATTCGGTTGTGGGCACCGATTCCCACACCACCATGATCAACGGCCTGGGCGTGCTGGGCTGGGGCGTTGGCGGCATTGAGGCCGAGGCCTGCATGCTGGGACAGCCGGTTTCGATGCTGCTGCCGCCCGTGGTCGGGTTCAAGCTCCACGGCCGCCTTAAGGAAGGATGCACGGCAACCGACCTGGTGCTGACCATCACCCAGATGCTGCGCAAGAAAGGCGTGGTGGGCAAGTTCGTGGAGTACTTCGGCCCCGGCCTGAGCTCACTGAGCGTGGCCGACCGCGCCACCGTGGCCAACATGTCTCCCGAATATGGCGCCACCATGGGCTTCTTCCCGGTGGACCAGCAGACGCTGGAATATCTCAAGTTCACCAACCGGAACGCCGACCAGGTGACGCTGGTGGAAGCCTACACCAAGGAGCAGGGCCTCTTCCGTACCGACGCCAGCCCCGACCCGGTTTACACCGACGGCCTGGAACTCGATCTCAGTACCGTGGTGCCCTCGATGGCCGGCCCCAAGCGCCCCCAGGACCGCGTCGAACTGCCCGACGTCAGCAAGAATTTCCACGCCGCGTTTCCCAATGCCGCGCCCGCAGCCGCGGATACTTTGGGGAACGGCTCGGTGGTGATCGCGGCCATCACAAGCTGCACCAACACCTCAAATCCAAGCCTGATGCTGGCCGCCGGTCTGCTGGCCAAGAAGGCCGTGGAGCGCGGTTTGAAGGTGAAGCCGTGGGTCAAGACCAGCCTGGCGCCAGGGTCGAAGGTGGCGGTGGATTATTACCGCGCCGCCGGCCTGATGACGTATCTGGAGCAGCTCAATTTCCACCTGGTCGGTTTCGGCTGCACCACCTGCATAGGCAACAGCGGACCCATTCCCGAAGCCGTGGCGGAGGTCGTGCAAAGGGACAACCTGGTGGTGTCCGCCGTGCTCAGCGGCAACCGTAATTTCGAAGGCCGCATCAACCCGCTGGTCAAGGCCAACTACCTGGCTTCCCCGCCGTTAGTAGTTGCGTACGCGCTGGTGGGCACGGTGGATCACGATCTGGCCAACGACCCTCTGGGTATCGGCAGCGATGGCCGGCCGGTTTACCTGCGCGACATCTGGCCCAGCAATGAGGAGGTCGCCGCCACCGTGCGCGCCGCCGTCAATCGCGGCATGTTTGAGCAGGAATACGCGCACGTCTTCGAGGGCGACCAGAACTGGCGGTCGATGCGGATTCCCACCGGCGGCATCTACCAGTGGGACGAGAAATCCACCTACATCAAGAAGCCGCCGTATTTCGACCACATGGTGGACCCCACCCAGCCGCTGCTGGATTTCCATGCCATGCGCGTGCTGGCCGTGCTGGGCGATTCGGTCACCACCGACCATATCTCCCCCGCCGGTTCCATTGCCAAAGACAGCCCGGCGGGAAAGTATCTGATAGAGCAGGGCGTGCCGCCTTCGGACTTCAATTCCTATGGGGCCCGCCGCGGCAATCATGAGGTGATGGTGCGGGGCACCCTGGCCAACATCCGGCTGCGCAACCAACTGGCCCCCGGCACCGAAGGCAGTTGGACGCTGCACCTGCCCGATGGCGAGCAGATGTACATCTACGACGCCTCCATGAAATACCAGCGGGATGGCGTGCCGCTGATGATTCTGGCGGGCAAGGAGTACGGCTCCGGCTCATCCCGCGACTGGGCCGCCAAGGGCGTCGCGCTTTTGGGCGTGCGCGCCGTAATTGCCGAAAGCTTCGAGCGCATCCACCGCACCAACCTGGTGGGGATGGGGGTGCTGCCGCTGCAATACCGCGCCGGCGAAAACGCCGCCAGCCTGGGTCTGACCGGCCGCGAGACCTTCCATGTGGAGGGCGTGGCCGGTTCGTTGAACGGCGGCGGCCGCAAAGCCACCGTCCGCACCGTAGCGGAAGACGGCACCCCGAAACAGTTTACTGTGGACGTCCGCGTGGATACGCCGCAGGAAGTGGAGTATTACCGGAACGGCGGAATTCTGCCCTACGTGCTGAGGCAGTTGGCGGCAGTGTAGTCTGCCAATTCGCTTAAGCGCTTTCGGGCCTGCTCCATGGGTATGAAGGCGGCGGGTCATGAAGGTGGCGGGTATGAAGGCGGCCGACACACTCCTGCCGGGGCTGTCATCCACGGGGCTGACGGAGCCCCAAGTGGCGAAACGGTAAAGCTCGTTGGCTTTTGACGATCCTCGGCGCGCCGGGGGAGATCCACCACGCGTCGCGGTGGACGAATCCCGAAACAATGGAGGGTGGCAGACAATAAGAGGGGTCTTAGAATCTCTCGGATGGCCAAACGGTTTGGCGGCCTTATGGCAGGCAACAGAATGTTGCTTCGGCGAAAGTACGCCGACCCGGCCCCCATGGGCTGGAGAGCAGCCAGCAGTTTCTCGTACAACGCCAACCAGGAATCAGGGCGCCGGAATCAGGGCAGCCAGTATTCCGTGCCTGGACCGGCTGCGGCAGCGGCCCTGACTCGGGGAACGTCGGGAATCGCGTTCGCGGTAAAGTCCAACTCAGACAGGCCTTCTGCTACAGGCTCGCCCTCGGTTGGGCGGGAATCTGTCTCGACGGTTGCCACGATGTCGTTGCTCGATACCCGGCTATTCGGGCTCGTGGATGGAGAAGAATACCACATGCTTGCCTCGGTTCTCGACTTAAAAGATACTCTACTCCGATTATATTACACGATTATGAACACTTTGTCAGCATGTTTTTCCTTGGGGCCTGGGAATGGATGATATCGAAGGACAACAAGCCCTGACAGGCGGGCGCCGCACTGCCACAATCCGAGGGCCGCGGGGTTGCGCCGGTTGGATCCTACGCTGGCGGCGGAATTGGCGGGTCCAGGCGGCCTTCATTCCTGGACCCTGCCCGGGTTGCCGTCAGAAGTACAGCTTCGCCGAGAATTGCAAAATCCGCGGATCGAAGGCGGCCTGCACTCTACCGAACGTCGAAGAGCTCAAGCCGGTGGACAGGGTGGAGTAGCCAGTCACCGTGCCTGCCGGCGAAATGGCGCCCGCGAAGTTCGTGTGATTGAAGACATTGAACCCATCCAGGCGCGCTTGCAGGTTGAAGCGCTCCGTGAACTTAAAAGTCCGGCTTAGCGCGGCGTCGAAATTTATGGTGCGGGGTCCGCGCAATGCATTGCGTCCCAGGTCGCCAAAGGTGCCGAGCGCATTGGCAGTGAACGCCGCTGGATTGAGCCACTGGACGCAGGCGGTGGTGCCGTTGTTGCAGATGGGGTTGGTGGCACGTACGTCCGCGAGCGCTTGATTGGGCCGGTCGTTGCCGAGACCGGTGAGCGAGTTATCCTTGCCGACGGTCACGTTCAACGGCTGGCCGCTGGAGGCGTGAACGAGCGGCGCGAGTGTCCAATTGTTCAGCAAATGCCTCACCAAAGCGTTGCCGCCCTTAATTGAGCTGCTCGCCACCAGAGAAGCATTGAAGTTGTGGCGTGTATCAAAAACGCACGGCCCCCAGTCGGCATGGCGATTGAACGGTTGGGAGTTCCCCGGCGTGGCTAGAGCGGCGCCAAAATCGGTGTCGGAAACACAGTTGGAGTCCGTGTAGTTGGCCAGGAAAGTGAAGTTGTGGGAGAAGCGATGTTGAATGGATGTCAGCAAGCCGTTGTAGTGCGCCACCGCTCCGTCATCCATGGTGTTGATGCTGGCGTAGGCCGCGCCCAGGGTGGGATTCAACAGGAAAAGGCGCCGACGTTGGTTGGTGTTGGACGTGGTAGAGAAGGGTAACCCCAGGAACGTCGCGGGATTTATTTCGCCGTTGTTGCTCCAAAGGTGAGTGGTCTTGTTGCCCAGGTAACTGACAGAAGCCATCCAATTGCCAGGCAACTGCCGCTGATAGGTGATGTTCCAGTTGGCGACGTAAGTGGGCTTGGGATCGATGGGGAAGTTGACATAGACTCCCGCAGTCGGGAAGAAGGCCTTTCCGTTCTGGGGAAATGGATTCCCACCCGGGTAACCTTGCCATGGATTCGACAGCCCGCCAGCCGGGTTCGGCGTGTCGAGTGCAGTGCCGACCGGGGCGTTGGTGGTCTCGCGCTCATTGAACCAGGTCTCCGACACGTCGTACAGGATCGAGCCGCCGACGCGAAGCGTGTCCCGTCCGTCGCCGTGGGGATTCCAAACAACGCCCAGGCGGGGCGCGAAGTTCGCCAGGTGCCCGTTCCAGTTGGCCGCGGGAATGCCCGGGTCGCCCGGAAAGAATAATCCCGCCGGCGCATTCGGATACCTCTGACTGACCTGGCCGGCCAGGAAACCCGGAAGGCTGAAGGAACTGCCGCGCTTGAACTTATCGGGATCGGCGAAAGTCGGCTCCCAGCGAAGACCGAAGTTCAACGTGACACGTTGCGAGACTTTGAAGGTGTCCTGCGCGTAGAAGCTCATGATCCATTGCCGCAGGTCGTCCGGAGTCGCGTTGGTCTGCGTGAAATCGTTGGGCCGGCCAATCATGAAATCGGCAAGACCCAGGCCGCAGTTTGAGCATCCGGGTGAGGCCGTGGACCCGGTGAGCGTTCCATTAAACGCAAAGTTTCCATTCTCGTTGAAGCCGGAGATGGTGTTGTTCTGCACGCGGACCAGGTTGAACCCGAAAGCCATTTGATGGCGCCCGTGGATCACGTCCACGTCGTCGGCCGCCTGGTAGCTGGTTACGTTGAAATGTCCGGGGGCGCAGGTACCGCAAAAGGTGCTGAAGCCGCCGGTAACGGCCAACAGCAGAAAGTTGGGCACGGCGCTGTACATATTGACCCCGAGTTGGGTCGGGTTGATCGGAATATTCGTCGGCCCGCGGTTGTCGCGTATCCGGTTGAAGGTCAGGTGGGCCGAGTTCAGTATGGACGGACTGAAGGTATACGTGTCGCCGACAGAGAGCGACTGGGACCGCTCCAGGTTGCCCGCCTGTGTGGTCGTCAACAGGTTCTTGCCGTCGTAAGTGGGCGGGTTTTTGAAGTCGACCAGGAAGTAGCGCCCAAATAAAGTATGCTTCGCGCTCTGTACCCAGTCGACACGCCCGATCGCCTGTTCCTCATCGCCGGTGACCGGAATCCCGTAGGTGATTTTGCCGCATGCATCGGCCGAGCCCACCGGCAAAAAGCTGCTCGCGATCTTCTGGGCAATGGGGTTCAGCAGCGAGACCGGAATCTGGTTGCCCGGGAACGCCTGGCCGCCGTTGGGATTAAAAAGCGTCAACGGTTTGCCGCTCGAGGTACAGGCAGCCGAGGTAACCCCGCTGAAATCCCCATTCAGCATGGCGGCGTTCGGAATGAACGTAGTATTCGATGCCGGGTTCGAGCGGTTGCGCGTGCCTTGAAACCCGCCAAAGAAAAACAGCTTGTCCTTGATGACCCTGCCGCCGGCCGTTCCGCCGAATATGTTGCGTTTCAAGCTGTCCCGTGTCGGCGCGAAGAAGTTGCGGGCGTTCAAATCGCCGTTGCGCAGATATTCGAACAGGTCGCCGTGGAATGCGTTCGCCCCGGACTTGGTAACCACGTTTACCGTAGCCCCGGGGTGGATGCCGAAGCGCGACGACACAGCGCTGGTCTCGACACTGAACTCCTGGAGCGCGTCGGGGAAGGGAAACGGCATGTTGACATTCGACATCGGGTCGGTGTTATCGCCGCCATCCAGAAGATAAGCCGTGCCATTGCCCTGTCCGCCCGCAACGGAAATCCTGGTGGAGCTATAGAAGGTCTTGCTTCCCGTGTCGCCCGAATCCCCGTACGCAGCCGCGCCCAGGGTGATGATCAACTGGGTCGCCTGCCGGCCGTTCAGCGGCAGTTCGTTGATGCGCTGCTGGTCGACCAGACTTGAGATTGAGTTCTCCTTGGTCTCCACCATGCTTGTGGTCGCAGTCACTTCAATCCGTTCCGAGGCCGCGCCCACCTGCATCGTCACGTTGACTTGAATATTGTTGTTGACCGCCAGCTCAATGCCGGATTGAACGTAATCCTTAAACCCTCTGCTTTTGACTTCCAGGCGGTAAGGCCCCACCGGAAGATTAGGCAGAGTGTAACTGCCGGTAGCGTCCGTCACCGCGGTGCGCCCCAACTGCTTGTCGGTCTCCGTCATGGAGACGGCGGCATTGGGGATGGCGGCGCCACTCTGATCGGTAACCGTGCCGCTCACCTGCGCGACGGCGACCGCCTGCCCCCGCAAAAAGGGAGCTCCACTGAAAGCTAAGATCGCGGACAAACTCCAAGCTGCAAACGTCGACCGGGACATAGACAACCCCTCCAAAACGCTGACTAGGCGCACGGCGGCGGATTCCGCCGCTACCTTTTTAACGCTATAGTTATGAATTATACAGTCCTTTGGCGGAAAATCAATGTTAATTTGTGGAATCGCACCTTGTGAAAACGCCGAAATTCCGCGTGGAGGACCTACCCTACGCTGGTTCGGGGCGGGCAGTTTGTGACGCATCTTGCGAGACTCTTTGGGAAATGTGCACAACGCTCTAAGTGCCCGGGTTTTGTGTGAATTGCGGGTGCGAGACGAGGCTTCGTGACGCATTCTGGCGATGATTTTCACAAGATGCGTCACAGAGTTCGAAGGCAAGAAACCTTTCGGGAGGGCGGCGCGTGGGGAGGCCAGGGTGACGCAATATGCGAGACTTCGCGAGATATTGTTGCGAAGTGAAAGGGTGTAGTTTGTTCGGGTTGGGATGGGATGGTGCAGCCGGGCGACGCAAGTTGAGGGTGATTTTGAGAATTTGCGCCGGTTTTTGGGAGTTGATGAGAAACCACGACGCCGCGTGGAGGAATTGGGCTGGTGTGAGGGCTTTCGGCGCCGGCGGACAGGAAGCGCGCTTGTTTCGCGAGGTCATAAGTATCATATGTTTGTTCGAGTTCGGTGGGGAAATGGGTTCGTTTGGTATTTTCGACCGTCGAGACACGAGTTGGGCGGAGGCGCACGGGCGGCCTTTCGAACATTTACCTCTGTTCCGGCGATCCATATCATCCACCGTTCCGCGACTACAGAGTAGCAGGGAAAATCAGTATTAAGAGTGCTAAAACCTGTATATAGTTGAGCCGGCGAAGAAAAGATCGTTAAATATCGTGTGAAGGGTGTTGGGACAGGACCTCGCGCCAGTGGAAAGGCAGATGCCAGGCAGCGTGATCCGCTTGGGTAGGGCAAGTTGTTCAACCAAGTTGGTTCAACCAAGTTGGTTCAACCTGGTTGTTGGGGATCAATGGAACGGACAGCCGGGTTAACGTAACGCGAGCTTTGCGGGTGCATTAACCCGGAAGTTGGCCAGATAGTGTGGGCCTTGGCAGGACGCCGCCGCCTGCTTCCCGGAAGGCGACTTTGGGGGAGTGATCGCCCACAATGCCCTGGTGTTCGAGGAACTCTGGGAAGATTGGTACTGACCAGTCTGCGTCGCAAGGGTACGTCAGCGCCGAGAGGCGGGTCTGATGGGTTACAGTGGCATTGTGGAACCGATCCGCGAAGCGTTGAACCTCGCTAGCGACGCCGAACGGGAGATCGTGGCACTAGTCTACGGATTTGACGGGCCCCCGTGCAAGACCGAGGAGATCGCGAAGCAGCGCGGGAGGACCCCCCAAGAAATCGATGAGGTTGCCCGATCCGTGGTCAGACGCATGCGACGCCCCGCTGTCGCCGAGCTCATCCGGGGGGCGCTTGTTAACGCCGATGCGAGGATTTGGTCGGCTCTGGCTGGCGCCAGCGGCGTCCTTCGGAAAACGGAGACGCTGGCCGTGGCCCGCCAGCGTCTTCCTGGGGAGCTTGACTTGGCGATCGACTGCCTGTACGGCACGGTGGAACAATGGTTGGCGGCCAATGCGCGTAACTCCGCACGGGGCGTGGTATCGCTGCCCATATGCGGAAGAGGAAATCGATCGGCTGGTGCGCCAGTTCTCCGCCGGAGCGGACCAACTGCTGCTTCCGGTCCCGCTGGATTTTCTGGCGAGCCAACTGGACGCAGAGGTTCCCGCCATCGAGACCGCCGTTCGGCTCACCGGCGAATGCCGGCTCTTCTCGGGTTACGTGGCTCGGATGCCTCTGGGCACGCGCGCTCCCCGCGCCATCCGGTTGCACCGGATACTGTCGGGCGGACGTGTGGGAGAGGTGGCGCCGGCACGGCAATTGCTCGAGCTATACCGCTCGGAGTTTGCCGACGACGCCTGTACTCTGTTCGACGTGGAGGCTACGATGTCCTCCTTTCCCCACCTGTTTCTGCGGTTGGGAGACCTCGGATGGGCCAGGATCGGTGCCGCTGGCAGCCGGAAGACGGCGCCGGAGGGATCCGGCGAGGACGAGGTCGGGTTCCACCGATGGAGCGACGAACGAAGATCCCTCAATCAGGCCCGCAATCGGGAGCTGCTGCTGCAGATCCTGAAGGAACACGGCCTCGGCGGGATCCCCAAGATCGCACGACTCCTCACGATGAAGTGCGGCAACCAGTTCTCGGTCGCCTCCGCAACTGCCTGCCTCTACTCGAGCGGCGACTTCGTGCACTACGCTCCGGGAATTTACGGCCTGTTCGATGAAACCTGGCATGTCTGCCGGGATCCTGAGGCGCGCAAATTGCTATTGAACCGGCGCGCTTGCATTGAGTACATCCTGGCGCGATGGGCGGGCGAACCGGCCGGCGCCTACCCGCTATGGACGCCCGAGATGGAGGTAGATTGGTGCGAATGGGCGGAGTCCCGGGCGAAGCCTCTGCTGGGATCGCTGTTGGCTGTCGTGGATCCGTCATCGTGGCCCATTTCTGAGTCCTACCGGAACATCTGGCTCTGGAAGAAGGAGTGTTGGGAGTACTACCGCTTCGAAACGCCGCCAAGCTACCCACTGGCCGAGGTCCCGCTGATCGGCCTGTTGGCCGTGCTTCGCTGTGCCCGGTGGCGAGGCGGGCTGAACTGGGTGTTGGCCAGCCGGGTGACCGGGGACAGCATCATCAGGCGCGCCACTGCCGCCTACATGGCGCTGTTGATCGGCGTCGAGGCGATCGTCCCAGCCGCACATTGGCAGAGGTGGCACAACGTCTCTCCCGAGGCCGGCGCGATCGACTCGATGCTTTCCGACGAACTGCATCGGAAGGGTTCTCTAGGCTGGGACGGCGCCGCCGGCCAGGATCTGCTGAAGCGGCTGGAGAAATCGATGGATCGGCGTGAAACCGGATGGCTGTCAGGCCCTGAGTTGCATCGACTCATTGTGAACCACACTTCCAAGGCCGCAGCCACTCCATCGAAATGACGTCGGAGCTTGCAGGATGGGGCGCCTTTGTCACGCGTTTGCGGAGATAGCGTGGCAGACCGCGTCCCCGCATTTGCAACCGAAGCAGCTCGGGAGCCTGACTCCGTTCTTCGCCGGCGGCCGTATTGGCAACAGAACCGCGCGGCTGGATCTGGCGGCTACGCTGGCAGTGACGCGGAAAACTCCCGTTGCATAATTACTGCCGCGCGCTGGCTTGAGCTCCGTGGATGTTACCAGCTCAGACGAAGCATCAGGTTCATCAACGGTTCACCGGTGAGGCTGGCAGTGGCTACGTCGGAAGTAATCTTTCCGAACAACTGCGGATTCTTGAAGTCCACCGAAGCGCTCGGGGGGGAGAAGCCGAAGTTGTGGAACGGATTCTGGAAGTCGAAGCGGAACTGCAGATTGAGGCGCTCCGTGATCGGGAAGTTCTTCTTGGCCGAGATCATGGAGTAGTAGGACGCCGGTCCAGTCAGGATGTTACGTCCCGCATTGCCTGGCGTGAACGGCGGCGGCGGAGCGAAAGCGGAGATGTTGCAGGTGGGAGGAGCGCAGCCCGCATAGGTCGCGGGCGATCCGCCGGATGCCCCGACCAGCGCATACTCGCCGGACTGATTGAAGCGGCTGGGGCCGATGTCGTTGCCCAGTCCGAACTGCGGCATGGTCGGCGTGGCGACCAGGTTGGGAACGCGGGTGCCGATGTTCGTCGGATAGTAGTTGTACGGGCTGTTGGCGAAGCTGAAGCCGAACGGATTGCCGGTATCGACGGTCTGAATCCAGGAAAGATCGTAACCGCCGATGATATAGTTCAGCAAACCTCCGCGGTTCATGTAGTGCCTGCCTTTGCCCACCGGCAGCTCGTAGCTGAAACTGGTAACGAACCGGTGCCGCATGTCGTAGCCGGCCCGCCCTTTATTCAGGTTGCGATCCGAGATGGGGGATACGCCTGTGCAAGTGCCGTAATCCGAGTCACAGTCGTCCAACGCCTTCGAGTAGGTGTAGAACGAATCCAGAACCAGGCCGCCGGAGTAACGCCTGGAATACTGGACCGTGCCGGAGTGATAGCTGGAGTGACCGGTGTTGGCCATGTGATTGATGCTGCCAAACTGCGGATACGGCAGATAGGCCTGGGTGTTGGCGAAGGCCGCCGCCTGCAGGGTGGGATTGTTGGCGCCAAAATCTATCGGGAAGGCGTTGATATTCCAGCTTTCCACCAGATGCACGCCGGCCGACCCGGCATAGAACACCTTCAACAGATTGTTGGCGCTGAGCTGGTACTCGACGGTGGCGTTCCAGTTAAGGACATAGCCGGGATGGAGGGTGGGGTCCATCCACGTGATATTTCGCGAGCCGTAGTTGGTGCCCACATAGGAAGCGGTGCCGTTGGGCTGAAGGTTGTACACCACCGGCGTCGGCCCCTGGCTCAGTTGAAATAGCGGCAGCGGGTTGTTGGACAGGCGCTGCTGGACAACCTGAGCCTGATACTCGTCGAATTGCATGGCTTGATTGGGCCATCGGATATCGACGGTATTGAGTCCCAAGCCGCCGCGGAACACCCATTTCGCAAAGGGATGGTACGCCATGCCGGCGCGGGGCTGGAAGTTCCTGAGATCCCGGTTATTCAAACCTCCGGTAGGGTGGATCACGGCGCCCGTCAACCCGGTCAAAGGATCGGTTGTGGTGGGGCTGAACTCGCTCTCCTGCCCGTGGGCGGTATGATACGGGCTTTCGGTGGACCAGCGAAGGCCAAGGTTGAAAGTCAGGTTCCGGGAAAACTTCCAGTCGTCCTGGATATACAAGCTGTGGATGGATTCCCGCGGCTGCCACGTGTTCGTATACGTGCTGAAATTCGCCGCCGACACCGAGCCCAGTTCGAATGCGGCGAAGGTATTGCCGGTGTTCGGGAGGGGTTGCCCGTTGGGTTGGAGCCCGGCCGTGGTGTTGGCGAAATTGAATTGGCCGCTGGGAAAACCTTGCTGGTAGAAGTTATCCGTAAAGCGCAGGATCTCATAACCCATCTTGAAGGCATGAGAGCCGTGGACTATGCTGAAATCGTCGCGCAAAGACATGCTCTGCCGGATCTGTCTGGTGGCGCCCTGGACGGTAAGACCGTACAGTTGGCCATAATCGGGGGCGACTGTATAGGTGCCCACTCCCAGCGCGCTCGGGCTGAATGCCGGCATCAACGCGGGGCTGATGTTGGGAATGCCCAAAGTGGCGCCCCAGTTCTGGTTTTGCGACGGCACAAACAGATCGTTCCGGGGCCGGAAAAAGCTTATCCGCAATTCGTTGATGGCCGTTGGACTGAAAACATAGGTGGCGCCCGCGGATGTGTTCTGTTGGGTGGCCGGACCGTTATAGCCGGTGGTGCCGTCAAACGCAGCTACCTGAATACTGGTGGGCCGCTCCAGCCCGTTCTCATGATTGTAGGTCCAACTGGCGTATAGCCTGAACTTCGAACTCACCTGATGATCGACGCGCTCGGAAAAGTCCTCAAAGTACGTGCGCGAAGGTGGGTCGTAGGTGAAATTGCTGACCGGGCCGGTGCTGCTGAAGGACCCGGGCATGTTTGGCAGACGCCAGATATTGTAGGACAGGATCTTGGCCGACACCGGGTCGAAACGGTTGAGGGGGATAACCTGGTTCGGGAATGGGTCGCGCGTCCAGGTGCCGTCCGCGTTCTGACGCGTGGTCGCCGGATCGTAGAGCCGTTGTCCCAAGCCGCCGAAGGTGAAATCTCCTTTCAGTTCGTCCGGCGTCGGCGTGACGCTGGTATAAGCCTGGGTCTTTTTCTCGATCAGTTTGCTGTAGCCGGAATACCAGAACGTCTTGTTGCGGCCGTTATAAATCTTGGGGATGACTACCGGGCCGCCCCCGTTTCCATCCGGCATCATGAAAT
>Ga0210402_10002379_pt1 | contig 18366 bp, 14 predicted proteins | sample IncBWC7MmetaG_FD_161055 | JGI IMG/M metagenome (GOLD analysis project Ga0210402, IMG submission 161055) | Forest soil microbial communities from Barre Woods Harvard Forest LTER site, Petersham, Massachusetts, United States - Inc-BW-C-7-M | ecosystem: Environmental > Terrestrial > Soil >... | reverse complement strand
GCCCGGCTGACGGCGAATGCACCGAGAACGTTGTAGACGGTCCGACGCGGCATGGCGCCGATTGTCTCACTCTACCGGTCGCGGTCTTCCGGGCCGTTGTCGGGGGGAAGCGGCACGAACATGCTGAGGCGTGCGGTGCCGGATTCTCCCGGGAAGACTTCGACGTGAAAACGGCCGGACACCTCGTCGAAGGCCACCCTTCCCACACGCCCCTCGCCGGCGCTGGCGATCGGAGCCGCGGGCGCCCAACCCTGAACGGTGATCGAGCCCTCGCCCGGCGCGAAGGCGAGCGCCGCTTCGAGCAAGCCATCGTCGGACAACTCGGTCACGCGCTTCTTTCCGAGAGGAACGAACTTACCGAGGTCTCCGAGAAAGGCGATTCCGGACTGGCCCACCGGCACGATCACGACGTACGCCGGATCGCCATGGATCAACTGCGTCCATGGGGTATCTCCCGACGTCTGGTGCCCTTTCCCGGCGAGCCAGTTGTAGATGTAGACATCGCCGCCGAGTCCGAGCGATTGCGGGGTGAAGGTGGCGGTGCGGTCGTCTGTGCGCGGGTGTGCGAAGAGGTAGAGCGCGCGCATCGGGCCGTGATCAGTATAGGTAAAGGAGACCAGCGGCTCGCCGGCGTTGTGGGCATCGTTGAGGATGCTCTCGTCCGACGGCACGGCCGGGACGTCCGGCTTCACGATGACGCCGTCGGGCCGCACGGCGTAGAGAAGATTCTCGCCGTTGACCTCGCCGATACGGTCGCCGACGCCGACGATGCCGGCGGAGAGCGTGGCGATCAGCAGGTGGATCTTCTCGTTGCTGCCGAAGACGTCGCTGAAGGGGTAGATGCCCAGTGCCGAGGCCAGCCGCGAGCTGTAGAAGAACTGATCCCATTTGTCGCGGGTGAAGTGATCCTCGCTCACACGGATGGTGGTGAGAGTGTTGTACTTCGAGCTTTGCAGGAAGTGCCGCGGGGTGGCCATGCAGTACTGCATGGAGAGGCCGAACTGGTTGCCGAGGATCGCCATGTTGTCCATGAAGGCGTTCTGGTCGTCGATGGCATAGTCGGCGGTGGCAAACTCGTCCAGCCAGTCCTGTTCGTATCCGAAGACGCCGGCGTTCCGCAGGTACGTGCCGACGTTCGTCCAGTAGGCGGGATCGATGATGACGTTGTTCGACATCCGATACTGTTGGCGGTAGGGACTCTTTGGGTCGATCCAGCGGGCGTGGGTGATGAGCGGTAACCCGAGGTCCTTCTGAAAGGCGCCCAGGCCGTTCGGAAAGATCTCGGGATGCGCTTCATAGCGCTTGATTCCCTCCGGCAGCCAAGGGGGGAAATGATTCCAATCGCCCTGCTCGCCCTTCGGGTACCACCAACTGTCGAGCTGCATATAGCCTAGAGCAACGCCCGCCTTCGCGAACTGGTCCTTCATGGCCAGGAGGGTGCCGGTGTATCCGAGGGAAGCCTCGAAGTCGTAGTAGTAGCCGGCGCCGTTGTCGGTCCAGTAGCCGAGGGACTTGAGCGTGGGATCGGCGTCGTTCGCCGGGCGCGTCTTTCCGTTCAGATCGGTCAACGTGTGGCCCCAATCGTCGAAGGCCCGATTGATCCCATTGGCAACGACGAGGAGGGTTCTGTGAGCGAGTCCGCGCGGGATCGTGGCGATCCGCGGGCTGATGCGGCTTTCGAATTCGCCGGCGGCTGTGCGTTGGAGAGTGGCCACCATGAAGTCGGAAGCGGGGGAGAGGATGAAGGAGTGGCCGGCGTCATCGAAGGAGACCCACGGTCCATCGGGCCCGGAGAGGTCGAAGTGATACGTCGACCACTTGCCGAGGAACGACAACTGAAACGGTACGGTGGGCACCTGCAGCTTCGGGAACCCTCCCACGTTCGCCGATTCCTCGGCATGGCGGTCGGTGAAGAGAACGGCGGCGCGCGCCGGATAGGTTCGAATGGATCCTTCGCGGGCGTTGCCAAACGTGAACGAGATCTCGTGAAAGTCGCCGATGCCGTCGTGGCCGCTGGAGGTTTTCAGATCGGAGGCACGGGTGGGGAGGGAGCCGCTGAACGTCCAGCTCGGATCGGTCGTGCTGATGGTGTAGTGGCCGTCCTGTTCAACGATGACGGTGATGCCCGAGGCCGGCTCGTGAACGGTCTCCGCGTGCAGCAGCGAGAGCGGTGAAACGGCGAGGAAAAGCGCCGCCATGGCGAGCGCACGAAGCGCTCGCGGCACAAACGAATACAGACAAGCCACACGCCGGACGATCGTTTCCGCCATTGGTTGGTTTTGGACCGCCGGGAGTATACATTGATTTCGTTAGCAGTCTGTGGGCAGAATGATGGTGGCTGAGCCTGGGCAACCAGCGCCGCCGGCCGTGCCGGCTTATCGTCTACCCGGCGGACGCGCGATCAGGCCGGGAAGTCCGAACGCGTAAATCGTCCCGGAGAGATCCCCGACGTAGATGCGGCCGTTCGCGATTGCCACCCCACCGTAGCCGACGGACTTCATCTGATAGGACCAAAGGTCGTTGCCGGTATCGGCATCGAGCGCTACGACCGACAGCCCTCCGGCGGCGAAGACGACGCCGTTGGCGAAGGATACCGGGGCGAGGACGGGACCGTCGAATGTGCGGCGCCACAGGATGGCGCCGTCGCTGGGTCTGACGGCGCAGACCGAGCCGAGCCGCGAAGGATCTTCCCCGTCCGGCGGGGCTCCGCCGCCGATGTAAAGAGTGGTCCCGTCGAACGCGGCGGTGGAGAGGGTGCCTTCGCCGATCTGCGGAATATCGCCGCCGACGGCGATCGGCGCCACCCAGACCGGGCCCGCCGCCAGGTCATTCCGGTCGAAGGCGTAGTAGCCGCCGTCCTTCTGCCCGGCGCCGACAAGCTCGCGTCCGGCTGCGTCGGTGAAGAGGGTGGGGGACGATCCCCAATCGGCGTCCTGCGGCGTATCCGGTTTCAACGGAAGCTGCCAACTGTCTTCGATGGTCATGGTGGCGAGGTCGATGCGGACGATGGAGTAGGCGTAGCCCAGGCCGAACGTCGGCGCCGATCCTGTCGTCACGAAGATTTTGTTGTGATCGACGTCGAAGGCCGCCGAGGTCCACACCCCTCCGCCCGTCGTATTCTCGGGGACGAAGTACGTGACGTTCGAGACTTCGCCGGTGGCGGGGTCGATAGCCGCCAGGCCGCCCCGAGGGAATGGATTATCGCAGTTGCTGGCGATGCCCTGAAGGAGCTTGCCGCCGGCGAGCGAAGGTGAGGACCAGCCGTAGTAGCCACCGGCCGGCGTGTTGTCGCCGAGGGAGCGGCGCCAGACCGTGGTCAGTGTGTCGGCGTCGAGCGCGTAGAACCCGTCATCCCCGCCGGCGAGGTAGATGCGGTTTCCATCGATCAGAGGTGACGAGGTGATGCCTGCAAGGGGAGGGTTGCAGTTGGCGTCGCTGGTCTGGCCGAGGTCCGCCGAGGCGATGACATCTCCTGTGTCCGTATCGAGTGCCCACTCGCGGCCGGCCCAATCGCCGACGTAGACCTTGCCGCGCGCGACCGAGGGGGCGGAGGCGATCGGCCCGCTCAATTTCCGCGACCAGAGCAGCGCGATGCGGGGCACCGTATCGGTCGCAAGAATGCTCTCGCCGGCGGCATTGCCGGTCATCGAGAGTGTGCCGCAGTACTTCGTCCATTCGTTGACGGGTACCGTGGTTGCGTGCCGCCTCACGACGCCGGCGGTAGCGGGGAGGCACAACAGGAACGCGATGGCGATGTTTCTTACGGCTGTCATTTGCAGGTTCCTCGAGGCAGAGCTCCGCCGCAGTACCCGGTTTGTGATTCGCGGCTGGACGCGGAGCGCGTCAATCGGCGGGAGCGCCGTCTTCCACTTGGCTCACTTCCAGAGCAACTCCTGTACCGAACGATGAGCGATTCGCCGGTACTGGCGTAACGGACGGGAGAATGTAACCGGCGTTTACGCAGCTCTCCCGGATGGAGGCATTGTCACCGCGGCGTTACATGGTGACGCTGAAGGGTTTTGATCGACCGGCCGGCGGGTCGCGCGGACCCGCCGGCCCAATGACAACATCAGTTGCCGCAGTTGAATGCTTGCGGGGCGGATGGGCTGGTGAGGACGCTTCGATTCGGGTAGCTGTAGGCGCCCATGAACGCGTCCGAGGGCGACTGGAACTCGAACCATTGCAAGAGCGCTTCGTTCTGCGGGTGATAGGTGAAGCCATTCATCGTGATGGGGAACGTGGCGTTCGGCAGGCCTTCGATAACGTCTCCATCCTCGAGATCGTTCTGGCAATTGCCGTTCGGGGACAGCCACCACGGCGTGACGTTGTGAATGCCGTCGGAGGCGACGAACGGATCGTTGAAGGTCTCGGCAATCTCATGAGAGAGAGCTGTGACATCCGTGAAGGTCGGGCCGAAGATGTTCGGCGAGATCCAACTGGAGTAGTTCATGACGAAGCGTCGCTCGAGGTTTCCGTTGCTGGCGTCTCCCGGTTCGACGTCGTAGCTGTGGAAGCCGAGGATGCAGCAGTTCGAGGTATTTCCTTCGAAGAGGAACGTGTTCGGAAAGAGAAACGACGAGATGTCCTTCGTGGTGATGTCGCCGGCAACCTCGGCGGCTCCGATGACCGTCGTGTTGTCAGGTACGCCGCTGGGAAAGAGGGCGTTCACGAAGGCGTTGAAATCGACCAGCACAAAGGCGCAGCAAGTGCCGTCGTGGTTCAACGCGAATGCGTACGTTCCTCGGATCAGGATCATCTTGCGGGCGGTCTTGACGGACGGGCTGAGCATGGTGTGCCAGCTCGATTTGGCGCTTTCCCAGTATTCCGCGCGCTGGACGGCGTCGGTGATCTGTGTGGGCGTGTCGCTGGTGTCCCATGTGGCGTTCGAGAACACCGGGGAATTCAGAACCGGCGTGATGAATGGTGTGACGTCGGAGATCAGCGGGTGGCCGCCGACGAAGCGGGGCGAGCCGTCGAAATTGCGGAGATCGAGCGACACCGGCACGACCGGAGCGTTGAACGTCGTGGTGCGACCTTGCTGCGGTGGATTTCCGACGGTGTTGAAATACCAGTGGTTGTTGACGTTGCCGTTGGCGTCGATGCCAGGGGTGAAGTAGTGACCGTTGAAGGTCCCGATGGAGTCGGCGTCGAACGTTCCGAAGCGGGCATGTCCCTGGCCGTTCAGATGTCCGCGTGGTCCGACGTGCTTCGTGTGGGCGTGCGCGCTGGCCAGCGTGGATGCATCAGTGATCTGGTCGTCATCCGCCTGTGCGAACGCGGACAGCGGAAGTGAAACCGCGAAAAGGACTGCCATGCCAAGCCGGAATGCGAGGAACTTTTTCATGCGATTGACCCTCCTGTGCAAAGTAAATGGGAATCCATCGACGCAACCGTTGCGGGATAGATTTGAGGTTCAGCGATGGGGGAGGCTACGCCTGGCAATTCGAGGCCGTCAAGAGGTAATTAAGGTATCGAAGCAGTCTCATCCAAACCGCTATTTGGCCGTTCGAAAGGCTTTAACCAGAGAGGCACTGAGGACACAGAGAAAACCTCTGTGATCTCTGTGCCTCAACGGTGTGTCAAGAATAGGTGGGAAGTGCCATGGCCTCAGCCAGCCGCGGCGCCTTCGTGTCCTTCCCTGACAGCACCGGCACCTCAATCGGCCACTCGATCCCGATCTCCGGATCGTTCCAGAGGATGGCGCGGTCAGAGGGCGGATCGTAGAGCGTCGTGCACTTGTAGACCAGGTCGGAGCCGTCTTCCATGGCGCAGAAGCCGTGGGCGAAGCCGGGGGGGACCCAGAGCATCAGCTTGTTGGCGTCGCTCAGCTCGATGCCGAACCATTTGCCGAACGTCGGTGAGCCGCGGCGGATGTCGACGGCGACGTCGAAGATGGCGCCGCGGGTGCAGCGGACCAGTTTTCCCTGCGCGTTCGGCTCCTGGTAGTGGAGGCCGCGCAGGACGCCGCGGGCGGAGCGGGAGTGGTTGTCCTGGACGAATGCGTCGGTGATGCCGGCGGCGCGGAAGCCGTCCAGGCGGTAGGTTTCCATGAAGAAGCCGCGGTCATCGCCGAAGACTTCGGGCTCGATCAGGAGGACGCCGGGGAGGGAGGTAGGTAGAAAGTTCAAAGCCGGCGGATGATACGACAGCTGGTTTGCTGTATTGTTTCAGTATGCGCGCGCATTTCGCCTTCACTTCGAACGCAGTTGCCAGCCCGGCAGCCGATGTTTTGCGGGTGGTCGTGGTCAGTAGCGCGCCGCTGGTGCGCTCAGGTCTCCGCACGATTCTCGGCGCATTCGATGACCTCGATGTCACGGAGGCCGATCCGACACGGCTGCGTGTTCTGAACGCCGACGTGATGATCTGCGACGGCACGGTGCCCGATGTTGATGTCCCCGCGCTCGTGCTTGTCTGCGACGGCACCGGTGCCGCCGATGCGCTGGCCTCGGGTGCCCGCGGCGTGCTGGCGCGCACGGCGGCACCGCGGCGGATGCACGCGGCGCTGCATGCGGTGGCCGAGGCCGAGATCGTGATCGACGACATCTTCGCCGATGAGCTGCTGCGGCATCCGCGCGCCGAGGTGCGGATGATCGAGCCGCTCACCGCGCGTGAGCGGGAGGTGCTCCGCCTCCTCGCCGCCGGCCTGACGAACAAGGAGATCGCGCAGCGCCTCGGCGTGACCGGTCACACGATCAAGTTCCACATGAACGGCATCCTCGGCAAGCTCGGCGCAGCCACGCGCACCGAAGCCGTCGTCGAAGCGGCACGGCGCGGGATCATCGCGGTCTAGCATGTCCGTAACCTTGCCGGATCCTGGCGCCGGCAAACCGCGGCAGGAGTGGAAACTGGCCGGCATCGTCTTCTTCGCGCTGCTGGCCATCGCCGTCCTCTACGCCACCTACGTCATCCTCGAGCCGTTTCTCGCGCCGATCATGCTTGGCGCCGTGCTGGTCACCGTCACCTATCCGATCTACCGGCGCCTCCGCGACAAGATGCACGGCGGGGCGAACAAGGCGGCGGCGGTGATGCTCTTCCTCATCACCTTCACCATCCTGCTGCCGTCCTTTCTGATCATCGTCCTCCTGGTGCAGGACGCGAACGTGGTGGTGAAGCATCTGCAGTCGGGCGACATGGAGCGCGCGATGCAGCGGCTCGACATCGGCAACCGGATGCCGTGGATCAAACGGGTGGCGCCGAACTTCGACCCGGCCGCCATCAGCCCGGCGCACGTGATCATTCCGGTGGTGCAGAAGGCGCCGGCGTGGATTGCCGAGCATGGCGCGGCGGTCATCGGCGGGCTGGCCGGTCTGGCCATCGGCCTCTTTCTGGTCCTCCTCTCCGCCTACTTTTTCTACGTGGAGGGGGAGACGATCGTGGCCGAGGCGGAGGCGCTCTCGCCGCTGCCGGCGCGCTACAACGTGATGTTCGCGGAGAACTTCAAGGGCGTGATCGATGCCACCTTCCGCGGGCAGGTCATCACATCGCTGACGCAGGGGCTCTTCATCGGGATCGGCCTGGCGATCGCCGGCATTCCGGGGGCCATCCTGTGGGGGGCGGTGGCGACGGTCTTCTCGCTCCTGCCGGTGGTCGGTTCGGCGGCGGTGTGGATTCCGGCGGCGTTGTATCTCTACGCCCTGGCCTCGATGGGCGAGCGCGGGTATTTCGGAGCGATCTTTCTCACCATCTGGGGCATCGTGGTCGTGCCGATCATCGAGCACGTGGTCAGGCCGTGGGCGATGAAGGGAAAGATGCAGCTTCCGGCCATCCCACTGCTGGTCTCGGTCCTGGGCGGGATGGAAGCCTTCGGCTTCGTCGGGCTGGTCGTCGGACCGTTGGTTTTTTCGCTGCTGATGGCGATCATCGATATCTATAAACACTCGTTCAGCATCCCGGCGAGTGAGGGGGATGTGGCGTAGGGCGTGGAAATCCGGCTTTCGGTACGTCTAAACTAGCGACATACCGAAAAACCGGAGGTGACTGCGTGGCCGAAAAGAAGGTCGCTATCGTCGTCGTCCATGGCGTAGCGGACCAGCAGCCGTCTGACTCCGCGCGTCAGATTGCCAATCTGTTGACCGATCTCTGTCCGCTCGGAACGTACTCCACGTTTCAGGAGGAAAAGATCCGCGTGCCGGTGGAACCGCTGAAGACAGGCGGAGAGACCGTCGTTCACCGGTCGCTTTTCGAAGAGCGCAACGCGGATGCCATCCTGCGGCATCGTGGAAACCCGCCCTCCGCCGCTCCGGACCAGGGATTCATGCGCGACCAACTCCGTGACTACAGCGCCGATGGTCCGCGCGTGTTCGAAACGGCGCGTCTGGACGGCTCGCACAACGACACTGGCTGCGGCGTTCACGTCTACGAAGGCTACTGGGCCGATCTCTCCCGCCTCGGACAGGGTGTCTTGACCTTCTTCGACGAGCTCTATCAGTTGCTGCTTCATTTACCCAGCCTCGGACGGAATGCTCTGGACTATGCGCGCGCCGCGAACGACAACGCCGGTCTCTGGCCGCTTTTCTCGTGGATGCACCGATGGTCTGTGCGGTGGCTGACGCTGTTCGTCGTCGTGCTCAATCTGACGCTTGCATCGCTGGCGCTGCCGCTGCTTGTGCCGCGATTGATGCGCATTGGAGTAGATCCAGTCGCCCCGGGGCCGGCGGCTGCGGCGACGACATGCTGCCAGTTTTTCGCACCCGGGGTGATGAGCGATTCGCGGTGCTCGCCGGTGGTGAACATTCTTGGACACGCATTTCTGGCTCTGGTCTTGATCGGGCTTGTGGCGTGGCTGCTCCATCGCCGTCGACCCGTTGCCGCGTGGCTGTGGGCCGTCGCGCCGCTGTTGGCAGGTGGGGTGGGTTGGGTCCTGGCGGATGCGATCTGTTGCGGATGGGGAGCGGCGCGGCTGCTCATTTTCGAAGTGTGGGTGCTCTCGGCGATCCTGATCGCATGGCTCCTCGTGGCGTACGCACGGATGCGGCGCGGCGCGCTTCTCGTTGGCGGTATTCTGCTCGCTGCGACCGGCCTCCTGCTTGTCTTCCGCCTTTCCGGCGCGTTGAGCAGCGAGGGGGCTCTGGACGAGGCGGTCGTTCAGGTCGCGCAACAGATCAACATCGTGCTGCGATTGGTCTGGTACATCCACGTGCCGTGGATGTTGCTTGCGATCGTGATCGGCATCCTCTGCGTTCTTATGACGAAGTCAGGCGGGAGAAGGGAGGCCTGGAACACGGCCTGGACCGCCCGGTTCACGCTCACCCTTTCCACCGCGCTGTTCGCCAATCTGACGCTGGCCGTATGGGCGGCCGTTTTTAAGACCGTGCAGACCATCGTCCCGATGGATGCCGGCTATCACCCGATCATCGTTGGTGGTCCGATCGGCAGGCTGCTGTGTTTGATCGAGTACCCACCGAACCTCACCATCAACGAGTTTCTCAAGCAGACGTTGATGGTGAGCGCATCGCGCGCCTTCATCCTCACCACCATCGTGTTCGCCGTCTTCGTTATCGCCGCGGTGTGGTCGATCCTTCCGTCAGTTCTGGTCGAGAGCAGTCCTCCGAAGAAGCAGGAGAACTCAGACGTGCCGATGCGGGCACTCGGCGTCTGGCTCACGCGCGGACTGAATTTTATCCCCGGCGCCTCTGAGATCTTCACGGTTCTTCTCCTTTTGACGGTATGGGTCGCCTGGTGCCGTAGCTGTGCTCCACCGCCGGAAAACTCCTGGAAGGCGATCTCCGCCGCCGCCGCGCTGCTGCTGGCGCTCATCGGCGCGCGGTTCTGGCTACCCGGCGCGCGAGGAGCGCTCGACGTCATGCTCGATGTCGACAACTACCTCCGCCAGCATCCGAAAAAGGACACGCCGCGCGCCCGGATCGCGGAACGCTTCGCATCGCTGATCGAGTTCATCCTGAAGCCGGAGCGCTGCGGTCACGAGTATGACTCGGTGATCATCGTGGCCCACAGTCAGGGGACCGTCATCGTGGCCGATCTCCTGCGCTTCCTGAAACTGGAGAATCACCCGCTTTCCGCGGCATTTGCGGCGAAGAACCCGGCGTTCTTCACGATGGGAAATCCGCTACGGCAGTTGTACTCCCGAGCCTTCCCCGGTCTCTATCCCTGGGTCTGGCGGGGGAGCGGCCCGGCTCCCGTGGACCTCGGCATCACGCAATGGATCAACGCGTACACCACGGGTGATTACGTCGGGCGCTTCGTCTGGGGCGACACGAATACGCCCGGCATTTGGAACCGCCGGGATCAGGATCCGCAAGACATCGACAATCCCACCGTCCAATCAACGCCTGCCGGTACCACGCAGATGTGTATTGGCGAAGGTGCCCACACGCACTACTGGGATCAGCACGGCAAGGACATCGCCTGGATGCTCGATGAGTTGATCGTTGCTCGTTGCGGAGGTAAGACATGAAGCACCGTCGTCTGATGATTGTTGTCCTGGTCATCATCGTCGCGCTGGTCATGCTCTTCGGCTGCGGCGCGTGCTGCATGATCTCGGCGCATCGTTGCGCGGTGAAAGTGGAGGGCTCTGAGGCGGAGCCAACGCCCCAGCCGTTTTCGGCTAACGGCATTACGCACAACGTCTATGACTTCGGAAGCACCGGGCCGGACGTAATCCTCCTCCATGAGTTGCCGGGCCTGTCGATCGATACCGTCACGTTGGCCAGGAAACTGACCGGCGAGGGCTACTCCGTTCACGTTCCGCTGATCTTCGGAACATTCTCCGACAAAGACGCGACGAAAGAGGGGTTCAAGAAGTGCTTCAATGAATTCAATTGCCTCGGCAACGGCGACAGCCGCTTTGCGGGCTGGCTGAGGGAGCTGATCAGGCAGAGGTATGCGGGCCGCCACGTTGTGGTCATCGGCATGTGCTTCACCGGCAGCGTCGCTCTGGAAGTCGCGGACGCCCCCGGCGTCGTGGCCGTGGTGATGGCGCAGCCCGCGGTGCCTCTGCCTCTCACGCGTTGGCAGCGTGCGAAGATCAGCGTGACCGATGAGCATGCGGCGAAGATCAAGAGCACGGGAACACCGATTCTGGCCATGCGATTCTCCGAGGATTGCATGGCCGCGCGCGAGCGCTTCACCACGCTACGGAGCACGTTTCCAGCGTCGCAGATCGAATTCGAAGAGATTGATTCGTCGAAGTGCCACGAGGCGCACGCCACGCTCACCGGGGACTTTTCTGAGCAGGCGTACGCGCACCTGAAAGCGTTCCTGAAAAAGCACGCGAAGACTTAGTTAAGTTAGTCCGGCCGGTCGAAGGCAATGGTGTTTTGCCAGGATTCCGCCGGGCGAGGGAGGTCTCGAAAGGGCTGGAATTGCCTGCCGCCGCAGGTCAGGGACTGATGTGGCACATCGGTCTCCCAAGATCAGCCGCCCTTCATGATGATCGGTGGCTGCGATTTCTTGAGGTCGCGTACCAGGCGGTCGAAGGCGTTGGTGTAGTCGTCGTGCGATTTCCACTTGCGGAAGTCGCCGATGTGGCGTTTGCGGCGGATGTCGGCCGCCCACGACTGCTGGGAGGTGAAACCCTCGTCGTCGATGGCGATGGGGAAGAGGACCTCCTTCCCTTCCTTGCGCTCGCGCTCCAGCGCGGACTCGACCTCCGTTTCCACCCAGTCGCTGGCGACGGAGTTGGCGGAGAGGATGATCACGAGCTTGTCGTGGATGCGGATGGACTCGTCGATCCGCGAGCGGAAACGGTCGCCGATCTTCAGATCCTCGGGGGCGTACCAGGTGCGGATGTTCTTTCCTTGCAGGTCGTTGTAGAGCCGTCGCGCGAATTCGTCGTCTTTGGAGGAGTAGCTGAGGAAGCAGGAGTAGTACTCGATCGGTTTGCCGACGAGTGATGCCGCGTACTGGATGAACTCCTCGGGGACACCGGAGCCGCGGAGGAGGGACTCTGGGAGTCCGCCGGATTGAAAAAAGGTATCAATACCGATCGAGTTGTTGCCTGAAGCGCGGATGGCTTCAAGCCCACGCACGCCTTTGAGAGACACGCCAGCGAACGTGCTGAAAACGAGTGTCGCTGCGGTGAAGTCGCTTTCGTCGAGATTGCAAAAACTGAAGACGGTCACTTCGATGTCGGAATCTCGAAAGTTGCATCTCTTCACATTTGCGAAATGGAAAATGGCTGAGGCGAGGGTGGCTCTTTCGAAGAGACAGTCATAACAGAGCACGCGTTGAAAGCTCACACCCCGTAGTTCTGAACCCGAGAAGTCCGATGACTGCAGTTCGTAGTCCGCGAGCGAAACGCCATTCAGTATCACTCCTGAAAGATCAGGTCTCTCATTACTCCTCCTCCGCCACGCGTTCCAAGCCACCGCTCCCTCTTTCAACTTACTCACGTGCTCCGGATTTGCCATCCCGAAAGTCTACTTCTGGACGAAACTCGATGGCGATCGAGGTAGAAGACCTCTGCGATCCTGCCGGGGTCGACTTCAACACCCGTCCCCAGCCGGCGGACGCTCGCTGACGCTAGCACCGCCGGCTACCCTCCGAGCCGCCTCCGGCGGCTTTTCGGTGCGGTCAGTGAGTCCCTCCTACGTAAACTTTCGTTGAACGCTAACCTTTTTCTCACCTCTTACGTCTTACCCCCAGCCGTACAATCATCAACGATGACTTTCGTCCGTCCCTACCGTCCCTACGCCGCACTGGCGCTCGCGCTCGCAGCAGCATCCTGCTTCTCGGGGTATCGCACCGAGGCGGATGCGAAGGCGTTGCGCGTGCGGCGCGGGACCTTCGCCAGCGACATCGTCATCACAGGCGAGTTGCGGGCGGCGCGGGGGGAGGAGCTGGCGGTGCCGCATCTGCCGCAGTGGCAGACGACGATCAAATGGATCGCTCAGGACGGCGCGGAGACGAAGCAGGGTGACCGGGTCGTCGAGCTCGATAACTCCACGTTCTCTACCAACCTCGATGCAAAACATCAAGCGGTCGCGCAGGCGCAGCAAGAGCTGCAGCAGAAGCAGGCCGAGTGGAAGGCCGACACGCTGGACAAGCAGCTCGACGTGGAGCGCAAACGGGCCGACTATGACAAGGCCAGGCTCGACGCAGGTGTGCCGAAGGAGATCGTCTCGGCGCGTGATTTCAACGACCGGCAGATCAAATACAAGCGCGCCGAGGTCGAGCTGGCCAAGGCCATCGACGTCTTCAAGTCGCAGAAGACCTCGGTGAAGGCGGACGGCGACAACCTTCTGCTCAACCTGAGCAAGGCGCAGCGCGAGCTCGACATCGCCGACCGCGCCATCGATGAGCTGATTCTGCGCGCGCCCCGCAACGGCATCGTGGTCATCCGCGATCATCCGTGGGAGGGGCGGCGGCTGCAGGAGGGCGATAGCGTCTTCATCGGTCTTGCGCTTGCCCAGTTACCGGACATGTCGTCGCTGCAGGTCGAAGCCGATCTGGCCGACGTCGATGATGGACGGATCGGCGCCGGGATGCCGGTCACGATCGTGCTCGATGCCTATCCGAACATCTCCTACACGGGACGGGTGGCCTCGATCTCTGCGGTGGCGCAGGAGAGCAGCCGGACATCGCTGCGGCGCGCCTTCCGCGTCATCGTTTCACTCGACCGTCTCGATGCCGTGCGCATGCGGCCGGGCCTTTCGTCGCGCGTGGTCGTCCACGCCATGAAGCAGCAGGCCGCGCTGCTGGCACCGCGGGCGGCGATCGAATTCTCCGGCGCGAAGCCGCGCGCCCATCTCGCCGGCGGCAAGAGCGTCGAGGTCATCCTAGGCGCTTGCAATGCGCAGGAGTGCGTGGTGAAGAGCGGGTTGAAGGAAGGGGAGACGCTGGGACATGCGTAAATCGTTTCTCGCCGTCGGCATCGCCATCATCGCGGTCCTGGCGGGGGCTGGATGGACGCGCAACAAGCTCGCGGCGGACCGGCAGGGTGACTGGGTGCGCGTCTCGCGCGGCGACCTGATCACCGGCATCGATGTCACCGGCACACTTTCGGCCGTCGACTCCGGCAGTTTCGGCCCACCACAGATCAACGATGTCTGGGACTTCAAGGTCTCGATGATCGCTGCCGAGGGGAGCGACGTGAAGGCAGGACAGCCGGTGCTCGGGTTCGACACGATGGATCTGCAGAAACGGCTCGATGAGAAGAGTGCGGAGGCTGAGCAGGCGCGCAAGGAGATCGAGAAGGCGCGCGCCGATCTGGCCCTGCGCCGCGAGGATGAGAAGCTCAAACTCGCCGATGCCGAGGGAAGGCTGCGGAAGGCGCAGCTCAAGCTGGAAGGACCGCCGGACATCCTGGCCAGCAACGACCGAAAACAGATCGAGCTCGATTTCGGATTAGCGAAAGAGGAGACGGAATCGATCCGGCAGCGCATCGCCTCCTTCGAGAAAGCGGCCTCGGCGCAGATCGCGCTGCTGACAAGCAAACAGCAGACGGCGTAGGCGATCGTCACCGGGACGAAGAACGCCATCCAGGCGATGACGATCATGGCTCCGCGCAATGGAACGATCGTTTACGTGACCAACTGGCGCGGCGACAAGAAGAAAGTCGGCGACACCTGCTGGCGGATGGAGCGGGTCATCGAGATTCCCGATCTGGCGCGCATGATGGCCAAAGGGGAAGTCGACGAGTCCGACGCCGGCAAGGTTGCCGTCGGGCAGCGGGTGGTGTTCAACCTCGACGCCCATCCCGATGAGGAGTTTACGGGGACGATCAGCGATGCCTCGCGGACGGTCGGCAAGCAGCAAGGGACGACGGATCCGATCAAAGTCCTGAAGGTCAACATCAAGCTCGACCGCACCGATCCGGCGAAGATGCGGCCGGGGATGCGCTTTCACGGCACGGTCGAGCTGGCGCGGGCGAAGAATGCCATCCTGATTCCGCGCAAGGCGGTCTTCGTCACCGACCGCGGGCCGGTGGCCTACCGGCGCGGCGCCTTCTCGGTCACGGCGATGCCGCTGACGCTGGGACGGGAGAACGAGAAGTCGGTCGAGGTGTTGAGCGGACTCTCGGCGAGCGACCGGGTCCTGGTTCCGAAGACCGGCGACAAGGATTCACAAAAATCGTGAGACGGGCGCTCCTCCTGATCCTGCTGGCCGCAGCGTGCCGCCAATCGAGCGAGGTGCCGACCTTCCGCGTCGAAGCGGTGCGCTTCTCGCGGCGGGTGACGGCGGACGGCAATCTGAAGTCGACGAAGGCGACGCCGCTCTCGGCGCCGCACGACGCACCAGGGCAACTCAAGATCGCCTGGCTGGTCCCGGATGGATCGCTGTTGAAAAAAGACGAGGTGGTCGTCCAATTCGATCCGACCGATTTCAATACGCAACTGCAGGCGGGACGCGAGGACCACGACACGGCCGGCAACAAGATGTACAAGACCAATAGCGAGGCATCGACGACGAGGACGAACCTCCGGCGCGATGCGCACCAGGCCGGCGACGAGTTGCTGGCGGCGCGGCAGTTCAAGTTCGATGACGCCGAGGTGTTCTCGCGCTACCAGCGCGTGGAGTCGCAGATCGATGAGACGCTGGCCGGCCGCAAGAAGGAGCACGCGGAAGGTGTTCTCGGCGTGCGCGACAAGCTCTCCGCCGCCGACCGCGATCTCGTCTCGATCGAGCAGCGCAAGGCCGATCTCAAGATCCGCAACGCCCAGCAGGGGTTGCACGCGCTGGAGATGCGCTCCCCCTACGACGGCATCCTGGTCCTGCAGCGCGACTGGCGCGGCGACATCATGCGCGTCGGCGATACGGTCTGGCCGGGGAGTCCGATCGGCGAGATTCCGGATCTGCAATCGATGAAGGCGGAGGTCTTCGTCCTCGAAGCGGATGCGGCTGGTCTCGCCGTCGGCGAGAAGGCGACGCTGTCAGTCGAAGGAAAGCCCGGCTCGATCATCACCGGCAAGATCTCCCAGGTCGACAAGCTGGCCCGTCCGCGTTTCCCGCGCGTGCCGGTGCAGTATTTCGGCGCCACGATCACGCTCGATCACACCGATCCGTCGCTGATGAAACCGGGCGCCCGCGTCCGGGCCGTGCTCGACGTCGAGAACCGTGACGGCGCCTTCTCCATCCCGCGCCAGGCCATCTTCGAGAAGCAGGGAAAGAAGCTCGTCTACCGCAAGCGCGGAGGAAAGTTCGAGCCGGTCGTCATCGAGATCGGCTCCTCCTCCGCCGGCCGCATCGTGGTCACGAAGGGATTGGCGAAAGGCGATGAGATCGCGTTGCGGGATCCGACGGAGGAGAAGGATGCGGGGTAGCGGTTTGCGCGGTTGCGGGGTCTCGCGGTTGCGCGGTCTCGCGGGGTGCGAAGCCGCGTGCGCTGCCCTCTCCTCAACCACCGCGAGACCCCGCAACCCCGCAACCGCGAGACCCCGCCCATGACCACTCCCGAAACCTTCACCACCGCCCTCCAGAACCTGGCCACGCACAAGCTGCGGACGGCGTTGACGATGCTTGGGATGATCTTCGGGGTTGGGGCGGTGATCGCCATGCTGTCGATCGGCGCGGGGGGCGAGAAGAAGGCGCTCGAGGCGATCGGACGGCTCGGTCTGCGCAACGTCATCGTCCGGGCAAAGACCGTCAAGCCGGAGGAGCGCGCCGAGCTGCGCAAGAAATCGCTCGGCGTTTCTCTTCGCGACGGGGAGGCGATCAGCGAGGCCGTGCCGCGCGTGGAGATGGTGCTGCCGCGCCTCGAGGTCAAGGCGTACAAGATCATCGCTCCCGGCGCGAAGACGAAGGCCAAGGTCCTCGGCGTTGCCTGGCGCTTCCCGCGCGTAGCCACCGTCTCGCTGGCCGAGGGGCGGATGTTCGATATGAAGGACGAGCAGGAGTACGCGCAGGTCTGCGTCATCGGCCAGGAAGTGCGACGCAGCCTGTTCGGATACGGCCCGGCCATCGGCAAGCATCTCAAGGTCAACGACGTCTGGCTCGAAGTGATTGGAATCTTCGCCGGCGAGGAACCGGCAAGCGGGTCATCGAATGATGTCCCGGTGGCCTCGAACGCGCAGGACATCTGGATCCCGGTGTCGACGGCGATGCGGAAGTTCGACCGCGATCCGCTCGACGCCCCGGTCGACGAGCTGCTGGTGGAGTTGCAGGAAGGGGTTTCCACGCGCGACGCCGCAACGCTGATCCGCCCGCTGCTGGAGCGTCTCCACGGCGGCGCGGACGATTACGAGATCGTCGTCCCCGAGGCGCTGCTGGAGCAGAGCCGGCAGACGCAGCGGATCTTCTCGATCGTGATGGGATCGATCGCCGGCATTTCGCTGCTGGTCGGCGGCATCGGCATCATGAACATCATGCTGGCCTCGGTGATGGAACGGACCCGCGAGATCGGCATCCGGCGCGCCATCGGTGCGCGTAAGCAAGATATCAAGGCTCAGTTCGTGATCGAGTCGTTCACCATCAGCCTGATCGGCGGCATCTCCGGAATCATCATCGGCATCATCCTGGCGCGATTGGTTGCCGCCTACGCGGGATGGCCGACGGTGATCACGATCAGCTCGCTGCTGCTGTCGTGCGGTGTCTCGATTACGGTGGGGCTGGTGTCTGGGATCTATCCTGCGGCGAGGGCGTCGGAGCTCGATCCGATTCAGGCGCTGCGGTACGAGTGAGGTCGGTTGCTCCATCCTGCGGCGAAGCGCGCAGGATCTCTTCGTGGCGCTGCGTCGCTGTTGCCTAGGATGGCTGACGATTGGCCGCGGAGCCCAACGCACGGCGTCCGCTGAGCAGCGCGCTGGTGGAGCCGATGACTGGCATGAGGAGGGTGAACCACATCGGCTCCTTCCGCTTCTCGATTGCCTGCCGCACCGAGAGCCCGGGAGCGCGCGGTCCGGGATCGGGCTTGTTCATCTGCATGACTGCATTGACCGTTCCCATCACGAAACACAACGCCGCGAAGACGACCACGGCCGTGTTGGAGCGGGAGATCTTCGCGCACAACCAGCCGGCGATGACGGCGCCTACAATACCGGCCAGCACGGCGTAGATGTTGAGAAGAGCGTTACCGTCGAATACGCCGGGGCGGAGCACTCCGTCGACGCCGAGCACGAACCAGAGTCCCATGCTCAACACGAGCACCAACACCGCCATGAGAACGAAGGCTCCGATGACTCCCAGAGTTGCTCGGACCATGGTCAACCTCCCAAGCGATCTATTTTGGGGACCCCTGGAGCATAACTCACCGCCCGCGAAACAGTGTGCGCTCAGCGTCGTAACTAACTTCACGAGCCCATCGGCGTCCAAGACTGCGTCAGGAGGAATCATGAAGATCACGATTGCTGCCGCTATCCTCGCAACCGCTGCCTTATCGCTCGCCGCGATTCCCCGCCTGAGCGCCCTTCCCTACCTCGGTCTGCAAATGCCGGCCACCCCGCCTGCGCCCCCCACCCCCCCCCCCCCCCC
>Ga0210402_10002378_pt1 | contig 18372 bp, 13 predicted proteins | sample IncBWC7MmetaG_FD_161055 | JGI IMG/M metagenome (GOLD analysis project Ga0210402, IMG submission 161055) | Forest soil microbial communities from Barre Woods Harvard Forest LTER site, Petersham, Massachusetts, United States - Inc-BW-C-7-M | ecosystem: Environmental > Terrestrial > Soil >... | reverse complement strand
CAGGAATCCCCATCCCCATTTGACCGTTCCTCCACCCCGGGTTAGAGTCACGCACTTTTACGGAGGCAGTTCGGTCCATGGATCGTCAGCAACGCAGAGACTTGAAGCACGACAAATTCGTCGACGAGGTCGGTTCCTGGTCGACCCGGGCGAAGGAGAACCAGCGCCTTCTTCTGACCATTACCGCGGCAGCAGTGGGCATCGCCATCCTCGCGTACGGAATCTACTTTTACCGCTCCAATCATGAGGAGAAGGCACAGCTGGCGCTGGGTAAGGCGATGGATACCATCGAGTCGCCGCTGCTTCCCGCGCCGGGCGCCCAGCCTCAGCCGGGAGCGAAGTTCAAGACGGAAGCGGATCGGACGGCGGCGGCGGAGAAGCAGCTCAAGACCGTCGACACGAGCTTTGGCGGCACCGATGCCGGTGACGTCGCCTCGCTCTACCTCGCCCGCATCGCCGCGGACAGGGGCGACCTGGCCGATGCCAGGAAGCGCCTGGAGAAGTACATCCACGACAATCCGAAGTCGGTTCTCACGACGGGAGCGCGTTACAGCCTCTACCGTCTGCGGATCGATAATGGCGAATCGGCGCAGGTGGCGCAGGAGCTTCAAGCCGAGATCGGTAAGTCCGAGCCCAACCTCCCGCCCGACGCCCTCCTCGCACTTCTCGCGCACGCCTGGGATGCCCAGGGGAACGCCGAGAAGACGAAGGAGGCCTATCGCCGCATCGTGACGGAGTACCCCGAGTCGCCCTATGCGCTGGAAGCGCAACGGCGGATGGGGCCGGCGTAAGACGGTCGCGGGGTTGCGCGGTTGCGGGGTCTCGCGGTGGGTCGTGAGTCAAAGGCAATGTTGAATGTTGAATGTTCAGTGTTGAATGTTGAATGAAGGGACACGGCACGGTCGCATTCAACATTGAACATTCAACATTGAACATTCAACATTCGCCTTTGACTTTCTGACGCCCACGCCGTGCGCCTTCTCTCCCTCATCATCTTCGCATCCTGGTTCCTGGCGCTCATACGCACCATCGTCAACCTCGCGCTGATCCCCCGGCTTCGGGCGGACGGGAAGACGTTACGGGAGCCGCTCGTCTCCGTCATCATTCCTGCCCGCGACGAGGCCAGGATCATCGAGCGGACCGTCCGCGCGTTTCTGGCGCAGAGCTATCCCAATCTCGAAATCATCGTCGTCAATGACCGGTCGGTAGACGGAACGGGGGAGATCCTTCGCGCGATCAACGACACAATCGGCGCTGAGCGGGTCAGGGTGATCGACGGCGCTGAGCCTCCCGAGGGGTGGCTCGGCAAGCCGTGGGCACTGCATCAGGGCAGCCGTCTCGCGCGGGGGGAGCTGCTCCTTTTCGTCGATGCCGATGTCGTCTACGCTCCCGAGGCCGTTCGCGCCGCCGTTGCCTTTCTCGAACCGCGGCGCCCGTCGCTCCTTTCGCTTCTGCCCTATTTCGAGATGCGGGGGTTTGGGGAAAACGCGGCCATGCCGATGCTGGCCATGTTCTGTTTCACGTTCATGCCGACGTGGATCTCCAATCGGACCCGCGTTGCCGCATTGGCTATCGGCGGGGGCACCGGCAACCTCATCGTCCGTGAGCGGTATGAGGCCATCGGCGGCCATGAGGCGCTGAAGGGCTCGGTGGTCGACGATGTCGCTCTGGCCCGGCTGGTCCGGCGGAGCGGCGGTGCGACGGAAACCGTCCGGGCCGACGATCTGGTCTCGCTGCGGATGTATCACGGTCTCGCGGAGGTGGTGGAGGGCTTCACCAAGAATGCCTTTGCCGTCTTTGGCCGCAACTACGTCGTCGGTATCCTGATCACAGCCGGTTCGGTCGTCTTCCACATCCTGCCGTACGGCCTCGCCCTCGCCGGCGACCGGATCAGCATGGCCACGGTCATCGTGATCTGCGTCACGCGTCTCATCCTCTTTCGCTCGCTTCGCTACCGGCTCGACAACGCCCTGCTGCTTCACCCGGTCATGGTTGGAATCTGGACGTGGATTTTCGTCCGGTCGCTCTGGATCACGGGAATCCTGGGCAAACTTCTCTGGCGCGGACGAACGTATGATGCCCGTCAGACCCGCTTCGGAGCCGAACGGCGATGATTCTTGCAAGCTGAGGCCTGAAGGAGAGATGTTCATGACTGACAAACCTTTTCTGACCGACGTCCAGGAGCTCCGCCGGCGCGCCCGGCAACACATCGAGGAAGGGGCGGTGACGGACGCGTACCGCGGCGACCGGGAGACGGTGATCAAGCTGCTCAACGAAGCGCTGGCGACGGAGATCGTCTGCGTGCTGCGTTACAAGCGGCACTACTTCATGGCCCAGGGGATCAACGCCGATCCGATCGCGCAGGAGTTCCTGCAACACGCCAATGAGGAGCAGGGACACGCCGACCAGATCGCCGGGCGGATCGTACAGCTCGGTGGCGCGCCGAATCTCAATCCCGAGGGAATGCTGATGCGTTCGCACTCGGAGTATGTGGAGGGACAGAACCTCCTCGACATGATCAAGGAAGACCTGGTGGCCGAGCGGGTGGCCATCGACTCCTACACGGAGATGATCCGTTACATCGGCGACGACGACTACACGACCCGGCGCATGCTGGAAGGGATCCTGGCCATGGAGGAAGAGCACGCCAACGATCTTTCCAGCTTCCTGGCGGACCTGGATAAGGACTGGAAGACGCGGGATCGCAGCTGACGGCGGCTTTGCCGCGTTATCGGTTGTCGGTTGTCGGGTTGATGGAGCGCTGCTTTGTGGTCGTTTTCTGATGAGCCGCGCAAACGTGACAGCCAACCGGCAACCGCGTAGCTGATGGCAACCGACAACCGATTACCGACAACCGACAACGCGGCGCAGCCGCCGTAGTGGGAATGTGATAAATTTCGGCCGGTTGTTGCAGCCCGAAACGCCAATGTCACGACCTGCCGAGCGCCACGCACAACTCCTCGATCAAATCATCCTGCCATTCGATCTGACGCACGATTTCGGACGCAAACGCGCGTACGAGGCGGCCATCGACTATGCGCGGACGCATCTGGTCGAGGATCCGCACTGCAACGATTTCCTCGATGCCGCCGCCAAGCGCCTCGGCTTCGCCGCGGTGACGTTCGATACGCTCGAGAGCCGCGTCAAGCTTCCGAAGAACGCCTGGCTGGACGTCTGGATCTCCGATGAGGACGACGAGGTGGCTTTCACCGGCACCCGCGAAGGCCTCCAGTACATGATCGATCTCCTTTCGCAGCTCCGCGACTCCAGCGATCCGGAGCAGCACATCCATCTCGATCAGGGCGTGACGCCGATGACCGAGAGCTCGGCCAATCTCGTGCTTTTCAAAGAGGAAGATACCTGGTTCACCGGCGAAGGAGCGGAGGGTGATGCGGATGACTATCCGGAACGCGACATCGATCCGAAGCAGATCTACGCGATCCAGTTCATCCACTACCCGCCCGACGATCTGCCGATCAGCGCGCACCGGCTCTATCGCGTGATCAAAGTCGAGCCGGATGACGGCTACTCGGCCAGCGTGAAGGAGTTCGGCGGCTCCGAGAAACGCTACTTCCGCTTCACCTTCGTGGCCGACAACGACGAGAAGTTCACCTACAGCTTCCACCTCGACGATCCGGCAGTGAATTACTTCACCCATCGCGAAATTCTGAAGCTGGCCATGCGGGCGGTGTAGTCCGAAAAGGCTTTAACCACAGAGGCACAGAGATCACAGAGTGATTTGTTTTTCTCTGTGATCTCTGTGCCTCTGTGGTGAAAGCCTTTTGGCCGACGCGCTGCGATACACTCCCATGACATGATCCGGCAGATTGCAGTCATCGGTACCGGCACGATGGGGCGGGGGATTGCCTACCTCGCGGCGGTTGCCGGATATGAGACGGTCATTCACGATGCCGATGCCGGGGCGCTCGATGCGGCAAAGGCTTCGATCGAGTCGACGCTGCAGAAGGGCGTCGAACGGGGGAAGGTGACGGCGGAGGAGGCGGCTTCGGCCGGCGCGAGGATTCACATCGCATCCGATCTCGAGCCGGCGGTGCATGGGGCCGATTTGATCGTGGAAGCGGTCCCTGAGAATCTCGAGCTGAAGAAAGACCTTTTCGCGCAGGCCGATCTCTTTTGCGGCGATGAGACGATCATGGCCTCGAACACCTCGTCGATCTCCATCTCGCTGCTGGCGCAATCGGTGGAGCGGCGCGACCGCTTCGTCGGGCTGCATTTCTTCAATCCGCCGCACGTGATGAAGCTGATCGAGATCGTGCGCGGCGAGCGGACTTCTGACGAAACGGTGGCGGAGGCGCGCGAGGTGGCCGAGGCGATGGAGAAGACGGCCATCGTGGTCCGCGACTCACCCGGCTTCGCGACGTCACGCCTCGGCCTTGCCATCGGACTGGAAGCCATTCGGATGCTGGAAGAAGGCGTTGCCTCGGCCGAGGACATCGATAAGGCGATGGAGCTCGGCTACAACCATCCCATGGGTCCGTTGCGACTGACCGATCTGGTCGGTCTCGACGTCCGTCTCGGCATCGCCGAGTATCTGGCCTCGACGCTCGGCCTTCGCTTCGAACCGCCTGAGTTGCTGCGGCGCATGGTGGCCGAGCGCAAGCTCGGCAAGAAAACGGGAGAGGGATTTTTTCGTTGGCCGCAATGAAACGGGTGTCGGGTGCCGGAGGGCGGGAGCCGGAGAACCCCGTCACCGCGCCGGTCTCCGACCCCCGACCCCCGACCCCCGATCTCCGGATCGCGGCCATCGTCTTCATCGCGGCCATCGCGCTCTACCTCAAGACTCTGGCGCCCGCGGTCGGGCCGACGGACAGCGGCGAGCTCACCTCGGCGGTCTGGTCCCTCGGCAACGCGCATCCGCCGGGGTTTCCGTTCTTTCTGATCGTTACGCACCTGTTCACATGGCTTCCGTTCGGATCGATCGCGGTGCGGACGAACATCGCCAGCGCCTTCTTCTCCGCGATGGCGTGCGCTCTGGTCGCGCTGGCGGCGGCGGAGATTCTGTTGATGCCGCGCGATGCCAAAGTGCCGGTCGAGGAGAAGCGGTCGAAGAAGAAACAGCGCAATGATCGAAGCGCAGGCCGAAAGCCCCAATCCGAGCTTCGCGTTGGTGAGTCCGAACCGCGCGGTCCCTCCCGGTGGGTAATCGCGCTGATCATGCTCGCCACCGGCCTCCTCTTCGCCTTCTCGCGCACAATCTGGCAATTCGCGACCGTCACCGAGGTCTATGCGATCAACAGCGCGCTCATGGCAGGCGTGGCCTGGGGGATGCTGCGATGGGCGCGGACGCGGGATGTGCGATGGCTTTATGGAGCCGCCCTCCTCTTCGGGTTCGGGCTGTGCGTACATCACGTCACCATCGGCACCGGCTCGATCGCGATCGCCGTACTGATCACGCGCGTTGGCGGCATCAACTTCTGGCGTACGCGCACGACCCTCATCGGAGCGCTGCTGCTCGCGGCCGGACTGTTGGTCTACGTCTATCTGCCGGTCGCCGCGTCGCGGAAGCCGGTCATGAATTGGGGCGATCCGGCCTCGCTCTCCGCTGTGTGGGACCACGTGACCGGCAAGCAGTACCGCGGCTACATCAAGACCAGCGAGGCGCAGAACAGCGCGCAGATCGGCCGCTACGTCGGCGTGGTCGGGCCGGAGCTCGGGCCGGCCTGGATGCCGCTGGTTCTGCTCATCGCGGCCGCCGGCATCGTCCTGCTCTGGTTCCGGCAGCGGACGATCTTCTGGTACGTCGTCCTCTTCATCATCGGTAACGCCACATGGTTTGCCATCTATCCGGTCACAAACGACACGCCGGCGTACGCGATCCCCACCTTCATCGCGCTGCTGTTCGCGTTCGCGTTCGGCGCGTCATCGTTCGCCGCGCTTGGCAGGACCGATCGCATTCGCTCGGTCATCGCCGGTGCCATGCTCATTCTGCCCTTGGTTTCGCTCGTGACGACGTATCCGTTCCGCGACCGTGGCCGCTATTGGGTCTCGCACGACTACGCGGAGAACGGCCTGCGCTCGATGCGGCCGAACGCGTTGATGCTGACGGGCGACTGGCAGCTCTACGCGCCGATGCGCTACCGGCTCGACGTCGAGCACGCCCGGCCGGACGTCGAGATCATCGAGACCGGCTTTCTGCTGCGGCAGTGGTATTTCGGCGAGTTGGCGCGACGCTATCCGACGCTGACGCGCGACTCGCGGCGCGAGATCGATGCGCTGGTGCCGATGCTTGGACCCTTCCAGAATGATCGCGATCAGCTCGACATGGATCTGTTCAATCGCCGCATCGACGACGTGATCATCTCTCTCATCGAGCAGCACCTGCGCCGTGGTCCGGTCTATGTGAGTGGCGAGGTCGCGGCCAGCACCGAACCGCGCGACGTGAATCTGCGCAAACGGATGTCCGAGCGATATGACATCGTGCCCCGCGGCCTGCTCATCGAGCTGGTTCCGGGCCATGCCTTTCGAGATGTTCGCTACACGCCGCTGGAGATGCGGGGGGTGGCGGACGAGACGGTCCGTTATGAGGACGATGATGAGGTGCCGACGGAGATCGTGCCCGCGTATCGGGCCATCTTCGTCATGACCGGCCGCTATCTCGCCCTCGAGAAGAAATTCGATGAGGCCTTGCTCGCCTACCGGGCCGCGAACACGATCGACCCGACGAACCTGTCGGTCGAGCGCGAGATGCAGCTCGTGGCCAGCAGGGCCGGGAAGTGAGCGCGGCCGAGTCGTACGGAGCGTTCGCCTACGCGTACGACCAGGCTCTGGGCGAGCGTTACTTCCGCGCGGTCCGCCGGCTGCTCGTCGATGTGCTGGAGCGCTATCCCTCCGAATCGATGACGCATCTCGACGTCTGCTGCGGTACCGCACTGGCCATGCCATTCTTCGCCGGCCGCGGATTCGTCTCTACCGGCGTCGACATCTCGCCGGTCATGCTGAACGTCGCCCGCAAACGGGCGCGGCGTCTCGTCGGCGGCGACACGCGCGCGCTGCCGTTTCGGACGGCGTTCTCGCGCATCACCTGCCTCTACGACTCGCTCAATCATCTGCTCGATCCGCGCGATCTCGCCGCCGCGTTCCGCGAGATTGCCGGAGTCATGGACGGAGACTCGCTGTTCCTATTCGATATGAACCATCCCCAGATTTATCCCGAGGTCTGGGGGATGAAGGAGCCGTTCGTCGATGAAGGGCCTGACTTTCATCTGGAGATCGCCACGACCTACCGGCGTCGCGAAGGGCTCGGCCGCGCGCTGGTCACCGGATGGGCGGTCGTCGGCGGCAAGCACATCAACATCCGCGAGCGCCACACCCAACGTTCGTACGAGCGCGACGACATCGTCGCCGCGCTGGGCGAAGCCGGCCTCCATCCGATCGAGATGCGCGAGTTCGATCCGTGGGTGGAGGGGAGGACGGTGAAGCTCGTGTTTGTGTGCAGGAAACGGTAGTTGCCGTTCTCCGGTCTGCGGAACCTCTACGGAAGGTCTCTGCGAAGGTCTCTGCGAAGGTCTCGCCATACCTTTCGTCGAGAGCCCTTCTCCCCCCGCGGTTTCTTGCGGGGGGAGAAGGTGCCGAAGGCGGATGAGGGGGGCGCTCACGAGACATAATCGTATCTTGCCGCACTGGCTCGACGCCGCTTGAAAGCACGAGTCGCGCACGAATGACATCTTCGTGGAACGCCCCCTCATCCGCCTTTGGCACCTTCTCCCCCAGCAAAAACCCGCTGGGGGAGAAGGGCTCTCGACGTAAAGGGTGCGGCAATCCCGCACAGCGTGAGGGAAAGGCGGTTAGTCTCGCAATCGGGGAGTCCAAACCAGAGACCGCGCAACCGAAGCCCCTACTTCCCTAACACCGCGTTCTTGAAGTCGTCTCCCATGGCTGGCTTCGGGCCGATCCAGGTGGAGACGATTGCATCCGCGGTCGCTTTGCCGGGCAGGGTTCCCTTCGGCTTGCCGTTGACTTCGACCGTCGTGCCGGTGCCGGGGACGTAGGTGAGGACGAGGCGGTTGCCCTTCGGGATCGGCTCCATCCACGAGCAGAGCGTCTTGAAGCCGCTCTTCACATCGGCGGAGGCATTCGGCACGTTCGCGGTGAGACCTTCCTCCCACGCATCGCACATCTGGTCCTTGCTGACGCTGTAGAGGAAGGCCATGGTCATGCGGCGTGACGTATCCGAGGCCAGGATCGAGGCCGGAATCGACATCTTGGCCTGAAGATAAAGGCCGCCCACGTAGACCTTGATGAAGAACTTCTTGCGCAGTCCCAGTCCGTTCAGGACGAGGGTCTGGCCGTTGACGGTGATCTTGTCTTCGAGCGTTACATCCGCGAGCGACGCGGCCGAGGCGAGCGTCGGCACGAGGAGCATCAGGGAGAGCAGCAGGGGCATCATTTTCGGGCGCATGAGAGCCTCCATTTAGATTTGATGGTGATCGGGGTGAGGCGGTTATCGGTTGTCGGTTGTCGGTTGTTCGAGGCTCCTGCAATCCTGGGCTCCCGACAACGGATAACCGACAACAGACAACTCCCTACCCACCATCCTAGCACTTGAGCTGGAACAACAGGCCGCTCCGGCCGCGTTGAAGAACACTCCGATGACGTCCCTGAGCAAGCCGTTTCATATCGGCGGAGTCCTGATCGATCCGCCCCTGGCACTCGCCCCGATGGCCGAGGTGACCGATATGTACTATCGCTCGCTCGTCAAGGAGCTTGGCGGTGCGGGGCTGGTCGTCTCCGAATTCATCTCCGCGGAGGGGCTGACGCGCGACAACGTGCGCACGAAGCAGATGCTGGCGTTCGATGAGAAAGAACGGCCGGTGGCGATCCAGATCTACGGCGGCGATCCCGATCGGATGGATGACGCGGCCGCGATCGTGGAAGCCGAGGGCGTCGACATCGTCGACATCAACATGGGCTGCCCCGTGCGCAAAGTCGTGAACAGCGGCGCCGGCTCCGCGCTTCTGAAAGACTTCGACCGCGCCGCGCGCGTGGTGGAAAAAATCAAAAAGCGGGTGAAGATCCCGGTCACGGTGAAAGTGCGCAAGGGGTGGGAGAGCGACGACGTCATCCCGCTGCTGAAGCGCTTCGAGGAGATCGGTGTTGCATCCATCGCCATTCACGGCCGCACGCGCAACGAGGCCTACACCGGCGCCAGCGACTGGGGCTACATCGCCCAGGTCAAGAGCGAGCTGGGCATCCCGGTTTTTGGCAACGGCGACGTCAAGACGCCGGCCGACGCCATCCGGATGTTCGAGACCACCAGCGTCGACGGTGTGATGATCGGCCGAGCCGCGCTGCACAATCCCTTCATCTTCCGCGACATCCTGGCGTACGTGAGCGGTGTGCCGGCCGGGAATGAAGTCGACCGCCGCATCGACGCCATGCACCGCTACCTGGCCAAGATCGACGGCGCGCCGCAGATCATCAACTGGAAGCTGCACAAGGCCCGCACCGTGATCGGCTGGTTCTCGAAGGGAATCGCCCACGGCAAGGACATCCGCAACGGTCTGGCGGACGTCACCTCGGTGGCCGACGTGCGCCGGCTGCTGGACGCGGCGCGCGAACGGCTGGCGGCGTAGCGCGGTTGCGGGGTCTCGGGGTTGCGCGGTCTCGCGGTGTGGAAGGTCGTTCGGGACCGCATTCATGTCGAATGGGATCGACATGCACGGTCACCCGCGGCCGCACTCATGTCGAACGGGATTGATATGCAAGGTCATTTGTAACCGCATTCATGTCGAACGGGATTGATATGCAAGGTCACTTGCGACCGCATCGACGTCGAACGGGTTTGATATGCAAGGTCACTCGCGGCCGCATCGATGTCGAACGGGTTTGATATGCAAGGTCACTCGCGGACGCATCGATGTCGAATGGGTTTGATATGCAAGGTCACTCGCGGACGCATCGATGTCGAACGCGTTTGATATGCAAGGTCACCCGCGGACGCATCGATGTCGAACGGGTTTGATATGCAATGTCACTCGCGACTGCGTTCATTCGGCCGTTAACGTTTGAAATTCGGACAGTTTCAGAATTCATGCGTCTCAATTTGAGACGGATGAGGCATCCCAGCATGTCGTATCAGCATATCAGTGGCATATAGGTTACTAAATTTTTCGTGGTAGGGATTTCCCTCGCTCACGCCCCTCCTCGTGCGTGATGGATGCAATCAGCAGCAGACGACCCGCCCGACCCGCACGGCACCGGAGCGGGATCGCTACGCCTTGGCACGGCGCGTCTGCTCGCTGACTGCTCCCTGTTACAGAGGACCGGCACACGTACGAGTGCCGCCTGCCCGGAGGCTCCTGATCAGAGCCGTTCGGGTACCCCGACGTCCCGGCGCGCGCGTGGCACGCCGCGAGGTCTTGATTCGTTAAGGAGGAGACCATATGTCTAAAGTAGTAACGACCGTTACTGCGCAGGCTGCGCCGGATGACCCGGTGCCACCGCAGACTCCGACGGTCACGCATTACGAGCAGGTGGCGGCGAAGCTGTCCTCGGCCATCGACGAGGCGCTGGCGCTGATGCCGGATTTCACGCAGTCTCACCCGCTCACCAAGGGGTTCGTCCGTTCGCAGCAGAGCGTCTCGGACACCTTCATCCTCTCTACCATCGCCGCCGTCGAGGCAAACCCCGAACTGCAAAGCGTGAACAAGTTCGACGTCACCGCGGCGGGCGACCTGCTGCAGCTCAGCGATGCTTTCCGGCCCCTTGTGGACAAGCTGAATGGTGCGGCGAAGAACGTCAAGTTCACCATCGATCGGAAGCGCGCCGAGATCGTCGCCGACGCGCTGCAGACTTATGAGATCGCCAAAGGAGTAGCCCGCGACGCGGAGGCCACCACGGCCGCCGAACACGTCGGCAACCTGAGGCGCGACCTCGGAAGATCGGGGAAACAGAAGAAGAAGCCGGCTCCGGCTCCGGCCCCCGGTAACACCGCCGTGAACTGAGGAGTCGAGTAACAGAAGACCGGGCACGGCCGCGCATGCGCGCGGCCGTGCCCCTTTTCGCAATGGATAACCACAGAGGCACAAAGAACACAGAGAAAACCTCTGTACTACTAGCCAGCGGTCTCTGCGCGTGACGCGAAGATTTCTTCCAAACTGTGCGCCTCCCTGAGAACAGAGCTTGCGCTTCCCTACATCGAGAGTCCTCTCCCCCAGCGCTTTTCAGATGGGGGAGAAGGTGGCGAAGCCGGATGAGGGGGCGGTGCTTGCCATGCCCTTTCCGGCACCCATGTTTGGTTGCGGCTTCGCCGCGCTGTGATCTCTGTACTACTAGCAATTGGTTTCTGCGCCCGACGCGGAGATTCTCCACCAACCATCCGATACTCCGAAAGATTTCGGCCAGCCGCCGCAACTAACGGCAGCTCAACGCCGAGAGGCGTTGCGGAGGGTAGCCGGTGGCAAGCGCCGAAGGACGCGCAGCCACCGGTTACGGATCCACCCAATGTCGTACCCCGGCAGGGGTACTGGAAGGTTACCCGTGGCAGATATCGATCTCCTGAAACGCGGTCCGCGACCCCATCCGGGGTCGGTGTTTGGTGGCGATCCTAACCGGTGGCTGCGCGTCCTTCGGCGCTTGCCACCGGCTACCATCCGCAACGCCTCCCGGCGTTTTCCGGGTCGTTAGAGCCGCTGCCCAAGCGCTGAGACGGAATGTGAGGCGACGTACACGCACAAGAAAGCGCGTTTGGTTGCGGCTACGCCGCGCTGTGATCTCGGTGTGTGTGAAAAGGTCCGACGTCCATCTGTATCGCGCGCGGCCCTTGCTTCGCGAAGTGAAGTACCCTTGGCAATCCCGACAACACGACCTCGCATGAGCGCAACAACGGTCTTCATCAGCTATAGCCACGACTCCGACGAACATCGGAAGCAAGTGCTGGGGCTTTCCGAGCGCCTGCGCAGGGACGGCATCGAAACACTCCTTGACCAGTATGTAAACGGAACGCCGGAGGAGGGCTGGCCGCGCTGGATGTTGAATCAGCTCGATGCCGCGGACTTCGTTCTCGTCGTTTGCACGGAGACCTACTACCGGCGGTTTCGCGGACACGAAGTCCTCGGTAAGGGGAAGGGCGTTGATTGGGAAGGCGCGCTGATTACGAGTGACCTCTACTCCGTCCGCAGCCGGTCGCTGAAGTTTCTACCCGTCTTCTTGTCTTCCGTCGCCGAGGAGTACATCCCTGAGCCTCTTCGCTCAGGCACTCACTACGCCCTCACGTCGGAGGAGGCCTATCAACGTCTGTACGACTTTCTACTACAGCAGGCGGGAGTCGAGCCAGGCCCAGTCGGTACGCCAAAGACAAGAACGCGGCAAAAGGGGACCGCTCTCACCTTCGATGCATCGACGTCTGCCGTACGGCCCCCCGACATCTCCCGCATCATGAAGTACGCGCCGTCGAATCTCATCGGGCGCGATGCAGAAACCACGATCCTTACCGACGCGTGGGACCAGGTCGTGCGCGGCGAACCGAAGCGTCCCCACATCCTTACCTTCGTTGCGCTCGGCGGCGAAGGGAAGACCTCGGTGGTGGCGAAGTGGGCCGTCGATCTGGCGTTTCAGGAGTGGCCGGGGTGCGAGGCCGTGCTGGCATGGTCCTTTTATAGCCAAGGCACGCGGGAGCAGTTGGCGGCGTCGTCCGACCTGTTTCTCAATGAGGCCCTCACCTTCTTCGGCGATGCTGCTATGGCGGGCAGCGGGCGGGCTCGTTCGACAAAGGCCGGCGACTGGCCCAACTGGTTGGCGAACGGCGAGCGCTGCTCATCCTGGATGGCCTGGAGCCGCTCCAATACGCGCCGACCTCGCCCACGCCGGGCGAGTTGAAAGACCAGGGCATCGCCGCACTGCTGAAAGGGCTGGCAGCCAACAGCCGCGGCCTGTGCGTCGTCACCACCCGGTACGGCATTCCCGACTTGCGCGCCTATGTGGGGCAAACAGTTGCTGAGAAGAAGCTGGCGCGCCTTTCCACCGAGGCCGGCGTCGCGCTGCTCCAGTCTTTCGGGGTGAAGGGCAGTCTGCGGAAAACCATCCCCAGCCCGGACGGGCGCACGCTCTGGAATGAATTCGAGGAGCTGGTCGAGGACGTGAAGGGTCACGCTCTCACGCTCAATCTCCTCGGCAGCTACCTTCGCGACGCCCACGGCGGGGACATCCGCAAGCGCGACCTCCTCCGGCTCTCGGAAGCCGATGCCGAGGAGCAAGGGGGCCATGCCTTCCACGTCATGGATGCGTATGTGGAGTCGCTCGCCGACAGTGGCTGGACGGCGGACGATCAGGCGAAAGGCCGGCGCGCCCTGGCGCTCCTGCGTTTGCTCGGCCTCTTCGACCGGCCCGCCACGGCCGGCACCCTGGCGGCCTTATGGGAAGGGGAGGCCATCGCCGGGCTGACCGAGCCGCTGATCGGCATCAGCGAGGCGCAGCGCAACCTCGCCCTCCAGCGTCTGGAAGAGGCGAAGCTGCTCACGGTGATGCGTGAGCACGGTTCCGGCGTGCTCGACGCCCTCGACGCGCATCCTCTCCTGCGCGAGTACTTCGGCCAGCGCGTGCGCGAAGCGCAGCCCGAGGCGTGGCGGGCGGCACACCGGCGGATCTACGAGCACCTCTGCGCGACCACGAAGGACAAGCCCGACGCCACGCTCGAAGACCTCCAACCGCTCCACCAGGCCGTGGCCCACGGCTGCAATGCGGGTTTGCAACAGGAGGCGTGCGACAACGTTTACTTCGACCGTATTGTTCGAAGGCGCGAGTTCTACAGCACGAGAAAACTCGGCGCGTTGGGTTCCGACCTGGGAGCTGTGGCCTGCTTCTTCGAGACTCCTTGGAGCCGCGTCTCGACCGCGCTCACGGAAACCAGCCAAGCATGGTTACTGGCTGTCGCTGCCTTCAACCTGCGCGCCCTGGGCCGGCTGGCCGAGGCCCTCGAGCCGATGCGAGCAGGGCTGGAGATGCGTATCAAGCAGGAGAACTGGAAAAACGCCGCCAACGGCGCCAACAACCTGAGCGAGCTGGAGCTGACGTTGGGGGAAGTGGCCGGGGCGGTGGCGGACGCCGAGCAGTCCGTGGCCTACGCCGACCGCAGCAGCGATGCGTATGAGCGGATATTGAGGCGCACGACCCATGCCGACGCCCTGCACCAGACGGGCCGCCGAGAGGAGGCGGAGGCGCGCTTCCGCGAGGCAGAGCAGATGCAGGCGAAGGACCAACCCGATTACCCGCTGCTCTATTCGGTTCAGGGCTTCCAATATTGCGACCTCCTCTTGTCGGAGGCTGAGCGGGAGGCGAAGGCGAAAGGAGAACTGAAGAAGGAAGAAGGGCTTGCTGTGTGCCGCGCCGTCGCCGAGCGCGCGACGCAGACGCTCAAGTGGGACGAGCAAAACCAGCTCTCCCTCCTCACCATCGCCTCCGACCATCTCACGCTGGGCCGCGCCGCTCTCTATGCGGCGATTCTCGAATCACGGATCCACCAACGTGAGCCGGCGCAAACTTCACCACCGGCCACGTCCGAAAAGAGCCAACGCGGATTCACTACCGCAGCGACGGAACTGGAGCACGCCGTGTCCGGCCTCCGCCGCTCCGGCATGCAGGATCACCTCCCGCGCGGCCTCCTCACCCGCGCGTGGCTGCGCAGTCTCACCGGCGCGCGCACCGGACCTGAGAGCGCGCAGAGCGACCTGGACGAAGCGTGGGAGATCGCCGAGCGCGGGCCGATGCCGTTGTTCCTGGCCGACATCCATCTGTATCGCGCGCGGCTCTTCTTTCGCGAAGGGACTTACCCATGGCAATCCCCGCAGCACGACCTCGCCGAGGCCCGTCGCCTGATTTTCAAACACGGCTACCTGCGCCGGAAGGAAGAGCTCGAAGACGCCGAGGCCGCATTGAAGCACCTCGGGAACGTACGCACGCGACCCAGGAGGAAACGTGCCAGGTAACAAGAAGCTGTTTCTCTCCGCGGTCAGCCGTGAGTTTCTTTCGTATCGCGCACTATTGACGGGAGACCTCAAGCGGCCCGCGCTCGACGTGGCGGTGCAGGAAGACTTCATCGTCACCGGCGGCAGCACGCTGGAGAAACTCGACGACTACATCCGCGCCTGCGACGGCATCATCCACCTCATCGGTAAGGCCACTGGAGACGCGCCGGAGGAGCCGGCTGTGTCCGCGCTGCTCCAAAAATATCCCGACCTCGGTACCAAGCTGCCGCCGCTGAAGCCTGCTCTGCGCAAGCCCCAGCCGGTTTTCTCCTATACGCAGTGGGAGGCGTATCTGGCGATGTACCACGACCGCCCACTGTTCGTTTATCGCCCCACGGATTTCGAGCGCGACACGCTTGAAGTCCCTCGCGACCCCCGCTTCGTCCTCGACCCCGTCGAATTACAGGCGCAGAGGGAGCACTACCAGCGCATCAGCGCCCTCGGTCAAGACCGCGGTCTGTTCCTCAACGAAGAACGCCTAAGCTCCGCCGTCCTTCGCGATCTGGTGGAGATCCTTCCTCGGCTGCAGCCTTCCATCGCCGTCTCCGCCACCAGGCTCCGCCACACCACCGAACGGCTCATCGGGCGCGACGAGGATCTGGCGAGGCTGGATGGCTCGTGGAACGGCAACAAGAACGTGGTCATCGTCCGCGCCTTTGGGGGCATGGGAAAGACTTCGCTAGTCGCGACTTGGATGGCCGAGTTGGCCATGAAGGACTGGCGCGGCGCCGAGCGCGTCTTCGATTGGTCCTTCTACAGCCAGGGCACCAATGACCAGCGCAACGCCTCGGCCGATGTCTTCATCGCCAACGCCCTCGAGGCCTTTGGAGATCCCGATCCCACGCTCGGCTCCGCGTGGGAACGGGGTGCGCGGCTGGCCAGTCTCCTCGGGAAAGTCCGCTGCCTCCTGGTGCTCGATGGCCTCGAGCCTCTCCAGCATCCGCCCGGCGTGATGCAGGGGAAGCTCAAGGACGCCGCCATCGAGGCCCTGCTCAAAGGGCTTGCGTCGCAAAACGCCGGGCTTTGCGTCGTCACCACGCGGGAGAAAATCCCCGACATCCAGCAATACTACGGTCGGACCGCCGACGACTTCGCCCTCACAGAGCTGACCGACCTCGCCGGCGCAGCTCTGTTGCACGACCGCGGAGCCACGCGCGCCGGAGCCCGTGAGATCCCACGCGATGACCAGGAACTTCAGGTGGCCAGCCGGGAGGTGCACGGCCACGGCCTGACGCTGCAACTGCTCGGGCAGTATCTGCGGCTCGTGGAAGACGGCGACATCCTGAAACGCGACACGGTACGACTCGCGGATGCCGACCGCGAATATCAGAACGACGCCACCCGTCTGTACGGCCACGCCTTCAAGGCCATGGAAGCCTACGAGAAATGGTTCCAGCGCGAGGGCACGCAAGGCCAGCGCCAGCTCGCAGTCCTGCGCCTCCTCGGCCTCTTCGATCGGCCAGCCTCGAAGACCAGCCTCGAGGCTTTGCGAAACGCTACGGTCATCGCCGGCCTGACCGAGCCGCTCGTCGGGCTGCAGCCTCGCGACTTGGCAGCCGTCGATCACCGCTTGGAGGAGATCCAACTGCTAACGGTGCAAGCCGACGGCTCCCTGGACGCGCATCCTCTTCTGCGCGAGTACTTCGGCCAGCGCCTGCGCGCGACGCAGCCCGAGGCGTGGCGGGCGGCGCACCGGCGGCTCTACGAGCACCTCTGCGCGACCACGGAGGACAAGCCCGACGCCACGCTTGAAGACCTACAACCGCTCTACCAGGCCGTGGCCCACGGCTGCCATGCGGGGTTGCAACAGGAGGCGTGTGAGAAGGTTTACCGCGACCGCATCCAGCGAGGGAGCGAAGCCTACAGCTCGTTCCAACTCGGCGCTTTCGGTTCCGACCTGGGAGCCGTGGCCTGCTTCTTCGAGGCTCCGTGGAGCCACGTCTCGCCCGCACTTACGGAAGCCTACCAGGCGTGGTTGCTGAACGAAGCTGCCACTCGACTGCGTGCCTTGGGCCGGCTCACCGAGGCTCTCGGCCCGATGCGAGTTGTGTTGGGGCGTGACATCAAGCAAGAGAGCTGGAAAAACGCCGCCATCAGCGCCAGTAACCTGAGCGAGCTAGAGCTAACCCTTGGTGAGGTGACCGAGGCGGTAGGGGACGCCGGGCAGTCAGTGACCTACGCCGACCGCAGCGGCGATTCGCGTCAGCAGATGATCAATCGCGCAACCCATGCCGACGTGCTGCACCAAGCGGGCCGCTGGGACGAGGCGGAGGCTTGCTTCCGCGAGGCCGAGCAGATGCAGGCCGAGCACCAGCCCGACTACCCGTTGCTCTATTCGCTTAGGGGCTTCTCTTACTGCGACCTGCTCTTGTCGGCGGTGGAGCGGGAAGCTGGGAAAACGGAAGGAGGACAAAAGAACGACGAAGGTCTTGCGCTATGCCGAACCATCGCGGGTCGCGCTGCGCGGACGCTCATGATTGGCGAACGCTACCATTGGCTGCTCGATATCGCCCTCGACCATCTCACGCTTGGTCGCGCCGCGCTCTACGCGGTGATTCTCGAATCGCTAAGTCGCCAACGTGAGCCGGAGCATTCCTCCTCCCATCCCACGTCCTGGGAAAGTCAGAGCGGATTCACCTCTGCAGCGATTGAGCTGGACCATGCCGTGTCCGGTCTCCGCCGCGCTGGTCAGCAGGACTTCCTCCCGCGTGGCCTCCTCACCCGCGCATGGCTGCGCAGTCTCACCGGCGCGCGCACCGGTCCCGAGAGCGCGCAGAGCGACCTGGACGAAGCGTGGGAGATCGCCGAACGCGGGCCGATGCCGTTGTTCCTGGCCGACATCCATCTGTATCGCGCGCGACTCTTCTTTCGCGATGCAAAGTACCCGTGGCAATCCGCGCAGCACGACCTCGCCGAGGCCCGTCGCCTGATTTTCAAACACGGCTACCTGCGCCGGAAGGAAGAGCTCGAAGACGCCGAGGCGGCATTGAAGCATTCAACCCCTCGTACATGACGTCGTACTTTCGGATCGGTCACGCGGCAGCGCTATTCGGGGACAACCTTGAGCGAGGCGAGGGAAGTTGGGGGTCAGATATGACCCCAAATTTTCTATCGAACACAGCCTGCGTGACCTTTGCGACCCTGTTACCTCGCCGTGCCTGCCACCGCGAACCTGGGACGATGTGGCACAGAACAGACACTCTTGTCTGTGCTCCGGCCGGAGCCGCATGACGCGGAGGGCTTGCAATTTTCAGTCGTGCGGGATCCGGCACAGACAAGAGTGTCTGTGCCCACAGCTGTCCAAATTAGGTTGAGAAAGCGCTGGTTCCCCTGAGCGTACGAGTCATTTTGACGGGAAAGTGAGATCGACCCCCTCAGATGCTGTCCAAAT
>Ga0210402_10002377_pt1 | contig 18375 bp, 16 predicted proteins | sample IncBWC7MmetaG_FD_161055 | JGI IMG/M metagenome (GOLD analysis project Ga0210402, IMG submission 161055) | Forest soil microbial communities from Barre Woods Harvard Forest LTER site, Petersham, Massachusetts, United States - Inc-BW-C-7-M | ecosystem: Environmental > Terrestrial > Soil >... | reverse complement strand
GAACCGCCGGCTATCCAGATCCAGTTGAATATTCTGCAGAATCACGGGCCTCATCCGGTTGAGGTAGCCGCCATCGCTTCCCGGCAAAGCGTCCTGATTGGCGCCCAAAACCATTTTCAAACTAGCGATGCGATCCTTGGTCCTCGGGTGATCTCTGAAGAAAAAAGGCACCGGCTCCGGTTCCAGCTTTTGGTCCATGATGGTGAACATGCGGATCGTTTGCATGGGGTCGCGGCCAGCCTGCCGGACCCGGTCCACCGCATTGCGATCGGCTTCCGCTTCCAGCAGGCGGCTGTATCCGTAGACCATCGTCAGCAGGGCAACTTGGCTGGTATTGGCGGCGATTGACGCGAACCAACCGCCTCCCGGTGTCCAGGTAGCGGCCAGAGCCACGACTTGCGATGCCACCACTTTCTTCCGCAGCGACCGGTTGAACAGGTAGGCATGACGATTCGTTACATGTGCTGCTTCGTGTGCCAGCACGCCCGCCAGTTGATCGTCGTTCTCCGCCCGCGCCAGTAGACCGCTGAAAACGTACACCGTCCCGTTGGGCGATGCGCAAGCATTCACCATCGGATCGCGCAAAATGCGGACTTTCCACTGGACGTGCTCCAGAGGCGCGCCTGGCAGCAGCGGCGCCACCAGATCGGTCAAGTGTTTCTCCAGCGCGGCATCATGGTAGACCAGCGCGCGGTTCTCAAACTGCCGGTCGAGCGCTTCGTATTCATCGAGCAGTTTGAGATCGACATTCGTGAAAGTGAACGGGGTTTTAGACTGTCCGCGGGCGGCGGGTGCAACAGCCGCAGCGACTAGTGCTACTACAGCCGCACTAAGTAAGGCTACTAATGCCGCACCTATAAAGGTTAAGCCGCACCTGCTAAACGTTACTGCCGTGGCTCGAATTCGGCGCATTCACTCCCTTAATCTTCGGCATCATCCTTCATCATGACGACCAGAAGAAGCCTCTGACCTGGAAGAACGCCAATAAGCGCGAACGAGCCGCGTTCCATCAAGCCTACCGCACCCAAAAACTGAGCGCAACAGTTCGGTAACACGGATAACATGGTTTAACACGGATTAACACTAACATGACCTATCGAAAGTGTAACTCGGCCATTATGGCGCCGAATCTGGGCCGAAACGTGGGCGTTGCATGGCAATCAAGCAGCGGAGCGAGCCTTCATGTGACCTTACGCTCCGCCAGACAATGTCGCTCTACTGGTGAAACACCTTTTGCGCGGTCTTCAGCGGAAGGAACAAAGTCGGGGGCCGGCTCACGAGGGTACGGAATCCATAGTGCCGATAGAACTCAACCGCTTGATCGTTTTTCGCATCGACCAGCAGTGCGAAGGCGGCTGCACCCCCCTGTAAGGTGCGGTCAGCGGCGTTCATCAGTGATGCCGCTCCCAGCCCGCGCCCCTGAAACCTCCGGTCAACAGCGAGGCGGCCGATGCGAACTGCCGGAAGCGTGGGATAACGGGGCAACCGGTTGGTTTCGTCCTCCGGCAGATCCATCAGCGGAATGCTCGCCGCCGACAACGTGTAATAGGCAGCAATCTGGCCGGTCACGGCTTCGATCGCTACGAAGCAGTGCGCCACGCGGCGGCGCATATCCTGGGTTGCCTGCACCTGAAAATACCTGTCAAAAGCATCTTCCCCGCAAACAAAATGGGTACGGTCATGGATTACATCGAGAAGTTCAAAACGAAATGGGAAGGACGTCACTCCGCGCCGAACAACTCACGATAGCGCTGGAAAGCTTTTCGGAGGGCGGGCGTCGGCTCTGGAGGCTTGAGGATCGCTTCGGCGATTTGGCGCTGGTCTCGCAGCGAGAGACGGATGATTTCAGTTTGCTCGATGGCCCGGCAGGCGGCTTCATCGGCGGCGGCTACGACAAAATCCGTTAGTGTGCGTCCTTGGATCTCAGCGGCGCGTTTCAGACGCGCCATCACCTCGTTCGGTAAACGCGCCTCCAGACGGGCCGTGGGTTGGGATCCTGTTTCATTCCTCTGAATATACGGCATTTTGCCGTATGAGCCAAGAGGCTTGCCAGGGATGGCCATGATCGGCGAGCCGCGGCTGCGCGGGCGGTTGCGGCTACCTGGTCCAGGGCGTCGATGACGGCGGCACGAAGTTCCACGTCGGGGTTGGGCGGTGGGCTACCATATACGTTCAACCGCGACGCGGAAAAAGCCGTGAAGAATTCTAAGACCGAAGAATTGTCTCGCCAAGGCGCCAAGACCGCCAGGAAAACAAAGAGATTCTTCTTTGCGGACTTCGCGCCTTGGCGAGACAATTTTGTTTTGTCACGCCTCCGCAGGGCCGCGGCTACAGTCCCATGAACAACGTCATCTCCGAGTATCAGAAATGGAAGCAGCAGGGGGAAGACCTGCGTGTCCAGGCGAAACAGGCTATGGAATCTCGGTTTCGCGAATTGCTGGCGGAGGCGGTGAAAATCGCCGAAGAATACCGGTCGGATTTTGGCGGGCTGCTGAAACCCGCGCCGCCGGTCACGTCATTCCGCTATAAGGCGCACGCCAAGGCCAAGAAGGGGGCCAAGGCGAAAGCGCCGGCGCCGAAAGCGCCCGCCCCACGAGAGCCCTCCGCCCGAGAGCCCGCAAAAGCCGCGCCGCGCGAAGAGCCGAAGCCGCAAAAGCCCGATCCGAAATCCGGTCCTAAAATCCCAGGGTTGCAGAAGCGGCTGGCTACGGCGAAGAAGAAGCTCGACGACGCCAAGACCGCAGGCAAGCCGACGCGGGTTCTGGAAGACAAGATCTACGAGATCGAAGATGAGCTTCGGTTAGCCGGTCAGGCGCAATAGGCCAGGCCTACCGCTTTCGCGACGCCCGTACGCAGTTCATCGCACGCGCAGAATTCGCGATTCAAGAGATCGCCGACGGTAGCCAGGCAGGGCCGGGTACCGCTGGTGCCGTGCTCGGATTCCAAATGGTTGCAAAGGCATAGCCGCTCGGGCTCCGGCTGGGGTTTGGAGCGGGCGCCAATCGTAATGGCCACAGACACACATCCTTTAAGAATTTAGAGTTCGTCCCCATGTCTAAAAAGCGGACGAATTCTAATTATCGCACGCTGGTACTAATTATCAGACGCTGGTTTGCCAGGCGCGGTTACCGGTAACGCGTCCACCGGGCTATAATCAGTGCTTTCATGATCACTGCGGTCAGGCCCGCCGAGTCCCGCGTCCGTTGGACCATCTGCGCGCTCCTCTTCTTCGCCACCACGATCAACTATGTTGACCGGCAAGTGCTCAGCATGCTTGCCAAGACTCTTGAGACCAGTATTGGCTGGAACAACATCGAATACGGAAACATCACCACCGCGTTCACTACGGCCTACGCCATCAGCATGTTAGGGGCGGGACGGCTGCTGGACAAGTTCGGCACGCGCATCGGGTTCGGCATCGCGGTGGCGGTTTGGAGCGTGGCGGCGATGGCGCACGCGGCGGCCACAACCGCTTTCACCTTCGGGCTGGCGAGGGTTTTCCTGGGATTGGGGGAAGCCGCGAATTTCCCTGCCTGCATCAAGACGGTGGCGGAATGGTTCCCTAAAAAGGAGCGGGCCTCGGCCACCGGGCTGTTCAACGCGGGGGCAAACGTGGGCGCCATCATCGCACCTCTGACGGTACCCTGGTTGGCGTCGAAATTTGGCTGGCAGGCGGCATTCATAGCCACGGGCGCGATCGGGTTTGTCTGGCTGGCGGCATGGCTGGCAATGTATTCCAGGCCCCAGGAGCATTCGCGAGTGTCGAAGACCGAATTGGCGCTGATTGAGAGCGACCCGGCCGACAAGGTGGGTCACTATCATTGGATGCGCCTGCTGCCGAAGAAGGAAACCTGGGCCTTCGCGATGGGCAAGTTCATGACCGACCCCGTCTGGTGGTTCTACCTTTTCTGGCTGCCCAAGTATTTACAAGAAACCTTCGGCCTGACGCTCAGCCAGATCGTGGTGCCGACCCTGGTGGTCTACAACGCATCCAGCGTGGGCAGCGTGGCGGGGGGCTGGCTCTCGTCCAGCCTGATCCAACGCGGCTGGTCCACCAATTCGGCGCGCAAAACGGCCATGCTCACGTGCGCGCTGGCGGTGGTGCCGGTGATGTATGCGCCCTACGCCCGGAATATGTGGCTGGTGGTGGGCCTCGTGGGCCTGGCAACGGCGGCGCACCAGGGCTGGTCGGCTAACCTGTTTACCACCCCATCGGACATGTTTCCGCGCGCGGCGGTGGGCAGCGTGGTAGGCATCGGCGGTGCCATGGGCGCTGCAGGCTCGGCGCTGATGCAACAATTGGCGGGTCACATTATCCAGTGGACCGGCAGCTACTTCCTGCTGTTCATGATTTCGGGCTCGGCTTATCTGGTAGCGCTGGCTATCATCCAGCTACTCTCGCCCAAACTGGCGCAGGCAGAGTTGGATTGACCAACGCGATTGACGGCGTGACGTCGCCATCACGTTCCAGTTGGCGCACCAGTTGGCGAACGCTGGCGGCGCTGCTGTTCTTGCTGGCGGTGACCGCCGGATTCTACTGGAAACTCACCATCTCGCGCGAGTATACGTACCTGGAAGGCCCGGACCTGGCGATCCAGGTGCGGCCGTGGCTGGACTACCAGGCGCGCGAGTTTCACGCCGGGCGATTGCCTCTGTGGGACCAGTACGAGTGGGGCGGCCAACCGCTGGCCGGGCAAGTGCAGCCTGGGACATTCAACCCGCTCAACTGGATTCTGTTCGCCATGCCGCTGGAGCGCGGCCACATTCCCATCCGCACGCTGCACTGGTATTGGGTGCTGATCCACTGGCTGGGCGCGGTCTTCTGCTATGCGCTGTGCCGCAGTCTGAAGGCCGGCGTGTGGGCGTCTCTGCTGGGCGGGTCGATCTTCGCGCTCACCGGTTTCGTCGGCCATACCGACTGGCCGCAGATTCTGATGAGCAGCATCTGGATCCCGCTGGTGCTGCTCTTCTTCGCGCGCGTCTTTCGGGGCGAGCGGCCCCGCAGCAGCGCGGCGATGTGCGGAGCGGCGCTGGCGATGCAGTTTCTCAGCGGCCATCACCAGGTGCCGGTGTTCACGGCGGTGCTGATGGGCGGGCTCTGGGCATGGCATGTTTTCGGCCGCCCGCAAGGGGTTTCGGCCTGGAAACAACACTTGCCGCACTTCCTGTGTTTCGTGGCTGTGTTTGGGCTGATGAGCGCGGTCCAGGTGCTTCCCGCGGTGGAATACGGAAAGCAGGCAGTCAGGTGGGCGGGGGTGCCGGAGCCGCTGCACTGGAACCAGAAGGTGCCGTTCAGCGTGCATGCGGAGTATTCGCTGCAAGCCAGATCGATTCCGGGCATGGTGATCCCCGGCATTTCGCTGCACGCCAACCCCTTCGTGGGAATTGTGGCGATGTCGCTGGCGCTGGCGGCCGTCGGGCTCGGATGGCGGCAGCGCAACGTGCGCCTGTTCGCGGCCGTGGCCCTGGGCGGGTTGCTGCTGGCGCTGGGGAAGGACTTTCCGTTGTACCGCCTGATCTATGCCACGGTACCCATGGTGGAGAAGGCGCGCTTTCCGGCAATGGCGGTGGTGCTGGCACAGGTTGGAGTTGCGGTGTTGGCGGCACAGGGGCTGGAGGCCTTGCGCGCCGGCTCCAGGTCCAAGTTTGTGGTACGCGGGCTGTTGGTTTTTTCGGGCGCCGTGTTGGCGATTTATGCGGGTCTCGCCATCCTTCATCGCGAGCCTGCCAATTACGGTGCGGCCACGGTGGCCGCGGTGGCGCTGGCACTGGCGGCGGTGCTGGCCTGGTTAACCAGAGTGCCTGGCAGAGAGCCCGGCCGGGCGCGGATTGGGGGCGCGCTGGTTTTCGTCCTGTTCCTGATCGAAGCCGTGACGGCGGCCCCGCGGCTGGCCCGATTCGACCGGCGCGACTCATACGCCCATATGATGGAAAGCCAGCAGGACATCGCGGCATTTCTCCGGGCGGAGGCCGGCTGGTTCCGTTTCGAGGTAGATGACACGGAGATCCCGTACAACTTTGGCGTGTTCTACGGGATTGAACAGTTCGGCGGGGGCGTGTCCTCGATGCTGGCGCGGGTTCACCGCATCCTTGGTCACGACGAGACGCCGCGGCTCTTCGGCATCCGCTACCGCGTGGCGCGCACGCCCTCCAACGCGGCGCAGGTCCCGGTCTTCCAATCGCGGAGTGGCCTCAAGGTTTACCGCGACCCGCGGATCGGCGAGCCGCTGTGGACCGTGCACCCGTCACCGTGTGGCGGGGCCGACGGATTGCGGGTGGTTACACGGCTTCCGGAGGTCTTCGCGATCGAGGCCGATATGGCCTGCGCCGGACAGGTGGTTGCGGGCGACCCGTGGTTTCCCGGCTGGCGCGCGTGGGTGGACGGCAGGCGAGTGCGCATCCTGGAGGCGGAGTCTGTGGTGCGCGGGGTTGCGTTGGATGCCGGACGGCATCGCATCGAGTATCGCTTTCACCCCGGTTCGGGGTACTGGGGCGCGGCATTGTGCGCCCTGGGAATCACGTTGACCGCATGTTTGTGGGCGCGGGACGCGCGCGGAGTAATTGATAATCCACACGGTTAATCCTTTGGAAAGCATTGCCGCGGGCCAGGAGCACCGGTAGAATCACAGCTCCATGTCAGCGGCGGCGGCCGCCAACATCCTGGTAGTGGACGACGAACCCGAGGTTCGCAAACTGGTTTCCTAGCACAGCCGCATGGTGTGGAAGTACGTGGTGGAACCGGGGCACGCGCTGCTGACCAAGCCATCCGTCGGCGCGGGAACTGGAGGCCAAGTTGAGGGCGATCCTGGCGCCGGCGATGACCAACACGGGCGTTGAAGGCGCGCCGACGGAATGATGTCTTGGGCAATTTGCCCAAATTGCCACGGCTGCGGCCTGGCGCCCGCGCTGGCAGGAGCGCCCGAGGTGGGACAGGCCATCGTGGTTTGTGGCCTGTCGTTTATGGCTTGTTGGGACTTCTCCAGATGAACGCCGAAACGAATTCTGTCTTCGCGGCAGCCACAAGTTTTGCCGCTGGCGCCGCCGTCTCACGGCAGTTCCCAGTCTTCGATTAGGAGACCGGGAACACGCGAGAATTCGCCGGTGTTGTGAGTAACCAGAGTCAATTGGCGGCATTGGGCAATCGCAGCGATCATCAGATCGTTTGGCCCGATTGGTGTACCGGCCCTGGCTAGATGCCCGCGAATGCGGCCATATTCCGCCGCCGCGGCGTCGTCGAACCGTATAGATTCGTGGGGCGCGAAAAATGTCTCCAGGCGGGCTAACGCTGCGGAGGCGTCATTGGAACGGGACGCTCCATACAGCAACTCTGCCTTTACGATCGAACATAGCTTATGTTCGAAGGTTTCGTTCCCATAAGCCGCCGCCCCACATGAGTCGATCTACCGTTCAGGAACTGGATGCAGGCGTACGAATCCTGCAATTGCTCTTGCGGCGGGCGTTCCAGACCTGCGTCCCGAAGCGACCCGAAATTCCGCGCAAAATACCCTTCGGGCCATTCGTCAGATGGCACATTCACGTCCCGCCCGGCGGGCTCGACCACCGCCACAACATCGACCTCGGCGTCTGGCAAGCCGGTGGATATCGCCAGGGAAAGCGTCCCGTCCGCGTCCGTCCATGCCTTGGCTGGAAACGTGATCATGAGTCGATCTCACTATCCCTCAGTTGGGCCTGCCAGGAAGAATGGTCCTGGCGTTTGCGATAGTCCGCTAGCGCTAGCGATCCACCGCCGCGTTTGCCAGGGTCGCAAACGCCGTGATCTCGGGCGCCATGTCGCCGCCGCCGTTGGTTCGCTGAAACATGACGATGCCGAGCATGGCCTTGGCAGGGTCGCCCCAGCCATACGTGCGATACGCGCCGCCCTTGACGAAGGCGCCGGCGGATTGGTAGCGGAAAGTGCCGATGGCTTGGCGCACCACGCCGAACCCAAATCCCATTCCCAGGCCCGGTGCGAATTCGGCGCCTTTCAAATCTCCGGTCTGGTTCGTCGTCATGGCGTCCACGGCGGCCGCGGAGAGGATTCGTTTTCCATTCAGCGTCCCCTGGTTCAGCAACATTTGGTAGAAGCGCGATTGGTCGGCCGCGGTGCTCCACAACCCGCCTTCGGGCGCCGGTATGCGCACCGCCGGCGGCGCCGGTGACGCGGCGCGGGTCAACTTACCGTCGGCCTCCAGTGTATACATCACGGCCTGGCGGCCGGCCTTCTCCTGGGCGGGAAAGAAGGCGGTGTCCGTCATCCCCAGTGGTTGAAAGAGGCGCTGCTCCATGAACTGGTCGTATGGTTGGCCCGAGACCACTTCGATGAGGCGGCCCAGCGTGGCGAACCCAATATTGCTATAGTTCCAGACCGTGCCCGGTTCCGCCAGCAACGTCACGCGGGCGCCGGTGCGTATGCGGTCGGCCAGCGAGCGGACCGGTTCCGAACCGGCACTCGCGCCTTGCCCCGGCAGGCCGGAGGTGTGCGTCATCAGGTCCCTGACCGTGAATGGCCGCGGCGGATCGATCAGATCGCAGCCGGCGCCGGAGCGCCCGGCCCCGCAGGGATTCAGCTTGATGCCTTTGAATTCCGGCAGGTATTGTTCCACCGGGTCCAGCAGCCCAATCCGCGCCTCGTCCACCAGAATCATCAGGCCGGCCACGGTCATGGGCTTGGTCATGGAGGCGATGCGGAAGAGGGAATCGGCGCGCATGGGTGTCTTGGCTTCGCGGTCCTGGAAGCCCACGGCCTCCAGACTCGCCAGGCGCCCGTGCCGCGCCACCAGCGTCACAAAGCCGGCGGCCGTGCCCTTGTCCACGAATTCCTTCATCCTGGCGGGAATGCGGGCCAGCCGCGCGCCATCCATTCCGGCGGCGGCCGGGTCGGGCTTCTCGGGTATGAACGCATCGGAGCCGTTGGCGGCGAAGGCCCACAAGAAAAAAGCGCAGAAGCAAGACGACGGCACGACGGATTTCATGATGTTCCTCACCGGGAATGGTATCCCAGCGCGTATTCGGTGACAAGCCGGGCCAGTATCTCGGGCGGGTATGTATCTGGGGCATAGGGCTAGAATAACGAAGTTGCCAAAACGATCTCAATGGTTGCAGTCTCGGGCGCCAGTGAGGTTTCAGGCCGGCTGCAAGTCTACGAAGCGACAAACCAGCCAAGTGGCCCGGGTAGTTGGCAGCGCCGCCTGAAGATCAGACCCTGGCATTTCCTCGGTATCGTCATCATCCCCGCAACGCTCGTAGGTGCGCGAAATGGTCACGGCGCGACTGGACAGCCATCAGATTGGGTTTTCCCCGGCTACTGCTGACCGCCGACCGAAACTACAGTGCTATTCCCGGAAATGCCGCCGATCATGATATCAAGGGTCTGTTCGCCGTCAGATACGGCGGGCACTCGAACATTCAGTTGCATGATGCCGACAAGTCCTGGTGCAAGGCCAGCAAAGAGTACCTCACCCTTCTGGCCGCCGATGGCCACTTCGACAGCCGCCTTAGGACGGGATAGCGGGTCGGACGGAGCGGGTTGTCCGTTCGAAACAACGTAATCAACTGCTCCCTGCCCCGTTACATAGGCGGTGATCACAGAGCCGGACGCGGTTGGGTGCTCGCTGGAGTTTATGGAGCCATCGGCGCTGTTGACGGCTAACACATGCGTGCTGCCAGGATCCGTGAGCACCCCGGGCGCACAATCACTTACCCGAAACCGTACTGGCGAACTACGCAGCCCGTTTGTCTCAATAATGAGGAGAGCGTCACCCGATGAAGTCTCATACGGAATCTGGGCGTTGATCTGAGCAATGCCAACATACAGGAGCGGCATGGGATTTCCATTGACGAATGCTGTTGTGCCGGCGAGGACCTGGGGGAGAGGTGTGGATTCGGCCGAGCGTACCGTAGTTGCAAGAGCGGAGCCGTAAATAGACACCAAAGAGCCGGGAGCGATGGCGGGCAGGCCACTGGCCCAGTTGAGAATACCGCCGGAGGTTACAGCCGGCGGTACTGGCATCACAGGGAAATCCACAGCGTTGGACTTTTCTCCTCCGGGATTGACGACTGTCAGCATCGCGTTACCGGCAGTCTCTGTCATCGTCACGGGAATGCTGGCCCAGATCTCGCCTGCGTTCGCAAAGGTGGTCTGCATCGCCGCGCCGTTCCACAGTACGGTGGAGCCAGGGAGAAAGCCGGTGCCGGAGAGTATCAGCAAGAAGCCCGCGCTTCCCGCCGTCACGGAAACCGGCGTAAGGCCCGTGATCACCGGCCGCACGATGCTGAAGACGAATGAATCAGAGGCGGCTTGTCCGTTTCTGGCTGTCACCGATACCTGCCCCGACGTTTGAAGCAACGCGGCCGGCACTGAGGCGGAAACTATCGAACCGCTGGTGAAGGTCGTCGCGAGCAGAATCCCGTTCCAGCCGATGGCAGTGCCCGGTAGAAAGCCGCTGCCCGAAACCGTCAACGTCAATGCCGTACTGCCCGCCGGCGCGGACGCTGGCGTCAAAGACGTAATCCGCGGCGGATTAATCGCGAACGAAATGGGGTCGGAGATCAGAGGCCCCAGGTCCGGAGTAGGATTCCGAACGCTAATCCCCACTTGTCCGGAGGAGCCGACCAGGGACGAGGGAACGTTCGCATCTAGTTCGTTCGTACTGACGAACGTGGTCTGCAGTGCGATGTTTTCCCAATAGAGAATCGAGGACAGAGTAAATGATGAGCCTGTCACGCGAAGCGTGAACGCGGGTCCGCCGGCGATCGCGGAGAGCGGCGTAAGAGTAGAGATCGCCGGTCTCGTTAACAGCAGGTAGAAAAGATTGTTATTGGAAACTCCGCCGTCGGGGTTCGTCACGGCGACCTGATGGATCGTTCCGAGCGCTGAAGGCGGGCGCGCAACTTGGGCAGCGGTGAGAACCGCCGTGAGCCGGTTGGCGTTGATCCAGGCCGTCGTCAGGGTATCGGACGAGCCCCAAAAGACCTTGGCGCCAGGCCGGAAATTGGCGCCGTCGAGCGTGATTACGAACGCGGGGACGTCGAAACTGGATGAAGCAGGCGTAAGCGCAGTAACAATCGGAGGAGTGCCGATGGTCAAAAACTGAGGGTTGGAGGAACATTGCGTCGACGTTACGTACCCATTAGGCAGTAGCTCATTATGAGCAGGACAGGGGCCAAATCCGGCCGTGACCGTGATCCCCGCATACCGAGGCGTGGCCAGCAGGTTACCGGGGACCTGGACCCGCAGTGTGTTCGAATTGATGAACGTGACTGGCAGAGGCTGGAAACTGCTGCCAGACAGATCGAAAGTGACGTCACCCGTTGGCGTGAAGCCAATGCCCACCAGCGTAAGCGTCTGCAACGAGGCGCCACTCGGGACAAACGCCGGCGATAGCGAATTCAGAACCGGATTGACAGCAAGCGGAAAGGGCGCGGAACTGGAGGCACCCGGGCTTGAGACAGTGAGTTGGAAGACGCCTGAAGTCGTGACGAGCGGCGCGGGAACGAAAGCCTGGAGATGCTCTTGATTGAGGTAGTCGGTATGCAGCGGTGTCCCATTCCAATTCACGGTCGATGCGGCCGTGAATTGCGCGCCGTAAACGTCCACGCCCGTTGGGCTTCCGGCCCGCAGCTCCGGTGGGCTGACGCTAATTTCCTGACTCGATGCCTGAGCAACGGCAACACTTTGCCCACAATATAGTGCAACGACGACCAGGACGGCACACTTCAACGTGAGATCCGCATTCAAACGACTATAGCACCGGGGGTTGGTCCGAAAGGCTTTTATTTGGCAACATGGCCTCGCCAGCCGGCCTCTATCGCGTGGTGGCGGGGCTGGAGAAGCCCGCCATGCCGATGGACGGCAGACTTACCGCTGACCAGATTACTACCATCAAACAGTGGATCGACCAGGGCGCGGCCTCCGTTTCGACTCTTGCCTCTCTACTTCTTCACGAACTTCTTCACATTCGTCCCGTTCACTTCGCCCACGTAAATGGCGCCCTTGGAGTCAACGGTTACGGCCGTCGGATTTCTGAGCCCCTCAATCTTCTCCAGCACCTTACCGTCTTTTGTGCTGGCGATCAGCAGGCAGTTATTCTCGGTTCCATCGACAACGTAAATCAGGTCGTCCTTGATGAACAAGCCCCAGGGCGTGCCGAAGTTGGTCCACTGATCTAGAAATTTGCCGGCCTGGTCGAAAATCTGGATGCGGTTGTTGGAGCGATCGGCCACGTAGACGCGGCCCCTGGCATCGATCGCGATGCTGTGCGGCACGTTGAACTGGCCCGAATCGGTCCCTTTGCCGCCCCACCATTTGATGAACTTGCCGTCCTTGGAAAATTTAACGACCCGGGTGTTGGGGCCCTCGCCATCGGCGATGAAGATGTCGCCGCTCTTCGTCACCGCCAGGTCGGCCATGCCGTTGAAGGTATCCTGCGAGGTGTTGTCGCCGGTCACGCCTTTTTTACCGAGCGTCATCAGCAGCTTTCCGCCGGAGCTGAATTTGAAGGCCTGCATGTTCCCGCGGTCGGTGACCCAGACATACCCGGAACGATCGACACGCAAAAAGTGCGTCGTCTTAAACATGCCCTGGCCCCACGCCCGGAGGAATTTCCCGTGGCGGTCAAAGGCCATGATCGGCATCGATTCGCTGCGATGGAATACGTAAACGTTGTCGTGCGCGTCAACGTCCACGCCGGTCGCCGACCCCCACTTCGTGACGCCAGGCGGGAATTGGGCCCAATTCTCGACCAGTTGATAATGACTTTCAGCCGCTCGCACCCGCACGGTGTGGATAGTGGCCGTCGCCCCAACCGCGACTACAATTACGGAAACAGCTAAGAGATCTTTGAATGTGCGGGGCATGCGCTCCTGTTCGCCGCTCTTGATCCTGGCCGGCAGACCGTTACCTCTCCCGTGTGCGGGCTCAACGCCTCCATGCAATCTTCCGATTCTAGTCTATGACAGGCCGGGGCGGTCATGTCGCGGTGCTCAGCCTGGCCGGGTGTTTCCGGAAGTATCTCGGGCGGGTATGTATCTGGGGCATACGGGCTAAGATAACGAAGTTGCCAAAACGATCTCAATGGTGACCGATGCAGTCTCGGGCGCCATTTGGCTAAAACTTCCCCGCAAAGCCGTATCCAGTGAGGTTCAGGCCGGCGGCAGTCTACGAAGCGACAAACCAGCCAGGTGGCCCGGGTAGTTTCCGGCAGCGCCGCCTGACGATCAGATCCTGGCATTTCGTTGCAAGCCGCGCGGCATCCATTCCAGTGGCGGCCGGGTCGGGCCTGTCGGGTATGAACGCGTCGGAGGCTCCAGGCAGCTTTGAGGTCCTTTGCGGTTTGAAAGGCAGGCAAGGCCTCCAGCACTTCTCTGGGAGTAACGGGCAGCGCCGCTTCTTTACGCGTTGACAACCAGCTCACTACCGGTCGGACAATACCCGCGATTGAGCCATCATGCTTTTCAAGATCGAATCCGACCAAATCCGAAGCGACACGGTGGTAGGCGGGACCATTCGGAACCATCACAAGCCAATCATGTTCCGCGGGATCGAGAAAGCGACGTGCCATGGCCATACCGAGTTCAAGAGGCATGTTGAATCGGGCCAAATTGTCGTCGCCTTCTCCGGTGCAGCGCGATAGATCGTGAATGGAATAGCGGCTGCCGAAAAGTGGGCCCTTGATTCGGTCCAAGCGCCACTCTGCAACGGTTCCACTTTCTAGAGCGCTACGAGGCAAGTACCCACAGCAAACAGTTGCAAATACGATCGCATCGAGGAGGGCGGCATACCCCGCGTAAGTTAAGTGGCGCGGCGGCTGGCGCCGTCCGCGACGGATTGCATTTGCTGTTCGATAGGCTGTGACGCCGCCGCTTCCGTGCCTAAAAGGCGACAGACCCAGGTGGGTTCCGTGAGCGGCGTGTCACGGGAATGACCGGACGCCGAACCTTCGGCCGGGCACGCTGAACTTGAGCAACGGCGCGCCAGACGCCCGGCTCGTCCCCGGACCACGCTTCGCGGTGTCTACGTTACGCCCCACAGGCGAGGACCATCCGGTTCAGCGGCTTGGCGTGAAATCACGTCTTTTTCTTGGGCGCCCGGCTCAAGTGTCCAAGGCCGCCCATTCTGCGCCGGCGGGCGGCTCGGCGCAACTCGAAAGCCCAGCCCATAACGCAGCCTCCGCAGCGCCAGCCAAACAGTGCCTCCGCTCCCTACGCCTCTTCGCGTTTCCGCGTGGGAAAGCGCCCGCCCGCGCGTAGCCGCCATGTGGCGGAAATGCATCGCCGGAAAAGGCTGTTGGGGAACGGGAACCGCGGCCCTGCGGTTCTTATTCCTCAGGCAGGTTGCGCCGACCGGAAAGCACGAGCAAATTGGCGGCCATGGCCGTGTAACTGCGGGCTTCGGGATCGCTCCGCAACTCCTCCACGGTGAATCGCATTTTCCGGCCCCAGTTCGGGTATTGCCAGGTGCTGCCGGGCAAATTCTGCTGGTGCAGTTCCTTAGTGAGGTCTTCGTGGTTGATCGCCAGAAGTTGGGACGGGGTCTCGGCCAGGAAGCCGATGGCGGCGTTATGCAAGTCGCCGGTGAGTTCAGCGTAATCGAGCGCCCGGCGGGGCAGTTCGGGCTTTAGAAATCCCTGCTCGAACAGCACGTCCAGCATCCTCTGCTTCTCTTGCGCACGGTTTTGAATTTGCGCCGCGTAGGCAGCCTGGTCGATCAGGCCGGCGTTACGCCGGGCCTCGATATCGGCGCCCACCCAAAAGCCGGCGAGCGTCGGCAGGTCGTGGGTGGTGGAGGAAACCAGCGCGTGCGGCGGGTACTCGTCGCTGCGGCGGAACTCGCCAGTGGTCTTCTTTTCGAAGTAGAACAGGCGGTAGCTGAAAATGCCGAGGCCGGCCAGCGTCTCGCGCACCGATGGCTCCACGGTGCCGAGGTCTTCGCCGACAATCAGCACGCGGTTGCGTACGCTCTCCAGCGCCAGAATGCGGACCAGGTCTTCGTTGTTTTCGCGCACGTAGGCGCCGTGCGCGGCGTCGGAGCCGTCGGGGATCCAGAACAGGCGGAACATGCGCATCACGTGGTCGATGCGCAGCGCCCCGCCGTGGCGGCAGTTCTTGCGGATAGATTCGGCGAACAGCCGGTAACCATCTTCACGATGCCGCATCGCATTGGGCGGCGGAAAAGCCCAATCCTGGCCACTGGGCGAAAAGTCGTCGGGCGGCGATCCCACCCGGCAACCCGCCACGAAGAACGGCCGGTGTGCCCAGAGGTCGGAGCCGTAGCGGTCGGTGGCCAGAGCCAGGTCGTGATAGAGGCCGATGGACAGAAGCCGGCCGCGCGCCCACTGCTGAGCGCGGCTCAACTGCAGGTCGATCTGCCACTGCAGATACTGGTAGAACATGACGCGCCGCCAATGTTTTTGGCGAAAGGCGCGGGTTTCCGCCGAGGCCGGGTTGTGGAATGGCTCCGGCCATTGCGTCCACATCCAGATGCTGGCGTCGCGGGTGTGCATCCATTCGTCGAGCGCGCAGTAGGTGGCGAAGTCTTCCAGCAACGCGCCTTCGCGGCCGCAAAACGCGCGAAACTCGCGGGCGCGGGGCGTATCCTGGCGCCACTCGCGCAGAAATTGGATGAACAGCATTTTCAGGAAACGCAGCTTGAGCGCGCTGACCCGTTCATATTCCACGAATGGGGTGGCGCGCAGGGCCTCGATTTCCGCCACGGCTTCGGGCGATCGCCGCATTTCCAGCGCCCGCGGGCACCGCGCGAAATCCTCCATGCCTTCGACATCCAGGTAAAGGAAGTTCTGATAAAAGATGCTATTCGGCAGGTACGGGCTGGTGTTGAAGGGCCGCCGGTTTTGGATGGCATGCAGCGGATTGAGGGCCACGAAACTGGCGCCCACGTCGTCGGCAACCCAATCCACCACGTCCAACAGATCGCGGAAGTCTCCGCAGCCCCAGTTGCGTCCGGAGCGAACCCCATAGAGGCTTACGGCGATGCCTGCCGCGCGGGCGCCACGGCCTAACTGCGGTGGAGTCCAAGCCCGGGCGGGCGTCGCGATATAACGAGTGGTGGCGGTGGACGTGCCCACGCTGACCGAGATCTCGTGATAACCCAGCGGAAGCTGAATCGGCAGCCGGACCTGTTTCGAAACCCATGTGCGCCCGCCCATTTGGATGGAGGCGGTGGTCGGCAATCCCGACAGATTCAGGTCGAACTCCGAGGTCTGGCCGTCCTCCTGCCGGACGGTGAAATGCGCGCGGTACCCGAGTCCGTCGGCTGGAACGTTCAGCAAAAGTTCCGCCTGCGCCGATTCTTCGGCCACGATGGCCGGCGGCAAAAGCCTCTCCCAATTCAGGCGCTCGATCGCCGCCAGCGATTGCTCCAGGTCCTCAACCGTATCCACGGCCACCCCCAGCGCCCGCAGAATGGCCTGCTTGGCCGGGAGGGTAGTGACATGTTGGCGCCCCCAGATATCATGGTAGGCGGCGCCGATTCCAAACAAGGTTGCGGCGCGGTCAAGTAGCTGCTCAAAACAGTGGACTGGCATGAGGAACGCGTAACCCTTATTCTACAGGACCGGCGCCCATCCTACAGAGCCGCGCCGCCCATGCGAAGATAGAGGTATGGACAAGCCCTTTGCCGCCGCCGGTCCCCCGGAACTGTTCACGCGCGTTGACGACTACGCCGTGGACAACGCCGCCGCTGCCGCTTCCGAAGGGATCCTCATGACCACGCTCGACACCGCGGTGAACTGGGCGCGCAAAAACTCCATCTGGCCGATGAGCTTCGGGCTGGCCTGCTGCGCCATCGAAATGATGTCGATGTCGGCCTCGCGTTTCGATATCGCACGGTTCGGCGCCGAAGTATTTCGCGGATCGCCGCGCCAATCGGACCTGATGATCATCGCCGGCCGCGTCTCCAATAAAATGGCCCCGGTGATCCGCCACCTCTATCAGCAGATGCCGGAACCGAAGTGGGCCATCTCCATGGGGGCCTGCGCCACCTCCACCGGCGTATTCAACAACTACGCGCTGATTCCGGTGAACCAGGTGATCCCGATCGACGTTTTCGTGCCCGGCTGCCCGCCGCGGCCGGAGCAACTCATCTACGCGCTGATGATGCTGCAGGAGAAGATCCAGGACCAGAGCGGCACGGTCAGGCAGGTATTGAATCTGGCCTGACGGATTGGGCGCCCCCCGGCAGATGGGACGTGAAGACGGGCCGCGCGCCCAACTGGAGTCTCTCGACCGGCTTGAGGTTGAACTGTGTGTTTACCGAGGGGTTGCCGAGGTAGACCATGTCCAGAGCTGCCTGTTGCGACGGCCATCGTCCCAACTCTTATCGGCCACTGCAAGGCGGCGATATCGATTGAACCTCCGCGAGCACGATGAGCCCAATCTTCATCCGTGTCCTGCTCGACTGCCCGGCTCCCGCGGAGGCTCGCCGCTAATGAGCCAAATGGATGTCTTCCTCCTGCAAGACCGGCGTCCCGGAGATGCTGTGCCCGAGTAGGCGAGGCGAAAGACTCTCAACAAAGCCAGTGTCTCGATGCGCCATCGCCGTTTCTGTTGACAGCCATACGAGAAACCCGTATAGTAATAGAGATGAAGGCTGCCGTATTCGCAACCTCGCAGTATGAGCGAGAAGGGAAGCGGTTGCTTACGAAACTGGAAATCGACGCGATGGAAGCTTCGATTGCGGCCGATCCCGAAGCGCACCCTGTGGTTCCCGGCACGGGTGGCGTCCGCAAGGCGCGCTGGAGCCGCCAGGGAAAAGGAAAGCGAGGCGGGGTTCGAGTCGTCTACTACTACTGGGTCTTGGATAACGAGGTGTACATGCTTTTGTGTACGCGAAGAACAAGCAAGCGGACATGGATGCGGCTGGCCGCAAAGCTGCGAAGAGATCCGTGGAGGATCTGAAGCATGGCAAGGAAAAAGGGCGCGCCTAAAGCCGGCAGCAAATCGACGTTGAATCGCGTCTCGCGCGGTGTGATCGCCGGCTTGAAACAGGCCGTTGCTCACACCCGCGGCAAAATCACTCTGCCGGTTCGCTACTACGATGTTCCCGGCCGGGTGGACGTGAAGGCGATCCGCACGAAGTCCGGGTTGTCGCAAATGGAATTCGCCGGTCGATACGGCCTCAGTGTTCGAACCCTGCAGGACTGGGAACTGGGGAGGACCCAGCCGCCGAGCGCCGTTCGCGCGTACCTCATAGTGATCGATCGGTTTCCGGACACGGTGGATAAAGCTCTCCGCGGCGCCGCTTGAGCCGCATCGGATTTTCATTTACGTGACGCCTGACTGCCTCTCCCCTTGAGGCATGCGGCTCCAGACAACCCAGATTCCGTCACCTATTCTGAGACTCAGTTACCCTCATCCAGA
>Ga0210402_10002376_pt1 | contig 18380 bp, 16 predicted proteins | sample IncBWC7MmetaG_FD_161055 | JGI IMG/M metagenome (GOLD analysis project Ga0210402, IMG submission 161055) | Forest soil microbial communities from Barre Woods Harvard Forest LTER site, Petersham, Massachusetts, United States - Inc-BW-C-7-M | ecosystem: Environmental > Terrestrial > Soil >... | reverse complement strand
CATTGTCAGATTGTAGCGTTAAAGCGAGACGCTTTCGCGCGCTGATATAGTAAGTAGTTTCGATAGTCTGCCCTCATGCGCGAACGTACCGATTCCACGGCACTCTCCATCAACAACGTCCTCCCCTCAAAAATTGATCCCAGTTCTCTCCGCTTCGAATCCAACATGCGAGCGCTCGCCGACCTCGTGGCCCAGGTCCGCAACGAAGAGGAAAAAATCCGCGAAGGCGGAGGCGCCAAAGCCATCGAAAGCCAGCACGCCAAGTCCCGTCTCACTGCGCGCGAGCGGATCGATCTGCTCGCCGACCCCGGCTCCTTCTTCGAGCTTGGCCTCTATGCCGCGCACAAAATGTACGAAGATTGGGGAGGCGCTCCCGCCGCTGGTGTCGTCACCGGACTCGCCCGCATCGAAAGCCGCATGGTCATGCTCATCGTGAACGACGCCACCGTGAAAGCGGGGGCCTTCTTTCCCATGACCACGAAGAAAGTCATCCGCGCGCAAAACGTCGCCATCGAGAATCGCATCCCGACTATCTACCTGGTCGATTCCGCCGGAGTCTTCCTGCCGCTGCAAGAAGACGTCTTTCCTGACACTGACGATTTTGGCCGCGTCTTCCGCAACAATGCGGTCATGTCGGCTATGGGCATCCCGCAGATCGCCGCGATCATGGGCATGTGCGTCGCCGGTGGTGGATATCTTCCCGTGATGTGCGACCACGTCCTCATGACTGACGGCAGCGGCCTGTTTCTCGCCGGGCCCGCGCTGGTGCAAGCCGCCATCGGGCAGAAAGTTTCCGCCGAAGAATTGGGCGGCGCCGCGATGCACTCCGCCATCAGCGGCACTGTCGACTTTCGCGAGCTCAATGACCAGGCCTGTCTCGCCCGCATCCGTTCGATCATAGAAAAGTGGGGATACCGCCGGCAGTCCCTCTGGGATCGCAAAAAGCCCGTGGACCCGACGATGCCGGCCGAAGAAATCTACGGCGCTTACGATATGTCACCCGCGCGCCCCTACGATATGAAAGAAATTCTCGCGCGCATCGTGGATGAAAGCCGCTTCGACGAGTACAAACCTGAGTACGGCGCGACCCTGATCTGCGGCTACGCTCGAATTGGAGGCTTCGCTGTCGGCATCGTCGCCAACCAGAAACTTCACGCGCACCAGACCGACCATGAAGGCCACAAGCGGGTCGAGCTCGGCGGCGTCATCTACACCGAGTCCGCCGAAAAAGCCGCCCGCTTCATCATGGACTGCAACCAGAGCCTGATCCCGCTGGTCTTTTTTCACGACGTCAACGGCTTCATGGTCGGACGCGACGCAGAGTGGAGTGGCATCATCAAGGCGGGAGCAAAAATGGTGAATGCGGTGTCGAACTCCGTCGTGCCAAAAATTGTCGTGATCGTTGGCGGCTCTTTCGGCGCCGGACACTATGCCATGTGCGGCAAAGCTTTCGATCCGCGCTTCGTCTTTGCCTGGCCTACCGCGAGATACGCGGTCATGAGCGGGGATGCCGCCGCCGGCACGCTGGTGGAAATCAAAGTGAAGCAACTGGAACGCAGCGGCAAGCGGTTGAGCGAAGAAGAAAGAAAAGAACTTTTCGATTCAACGCAGCAAACCTACGAAGAGCAAACCGACCCCCGCTACGGCGCCGCCCGTCTCTGGATCGACAAAATCATCGATCCTATGGAAACGCGCGATGCCATCACCCAGGCGCTGGAAGCGGCGTCGCTGAATCCCGAGGTAGCGGAGTTTAAGGTAGGAGTGCTGCAAACTTAATTCGGGGGATCGGGGGATTTGACGGTTTGACCCGCGTTCCGATAATCCGATGAGCCGATTGCTGGAGCCGCATGAGCGATGCCGTCAAGCTGATCGAATGTCCGCGCGATGCCTGGCAAGGGCTCAAGGGGCAGATCCCTGCCGAGCTTAAGACGAACTATCTCCAGGCGCTGATCTCGGCCGGTTTCAAGCACATTGATGCCGTCAGCTTCGTTTCTCCGAACGCTGTCCCGCAGATGGCCGACTCCGAAGAAGTTTTGAAAGAGCTCGACCCGCCCGACGACGTTGAGATAATCGGCATCGTGGTCAATGAAAAGGGCGCGCAGCGAGCGATCGCGACCGAGGCCGTGCACACGCTGGGCTTTCCTTATTCGATCTCGCCAACGTTTCTAGAGAACAATCAACGGCAGACTCTGGAAGACGCGATCGAGGAACTGGAAAAGGTCGAGAAGAAAGCCGATGAAGCAGGGCTCGACACCGTTGTCTACATTTCGATGGCCTTCGGCAACCCTTACGGCGATCCTTGGAGCATCGATGAGGTTGTCGAAGCCGTGGCCTTGCTTGAGTTGCAGGAAATTCGGGTGATCTCGCTCGCCGATACCGTGGGTCTGGCGCCGGCGGAAAAGATTCGCGAAGTGGTCTCCGCGGTGATGGCGAAATATGACTATCTCGAAATCGGGGTCCATCTGCACAGCCGCCCCGACCAGGCCGCTGCCAAAATCATCGCGGCGTATGAGGCGGGATGTCGCCGCTACGATTCCGCCATCGGCGGTATGGGCGGATGTCCCTTCGCGCAGGATGAGTTAGTTGGGAATATTCCAACGGAAACGGTGATCGAGACTTTGCGCGGACGCGGTGCGCAAGTTCCGCCTCTGAAGCCGCTGGACACATTGTTGAGGGCGACGGCCGAGATTGGCGCGAGGTACAAGACTTCGACGGCCGCGGACTGATCGCTCAGAATCCCATGAACTACAAAACGGTCCAACTCGCCTTCGATTCCGGCATCGCCACCCTCACCCTCAACCGCCCCGACAAGCGCAATGCCATCAGTTACGAACTGATCGACGATCTGATCCGCGCTCTCGACGAAGTGAGAAACTCTTCCACCGGCATGTTGATTTTGACCGGGGCAGGAAAGGCCTTCTGTTCCGGCATGGACCTCGACAACCTGAAAGGCCTGATCGGCCGTACGCATGAGCAAAATCTCGCAGACTCGCGAACTATGGTCAGCCTGTTTCGTTCGCTTTATGAATTTCCGAAGCCAACAATCGCCGCGGTAAACGGAGCCGCCATCGCCGGCGGCACCGGACTGGCGCTGCTCTGCGACTTCACGCTTGCCGTGCCGGAAGCCAAGTTTGGCTATACCGAGGTCAGGATCGGGTTCGTGCCCGCCATCGTCTCGACTTTTCTTCTGCGCCAAGTCGGCGAAAAAATCGGTCGCGACCTCCTGCTGACGGGCCGCATCTTCGAACCGCCGGAAGCCTTGAAGATGGGCCTGATCAATGAAATCGTGCCTCCGGAAAAGTTACTCGACCGTGCCCGCGAACTCGCCGCGCAGTTGGCGGAAAACAGTCCGCTCTCCCTCTCCAATACCAAGCGCCTGCTGACCGATCACGCACGCGCGGAACTCGATGCGCAAATTGAGGCGGCCATCCGCGAAAATGCCGGCATCCGCGAGAGCGCTGATTTCCGCGAAGGGATCGAGGCATTCCTCGAAAAGCGCAAGCCAAAATGGACGGGCCGATGAGCCGGCGTGACGGATCGATGTCTGTGCATGGAAAAGATACGGCGACAGTCAATGAAACTCGCATCCGCGTCCGCTATGCCGAAACCGACCAGATGGGCGTCGTCTATCATGCCAATCATTTCATCTGGTTTGAAGTGGGACGTGTGGAACTCCTCCGCCAGTTTGGCTTCAGCTATAAAGATATGGAGCGGGAAGAAGGCTGCTTCATCGCCGTAGTCGATGCCCAGTGCCGCTACAAGGCTCCCGTACACTATGATGACGAGGTTGTTGTGCGCACATATCTGAAACATGTGCGGGAGAAAGTGATCCGATTTGGATATGAGCTGCGCAGCACGGAGACTGGTGAGTTGCTGGCCCAGGGCGAGACCACGCACATCGTCGCCGATTCAAGAATGAGACCCCGCGTTCTGCCGGAGAAATACATGAAAGTGTTTCGCGCAGCCGTTGGCAGCCGAAAGGGGCGTTGATTTTGGAACTTGGCGGCATCGCGGAAGCGATGCGCTGATGCGAAACGAGCGTGTTTCTGCCAGACAGGATTGTGGCAAACATGCATCGAGCGGCCGACGGCGAACGACCAACAACTGAGAACTGAGAACTGAGAACCGGGAACTGCCTTGCAAGCCCTGCACATCAACGGAAACGACCTCACTCTTGAAGCCGTGCGCGAAGTGGCGCAGCCCGACGTCCGCCGACCCGTTCTCCTCGATCCCGACGCACGCGAGGCCGTCAACCGCGCTCGCGCGGTCGTCGACACTCTCGTCGCCAGCAATAAAATTTCTTACGCAATCACGACCGGCGTCGGCAAGCTGAGCGATGTGCACATCGTCGGAAATCAGGTTCGCGAGCTGCAAATCAACCTTGTGCGCTCGCACGCCGTCGGCGTCGGCGAACCGCTTTCGATCCCGGATACGCGCGCCATGATGCTCCTGCGCGCCAATTCGCTGGCGAAAGGCAACTCGGGCGTACGCGGGATCACCATCGACACCATCTGCGAGATGCTCAATCGCGGCGTGACGCCGATGGTCCCGTCGCAAGGAAGCGTGGGAGCGAGCGGCGATCTTGCGCCGCTGGCGCACCTGGCGCTGGCATTGATCGGTGAAGGCGAATGCTTTGACGAAAGAGGCGGGCGCATCGCCAGCGCCGAAGCGTTGAAGCGCGCACAAATCAAACCGTTGGTACTCGAGGCGAAAGAAGCGGTGTCGCTCATCAATGGCACACAAGCCATGCTGGCCATCGGCATTCTGATGGTGCTCGCCGCGGAGACGCTGGTTGACACCGCCGACGTCATCGGTGCGATGGCATGCGATGCCCTCAAGGGAACCAATGTCGCCTTCGACGAGCGCATTCAAAAGGCGCGCCCACATGCTGGACAAATCAGGACTGCGGCGAATCTGCGCCGTTTGCTCGAACAGAGCCAGATCCGCGCTTCGCACCGCGACTGCGGCCGCGTGCAGGACGCTTATTCTTTACGGTGCATTCCGCAGGTGCATGGCGCGGTGCGCGACACGCTCGCTCATTGCCGCTCGGTGTTTGAGACGGAGACGAACTCAGCAGTCGATAACCCGCTGGTATTCGTAAAGAACCCGAAAGCGATGGACGGCGAGGGCGACGTACTCTCCGGCGGAAATTTTCACGGGGAGCCGCTCGCTTTCGCGCTCGACTTTCTCGCGATTGCTTTGAGCGCGCTGGCCGGCATCAGCGAGCGGCGGCTGGAGCGCATGGTGAACCCCGCGCTCAGCGAAGGGCTGCCGCCATTTCTCGCACCGGGTGCGGGAATGAACTCAGGCTTCATGATGCCGCAAGTGACTGCGGCTGCGCTGGTGAGTGAGAACAAAGTGCTGTCGCATCCGGCGTCGGTCGATTCGATAACGACGTCGGGGAATAAAGAAGACTTCGTCTCCATGGGGATGACCGCTGCGAACAAGCTGAACCGAGTAGTGGAGAACACGCGCAACACGCTGGCCATCGAGGCCATGGCCGCGGCACAGGCGATTGACTTCCTCGCGCCGCTGAAGACCTCGAAGCCCTTGCAGCAGGCGCACGCGGCGATCCGGGCGGTGTGCGCGACGATGGAGCGGGACCGCGTGATGTATCGAGATTTCGCGCGCATTGCGGACTTGATTGCGAGCGGCAAGCTGGCCGACGTAGTGCGCTAAATATCCTCAGCAAAATTTGTCCCTCGAAATTTGCCATCATGACCATGAGCTTGCCGAAGAGAAGGGGCCTGCTACCCGCTTTTCGCCCCCACCGCGCTGTTTTATGCGGTCGGGGAAGAGAAAGAAGAGAAAGAATCGCTGTTTACAGCCACCCGCTCCGTGCATTAGACTCGCTCCGGTTCAACGCCTCTCCCCCCAAGAGGCGCCCCAGAGCTTGCAGCGTTCTCTCACAGGTTCCGTGCGACGGAAATTTCACGAGGCCAAAACATGCCAGGACATCGGAAAGGAAATTACCGCCTTGGCGGCACAGCTGTAGTTGCCGTCCTTGTGTTCATCACCGCGGGTGCATTGCCGGTTTGGGGTCAGGTAGCTGTCACAACCTATCACTACGACAACAACCGGACCGGATGGAATCAGCATGAAACGGTCCTGACGCCCGCCAACGTGGGGACCCCGTCGTTCGGCTGGCTGCGGACCGTGGCGCTCGACGACCAGGTGGACGGTCAGCCGCTGACAGTGCCGGGCGTGCTGATTACAGCTGGACAGTTTCAGGGCCCGCACGATGTGGTTTATGTGGCGACGGAACACAACACCGTGTACGCCATCGACGTGCACAGCGGGATAGTGCTGTTGAGCCGGAATCTCGGCTCGCCGGTGCCGCTTCCCTTGGGATGCACGAACAACGGGCCGAATGTCGGCATCAACTCGACGCCGGTGATCGACCCGAGCAGTAACACGTTGTACGTGATGATCTATACGCTGGCGGCTGGACCGGAATATCGTCTTTACGCGCTCGATCTGGGGAGCCTGAGCAACAAGGTCGCGCCCAAGTTGGTGACGGCTTCGCATACGCTGACCAATGGAACGACATTCAACTTCAACGCGACTTACCAGCGTCAGCGGCCGGGGTTGTTGCTCGCGAACGGCAGCATTTATGCGGGGTTTGGCAGCTTCTGCGATCTTTCAGCGAATGTTTCACGGGGCTGGCTGCTGGGGTGGACGGCGGGATCGCTGGCGCCGTTTCCGTCGAACCAACTCCTCGACCAACAGGCAACTTCGCCGGATAGCTTCTTCCTGTCGTCGATCTGGATGTCGGGGTACGGACTGGCGACCGACGATGCGGGCAACATCCTGTTCGTGACTGGGAATTCCGATTATTCCGGGACAACGTACGACGGTGTCACGAATATTCAGGAGAGCGTGGTGAAGGTCTCGCCCACGTTAACGACGGTGCTGGATCTGTTCACGCCGAAGAATCAGGCGACCCTCGATCAGTTCGATGCTGATTTCGGCTCGGGCGGAGTGCTGGTCCTGCCCGATCAGCCGGGCCCGAAGCCACATCTGGCAGTGGCCGCGGGCAAGGCGGGAACGATGTTTTTGATGAACGAAGACAATCTGGGTGGGTACTCGCCGACGACAAACCATGTGCTCGGCAGCTACGGGGTGGGCCATTGCTGGTGCGGCCCGTCCTATTTCGTGGATCCGGCGGATGGATTGGGACGGGTGGTGAGCAGCGGCGGCAGGCTCGTGGAAGCCTGGAAGGTGCAGACGTCGCCCAAAGCAGCGCTGATAAGAGTGGCGACTTCTCCGTCGATAGGTGGCGCGCAGAATCCAGGATTCTTCACCACCATTTCGTCGAATGGAAATGCCAATCCAATCATTTGGACAATCTCGCATCCTCCGAATACGAAAGCGGCGCCGATTTATCTGTTTGCGTTCGATCCGGAGTCGGGAAGCACAATGAAGGAGCTGTTTAGGGGCAAAGCAGGCGCGTGGCCGAATCTGGGCGGCAATTCGAACTTGGTTCCGGTGGTTGCGAACGGGATGGTATTCGTGGCCAGCGACAAGCAATTGCAGATCTTTGGGCTGATGGGTACAAAGAGTAAGAAGTAAAGCGCGCGAGATGGTCTCCGCCCAGGCCGACTTAGGCGGACTTGGCTGCCGACCCGTCCAATCCTAGTTCCCGCGCGATCCCCTTCATCGCTTCGATGCAGAAGGCGATGTGCTCTTCGAGATCCAAACCGAGGCGGGCGGTGCCTTCGATGATGTCTTCGCGGTGGACGCTGCGGGCGAAGGCTTTGTCCTTCATTTTCTTACGGACGGATGGGGCTTCGACCTCGGCCAGGGATTTTCCCGGCTTGACCAGGGCGCAAGCGGTGATGAATCCGGCAAGTTCATCGCAGGCGAAGAGGGTTTTTTCCATGGGCGAGAGGCGCGCCACGCCGGAGTACTGGGCGTGCGACATAATAGCGCGGCGCATTTCTTCGGAGTACCCGCGTTCTTTCAGAATCTCGGAGCCTTTGTAGGGGTGGTCGTCGGCGCTTGGATATTTCTCGTAATCGAAGTCGTGGAGAAGACCGACCATGCCCCACAATTCTTCGTCGGCTCCAGCTTTGCGGGCGTAGGCGCGCATGCAAGCCTCGACCGCGAGTGCATGTTTCCGAAGACTTTCTGATTGAGTGAACTCAGTTAGTAAACACCATGCGGTTTCGCGCTGATTCATTGGTTTTATACCTGTTTCCCTATGATTTTCGCCGCGCAATTATGGTCTTGCTCCGATAAACGCTTTGTTTTCTCATACTTTTGTCTTGACTTCCACAGGTTCCATCCAGCAGATTACCCTCTAGTTGGCTTTGAGAGTAGCCCTCCTGCTCTGGCACTCGCAAAACCCAAATGGCCACAACATTAACCCCCGTGGACTCACGGGAAGTTGTACGATGCGACCGTTGTCTCTTGGTGCAATTCCGCACATCTAACAGTCTGTGCCGCCGTTGCCATCTGTCATTGGATGAGGACGAGGCGGAGATTGCCGCTATGACTCCAGCGCCGGAAGTGCTGCCGGTGAACGTCCATTCTAACGGACGCGGGCATCTGAAGCTGGCGTATTCGATCCGATCGCTGCGGCTGCGCAATGGTTTGAGCCAGCGGCAGTTGGCGCTGCGAATGTCCGTGCCGCGGACGTACGTCTCAAAAATCGAAAATGAGAAGGCGACGCCGACTCTGTCTTCGCTCGAGCGGTTGGCAAGGGCGCTCGAGGTCAGTGTGCCGGATCTGCTTTCCGGTGGAGAACGGAACCGGCAGGAGGAAGTGCGTGAGTTGATGGAAGATCAGTTCGTTGCCGAGGTTTTGCCCTATCTGTCACAACTGAACGGGATGCAGATGTCCAGCATTCTGGCGCAGGTGCGGGACTTGACGGTGCGGCCGCGACGGAGTGCGTAAGCAAGCGCGGAATTTAGGAGATGCGTCGCTAGTCAATCCAGAGTTGCTGTGATCACGGGCCGCTGCCGGGCTTTGCTCGGCTTGGACCCTTCGACTTCGCTCAGGGCAGGCTCGCGAGGGCGCCGTCCCCACACGATCAATTTTTATCCGGGCGCACGACCAACTGGACAGCCGGGGCTTTCGGGCTCCGGCTTTTTTTTGGTTCGCGAGGCGCTCCGTAGTAAAAGCACGTGCACAGATTTGCACAAGTTAGCTGGACTGTGCGCAACAGTTTGCGTGTTCTCTGGATATTTTTGAGGATCTGCTGATTTCTGCTTGACCCGCACCGCTGAACGAGCTACGCTCGCCGCACTCCCCTAAAGCTGGGAGACGATTACCCAGCAAGATTCCTTTGGTGAACAGGAAAACCTCGATGAAAATCTCTCGGATCTGCGCGTTCGTTCTGCTGATTGTAGTGGGGTCGGTGATGGCTTTCGCCGACGGAATCAACGATCCAAAAATCATCATCCAGGGCGTCAATGGCGGCGGTAGTCCCCAGGGTTGCGGGCCGAATGGCTGTCAGGGCGTCGGAGTGAATTTCAGTTTCAACATCCCGAAGTCGGGAAAGGGCTTTGTATTTTTCACCAACACGAGCGGAAAGAACTGGACTTCTCTGGCTCTGATTGAAACCGGCGTGCCGGCGAATGCGATCAGCTGTACTCAGACGCTGTTTCTGAGCTGCACGACGAAGACTCTGAAGAATGGCTCGGTGGAGATTCTTTTGTCGGGGATCAGGGGCGGAAGCAATCCGCGCAATGGGATCAAGAATGGGCAGAGCTTCGACATCGGTTTCGCGTGCGTTGGGCAGAGCTGCTGGACGAATGGCGGAAGCGTGATGAGCGGGCACGCCGGCACTGCACCGGAGCCGGGAACAGTGGCATTAATGGTGACGGGTTTGGGCGCGATCATTTCGCGTCGTAAGCTGTGGAAGAGCCGCCTGAAAGCCTAGTGGTTCTTCTTGGTAAACTCGTGCACTAATTGTGAAAACTGAGGCAGGGCCTGGAGCTTCTGAAGCTCGGGATCGTTCCAGGCCTCCTCTGGCGCGTAGCCCGTATCTAACGCCTGCCGCAGTGACCTCAACGCTTCTTCCGGTTTACCGATCAGCGTCTTCACCTGGGCTTCTGAGTACATCAGCTGCACGTCCCCGGGACTTATGGCGCGCGCCTGCTGGGTGTACTGCACGGCGTTCGCGGCGTCGCCTTTCTTGGCATACAGGAGCCCAAGATCGCCCATGATGGAAGACGAACGGGGGTTTACTCGAAGCTCCTGGAAGGCAAGCGCGATGGCTTTCCCGTAGGCTGCGGTGGCTTGGTCGGAATGGCCCGACCATCGGTAAGCGTCCCCCAGATTTCCGAACAGTTCCTCGTTATTGGGCGTCATCTCGGTTGCTTTCTCGTACATCTTGACCGACTCGTCGTAGCGCTTGAGCCAGAAATATGCGGTGCCGAGATTGGAATAGGTCGCAGAGTCCGGCGCAATCGATAGCGCCTTCTGGAAATGAGGGATGGCCTCGCTCCACTTTCCTTGGCGCAGGTATACCGAGCCGATGTCTCCGTAGCCCATCGGATTATCGGGGGCGAGTTCGGTAACCTTCTGAAACTCCGGGAGCGCTTTTGCATTGTCGCCAAGCTCAAAGTAGGCCTTGCCGAGAGAGATGTGATTCAACCAATTGTAGGAGTTGGCGGCGACCGCGTTCTGATAGGCGGAAATGGCTTCGTTACTCTGACCGCTGGCGACGTAGGCGTCACCCAGGCTGCGATACGCTTCATCGGAGTTCGGAGCCAGCTCCAAAGCGCGTTTCAGTTCGGTAATCGCTTGGGTATTCTTACCCGTGGTGGAGTAGACGTTGCCGAGTGAGATGTGAACTTCGGGCAGGTTGTTGGAGAGGTGCTCCGCCTGTTGGGCGGCCAGAGTGGCTTTTTGCGCCCAAATGCTGTCTTTGCTTGCGCCGTACATGCGGAGGCTGGAGTCGGCGAGTCCCGTGTAGGCGAGAGCGAAGTTGGGGTCTTTGTCGATGGCCTGCTCAAACAGTGCTACGGAGGGCCGAATTCCGTCGATACCGTGACTATTGCGCAGCACATTCCGTCCCTGCAGGTAAAGATCGTAGGCTTTCACGTTCTCGGTCGGGTGAGCCCCAATCCGGGCTTGCTCTTCGTCGGTCGGCTTGAGCGCAAGGGCGGTCGCCACGTTGCCATAGATCTGGTCTTCGAGGGCGAGCACATCGCCCGAGGCTCCCGAGAAGTCCTGGCTCCAGACACGCTTGCCGGTAGTGGCATCGTCCAGACCGAGGGTGATGCGGAGGTTGTCGCTACTGCCCTGCACACTGCCCTGCAACACCAGGTTGACGCCCAGTTCACGGGCCAGCTTGGAGAGCGGCAGATCCCTGGCAACCGCTCTATCGACGGAGTCTGAGGATGCCAGGTGGACTTCCTTCAATTGAAACAACTTGGCGGCGAGAGCTTCACCAATGCCGTCGGCTACGTAGCCCACGGCTTTCTCGTCCCCCACTTTTTTCAGCGGGAGGATCGCAACATACTTTCCCTGTTTAAGCGAAGGGATGCCTTGCACCGTCTCGCTTGCCGACGTTCCCGTGCGATTCAGCAGCGTGCGTCCGGCAAAGGTCGCCAGCGCGATGACCAGCACCGCTCCGGTGATCCACATCCAGCTTTTTCCCGGAAGATCGAGGCTGAAGCGCGACGTGCGCACGATCGGATGCGCGATCATCTTCGACAGCGTCTCGGCGCTGATGTTGGGATTGGCTTCCCAAGTCGCCAATTGCTGCAGCAGTTCGACGGAGGAGTGATAGCGGTTTGCCGGCTCGCGTTCCAGGCAGCGGCTGACGATCGCGCTCAGGGACTTGGGAACTGAGCGGTCGACGTCGGAAGCCGAGCGCGCCTCCTCGCGCGTACGTTTCATGAGGCTGGCGATGGCGGTGTCCGCCTCGTAGGGAGCTTTTCCTGTGAGCAGTTCGTAGAAGATCAGGCCGACGCTGAAAATGTCGGAGCGTTGGTCCAGCGTACTGCCCAGAGCCTGCTCGGGCGACATGTATTCGAGAGTGCCGACGATGGCTCCGGTCTGGGTCATGCCGGTATCGCCGAGCGAGCGCGCCAGGCCGAAGTCCATCACCACGATGCGGCCATGCTTGTCGCGCATGATGTTCTGGGGCTTCAGGTCGCGATGGATGACGCCTTCGGAATGCGCGGAGTCGAGAGCGCGGCAGACCTGCTCCACTACCCCGATGGCTTCCCTCGGCGAGAACTTTCCCTGACGGCGCAATAGCGTGCGCAAGTCCTCCCCGTCGACGTATTCCATGCTGATGAAGCGGATGCCCTCGGCTTCGCCTAAGTCGTAAATGCGGACCACGTTCTTGTGCGTGATATTGCGGGAGAGAATGAGCTCTTGCTTGAAGCGCAGCAGAATCGCGGGATCAGTTGCCAATTCGGGACGGATCACTTTGAGCGCGATCAGGCGGTCGAGTTCGCGGTCGCGCGCCTTGTAGACGGCGCCCATGCCGCCCTGCCCGAGCACACTCAAGATTTCGTAGCGTCCACCGAAAAGCACGCCCGGCTGCAGACTCTGAAAAGCGGAGATGCCGCCGACTGACGGCGGACCTGAACGAGCGTAGGGAAGCGCCTGCGTCGCACCCGGAATCGGGCTCCCGTGCGGCAACGTCGGAGCGTTGGAGAGCGGTGGGTTGGAAAGAGGAGGAGGGGTGAGCGCCCCGATGCCTACGATGTCTCCAGGCACACGGATTCCCGGCATCGTCGGGCTATCGGAATCCTTGTCCCTGAAATCGCGCTCATCCATTTGGAGTTGCCCGGGTTCGGAGAGCCAGCGAGGGGAGAGCGGCTCGGTCCCCCGACGAGGGCGTACATCCGCGTCAGGTTGTCGAGGGGAATTCGAGAACCTGGCACTCCGATTTGTTATGAAGTATACCCCCGAATTGGCTTTGGGGAAAGCAGGGAAAAACCCTCCGAGATCATCGTGTTTCGAGGGTCGCGACCGTTTTTTGACGCCGATCTGGGGATGTTCTCAGTGCTCATTCTCTCGACTCTGGTTTTTTCACTGAGGAACGGAGACGGTCATTGCTGGGCGCTGCCCAAGCCAACCGGTCGGTATGAGGGTTTCGTTGATTGCTGCCTGCCGTGCTTAAATGAAAAGTTGGGCGCCAATTTTTTGCGCCATCCCCGCGCGCGGCCTCCCAATCACAATTTCAGAGCGAACTGCGGATTCCCTGGGTCCGCTCGGGCGAACGCGCGGAACGCTAGATGGAGGATCTTTGGACTTCCAGTTAAACGAAGAGCAGCTGCACCTCAAAAAGAGCGTGCGTGAGTTTGCGGAACGCGAGATTGCGCCGAACGTCATGCAATGGGATGAAGCCTGCGAATTTCCCCTGGCGACGATCAAGGAACTGGGCAAACTCGGCCTGCTGGGGATCGTCTTTCCACCCAATTACGGCGGCGCGGGTATGGGTTACGTGGAGTACGTCACGGCGATCGTGGAACTGGCTCGCGTTGACGGTTCGGTCGGGATCATTGTGGCGGCGCATACCTCCCTTTGTTCGAATCACATTTATGTGGCGGGAAACGAGGCGCAGAAGAAGAAGTATGTGTCGAAGCTGGCCACCGGCGAGTACCTCGGTGCATGGGGGCTGACCGAGCCCTCGGCAGGTTCGGATGCGGGCAGTGCGCGCATGACGGCAGCGCGGGCAAAGGGCGGATGGACGCTCAACGGCACCAAGACTTTCATCACCAATGGCCACTATGCGGACGTCGTAGTAGTGCTGGCGATCACCGATCGCGCGGCGCACAACCACGGGCTTTCGGCGTTCGTCGTTGAGAAGGGCACCAAAGGATTTCGTCCGGGGAAAAAAGAAAACAAGCTCGGACTTCGCGCCAGCGACACCGCCGAGCTGATCTTCGAAGATTGTTTCGTGCCCGACGAAAACCTTCTTGGCACGGAGGGCGGGGGCTTCGTCGATGCGATGCGCGTTCTCGACGGCGGGCGCATCTCGATCGCAGCCCTCTCGCTCGGCATGGCCGAGGGCGCGTACGGGGCGGCGTTGAAGTATTCGAAAGAGCGCCAGCAATTTGGCCAGGCCATTTCGGAATTTCAGGCGATCCAGTGGAAGCTGGCCGACATGGCGACGGAAATCGAGGCCGCAAAACTTCTGACGTTGCGGGCCGCCGCGATGAAGGATGCAGGGATGAAGACTACGCTCGAGTCGTCGATGGCCAAGCTTTACGCGAGCGAGGTCGCGGTACGGTGCGCCAATGAAGGCGTCCAGATCCACGGCGGGTACGGGTTCATCAAGGATTATCCGGCGGAGAAGTTTTACCGCGACGTGAAGTTGTGCACGATCGGCGAGGGGACAAGCGAAATTCAGCGGCTGGTGATTGCGCGGCAATTGCTGAAGGATTAGCTCAGCGCGGATCCTCAACCCAAGTCATCCGGAGCGGAGTCGAACGAAGCCCACACTTCCTGTGCACGTGCGCTGCCTCAGGGAGTTCTCCGAGCGAACTCGGCATGGCCGTCTGGCGATTATCGAGAGACTTCAGCGCCCGTCGAAACTCTGTTAGGGGTGCTTCGACTCCAGGATCTGCCTCGCCAGCGAAGCAGATCCTCCCGCTCAGCATGACAGGGGTTGGGTGTTTCAACGTCGAAGGTCATGATGGCGGCGGCAGGTCGGCGAGAAACTCAGCCGCGGGTCTGGACGCCCGGCTCTTGCATCCTCGTCGCGGTGACGGATGCCCGCCAAACACGGATCGGTGCGGGTTGTTACACTATGCTGCTTGACTCCTGCGAGTACAACCTTTGTCGACCGTCTCTGCTCGGGCGACCCACGCGCTCTCGCTCGCGCCATATCTACGGTCGAGAACCGCCAGCCCGGTTGGTCGGAGCTCCTCAAGGCGCTATTTCCGCACACCGGCAAGGCACGAATCATCGGTCTGACCGGAGCCCCAGGATCAGGCAAGAGCACGCTGGTCGATCAGCTTGCCAAGCATTATCGCAAGAAACAGCAGACCGTCGGAATCATCGCGGTCGACCCGACCAGCCCTTACACCGGCGGGGCGATTCTGGGCGACCGTATCCGCATGCAGGATCACTATAGCGATCCGGGGATTTACATCCGCAGCATGGCCACGCGCGGATCACTCGGAGGGCTGGCGCGCGCGACCGCGGATGCGGCCACTGTGCTCGATGCCTCGGGCCGCGACCTGGTCATGATCGAAACGGTCGGCGTCGGGCAGGACGAAGTCGACATTGTGCGGCTGGCGGATGTCACCATCGTGATTCTTGTGCCCGGCATGGGCGATGATGTGCAGACGATCAAGGCCGGGATCATGGAAATCGCCGACATCTTCGTCATCAATAAAAGCGACCGCGACGGAGCCGAGAGCGTAGAGCGCGAGATTCGCGCCATGCAGTCGCTGGCCACGCGCGCTCGCACTCTTAACGACCGCTGGACGCCACCGATCGTGAAGACGGTCGCCAGCGAAGGCATTGGAAGCGAAGCGTTGGCGGAAGCCATCGCAGACTACGAGGCCTACCTGAAGAAAGAGAACCTGGTCTTCAAAAAGAACGTCGAGAACTGGCAGGAGCGGCTGGTTGAGATGCTGCGCGATGCCATGCTGGAAAAAGCGCGCGGGCAGATTGATAGTGGCAGCCTCGAGCGTTACGCGGCCGAGATCGCCCGGCACAAGCGAGATCCGTATTCGGTGGTGGAGGAGATTGTGCGCGGCGTCAACCCCACGTAGATTCGGTGAGACCCTCGCCCGTCCACAATCGGCGCGGCCCGGGAAGGCCGCACCGTCGTTCGAAGGCAGTCGTTGAGAGGCAATCATGCAGTTCAGCATTGATCATCTCGGCATCGCGGTGAAATCGCTGGCGGTGGCGAAGTCCATTTACGAGAAGCTGGGACTGACCGTTTCCCCGGAAGAAACCGTCGAACAGGAAAGAGTCCGGCTGGTGATGGTGCCCGTGGGCGAGAGTCGCCTGGAGCTGCTGGAAGCGATTTCGGACGATTCTACTATCGCCAAGTTCATCGCCAAGCAAGGCGAGGGCCTGCACCATATTTGTATACGAGTTCCAGATCTGGCGGCAGCGGTTGCAAAATTGAAGAGCGACGGCGTGCGCCTGGTATCGAATGAGATCAAGACCGGCGCCGGCGGGCATCGGTATGTGTTTGTGCATCCACAGAGCGCCACGGGCGTGCTGCTGGAGTTAGTAGAGGGCTCGGATTGACCACATTGCTTTAGCTTGCCGTGTGTGCTCTGGGGTAGCTGTTTTCCGCCAATCGGCACATTTTCGAATCTATGTTTCTGCTGGCAACCGACACTTCGGGCAAGAATGGCAGCATCGCGCTAGCGCGTCGAACGTCCGGCCAGAGCGAGGTCGGTGTGCTTGAGGTTGTGCCGCTCGCCGGGGGCGCGTTTTCGGCGCAATTGGTACCGCAGATCGCCGCGCTGCTCGAAAAGCACGGATATCGTAAGACCGATCTCGCGGCATTTGCGGTCGCCTCCGGTCCCGGGTCGTTTACGGGTCTGCGCGTGGGTTTGGCTGCGATCAAAGCTTTAGCGGAGGCACTGCAGAAACCAATCGCTGCGATTTCGCTGCTGGAAGCGGTTGCCTGGATGAGTACGGCGCGCAGAGCGGCCGGTGGCCGGATCCTCGCGGCGCTCGATGCGGGCCGAGGCGACGTCTATGTCGGCGACTACGGACTCCAGCCGCGGATGCATATGCACAGCGAACGCCTGGTGAGCCGGGAAGAGTTTCTTTCAGAAGCCAGGGGTGCCGAAGCGAAGGGCGCCGAAGCGACGCGCGACACGGTGGCTACGCCCGATGCCCGATTGGCTGAGACGTTTCGGGCTGCGGGAATTCGAACCGAGCTGATCGAGTATCCGAACGCCGGCGTGATCGCCCATCTCGGTTGGGAGCGGCTGCGGCGGGGCCAGACGGTTCGTCCCGAGGAACTGGAAGCCAACTACATCCGCCATTCCGACGCTGAAATTTTCTCGAAGCCGGTTTCGTGAGAGTCTCCATGCCCCTGGCGATCCGCTCTGCTGCGTTGAACGATGTGTCGGCGATTCTGAGCATCGAGCAGCAGGCCCCGGGCGCAGCCCACTGGCGCGCCGACCAGTACAACAAATTGTTCGATGGCGGGATCATTCTGGTGGCCGAAGAAGCCGGCAAGCTTTGCGGATTCGTTTGCGCGAAGGCGGTCGGGGGCGAGTGGGAAATCGAGAACCTGGTAGTGGCCGCCGAGTTCCTCCGCCATGGTATTGCCAGAGAGTTGGTGCGCACCTTGATTCAGCTCGCGGAAAATGAGGCGGCGTCAGCCATTCTGCTCGAAGTCCGCGAGTCGAATTTGCCGGCCCGCCGATTGTACGAAAAACACCGATTTCGCGAGGCGGGCCGCCGTCGGATGTATTACAGCGATCCCGCGGAGGACGCGATTCTGTACGCGCTTCGGTTCGACCGTTGAGCTGACCCAAAAGCTGCGGGTTTTGCACCATTCTCTGTGCGACTTTCGCGTCCCAGGCGCCCGACGACGGTGGCAATATTCCTATGAAATCTCATTGAACCGCGACCGATTCCTGTGCTATTTTTTAACCGTGCAGTAACAAACAACCAGGAGGTCTAGCAAGGATGCTGACTCCCAGAGAGCAACTCCTGACCGGTCATGATCAGTTCCAGCGACTGGTTCAGGAGCACTCGCAATACTCCCAACGGCTGGAATCCCTCACCCAAAAGCGCTACCTCACCGACGACGAAAAACTAGAAGAAGTGCGGCTGAAGAAACTAAAGCTGCGCCTCAAAGACCAGATGCAGAGTCTGGAACACCAGGTTCAACGGCACTCAGCCTAGATTAGCCGAGAATTAGCCGAGCCTGGGCTATCGGCCAGTGCCAGCGGGCCGGAACATCGAGGCCGCTAAACTGCGGCAGTGAACCCCTGTCTCCCCACTTGGCGCCTCTAAGCGCCTTTTTTTATTGCAGTTATGCAGAACGGCGCAACCTCGCTCTATAATCATCCTGAATTCCCATGGTGCGTGACGGCTACTACTACGGTGCTGGATGCTCGATTGCCGCGGGCATCGTTCGCTGGCTGGCGGCGTGGCCCTACGCCGTTCCGCTGTTGCTGCTGGGAGCTTTCTTTCTGTGGTTTTTCCGCGATCCCGAGCGCCGGATTCCTACGATTGCTGGGGCAGTTGTTTCTCCAGGCGACGGCAAAGTGACCGATGTATCGGTCGTGAGCGCTGGCGGAGCACCGCGGAACCGCATCAGCATTTTTCTCAGCGTCTTCGATGTGCACGTGAACCGCTCGCCGATTGCAGGCGTGATCCGCGACGTGCGCTATCAGCGCGGCAAGTTCCTCAACGCCATGCAACCGAATTCGGCGGAGGAGAACGAGCAGAACGTCGTTACAGTTGAAGGCGAAGGA
>Ga0210402_10002375_pt1 | contig 18380 bp, 13 predicted proteins | sample IncBWC7MmetaG_FD_161055 | JGI IMG/M metagenome (GOLD analysis project Ga0210402, IMG submission 161055) | Forest soil microbial communities from Barre Woods Harvard Forest LTER site, Petersham, Massachusetts, United States - Inc-BW-C-7-M | ecosystem: Environmental > Terrestrial > Soil >... | reverse complement strand
TGCGCCGGCTCCGCCAACTCCTGTACCACCGCCACCAGAGCCAACGCCGCCGCCGCCAACACCGCCGCCGCCGGGGCCTCCAGCCCCACTACCACCGCTGCCCCCGAAACCGCTGCCGCCCCCGGCCCCACTGCCGCCGCTACCGCCAAAACCACCTCCGCCGGCGCCTCCAGCCCCGCTACCACCGCCCCCGAATCCGCTGCCGCCGCCGCTGCCGCCGGAACTTCCAGAACCTTCCGAGCCTGAACCGCCGCCCGGACCACTTCCACCAGTGGCGCTACCAGTTCCTAGACCGCCGCCGCCCGCACCTGAACCACCCCCGCCGCGTTCCCACAGACTCCCAGATTGACTCGCAGAACCTGAGCCGCCGCCTCCGCCACTGCCAGAGCCAAAGCCGCCAGCGCCGGTGCCACCCCCGCCAGGCACTCCGCTGGAGCCGCCACCCCCTGGGCCGAAACCTGGGCCGGTTCCTCCCCCGCCGCCTCCACCGCCGCGCGAACTTTCCGCAGCAAGAATCATTTGCAGGAGCTTGTTGGGGTCCTCGAAGAAATCCTTGAACTTGTCGCCTTGGGCCCCGAGAGCTTTTGCGGTAAGTTGCGCGGCCATTTTGATTCCCGCCACGGAGGAATCTTCGGCGACATAGCGAATCTCGTTGACCTTGATGCTCGTTTCACCGGCGAGCGCGGATTTCAATTGCTCCGCGAGAGAAGAGGGCTTGGCGTTTCCACTGGGAAATGCGCGGACAAACCTGGCGAATTGTGGTTGCGTCAAATTCGGGGAGAAGTGGATGCTGGCAATTCCTGCGCCGGTGAGCAGTTGCGCAAAACTTTTTTCGCCGGCGGATGCGCCAAGTGGCACGCCATCCAGCAGGATTTGGTTTCCCGAGGCTCCAAGCAAGAGGCCGCTGCCGCCACTCTCATCGAGCGCACCTCGGAGCTCTTTCCACGCAGTGTCAAACTGCGCCGCCGTTCGCACGTGGCCAAACTCGTAGAGCCGTGCGAATTTCAGCAAAATGTTGAGGCTGCGGACAAATGCCCGCGCGCCCCCGCGTGATTCCGGACTCATGCTATCCGGCTAGGAAGCCGGCCTCCCCATGCTTCCTACTACAGTAGGAGCCTTGCGCGCTACAGACAAGCTTCGCGGGATGCATTGTCACCTTCTCAATAACAGACTGTTGGCAAAGGGGGCACGAACTTTCCCTGCCCGGCTCGCTCGCGGCAAAGCTCGCCGCGTCGATTGACCACCTCTATCTCAGGTAGTAGGCTCTGTGAACTTCCATGTCCCCGAAGGGTTCCGTCTTGGCCGCGCGTCCCCAACCATCGAACTTGATTCGTGGCCTTGGACTGTGGTCGGCCACCGCGATCGTCATCGGCGACACCATCGGCACGGGCATTTTTCTCGTCACCAGCGACATGGCCCGCGCCGTCGGCTCGGCCGCTCTGGTTTTTGCCGCGTGGCTCATCGGCGGACTCATCGTGCTTTTCGGCGCCTTCTGCTACGCCGAGCTGGGCGCGGCCTTCCCCAAAGCAGGCGGCCCCTACGTCTATCTGAATCGCGGTCTCAGCCCACTCTGGGGTTTTCTTTTCGGCTGGATGAGCTCGTTTCTCGAGCGGCCTGTGGCCATGGCCACCCTGGCGGCTGGATTTCTGCGATTCCTCGGATTCCTGTTTCCTGTTGTATCCACCCCTTTGTTCACAAGCCATATCGGGCAATACGCCTTTACATTCACCGCGGCCCAGCCGCTCGCAGCGCTCGTGGTTGTGGCCGTCACGGCGCTCAATTACTTGAGTGTTCGCTTGGGCGGCGGCATACAGGTCTTGCTGACATCTCTGAAGATCGGAGCGATCCTGGTGATCGTCGTGGCGGGCGTGCTTTTCGGAAAGCAACATACCCTTGCAGCCGCTTCAGTCGTGCCCCCTCTTGGTTGGGGAACCATCAGCGCCTTGCTGACCGCCCTCGTCCCCGCTATGTGGGCCTATAACGGCTTCAACGACCTCGGTGCCTTGGGCGAAGAAATTCTGCGCCCGGAGAAAAACATTCCTCGAGCGATCATCCTTGGACTACTTACCGTGGCCACTCTCTACCTGCTCGCGAATGTCGTTTACTTCCGCATATTGCCCTTCGCGACTTTGGCGCAATCACAGCACGTTGCCTCGGATGTTGTGCAGTCGTTCGCTGGCTCGCGTGGAGCAACATGGCTGACGGTAGCCATGGCCATTTCCGCCCTCGGAGCGCTCCACGTCGTGGTCATGACCGGCGCCCGCATTCCTTTCGCCATGGCGCGCGATGGCGTCTTCTTCCAATTCGCCGAACGCATTCACCCTTCGTTTCATACACCCAGCGGCTCGCTGCTATTCCTTGGCTCCATCGCCGCGCTTCTCGCACTCAGCGGGACTTATGAAGAACTCTATTCGCTGTTCGTTTTTGCCGTGTGGATCTTCTTTGCTCTAAATGCGATTGCCTTGCTTCGCTTGCGCAAGAATGAGCCCGGCCTCTCCCGGCCATACCGCGCATGGGGCTATCCCTGGACTCCCCTCATCTTTTTGGTCGCTGCCATTGCTCTTACCGTGAACTTGTGGCTGATCCGCCCCGTTCGCTCTTCGCTGGGCCTAACCGTAATCTTTGGAGGCATTCCATTCTTCTATCGCTGGCGCAAGCCCCCTCGTTCTGCGGCCGCGCCCGCAGAGTCCATGTGACGCCCGCAAAATGTCCCCACTCTCCGCTTTAATTTTCTTTCTTCCGTCTCGCGCGCAATCGTTGAGCTTTCAAATAATTTCCGAAGCTAATCCCCATCCAAGTGCCTGGGATTGTCTTGGAATATTTCGACCGGACCACCCGTCGGGTGACGAGCGTACAATAAAGCTGTTTTTCGAGTGAGGGAGGAGTCTCCAAATGAACCCGAATCAGACGGAACGGCTGCAGTGGATCGCGCTTACAGTTTTGGGGATCGTGGCAGGGCTGGCATTGGCGCTGCCTTTGGGCGCGCCGATTTTTGCTGTGCTCGGCGCTATGGCGGGGACGCCGATCGTTTTGGGCATCGTGGGATTAGGCTTGGGGACTGCGCAATGGCCGATCATTCGGCGCCATATTTCATCCTCCGCGTGGTGGGTGGCTGGCAGCGCCGTGGGAATGGCAGTGGGACTTACGCTTGGAGTGATTCTTGTGGAGCAAATCGGGCGCGCCATCATCGGCGGGCCGGTCAATTTTCGGATGCTTGGAGTTCCTGCGCGCGCTGCGAGCTTTGGCACCATCGGTCTGCTTGGCGGCGCGGGTGTGGGGTTCGCACAGTGGCTTGTGATGCGACGACAGGTGGCAAACTGCGGACGGTGGGTTCACGCCAACGCATTGAGTCTTGGAGCGGGGCTCGCGTGCGGATCCCTGCTCGCCGATGCGCTTGTACTCAGAACCGGCTCCCTGGCAAGCACCGCGCTTTTGCTTGTGATTGGCAGCGGCGTTGCGGGCGTATGCACGGCGAAGACGCTCGCTGTTATGTTCACGCCAGGGCCGGAGCAGGTTTCGGCCGCGCAGCGATAATCGAGCATCGATTGAACGCGGTTCGCATGGCAGGACGGGCAGTGGCTGGGAGATTCGGCGGACGCGATGGGCGATTCTATTGACTGCGTGCATGATTGACGGTGTAACCGATTGTTGGATTGAGCGGCGGCACTAAGGAATGCCTCGACACGGGCTTGCTTCCAGAGTTAAACATTGTGTGCACGATCGCACGTCCAATCCAGAAGACCTTCGCACGCGGACCAGGGAGTCGCTACCACTATGTCCACGCTGTCAGAGCTCGAATTCCTGCTGGTATCCAACGATTACGCGACGCTCACCGCGGTTTCTGGCGGCGTGAAAAAATACGGAGCCAAATTTGCGCTGGTGCCAACGGCGGACGCCGCGAGAGATTTCCTGGAGCGGAAGAAGATTGACGGTTTATTTGTGGATATGCAAGTTCCAGACGCGCTGGAGCTGATTGAGGCCGTTCGAAAAGGCGCCTCGAACGCGAAGGCTGCGATTTTCGCGTGTGTCGAAACCGCGCGTCAGTCCACCGCCACCCTGAACGCCGGGGCAAACTTTCTCCTGCGCAAGCCACTGACCGTGGAAGGCATCGCGCTGCACATTACCATTGCGAAGGACATCATGCTGAGAGAGAGGCGGCGGTATTTCCGTCACCCGGTCAGCCTGCCCGTGACGCTGAAGGACGGAGATGCGGAGCAGCACGGGCGGATCATCAACCTAAGCGAAGGTGGAATGGCGGTCCGCGTGGGTAAACCCCTGAAACATGGAGCCGGGATTGAGTTCTGGTTTGAACTGGCGCTCGGAGCGGAGATCACCGGCAAGGGGTTGGTTGCCTGGACCAGTTCCGAAGGGATGGCGGGAATTTTGATCCAGACGTTGCATGGGTTGGGGCGCGGTCATCTCGGGGCTTGGCTGACAGCAAGAGAACAGCTCTTGCCCAAGACAGACAACAGTACAGATTGACAGCAGGCTCCAAAACTGGGCACCGAAGCAGGATTCTCCAGGGAGCGCTGGGAGGGATTGCTTAAGTTGAAAAACCCGATTAGTTAGGTCCCCGTTATCGTAAAAGCTTTAGTAAAATTGGAGTTTATGGCATGAAGGTGTAACGTTTGGACCGATGAATTGGTCCAAGACGTAGCGCCAGCAGTGTATTCGAGTAGTGCGGGTGCCTCCCCCAAAGGGCTTTCGGGGGAGGCGGAGAATGCGGAATGACGCGTTCGGATGAACTCAAGAATGTGGCGACGGTGGCGGGCTTGGCCGTCGTGTACTTCCTCGCGGGTAAGCTGGGACTGCAACTGGCGTATGTAAACGCGAGCGCGACAGCAGTTTGGCCGTGTACGGGGATCGCGGTTGCAGCGTTGCTGGTCTATGGCTATAGGGTTTGGCCGGGAATCCTGGTTGGCGCGTTTCTGGTTAATTTGACGACGGCGGGTTCCGTGGAGACGTCGATCGGGATTGCCATTGGAAACACGCTGGAAGGCCTGGCGGGATGCTATTTAGTGAGCCGCTTCGCGCACGGCAAAGAAGCATTTGCGCGGGCGCAGGATATTTTTAAGTTTGCGCTGCTGGCGGGGCTGGGGGCCACGGCGGTGAGCGCGACAATAGGAGTCGCAACGCTGACGGCAGGGGGTTTCGCGAACTGGGCTGCATTTGGGTCGATCTGGTGTACGTGGTGGCTGGGCGACGCCGTTGGCGCCCTGATTGTGACTCCGCTGCTCCTGCTGTGGCGGGAGAATCCCCGGATCAGATGGACTCGCGAGCAGGCTACGGAGTTGGCGTTCCTGTTTATGGGGCTTTTTTCCGTGGCCTGGAGCGTGTTTGGCGAGCCGTTCCATTCCTCGCTGAAGAACTATCCTTTGGAGTATCTCTGTATTCCATTTCTGGTTTGGGCGGCGTATCGGTTTGGACGCCGCAAGGCAGCGACCGCAGTCTTTGTGCTGGCGGGGATTGCGACCTGGGGCACTCTGCACGGGTTCGGACCATTTGCCAGGGAATCGCAGAACACCTCTTTGCTGTTGATGCAGGCCTTCATGGGGATCATGGCTGTCACGACGCTTGCTTTGGCTGCGGAAGTTACTGAGCACCGGCGAGCCGAGGAGCGCGTGCGGAATCTGGCGGTAAGCGATCCACTGACGGGGCTTGCGAACTACCGGCAAATCGTGGAGGCGCTGGAGACCGAGATCAAAAGGTTTGGAAGAACCGAGCGTCCGTTTGTCGTTTTACTGCTTGATCTGGACGGACTCAAGAAGATAAATGACGCGCATGGGCACATCGTGGGAAGCCGGGCGCTTTGCCGGCTGGCCGATATGCTGCGGCTGTATTCGCGAGAGATGGATACGGCAGGAAGGTACGGCGGTGACGAGTTTGTGCTGATTCTGCCGGAGACCGATCCAGAGGCGGCGCGCCTGGTGGCGCAGAGAATCTCCAAGCGGCTGGCGGAAGATGGCGAAATACCGCAGATTTCCGTGAGCATCGGGACTGCTATTTTTCCAGTCGACGGAGAAACAGTGAACGAAATTTTGGGAGCGGCGGACCGCGACCTGTACCGCGAAAAGGGTATTCCAAAAAAGAATTCTCTGCTGCCTAGCTGAACTTCCGTGATTTTCACTAAATCTCCATCCCGAAGTTGAGCGAGTGAACCGACTCTCCGACTGGTGACTCGTGCAACACGCGCCGAGAGCTGTGGTGAGGCTTCGAGGTTCGCCGTAATTCTTCCGTTTCACTTCAAATTAGCGTCGAAAAATTTGGCGGCCATGGCGGCCGTTTGCGCGTGGATTTCATCGCGGAGGATACCGGCTTGATCAATGCACAGTCGCGGCTGGGTGCGGTTTCCGAGTTCAGCGCAGGTGCCGAGGAAGGTGTAGTGGCCGACGGCTTGGTAGATGGTGAGCTGCGCGCCATGAATGTTTGCGGCGAAAAATTTGGCGCTGGAGTCGGGAGGGACGGTCGTATCCACGGCGCCAGCGACGATTTGCGTGGGGAGAATAATTCTTGTGAGTGTGTCAGGATCGAAGGCAGGTCCTAGAGCGGGGGCCATGGCGAAGATGGCGCGGATACGCGGATCGCGATGCGATTTGGAGTTTTCGGCAAAAGCGGCCTGGATGGCGGGATCGATTTTGGCAAGAGCCGTGACTTTGGCGAGAAGGCCGGGGTACTCGATCGTATCTTTGCACATGCCGTCGGCTTTGGGCGATTTGCAAAAGTCCTGATAGCGAGAAAACTCCGCAATGCCGCCAGCGAGTTCGAGGACGGTGAGGCCTCCTAGAGAAAAGCCTGCAGCACCGACGCGCTTGGGGTCGATGTGAGTGCCGAAAGTTGGGTCGGCGAGAAGGAGATCGAGAAGAGCGCTCATGTCGTGGGCGCGTTGGCCCCAGAAGACGGCGCCGGGAATCGTGTAGTCCTCGAGAGCGTTATTGCCGGGATGATTCACGGCTGCGGCGATGAAACCGTGTGAAGCCAGCGCGGAGCCGAGCCACGCCATCATCAAGGAAGAGCCGCCGATGCCGTGGGAGAGCAGAATCAGGGGGAATTTTTCTGGCGCTGCGATGGGTTTCGCGTCTCGCGCGGCTTTCCCTGCGCTTGCAAAGGGCGTGTCGGGATTGCCGATCCATTGAGGCTGCTCGACGGATGCGGGATCGGCGGGATACCAGATGTCGGTGATGAGGGCGTGCGTTTTAGCGTCGCGCCACTGGTAGGGCTCTGGAGGAATGAACTGGCGGTTTGTTACGCCAACTTTGTAGATAACCGTTTTGGGCGGGCCCGCTTGGGCGGCGGAGAGAAATAAGAGTGATGCAGCAAAGCATAGAGTGAAGATAAATGTGCGTGTACGGTTCATGTTGTTTCCGTGGCCATAAATTTCCAGAAACACTTTAGACGATTTGCGGTGGAAGATGCGAGCAGTTAGGAGCGGGAAGGTTTGCGACCAACGCGTTTATTGCCGGCGATCTAGCGTCGAGACTTAGCCACTTGGCTCTTTGTCAAAATTCCGAGGCGGTGCACGGCCTTGGCAAACTCATTCGTCGAATTCTTCATATTCAGGCCGACCTTTGCAGCGAGGCCTCGAAGAGGGGAAAAGAGTCCATCAACTCTTCGACGAACTCCGGCCAGTGCCTCTGCGTCATGGACGCCCCAGAAATCTACGAAGTGTCCGGTCCTGTGGTCGTAAGCGAATTTTTGACCGCAATCCAAGCACGTGACGTAGGCTCCTCGCCCAGAGACCGGCCGGCGTCTGGAAAGGCTGGATGGGATTGACTCGCGTAATGTTACCGGAGGACCTTTATGCCGATGAAGACAGACAAAAACAAGACGAAGCAGTGTGCGTAGAAAGAGCGGGACCCCGAGGACCACATTCCACCACGGCTCCGCGCGGTGGAGCGACACTTGGGCTTTGAACTGGCTTCTCGCTGCCGAGCGATACAGGATGATAGACCCCTGGATTCTGTCTGCTCGGGCGACTTTTTTCTGCGTTTGAGGTTGCATGTGAGCGCCCCAGGAGAAGGCTAGACGCGCTGAAGATTCGTGTCTGTTCCGTTGTGGACATTGATGTACCGGATTGGCCTGTCTGTCGCGATGCTCTTTGCTCCATGGTTCCGGAGTTGGGAAGACAGACTGAAGTCTGTCCTACAAGGTGGTTAACAATAACTGGCCCCCTCCCCCCGGTTTTTTCATAAATGTTGATTCTAAAGAATTTAAGCTTTCTGTAAGTCTTTTAGAATCAACATTTGTGGACCGTTCCGCAGGTGTTCATTCTAAATAACTTGCTTGGGCCAATTGCCCTAGAATTGTGCAAGATACGGCGTGCTTCGTAAGTGTTGCGAATAAAAGAGTTAGAGCGTAGGGGCGAGATCCAGAAAGCAAAAACGCCAATCAGGAGATCGGCGTTCCCGGGTACATGGCGCAATATTAACCAAGTACTACTATACGCGAGGGGCAACCTCTTGTCAAGGAATAAGACACAAAAATCCGGAGCGGTTGGTGATGCGGTTCTCGCCGGGGTTGCCGTTAGCTCTAAACCCAAGCACGAAAAACCAGCATATGCGGCACCCAGTACTTGGTTAGCCGGCATGGCCTGCCACAATTCGTAATGCCGGGTAATCAATAAGGCGGAATGGTCGATTCGGATTGCATTCGCATAACGTGAAGAGGAAATATCCGGGCCATTTGGTTTCACCTTAGAGTAAAGCTATCATGCGCCGCGAGAATACCGGGGAGGGGAAACTATGCGATTTGGGATCCCGATGCTAGGCCTTGCAGCAATCCTGTTGGGCGGGTACGGGATCGTACCGAACTTCCAACAGCACACGGCTGCGAAGAAAATCACGGAAGCCGAGATTAAGAGCGCCATCAACAGCCGATCCGATGTAGACGAATGCGAAAGTCTCGACCAGATCTACATCAATCACGTCGAATACCACGACTTTTTCGGAGATGGCCAACAGGAAGCCGTAGTCGTTGCTTCCACGTGCATGACGGGAACTGCCGGGCCGGACGTTCATGCGGTATATAAGCGTGAGGCCGACGGAAAAGTCGTCGAGCTTCCTTTTCGCCACGCCGAGGGGGACCCTTTTTTCAACAGTAACGGACGGAAGATTCCGGTCTTCGGCAATGCAAACTATGGGCTCGCTTTGGAAAACGGCGAACTCGTAGCCCGCTGGGGCGATTCTTCGGACCGCGAAGCACCGTTGGTTGTTTGGTATAAGTGGGACGGCAAAAACTTTGTCGTGGACCACATGAAAGTCGATGGCCCGTTTCCGACCGGCTACGACTGCTCAAAAGCTATGAAAGAATTGGATCGCGCAATCTGCTACTCGCCGAGCGTGGCGACCCTGGATGTCCAGCTGGGGCAGGCATACCGTACGGCCCTGCAACGACTCCCACCGGACAAGAAGCAGGAGCTTCAAAGCCAACAACGCGAATGGATGGCGCGGCGGGAGAAGGAATGCACCATCTACAAGTGGTGGGTGGACTGCCTAAAGGATCTCTACACCAAACGGATTGCCGAACTGAATCAACGATAAATCCCGGCTGGCTGGTTTTAGATCAGAGCGTTCTGCCAGGTGAATCTCGCACTTGCAGCCAGCCGGCATGGGCCTGCCATGCGCCTAATCAGAGCTTGTGGATGCAAGTTGTACGGACTTTGCCTTGTATGCATTTGTGAAGCGGACTCGGATTAGCCAGAAAATCAGCAAAATCAGCGGAAGTATGGTGAGAATTAGATACAAGTTTATGCTGAATAACGCCGGGGATAGATGCCGCCCAAGCCCCACTGCCGAAAGCAATCTGAGTGGGCGGTTTGAGGGTCCCATGAAAAAAGACCCTGCTGCGATAAACAGCCCAAAGCACATGCGCCAGAGATGCCGGGCGATGCGCTTTGTTCCAAAAACACCGCCGCCCAACAACATGCGAGCGTCCCCGGCTGCAGCCAGCAGCATGACGGAACCCAAGAAAAAGGTCATACCGACCGGAACTCCGTCTTGTGAGCTCGCGCCGCTGCGCACGACTTTAAGACCAGTCATCCAGGTGAGGATGCCAAGCGCCAAGGGAATCAGGAACACAACCCAATCATAGCGGCTTGTTTCCCCATCCTTGCGCCTGGCAGTCAACCATGCCGTTCCGATCAGATAAACGGTTAGAATCCCGCCGCCGATGTTGTTTGGTTGATGCCTCACGATGGCAAGGTACACCGCGAAGACGCCCATGGTGAGCATGGACGCGACAAAGACCTTTCCTGCCAGCACATGGCGAGGGGAACCCTTGCGGAAGGACATTGCGGCGGTCCCGGACAGCAACCCCAGGGTCCCAGCACAAATATGAACCATCAGGATGGGCGAGTAGGGCATTCGGCCTTCTTACAGATATAGACGAGGGGCGGAACCCCAATATTTCACGCGGGTGGTCGTAGTGGGATATAGACCCGCCCACGCAAAACCGGGAAGTGCGGCACCAAGTCTGCGGTTAGCAGGTATAGGTCCGCAACCCGCTTTGGTCACGCGATCGGTTTGGGGGTGGATGGGGGCTTGACCGTGAAGTCGGCGGTACGCGTGACGGTTTGGTTGGTGAGGAGGTCGATGACGTAGACCTCGAGGGAGTAGTGCCCGGGGGAAAGGGAGGAGAGCGGCAGGTTGCGCTCGAGGGTGATTTGTTCACGGGACTGCTGGAGCTGCTCGGAGGATTCGTCTTGCTTCCAGACTTGCTGGTGATCTTTCAGAATGCAATAGGCGACGGAGACATTTGTTTTGCGGGACTGGGCGTCAAGCTTCAGGTTATAGAGCTGGAGGAAGATGCCCATTTTGTCCGCGGGGGAGAATTCGGGGTTGATGCGGGGGCGTACTTTGTAAGAGCCCAGAACAAATGGACCGAGGCCAACCTGGGAAGTGGGAACGGGCCGGATTTGGTCGGCGAGGATGAGCGAACTGGCGTCGAGCGATGCTTCCTCGTAGAGCGGGACGCGCAGGGCGGCGTCGATCACGCCTACATTGCCGCTTTGCGCGTCTTTGAGGACGACATCAAGACGATACAAACCGGAGCGCAAAGGAACGGACTTCTGGTAGATGGAAGACAAGTTCATCGAAGACTGAAAAAGAGAATCGGGGAAATCGCGGGAGACGACGTCTTCGAAGGTTTGTACAACGCGGCCGCCGAGAGTGGTGATGCGGCCGTAGAGATTCAGGACAGCGGACTGGACGCCGTCTTTTCCTTTGAAGCTGAGGTCGCGATTGGCTACCTGCAGGGTGATGGGCACAAGAACGGAATCTTGCGTGACGCGGAGAAAGTCGAAGCGGTAGTCCATGTGAATTTGGTTGCGCACGATGCGTACGTTGACCATTTCGGCGAGGTCCTTAAAATGCTCGGGCGGGCGCTGGACTTTGAAAAAACGCGTGATGTTGTCGAACTCATCCATGCCGGCGGACAGGCCGCCGATGGGAGCGGGGAGCGTGGTGCCGTTGGCGTTGGTGAAGCGCTGGGCTTTGGAGCAAAGGCCGAGTTGTTCGCAGGTGCTGAGACCGGCGCCGGGGACTTTGGCGAGCGCGTCTTTTTCGCCAGGGTCCATCGTTAGGTGGTATTCGCCGGAGCCGCTGGGATCGACGAATTCGAGCTCGATGTTGTCTCCGATGTCTTCGAGGTGGCGGTAACGCCAGAGTTCCCAAGGGTACGTGGTGGTCGAGCCCCCGCCCTGCTCGGGCGGACGATCATAGGTGCCGCCTGTGGGATGCGAATCGATTTCATCGGGCGGTCCCCAGAGGATATAGATGTGGCCGCGGTCGGTTTTCCAACCGGGGATGCCGGAGGAGAAGCGTTCGTTGGCGTAGGCGATGCGGCGATAGTGTTCTTCGCGGTAGGTATTCTCGGGGGAATCGGGATCTGGATTGCGGCGGCGCCAGAATTCCTCGATGAACTGCTCGCGCTCCTCGTTGGTGGTGAGACGCAGGAAGGCATCGCGTTCTTCCTTGGTGATGATGTAGATCACTTCCTCGGTGAGCCAGGTATTGTAGGGAGCGCTCTCCTTGGCAAACTTGCGGGCTTGCTGCTTGCGGTCTTTCTGGCTGAGCGGTTTGCTAGGCGGGTTCTGAGCCGGCTGTTGATCCTGCGCGGTGGCAGATTTCGAAGAGAGAACCGCGAAGGAAAGAAGAATGGGAACAAACGTCCAGCACATGCGCCGCATAAGGACACCTCACACGCAAAGCGTTCTAAGGGAGGCGACGCACCGATCGCGCAATTCCCTGGCCCGAATCCCAAGGGACGGTCGTTATGGCAGTCAGAATCAAAGAAGCATGTACAGGTTGCCTGACTCTGTAGTTATTGAAGTTGCGCGGCTAGAATTCAGCGGCAGAGTAATGGACCTATGACGATGTGCGCCAACGGATGGGGATTGACAGGCTGGCGTATCCAGCATACCGTTCGCGGCCAATGAGAAACGAGATTTGGGGCCGATGAAAAACAAACTTGTGGGAGCGGTTCTTGTTGCGGCGACCGTGGCGATTGGCGCCTCGCTTCTGCAGAGCTGGGATGTGGTGTCGATGCCCGCGCTGGCGCCAATGATCTTGCGCTGGCTGGCGATTTTGTTGATCGCGGGGTATGCCACGTCGCGGCGTTCGCTGACGGGATGGATATTTGTTGGATTATTGGCGGGCGCGGAACTGGGGCACGACTGGCCGGGCGTTGCGGTTAAGCTGCAGGTACTGGGCACGATTTTTCTGCGGTTGATCAAGGTGATTATTGCGCCGCTGCTGTTTGGGACGCTGGTGGTGGGGATTGCAGGCCACGCGGATTTGAAGAAGGTGGGGCGGCTGGCGCTTAAGTCGCTGGTGTATTTCGAAGTGGTCTCGACAATTGCGATGTTCATCGGCTTTGCGGCCATCAACTTGAGCCGCGCGGGGTATGGCGTGACCTTGCCGCCTGCCGCGGCTGGGGAAACGATCAACGCCGTGCCGCACACAGCGACGCAAATCATTACCGATATTTTTCCGGAGAGCATCGCGAAGTCCGTCGCGGAAGGCCAGATACTGCAGGTGGTGGTGTTCAGCGTGATCTTCGCAATGGCGCTGATCCTAGTGCCGGAGGCGAAGCGCCGGCCGATGCTGGACTTCGCGGGCAGCCTATCGGAGACGATGTTCAAGTTTACGAACCTGGTGATGTATGCGGCGCCGATCGGCGTGTTTGGGTCGGTGGCGTACACGATCGGGCATCTCGGACTGGGAGTGATGCTGCCGCTGCTGAAACTGTTGGGGACGATGTATGCGGCGCTGCTCTTTTTTGTGGTGTGCGTGCTGCTACCGATTACGATACTGGCTCGCATCCCGCTCAAGCGATTTCTTCAAGCGGTGACCGAGCCGCTGACGATTGCTTTTGCAACCGCGAGCTCCGAAGCGACTCTGCCGCGCGCACTCGAGGAGATGGAATTGTTTGGTGTGCCGCGGGAAACGGTGGCTTTCGTTCTGCCAACGGGCTACAGCTTTAATATGGATGGAGCGGCCATTTACCAATCGCTGGCGCTGATTTTTGTGGCGCAGGCGGCGGGAATGCATCTTTCGATGGGGCAGCAACTGATGATGATGCTCACGCTGATCATCAGCAGCAAAGGGACGGCGGGCGTGGCGCGAGGTTCGCTGCTGATTGTTTTCGGCGCGGCCACCACATTTCACTTGCCAATGGAACCGCTGTTTTTGCTTTTTGCCATCGACCAGCTGATGGACATGGGACGCACCGTCGTCACCGTGCTGGGCAATTGCGTGGCTTGCGTGGTGATCGCGCGGTGGGAAGGCGAGTTGCAAACGGAAGAGGCGCATTGAAAGATAGCATTGTGCACAAAAGCGAAGACACCTAGCCGATGCAAGACGCGATGGATCGCTACATTTCGCGGTAATTCAAGAGAAGAAGACCGATAAGAACCAGGCAGGTGGGCCAGAGCCAGGCCATTCTGTCTCGCACTTTGTTTTCCGAGGGGAGACGGAGTTCGAGCCAGCGGGACCAGCCTGCCACGATGCCCAGGATCGCGAGCGGGGCGTGACTGAGTTCGGCGAGGACTTCTTCTTTTATGTTGCCGAGACTGTGAGAGTGGGTGAGAAGGAGAGCACTAGCGACGGCTACGAGCGCGGGGAAAATCAAGCGGGCGCGCTGTGTGGCGACGCGGCCGGTTTGCACGCGCCATTCGAAGATCGCGAGACCGATGACGAGCAGCGCGAAGATTCGATGGAGCAGAACTTCGGGATCCTGAAGAGTGACCCAAAAGCCATTGGGGCCGAGAGGCCAAGTTTCGGGATCGCTTCTCAAGAAAAGAAACAGTGATAACCCAAGAAAGAGAAGGGGCCAGTTTCGGGCCCATGGGAAATGCTTTGTTTGCGCGAGAAATGCGAGGAGGCCGATGGCCAGAACAATCAGGCCGGCCCAGTGATGGTTATACTCCGACCAGGATTTTTCCGCGGGCGTGTTGGGACGCGTCCCCGCTTGGCCGGGGACGAACGAGGCTGCGGAAAGAGTGCCCGCGTCGAACGATTTCACCTCAGCCGCGTAAACATCTTCGGGCAGGTCTGCAACGGCCGGGCTTGCGAGCCGTGGGATGCGCGGGGCCAAACGGGCGGCAATCTCCTGGGAGGAGACGCGGTCCGTGATGAGATCCACGGCTGGAGGCAAAGAAGTGAGCGAGGCGGCGGTCAGGATCACGGTGATACCGATACCGATTTCTGCTTCGCCGAATCGTTTTAAGCCGGCGATGACTGAGCCGCCAGCGGGGGAGCGGGCGATTTGATAATTGAGAGCGCCGAGCAGCAAGAGCGTCCCGAAGAGAACAACTTTTGTGGCGACCATGATGCCGTAGGAAGTCCCGTAGATAGCGTTGAGCGAACCGACGTAAGCAAATCCGAGCGTGAGTCCAGCGGCGGCCAGGACGGCGACACTGATTAATGCGAGTTTTGAAAAACGCGCGATCAGTTTACGAGCGAATGGATTATCTGGAGAGCGAGGGATGGCGATCAGAAGATAGAAGAGCCCTCCAATCCATGTAGCGGTCGCGCCTTGATGGAGCGCCGTGACGATTGCTAAAGGAAGGCGGTATTCGAGGCGAGCCATGGCGTGGCTGGTCATCACGGAAGAGACGAGGATGAGCGCCGCAGGAAGCAACATGATTGCGTGCGTTCCGGGATTCCGGACGCCAGCAAGCGCGGCAATCGTCAATGCGGAGACAATGGCGAGAACGCCGGCGAGAACGAAATTTGCGCCGCTGACATCTCTGAGGGTCATGTCCGCGGACTGCATGAGGATCAAAGCGCTCGCCAGAATGTAGGCAGCTTGCATGAGCGCCAACGCCAGGGCTGCGCGGCGAATCCAGCGAAGGCAGGCGTGGTTAACGGTTTCCGATTGCAGGCTCGCGCACCGCGCGACGAAGTTGAGAAAGACGATGCCGCCGATGGTGAGCGATTGGAAGCTCAACGTTGCGCCGCGGAACAGTACAGAAAGGAAGCCGAAGATTTGGAGGAGGCGAGCCATTGAAGGGTTTTAGGGATACGTGATTTGAAAGGGGATTTCGCCACGGGTGATGTGCCCATCGGAAGCCAGGACTTGCCAGCGGATGCGGTATTCGCCGGGGATCGATGCTTGGGCTTGCGATACCAGCGTGTCGGCGGGGGAGTCTTTGGTGATTACCAGCGATAGCGTGGAAGCGTCAGGCCGGACTAGCGTCAAGCGGGAACGGCTCGCGTCAATGCGAACATTGAAGCGCAAGTTGATGGGGATGCCGGGCCCGGCGACGGTGCTGTGCATTGCTGGAGTGGATTCCAACAAGATGGCGTGTGCAATGGCCGTGCGGGCCGCCAAGAACATGGCGGCTCCGGCAAACAGACACACTGCAATCAGAACACCTCGACCTGGCCGCATGACTCTCCACTTCCCATCAAAAATTTGCCGAGTGAAAAAGCTCCGGCCGAAAACAACGGGCAAAGAGCAACCTGGAACGGATAATCATTTTATTTCAATCAGCGGGTACTGCCAAGACGTAAAAGCCGGACGAATTCGATTGCCGGCGATAAGGAATGTGATCGCAGAAGAGCTGATCTGGGCGGTGAAGAAGAATCAGGCGATTTCGAAAATAGAGACAATGGATCAGGTGCTCTCCGAATCGCTGGCACGGCGGCGCCTCTACATGATTCTCCTGGGCGTTTTTGCAGGTGCGGCGTTGCTGCTCGCCGGAGTGGGAATCTATGGAATGGTGTCGTACTCGGTGAACCAGCGGATACGCGAAATGGGTATTCGCATTGCTATTGGAGCGGAGCGCGGTGACGTGCTGTGGCTAGTGCTGGGCCACGGAGCGAAAGTTGGGCTTCTGGGAATCGTGATCGGGATTGCAGCGGCGCTGGGACTCACGCGACTGATGGCGAGCCTGCTGTTTGGCGTGAGCGCGACAGATCCGCTGACTTTCACGGCAGTCGCCCTGCTGTTAACAGTTGTGGCGCTCGCAGCGTCTTTCCTTCCAGCGCGCCGTGCGATGCGCGTGGACCCCATAGTGGCATTGCGCCACGAGTAGTTCAGGGAGCGGAGGCGATCGCCAATGGTCGAAACATTTTTCCAGGACGTTCGCTATGCGGTGCGGGGACTGCGGAAGAGTCCGGGGTTTGCGCTGGTTTGCATTTTGACGCTGGGGCTGGGCATCGGAGCGAATACCGCCATTTTCACGGTCATCAATGCCGTGTTGATTCGGCCTGTTCCAGGAGTGGCGAATCCGGATGAGCTTGTCACTTTTGAGCGCTTGCAGAAAAATAACCCCGATTTTGCATTTGGATATCCGGATTACCTCGCGTACCGCGACCAGAATCAATCATTCACCGGACTGGCTGCTCGCTGCCGCACAGCTCTCACACTAACTCACGGCACAACCGAGCGAATCGTTGGCGAATTGGTCTCCGGCAACTACTTCTCCGTGCTGGAGGTGAACCCGGCTCTTGGCCGGCTGATCGCTCTCGATGACGTGCAAGTTGACGATGAGGCGCCCGTTGCGGTGCTGAGCTACAGGATGTGGCAAAGAGTCTTTGGTTCGGATCCCCAAATCGCCGGGAAGAATATTCTGTTGAACGGCCACAGATTCACTATCGTGGGAGTGGCCGCGGGAAAATTTATGGGAACCGCATTGGGTTCGCCAACAGACGTCTGGCTGCCGTTGACGATGCAGCCGGCAGCCATCCCGCGCATGTCGCATGGAGTGCTTCACAACCGCAATTCGGGGTGGATTGAGATTTTCGGCCGGTTGAAGCCCCGCGTCCGCCTCGCCGAGGCTCGAACCGAAATGCAGATTATCGCTGGACGCCTGGCGGCGGCATATCCGGAGTCGAATGAGCATCGCAGTGTGGATGTGATCCCTAGTTTTGGAATGGATCCCGACGACCGTGCCGCTCTTCAAAAATTCTTCGGGCTGCTGATTGGTTCTGTGGGAATTCTCTTGCTGATCTCGTGCACCAACGTCGCCAATTTGCTGTTGTCCCGAGCAGATTCGCGTCGCAGAGAGATTGCGATGCGGTTGGCGCTTGGAGCGAGCCGCGGGCAGCTGGTCCGGCAATTGTTGACGGAAGGAGTGTTGCTCTCTTGCTTTGCTGGAGGACTCGGCCTGCTACTTGCACCGTGGACGGGGAGCCTGATTCTCACCTTCCGCCAACCGCTTTACGCCCTGCGGAACGTGGATACGACTCCGGACGAAAGAGTGCTGGGGTTCACGCTCGTGGTGGCATTGCTGACGGGAATCTTTTTCTCTCTTGTGCCCGCCTTGCAAGCTTCCAAGCCCGACCTGGTCGCTACGTTGAAAGACAATACGCCTGGAGTGGGCCGGCGCTCGCGTCTGAAAAGTGTGCTGGTCTCTTCGCAGGTCGCCCTTTCTCTTGTCCTGCTCGTCGTGGCGGGCGTGACCGTCCGAAAAATGCAGAAGATTGTGAATCAGGATCCTGGGTTCACGACCAATAATTTATTGATGATGTCCATTTCCCCGAGTACGCAGGGATATTCGGAGCCGCAGGGAGAACGCTTCTATGAGGAACTCCTGGCGCGTGTCGAGCCTATTCCGGGAATTCAGTCTGCGAGCCTTGCAACCACCGTTCCACCGTCGGACTGGAGCAGCCGGGTTTCGATCTTTTACGAAGGCCAGGTGCCTCCCCTGGACTACTTTCGCGGGCACGAATTCGAAGTGGGCATTCGCGTCGATATGAACAATGTTACGCCAAATTATTTCCGGACCATGGGGATTCCGATTCTCCAAGGAAGAGATTTTGCCGAACGGGACAGGCCCGGGGCGCCGCTCGTAGCGATCGTGAGCCAGCGGCTCGCGCAACGTCTCTGGCCAGATCAGAATGTCGTGGGCAAGCGCATCGAATGCCCGCCGTGGGAGG
>Ga0210402_10002374_pt1 | contig 18383 bp, 15 predicted proteins | sample IncBWC7MmetaG_FD_161055 | JGI IMG/M metagenome (GOLD analysis project Ga0210402, IMG submission 161055) | Forest soil microbial communities from Barre Woods Harvard Forest LTER site, Petersham, Massachusetts, United States - Inc-BW-C-7-M | ecosystem: Environmental > Terrestrial > Soil >... | reverse complement strand
ACGAGCTTCAGTGTACGAATTCTTTCCAGCACGTATCGTACGATGTCTCGTAGACCGATCACTGCGGCGACGAACATTAAGGGCCACAGATGAAACTCAAAATAGATCGCGGAAACGCCATTATAATTGGATGACAACACTGCGAATAAGCCGAGGAAGTTCAGCATCACGAGGCATATGAGAACCGCAAAATATAGATAGCGTGAAGGACCATCCAGGGTCTTTGCCGTCCAGAAACATCCGACAACGGAGAGAATATAAAAGGCTGCGTTCGGGTCCAATGGATTGTCCTGCAGGAAACGCAGGCCAAGAAACAACGTCGAGAAGAAGATCCATTCGTCGCGCGGTGCCACAAGTTCTTCAGTGAAAATGTTGTAAGCGGTATCGGCCGCAATCCCCAAAAGAAAGGGACCGAAAATCAACCCGAAAATAACGCCGAGCGATACGAATACGGCCAACGCACGTGGCGCAATCTTCCATGTTGTGCGTCCGAACTTCACGGTGAAGATCAGCACCACGACAGCCACCATCGGCATCGAAATATAAAATCTGGTGGGCCAGAGCATGGAGACCACAATCGCCAGCAACCAAAAAGCAACAACCGATAGGATCCGTTGTGTTGGCCTGCTTTGCGGGTCGAATATGGGAACGACCAGCGCCGACATGGCAGACGAAAAGACCATGACCTCCAAAGACCATGGTGTAATGCCGAAGATCGGCCAGAGGCTAAAAGGCTTAAAATAATTTAAAATCAAGCCCGTGAAAAATACCGCCAGGATCGAGCTTGCAATTGGGCGAAAGCGGGCACTCCGAAGCAGCAGAGCAACCAGAAAATACGTGAGTACAGAGGCGAAGTAATAATAGACGACTTCGCTCACGCCATACTGGAAAAAAAAGCGAGTCGCCAAAGCGGGAATGGAAAACCAGAAATTGATGGGGAACTCCAGATCACCGAAGCCTTGAAACGCATCGTAAGTGAGGAATAATCGGGGATGGCCATCAGTCAGCCAATGCAGGAATTTTTGACGAAAGAATTTCCCATCATAACCAAAGAAGACGCTTTCGCTTCCTAGGCGGAAGAGCACGAGCAATATCAGGCACGATAAAATGTGATAATAATTTTCCGCACCAAATCCGGATACGATTCTGAATAGATGATTGCTAGGCGCTTTTCGCCGTTGTGGCTCTTCGGTTGATAGGGACGGCATTTTCACGCTGAATTTCCTCAGGTACTGCAGGTTTACTGCGAGCGTGGGATGTTGATATCCGGCGGACGCGATTGTCTACTCGTTGCTGATTGCCGTGCCGTACGGTTTCGAGCCATTGATTTTCTCTCAATACTCTCGATTGCGGTGCCGGCTGCAACACCCATGCCTCCGACCATGACGTAATTCAGAAGATACAGGAGCGCGCACACCGTGAAGCCGGCAGCCGCGTCCGCGCCCAGATCCGCCGTCAACAAAGCGAAGGTCCCTTCACGCACGCCAATGCCCTGTAAGGAGATCGGAATTAGCCGGGAAAATTCCGTCAGAATTACAACCATGGCAAGCGCGAAAGGGCTCAAGGCCAATGCAGTATCGAGCACAAGTGGAGTCGCCGCCGCAATCCAGCTTGCGACTGCCGCAATGCTCAAGAAAAACAGCATCGCGAAGCGGAGTGGCGTCGTCCTGATCGCCTGCGCCACAGTCTGCAAGCCTTCCAACACTCTGTGTTTTCTGCCTTCGACTTGGGCTCTCGCCCATAACAAGAAGAGAGAGACGCCAAGGAACATCATGGCCAAGACAGACGTCATGGCCAACGCCGACACGAAGAATACAGGGGGCATTGGCAGACCGTCGCGTCGATCGAACCATTTGCAGGCGGCATAAGCCGTCACAAAGACGGCAGCCTGCGCCGAGACCCCAAGCACTCGCTCCAGCACGACGAATCCGGCGGTGGCTTGACGTCCACCGGCTCGCCCGCGTCCTCTTACGATCCGATGCACGTCCGCGCCGAGAGCGGCCGGCGTAATAAGATTGAATAGTGATGCATGCAGGTAGACGAGACACTCCAGACCGTACCGCCACAGGTCTACACGCTGGCGTGTCGCTTGACTCTGATCGGTCAAGGTTTGCCTGGGAGTTGCGATCAGAGACCAGCGCAAAGCGAGGAGCAAATGCGAGAGAAGGGCCAACGCCAAGCAGGTAACAATCCCAACAGGTGATATCCTGCTGGCTGCCTCGAGCAATTGTCGCCAATCAACGAGCCAGATCGCTACCGCGAGCGCCACGAGCGTCACGACAATCGATCCGGCCGACTTTGCAAGATTGAAGAAGTAGTCCCTGGCTGCCACGCTCAATAGCCCCAGCAGCTGATATCAAGGCCGGTCAGCGACGCCAGCCTCGTCATTTCTGGTGCAAGCCGGGCTCTCAGATCTTTCACGAGCTGGGGATCCGGCGGGTCATCGGAGAGACCGTTGGCGTTGACGATCCCGGTCCTTAGTCGCGACCAGGGAAGTGGATCCACGCCGACAGTCGCCTGCAGCTCATCTACGAACGACTCGGGTTCAGCGATCGCCTTCTCGAAGGCAAAGAACGCTATACGCTCGCGGCCGATCGCTGAAATCCAAGCCTCGGCGAAAGAGCCATAGCGCGCGCGTGTGAGGTAGTCGTAAGGACGAACATGGGGCCGGTCCGGCCCAAATGGGCTCGGTCGAGAGCCTTCGGCCGCGACCGCTTCGGCGAAGGATAGCGTCTCAAGCCCGTTGCGCGTCGACCAGAGCCAATTCGAGTAGGCCCGGGCAACTGGCTCACGTAGCATGAAGATCATCTGCGTGTCGGGTAACACCCGCTTGAAGCGTTCCCGCGCGTCATCATTTTCGAAATAGTTGCTCGTTTTTTCGACACGAATGCTGCCGACTGGTGCATCGGCGAAGAATTCCGAATAGCGCTGGCGAAACCCGGCGACGTCGTCGGGATGGGGCGCCAAAAGCACTTTCGGCTCGGGGATGAAGGGCCGTGCCACGAACACCCCCGGGTGCTTGGCAAGAAGCTCACACAGAAAAGTCGTGCCCGATCGTGGCGCGCCACCAATAACGACATGTGGCAAAGCCTCCCGTTGCATCACGATGATCCGTCGCGTGCGACTGCAGGTGAGATTTGGCCAGCCCATGGCCAGCATTCGAGCGGCCCCAAGTCGTCTCTCAAGCGTCCTTGGCCCAAATCATCCATGCCGGAAAAAATCTCGCACCGAGGCAACAACGTGAGCCTGCTGTTGGGGCGTCATGCCGATGAACAAGGGCAGCGACAATGCCTCTCGCGCCCATCGATCAGATTCCGGGTACGCGGATTTCGGGTCAACATATCGCGCGAGGCAGGGCTGCCGATTGAGTGGCACGGGATAGTGCAATCCGGTTTCGATGTTGCGCTGCCGCAGATGTTCCTGCAGTGCGTCCCGCTGAGGCGTACGCACGACATAGAGATGCCAGACGTGATCTTGATTGACGACGCGCGGCAATTCGAGCGGTAAGCCGTCAAGCCCCTCAGTATATGCTGCGGCAAGCACCTTGCGTTGGAGGGTCCACGTCGCCATGTGCTTCAGCTTGTGACGCAGAACGGCTGCTTGTAGGCCATCAAGGCGATAGTTGAACCCGATTTCATCGTGGATATAGCGCTCACTTTGTCCATGGTTGCGAAGTCGTCGTAACCGGGTGTCGTCATCGTTGGTAACGATCAAACCGGCTTCGCCGGCTGCCCCGAGGTTCTTTCCCGGATAGAAGCTTACGCAGCCATAGCGGCCGATGGTGGCGGTTTGCTTGCCATTCCAGCACGCTCCGAGCGATTGTGCCGCGTCCTCGATCACGACAAGGCCGTGTCTGTCCGCAAAGGCGCACACCGCAGACATATCGGCAGGCTGACCATAAAGATGGACCGGAATGATGGCTTTGGTCCTTGACGTCACGCGACGCTCCGCGTCGCCAAGGTCGACGGTGCCTGTCGCGGCATCGACATCGCACAAGACCGGGGTCCCTCCGGCATAGACCACGCCCCATGCGGTCGCGACAAACGTATGAGCAGGCAGCAGCACCTCGTCGTTGGCGCCGATGCCCGCGGCGACCGTGGCGAGATGCAAAGCCGACGTGCCGGAGTTGACTCCAATTGCGTGGCGAACGCCGAGCCACATGGCTATTTCGCGCTCGAACGCCTCGACCTGAGGACCAAGGCAGAATGCGCTGGTCGCAAACACACGATCGATCTCGCGCGTTGCTTCTTTCTGAATCGCACGCCATTGGAAGGCGAGATCATTGAAGGGTACCTGGAGCGGCTTCCCCGTTTGCTCTCTCGCAGCGGCAACATCATTTGGGTTCATGAGATTTCATCCCTGCGGAGGGCCTGGTAGGGCCTCGTTCAGCGTGTTCGCACGTCGCCAATAACACGTGCCGGATTGCCGACGACCAATGAATAGTCCGGCACATCCTCGGTGACCACCGACCCGGCGCCGACAAGCGCGCCCATACCGATCGTCACCGGCAAAATGGTGGAGCCGCTGCCGATCGATGCGCGCGTCTTGACGAGCGTTCGTAACAGGGTCCAACCGTCCAGGCCGAGAAGCTGGCCACCGTCTGAAGTCGCTCGGGGACGTCGGTCGTTGGTGAACATCACACCATGTCCTACGAACACCTCATCCTCTATCGTCACACCTTCGCAGATGAAGCTGTGTGACTGCACTTTGCACCTTGCCCCGACACTGGCACCCCTTTGAATCTCGACAAACGGCCCGACACGCGTCTCATCGCCAATTCGGCAACCATAAATATTGACGAGATCAGGATGTGAGATGCAAACACCTTCCCCCAGGGCAGCAGAACTCGATATGGGCAATTTGGCCTCCAAAGATCAATCTACTTGGCGCATATTTCGCTGGATGAACTATTTATCATGTGCTTCGCTAGCAAAATCAAAGCAACAATTCACCAGGATAACGTGCAGGAAGCACAGTGGTACGTTTAGCTGCCTGGGGGGTTCAGGGTCCTGACGCAAGATGCCGACAGCTTACGGATGCAGGGAAGCATCGTAGAATGGCAAAGAGGCGTCTCGCTTCATTCGCTGGAGAATAACGTGCCGCGTCAGCGCGCCTCAGTACCCGAACTTGCCATCATTACGCCGGTCTTCAATGAAGTCGATGGACTCAAGGCATACTTCGAGACCGTGGAACGCGTGTTTTTCAACGCGCCCGGGATCGATGCCCGGTTGATTCTGGTAGACGACGGCTCGACAGATGGCAGCTGGGATCTGATTTGTCAGGCATCCAATGGCTCGTCGCGTATTTCTGGCGTACGCTTGTCTCGAAATTTCGGGGCTCATGTCGCCCTTATGGCGGGGCTGGAACAGGTCAGCTCGAGCGTGGACGTCGCGGCATTTCTGGCCGCCGATCTGCAGGACCCGCCTGAAAAGGTGCTCGAATTCATCAAGGAATGGCGCGCAGGGGCCGATATCGTTTGGGGCTCGCGGCGTCAGCGAAGCGACAGCGCATGGCGGCGCGTGGCTTCCTCGATCATGGAGGGAACGCTTCGGCGTCACGCCATGCCGCCGAACTCCAAATTTCGTACGGGCAGCTTCCTGCTGCTAGACCGCGTGGTTATCGACTGCTTCCTCCGTTACCGCGAGTCGACCCGAGTCACCTTCGCGTTGGTGGCGTGGACAGGTTTCCAGCAGACCGTCGTCGAGTATGACAGGCGGCGGCGGGAAACGGGTCGATCCGGCTGGTCGTTCGGCAAGATGGTGAACACTGCCTATGATGCTCTTATCGGCCACTCGCAAATGCCGGCGAGGCTTGTAACGTCGATTGGGTTCATCACTTTCATCCTGAGCAATGTAGCAATCGCCTTCATGATTGTTGATTGGATCATGCGGCGCGTACAGCCCGGCTGGACAGGCTTGATGGTGACGGTGACGTTTTTCTTCGGCCTGCTTTTCATGATGATGGGCATGATCACCGAGTATCTCTATCGGATCTTTGTCGAGACGAAGAATCGGCCTCTTTACTTCATTGCGGATCGAACGGGATTGCCGCCCGAATTGACGGGTCAGCATGACTGAGGCCGCATTGGTCGCGCTAACACTCGGCGGCCCATCCGTTCCAGAACGGATTCGCTGGGCCGACGGACTCACGATCAAGGTGCCGGCGGATATAAAGCATCTCGTGGCACAACGATCTACAGAGCCGGCCATCCAAGCCGCCGCCTTGCAAACCGCGGCTCGGGACCTGCGGATGAGGCGCGCCTTCCTGTCCGCCGCGCCCGCTGTCGCCCGGCTTCCCATCAGCTATCGGGTTGTATGGGCACCGCTTCGCCGTGGCATAGCCCGCGTCATGGGCCGCGTCCAACGCTGGAGGCAGAACGCATGGGCCCAATTTCCCGGCTGGCCGATCGATCTGTCCGCTGACGTAATCGCCGACCTCGCTGGCCCCGATCCTGCTCGCGTCAGCTCGCCGACACCGGTGCTCCTGACGCATGACATCGACAGCCCGGAAGGGCTGCGTAATCTTGTCGATATGTTCCTGCCAATCGAAGAAGCGGTCGGTGCTCGTTCGGCCTCCTACATCGTGCCGCACGCCTGGCCGCTTGAAATGGAGTTGATCAGCGAAGTCGTTGCGCGCGGACATGAGATCGGTGTGCACGGCTACGACCATTCGGCCCGGACCCCGTTTGCATCCCCGGATGAGCGACGAGCAAGACTTGCAGCCGGACACGATTTGGGAAGGCAATTCGGTGCGGTCGGATATCGTGCTCCGTCACTGGTGCGCACCCAAGCGTTGTTGGATGACTTGGCGCTCCTCTATCGCTACGACAGCAGCATACCGACGTCTGGCGGACCTTTTCCAACGGCCAACAATGGATGCGCGACGGCGCGGCCTTGGCTCATCGGAAATCTCTGGGAAATCCCGCTGTCGCTGCCGCGCGACGGTTCGTTACGTTTCCTGGGGTATAGCCCCAGCCAGATCACCCGCATGTGGCTCGAGATTGCCACCCTGATCGCTCGGTCCGGCGGTGTGGTAAACTTATTGACTCACTGCGAGCGGGGCTTTTCCGGCAATCGGGCAATGCTTGAGGCTTACCGGCAATTCATCGGCGAGATGGCAACAGATTCGCGCTTCGAGTTTATGCTCCCGCGAGTCCTGGTGCAGGCGCTCGACGAAGGTTCGAGACAATGGTCGAGGAAGCCGTAACGACTGGGGGCTATGCGGAGGCCACTTTTTCCGGTCGCTCAGGAAGTGCCGTCGCATTTCTCGGGGCGGTGACCCAGCGCCTTGCCGACCGCAAGGGCATACGCATACTCGAGTTGGGGTGTGGCACCGGGGACGTGGCGCTAGCAATGGCCGAACGGAACGAAGATCACAAAATCGTCGGCCTGGACCTCTCGGCATCCAACGTTGCCCTAGCCGAAAGCTTGTCGACGAAGCTACACGTGGACAAGCGACCGACGTTCCAGAGCGGCGACTACCGCTCCTGGTCCTGCGGCCGCTTCGACGTAATTGTGGCCGACAGCGTAATCCACCTTATTGCGATGGACGATCGCGAACTGGTCGCGAAGCTATCGCGCGATCTTGCGCCCGGCGGGCTATTGATTATCACAATGCCCGATCACTGCGCTCGAAACGTAACGTTGATGCTGCTGCGCCGTGCATGGCGGCTAATGCCGGCGGGCTTCGACAGAGTTGCCTTGGCCGCAGCTCGCCTACTGCATTCGGATGAGCCATCCCATATCCTGGCCGAGCGCATCGGCTACCTGCGGATTATCCCTGAACGTCTGTTTGATTCATTGTTCGTTAGCCGTATGGAAGACGCAGGACTGACGCTGAAAGAGGTTATGCCCTGGCCAGGCCCAAGTCTGCTCAAGCCACGTCATCGCTTCATCGTTTTTGGCCGCAGGTCGTCGTGAGCCAAGAGCCTCATGCGCAGCACTGCTAGGCCAAATTCTTGACCCGAAGGGTGTGCTCTGATTGATCCTTCATTGGAATTGCTCCTGGTATGGGAGATGTCTGGCGTAGTGGCTTTGCCGACGATAAGACTTTAGTCATGTCCGAGCATGACATGCCTGTCATGAACAGCGGCTGAACGACCTGACGTTTGAACCAATGAGTGGAGCTATGAGGCCAAACACACCGAGGAGCAATCTGGATGCTCTGGAGGCAGAGGCGATTGACATCCTATGGGAGACGCTCGCTCAATTTCAGCGTCCGGTACTGATGTACTCGATCGGCAAAGACTCCTCCGTTCTGTTGCATCTGCTCAGGAAGGCCTTCTTCCCCGGCAGAATCCACCTCCCGGTACTCCACATAGATACGGGATGGAAATTTCGCGAAATGATCGTCTTTCGCGATAGCGTCGCAGCCAGGCATGGCTTGGATTTGCGTGTTTACAAAAATGAGGAAGCTGCACAGCGAGGGATCACCCCCTTCACGCATTCGTCAGCCGAGTACAATGAACATATGAAGACGAATGCCTTGCGACAGGCGATTGGACTTTGGGGCTTCGATGCGGCCATTGGCGGAGCTCGCCGCGATGAGGAAAAATCTCGCGCAAAGGAGCGCATCTTCTCGGTACGCTCGCAGAACCAACGCTGGGATCCCAAGGCACAACGGCCGGAGTTATGGGATCTCTACAACACTCAGCTCGCCTCAGGCCAATCGATGCGGGTTTTTCCCCTCTCCAATTGGACCGAGCGAGATATATGGCACTACATATATCGCGAGAACATCGATCTAGTCCCTCTTTACTTCGCCAAGCAGCGGCCGGTTGTGTTGCGAAACGGCAGATGGATCATGGTGGACGACGAGCGAATGCAACTCGGTCCAAACGAAGTTGTCGAGCGGCGGTGTGTCCGCTTTCGTTCGCTCGGCTGCTATCCCTATTCGGCCGCGGTCGAGAGCGAGGCGCAGACTTTGCCGGAAGTTCTGCTTGAGATGGAAAAGACCAGGAATTCCGAACGCGAGGGCCGATTGATTGACCACGACCAAGAGGGGTCCATGGAGAAGAAGAAGCGAGAGGGCTATTTTTGATGCAGCCGACCGCAGGCCAACGGATCGAGCCGGAAAAAAAAAGCGCTGACGACATCATGTCGACACAGTCCCAAAAGGGGCTGCTTCGCCTCGTCACCTGTGGCAGCGTCGACGATGGCAAGTCCACGCTCATCGGCCGTTTACTCTATGACAGCGAGCAACTCTACGAGGATCAGCTAGCAGTCTTGCGTCATGACAGCCGCGGCCGGCCAACTTTCGGCGGCACCCTTGATTTCTCGTTGCTGGTCGACGGTTTGCAAGCTGAACGCGAGCAATCCATCACGATCGACGTGGCATACAGATATTTCGAGACTGCTTCGCGCAAGTTCATTCTCGCCGATAGTCCAGGCCACGAACAATACACCCGCAATATGGTGACCGCTGCCTCCAAAGCCGATCTGGCGATCCTTTTGGTAGACGCACGCAAGGGTATCCTGTTGCAAACGAGGCGACACGCTTACATCTGCAGTCTGCTCGGCATTCGACATTTTTGCGTTGTTGTAAACAAAATGGATACCGTGGATTACGACCGGCGCGTATTCGAAGGTATCCATGCCAAGATAATCACGGTGCTGGAAACGATCGGGGCGATCGGGATACAGGTGCTGCCAATCTCGGCTGTCGAAGGTGACAACGTGGCCAGGCGGTCTGATGCAATGCCTTGGTACACGGGCCCCAGCCTTATCGAGCATTTGGAAGCAGTGGACATTGCGGCCGGGATTGCCAACGCAGCGGAAAGTCAGCCGTTTCGTTTGCCAGTGCAGCGAGTCAATCGGCCGTTCGATGATTTTAGAGGCTTTTCGGGTGTTGTGGCCTCCGGCGTAATCTCGCCGGGAGATACCGTTCGGGTGGCGCGCTCTGGGATGGAAGGCAAGGTCAAGCGCATCGTGACTTTCGATGGCGATAGAGATGACGCGCGAAGCGGCGATGCGGTGACGGTCGTACTCGACCGCGAGCTTGACATCTCGCGAGGCGACATTCTCGCGTATCCCGAAGCCCCTCCGTATGTTGCCGACCAATTCCGCGCTACCTTGATTTGGATGGCTGAAGACGAACTCCTGCCGGGCCGCTCGTATCTCATCCGCGTCGGCACGGCGATAACGTCCGGCTCAATCACCAAACTGAGGCACAAGGTCGATATGAACACCTTGGGCGAGGTTGCCGTACGGTCGCTCGCGCTGAACGATCTGGGCAGTGTCAACCTCGCGACAGATTCGCCGGTTGGATTCGATGCATATACCGACAACCGGCGCACCGGCTGCTTCATAATGATTGATCGACACAGCGGCTCGACTGTGGGGGCTGGTGTCATCGAATATCCATTGCGCCGCGCCAGCAACCTAGCATGGCAGGCGTTCGACGTTACTCGAGCCGCGCGTGCTGCGATCAAGCGACAAACGCCGGCCATCGTCTGGCTGACGGGACTTTCTGGCTCTGGAAAATCAACGATAGCCAACTTGGTCGAACGCAAATTGTTCGCTGATGGTCGCCATGTTTATGTTCTAGACGGCGACAATGTGCGGCACGGACTCAACCGCGATCTCGGCTTCACCGACGCTGACCGCGTCGAGAACATTCGGCGGGTGGCGCAGGTGGCACGTCTGATGGCCGATGCCGGGCTTATCGTCATCGTTTCTTTCATCTCACCATTTCGCAGCGAGCGCGAGCTAGCACGTCAAATCGCCGAGGACATAGTCTTCTACGAGGTCTTCATCGATACGCCCCTAAGCGTTTGCGAGGCTCGCGATCCCAAGGGTCTCTACCGAAAAGCGCGATCGGGTGAGATCATGAACTTCACTGGCATTCACTCCAACTACCAGCCGCCTCGGGCGCCGGAATTGCGCATCGAAACGACCGCGATAGCACCAGAAGACGCTGCGGACCTTGTAGTGGACTTGTTGAAGAGGTCGACGCGTTGAGAAATTTAGCACGCGTCGCGACACCGCCGGGCGCTGAGCGACGTCAAAGATGTGATCGAACACGTCGAGCCGCCCCCGGCGAGTGAAATCTCAATCGATTATTGAGTGCCGAGCCTAGCGCGATTCGCGGCTAGCTATTGCTCGATGGGAGCTCCAACTTTATGTTGGTCTAATATAAACGTTCTTAGACAATATCCTTAAGTGTCGAAGGTGAGACGGTATGGCCATCGGTATCGGCTTAATTGGCTTTGGCTACTGGGGGCCCAATCTCGTTCGAAACTTCGTGTCTGCTGGTGGAGCACGTGTCGTTGCCGTCGCTGATAAGAGCGAGGCTGCTCGCGACGCCGTCGCGCGAGCATTTCCTGGGTTGGCCACCTACGAAAGCCCCGACGATCTCCTAAAGCGCAACGATGTCGAGGCGGTACTGGTGGCAACGCCGGTTTCTTCGCACCATGCACTCGCAGCTGCAGCGCTGGATGCTGGCAAGCACGTGCTGGTCGAAAAGCCGCTCTGCCGGACGAGCGAGGAGGTTATTGACTTGATCGCCAGAGCAGAGCGCGCGCGGCGCGTGCTGATGGTTGACCATACCTTCTTGTTTAATGGCGCAGTGCAGTCGATTGCCAGCATAATTGGTCGCAATGAACTTGGACGAGTCTGCTACGTCGATTCCACCCGTGTCAATCTTGGCCTGTTTCAGCCTGACGTGAATTGCCTCTGGGATCTCGCTCCCCATGACCTCTCGATCATCAACCACATCATCGACAGCGAGGTTATTGACGTCCAGGCAACAGGCTACGGCCATATGGATCTTTCCCGGCTAGATATGGTTTTCATGACGATTCACTATGCCGACAATATTGTTGCGCATTTCAACTGGAGCTGGATGTCGCCGGTCAAGATCAGGAGGTTCATGATCGGCGGCATCGCCAAGATGCTGATCTGGGATGATCTGGACCAGGATCAAAAGATCAAGATTTATGACCACGGCATCGAGTTCCAGCCGCAGGAGCAGCGCAATACCATTATTCCTCAGTATCGCATCGGGGACATCTACTCACCACGCGTTTCCCGACGCGAGGCCTTGGCAGGCGTCGCCGATCATTTTTTAAAGGTCATTCGCGGTGAAGAGCACTCAATCATGGACGGACGGAAGGGCTTGCAAGTCGTACGCCTCCTTGAACGTGCGCAAAGCCGTCTAGACGCAAGCATGGCTGTAGTTGCCTCCGCCCGCAGCCAGATTGTCGGCAAGGCTGCGTCATGACCGGGAGGGTCTTGGTCACCGGAGGAGCAGGCTTTATCGGCAGTCATGTCGTAGATCTTCTAGTGGCGAAGGGTAGCGCAGTAACCGTACTCGATGATTTCTCTGTCGGTGCGCGAGAAAACCTCGACGAGGCCGAACGTGATGGTGCCCTCCGGATCGTCTCAGGTTCTGTAGTCGACGAACACTGCGTCGGAGATGCGATCGAGGGATGCGATATCGTTTTCCATCTCGCGGTCCAATGTGTGCGGAGGTCGCTTGGCCGGCCGCGCGAATCTCACGATGTTAATGCGACCGGGACAATCACTCTTCTTGAAGCCGCGCGCCGTCGCAAAATCAAGCGGTTCGTTTATTGCTCGTCGTCTGAAGTTTACGGCAACGCATCGACCGCGCGTCTGTCTGAAGATAAGACCGTGTGCCAGCCAGTCACGGTCTATGGTGCAACCAAGCTGGCAGGAGAGCACTATGCTGAAGCGTATCTGCGCACCTACGGACTACCGACCGTCGTGGTTCGTCCCTTTAATGCCTATGGCCCGCGTGCCTATCAAACAGGCACCCGCGCGGAGGTGTTGCCCCGGTTCGTCGGCCGCGCCCTGAATGGATTGCCGCCAATATTGTTCGGCGATGGCACGACGGGACGCGATTTCACCTACGTCACCGAGGTGGCCGGTGGCATACTCGCGGCAGGCTATAATGATGCAATTGTCGGCCAGAAAGTGAACATTGCCTTCGGTAGAATGGTCACGGTGCGCGGCCTGGCCAATATTGTTCTCGCTGCTTTGGAACGCAACGATCTCGCCGTTTCGATAATGGACCCCCGACCTGGCGACGTACATCAGTTGCATGCCGATACGTCCAAAGCAAAGCGGCTACTGGGTTATCGAGCCACAATCGAGCTGGAGGACGGGGTTCGCCGCTATATCGCCTGGGTGCGTGCGCGCTTTCCAGATCCAAAGGTCCTACTCGAAACTGAGGTGACCAACTGGGCGCTTTCCAGGGCCGAATAATCCGGGAGAGGTCATGACCGAGACAACGCGCAATATTGCATTCAGCAAACCATACTTCGGAGCTGAAGAACAAGCTGCAGCGGCTGCGGTAATCGAGAGCGGCTGGGTCGTGGGAGGGCCTCGCCTGGCCGAATTCGAGGCTGCCATCGCAAAGTTGTGCCAAACGAAGCAGGCAATCGGTGTCTCATCCTGGACCGCAGGAGCGTTCCTGGTTCTCAAGGCTTTGGGAATTGGTCCCGGAGACGAAGTCATCGTACCTTCTTTAACGTTCATCGCTTCAGTAAACGTGATCGTGCATGCCGGGGCGACACCCGTATTCGCGGATATCGATGCATCTACTTTCAACATTGATCCCGACGATATTAAGCATCGGATCACATCCCGAACGAAGGCAATCTTGCCCGTCGACCAGATCGGGCTGCCATGCGAAATCGACCGCATCCTCTCGATTTCGGAGGCGCATGGTCTAACGGTTATCCAAGATGCGGCCTGCTCGTTAGGCGGCCGGTTCCACGACCGTCCGGTCGGCGCATGGGCTCCCATTACGATATTCAGTCTGCACGCACGAAAGGTCGTAACTACCGGTGAAGGCGGCATGATCGTCACCAACGACGACGGGCTCGCAGATCGTCTTCGCCGCCTCAGACATCAAGGCATGTCTCTCACTGACTATCAGCGCCATGGCACCTCGCCGACGACATTCGAGACCTATCCTGAAATCGGCTACAACTTCCGGATGACAGATATCCAAGCCGCAATTGGCTTGGCCCAGATATCGAAGCTCGAGGCGATACTGGCGCGACGGCGGAAGATCGCGGAATATTACATTTCTCGTCTTACCAACCACCCGCTTTTGCAAATGCCGCATGTACCAACCCATGTCACGCCCAACTGGCAATCGTTTCAACTGCGCCTGCGTGATGACTATCCCGCGTCGCGAAACACACTCATGACCGGTCTCCATATGCGCGGCATAGCCACGCGCCGCGGCGTGATGGCCAGTCATCAGGAGTTGCCTTACCAAGGACTGGGAAGAGGGCTTCAAAATACAGAAGCCGTTGCAGCATCCGGCATGCAGTTGCCAATTTTTCCTGACCTATCTGATGAAAACGTGGGCTTCATCACCAAAGAAGTTGATCGACTTGCGCGACAATGGAAAGAAACTCAACGGGTTTAATCGCTGTTCTCCGCCACCCATGTTGGAGAAAGACTACATATCCGGCTTTCCCATACCAACTCGCCCGAGAAAGCGTCGCGGTCATGCTGCGCGTGGGTGCCCGATGCAGCAACGCGGTTCCGGAGAGTGCGCGAATGGAAATTCACCTCTCTGCTAACACGCCGAGTCCCGGCTCGCGGCGCGTGAGCGCAGCACGGATCCATCTTCGCGCCGGCATCTCGATTAGTAGATAGCTGCCGTAGGCGAAAACGGTTGTCAGGCCGATAACGATGGCGATCCTGCCCATCGCGTTGGCGGCCGCTTCGACCGACCAGGCTTTCAATCGGAATTCCGGGGCGATGATCCTGTCCATCACAAAGAACGACCACACATAGACCGAAAAGCTGATGTCGCCCATGAACTGGAGGGCACGCGAGGACAGCATCTTGCTGAGCCAACCGTCGGAGAAGCAGACGTGGAGTATGAGCAATGCCAGTGCCGGCGCGAAGATCACGTTCGACAGAATGAAGCTCATCGGCGGCTCGCTGGTGAGCGGCCGGACGAAGACCACCGCGACACACCACAGCAGGGCGCCAGCCAGGATGGCGGACGTGTAGCGCGGCGCAGTGCCGCTCGCCCCGAAATTCATCAGTGTCCTCGCCGAGAACATGCCGGCGATGAATTCGAGCAGGCGAAGAGGCGGCGAGAAGTAGATCAGCCATCCCCACGGATCGGAGCTAACCCTCGCGTTCACATATAACCACTGCTTGCCCATCTCCGTCAGTGGAGCCGCGAACCAGTGAAATAGCAAGAGCACCGCCAGCACGGCCAGCGCAGAATAAACCACGAGGACCAGAAGCGGCCGAGCGACTTTGCGAACGGCCGCGCCCAGGGGAATGAACGCCAGATAGAAGAACCATTCGGCGCTGATGGACCAATCCGGGGGGAAAACCGCCATCTCAACATTGAACCAGGCCTGCGTCAGCGTCAGATATGCCAACACCACGCCAAGATCATCTGAAAGACCCTCCGCCGGGAGATAGGGCAGGGCGACGATGATGCTTATGGCGTATAACGGGTAGAGTCGGGCAAACCGCGCGACGAAGAACTTCCACGTCGCGCGCCCCAGCGGTTCGCGCGCAAAGCTCTCCGCGTAGTTGTAGTAGATGACGAAGCCACTGAGCACGAAGAACAGCGACATTCCGAAATAAGCCAGACGGTGCGCGAAGGGTTGAAGGATCGACCCGTCGTATGAGAAAGCCGCGGCTATCGTGTGGGCGATCAGGACGGAGTAAGCAGCAATGCCGCGCAGGCCGGTCAGCGGCTCTAGTCGATTCATCGCCGAACCCTACCCCGGCGTGGTCTGCCGTTCCAGCGCGAGAATGGCCGATAGGTCCGTCGCGCATCGGGGAGCCGGCCCGCGCGACCCCCGCAAATTCGTGCGTCGCCGCGGTCAATACGTCGGTGTGCGCGCTCCTACGCTTTTGATGCCGTAGATGCCCATGTGAACCTGGGCTTTGCTGGCAACAGGCGCTTTGGTCGAGGCAAGTCCGAAAAAGAAAGTGGTTTGCCCTGCGCAGACAGGCGGAAATGGGTCTCCAGGAGCGGGAAAGGAAGCTGTGGAAATTTGGAAGGTAACGGTGCTTCCAGTTTGGTCCGCTGATTTGAGGCCGACTGTCCCGAGCCCACCGCTCGTGACTACGAACACATCAGCCTTTGGTTTCCCCGCTCCGCTGTAGGGTAACTTGGCGATTGGCCCGAAATTCACCGCGACCGAAGATACGCACATTTGGTCGGTCGCGGCTGTCGCCCCCGTCAGGTCGACCCGATAGATGTAAACAGTCGTACCCGCACCCGGCACGCCCGTCGCGGCGGCGACGGCGGTACGCGATTGCAACATCGCTTTGCCGGTGTAGCCCGGGACAGGAGGCAGGTTGTCGACGGTGTCGGTTACTGTCAGCTTGCATGATGCGTTGAAGACGCAGTTGACGTCCGGCGCGCCAACCTGCACGACTGTCAGCGGAGCCGCGCACGCGGCCAAAGAAACCAGGATGGATGCCAACGTCGCGCTTGCAATAGCGGTTATCCGGATCACACGCATGATGCCTCCATTGGATGGTAGTCGTTGGAATAATACCATCATTGGTAGCAGTATACCATGCGTTGAGATCAATAGCGCGCGCACCGTTCCGGCGAGTCACTGGCGCCCCAAACTAGCAGGACCACCCTTTTTATGGCGGCGAGAGCAGCGATTCCGTCCGGTCGGCTAACGTGCTGCAATCACCGCGGGCGTAAACTGCCCCTTGCGCCTCGGCGTTCCTTTCCGTTGACTGGCAATAACTGGAGCCTCTTGCGACCCTCATGACCAAGCCTACCCTGTTGCGTCGCACGCTCGCTATCTCGCTGGTCATACTGGTGAACGTGGCGGCCACCCTCGCGGGCCTGAAAGCTTATGACTACTATCTGATCTCAACCTATCGTCCGGCCATTCCCGACGAGGATACCGACGATCCGACGATGAGGACAATGGACTACTACCCCTACACGGGCACCCACGTTCAAGCTTACAAGCGGGAACGAGGGAGTGAGGTTCTGTGGAATCACACTTATAACGACTACGACGTGCGAAGCGGGGAGTACGGCTTCTTCATCGACTTTCCGTTGGAAGTTCCTCCTGCCAAGGCAGCCAACGAAATCAGGATCATCCTGACCGGAGCGAGCGCCGCCCAAGGCTGGGGCGCGCGCACCAACGAAGAGATGTTCTATAAGCTCCTGCCCGATCGGCTGACCAAGGATCTTCTCGAACACGGCCTTGATTGCAAGGTCAGCGTCGTCAATCTGGCGATGGGCGCCTCGGTCATCTATCAGAATTTCATCGCCCTCAACAAATGGGGGCACGACCTCGATCCTGACGCGATCATTTCCTTCTCGGGACACAACGAGCTAGCCGTCCCATGGAACACCAAGGACGACGAAACCGGCGGGAGTCAAACCGGGGCTGCCATGCAATACGTCCTTCGCTATTCAGCCAGCCCGCAATGGCTCAAGACTTTGGCGGAATACTTTCCCGGCATCGTTCGGCGAACACAATTCGGCTCTTGGGTGCGGTATCTCTATTTCAAGCAATATGAGCAAGACTGGAGGGAGGGCTATGTCGTCAGCCGATTGGCTCCCCATGCCAAGCCGATCTCGAAAGAGGAACAGCGCGAAACCTACCAAAAGCTCACAAACAGCATGACGATAATCGATGTCGTCGAGAAGATCTCGATCCCGATGTATGTCCACTCCCTGGAATCGATAAGCCGGGATTTCCCCAATATTCCAGTGTTCGCCGTGTTCCAACCGCTGTGGAGCATGCCGGAAGAATATCGGTTACTGAAGGATCGGGTCGTTCAGGCCGTCTCGAGCAGGGCAAACCCGGAGCACATCAAATTCTATGACCTGTCGGCCGAATGGGAAAAGCAGAGTTTCTACCCAGGTTCCCTGATTGATCCCGTGCATCTCTCGAATCCCGGCCATGTTCTGGTTACCGATTACCTGAGCCAATATCTACTGCCTTTCGTCAGCGATCGCTGCGCGCGGCTCAAACAGAAATAGTGCCGAGTGGGCACTTGACCCTGTTTGCCAGCCCCTCGTACTCCTGCACACAACGGCGTACCGCGCCGCACACCCACCACACTACAGGGCAAGATGTGAGCGTGCCGGCCACCCAGAACTGCCGCCTCTACCTCATTTCACCCGAACGCCTCGAGCATCCGGCGATCTTCGCCGGCGAACTCCGGGCGGCGCTCGACGGCGGCGATGTCGCGGCCTTCCAGCTGCGCCTGAAGGGCGTGGACGACTCTGCCATCGCGCGCGCCGCCGATACCTTGCGCCCGGTCTGCCAGCAGCGCGGCGTGGCCTTCATCATGAACGACCGGCCCGACCTCGCCGTGAAGCTCGACTGCGACGGCGTGCATGTCGGACAGGACGACATGCCGTATGCCGAGACGCGCCGCATCGTC
>Ga0210402_10002373_pt1 | contig 18387 bp, 11 predicted proteins | sample IncBWC7MmetaG_FD_161055 | JGI IMG/M metagenome (GOLD analysis project Ga0210402, IMG submission 161055) | Forest soil microbial communities from Barre Woods Harvard Forest LTER site, Petersham, Massachusetts, United States - Inc-BW-C-7-M | ecosystem: Environmental > Terrestrial > Soil >... | reverse complement strand
GCATTTCTCAATGTTGGTCTTCACCACGTCCATGCCGACGCCGCGGCCGGATACGGCGGTCACGACGGCCGCGGTGGAGAAGCCGGCACGGAAGATGAAGCGCTGCAGCTGCGCCTCGGTCATGCCGGCCATTTCCGCCTCGGTTGCCAAGCCGTTCGCCAGCACCTTGGCGCGGATCCTGTCGAGCGGCAGGCCGCGTCCATCGTCGGCGATCTCGATGATGATGTGGCCGCCTTCGTGGTAGGCGTTGAGCGTGATGTGGCCGGTTTCCGACTTGCCTGCGGCGCGGCGCTCGGCCGGTTTTTCCAGGCCGTGATCGCCGCTGTTGCGCACCATGTGAGTCAGCGGGTCCTTGATCAGTTCCAGCACCTGGCGGTCGAGCTCGGTGTCGGCGCCGAGCATGATCAGCTCGATCTTCTTGTCCATCTCACGCGCGACGTCGCGCACCAGGCGCGGCAGCTTGTTCCAGGCGTTGCCGATCGGCTGCATGCGGGTCTTCATCACCCCTTCCTGGAGGTCCGACGTGATGTGCGACAGGCGCTGCAGCGGCACGGTGAAGCCACTGTTTTCCTGCGTGCGGGCAAGCTGAAGCAGCTGGTTCCGGGTAAGCACCAGCTCGCTCACCAGGGTCATCAGGTCTTCCAGTACGTCCACGGTGACCCTGATGGTCTGCTGGGCGGTGATCGGTTCGCCCTGGACGACGTCCGATGCCACTGTCGGTGCGGCAGCCGGCGCCGTTGGAGGTGCCGGTGCCGGAGCGGAAACCTGCACTGCCGCCGGCTGCGGCTCCGTCGGGAGCTGCGGGGCCGGCTCGGTTTCGTCAACCTTCGGCGCCACGGCCGCCGGCGCAGGTGTCCGTTCCGGCGCGGCCTCGCCCGAGGCGGTGGCATTCAGCGCGGCAACCAGTTCGGTGTCATCGCCTGCCGGTTCGCCTCCGGTGGCGGCCAGCCCGGCCAGGATTGCCTTGATCTGATCGACTGCCTTGAGCACCAGGCTGATCATGTCCGGCGTCACCGTAAGGACGCCATCCCTCACCTTGCCGAGCACGTTCTCGGCGGCATGCGCCACGTGCTCCAGCCGCGGCAGGCCTAGAAATCCGCAGGTGCCCTTTATGGTGTGCACCAGGCGGAAGATCAGCGACAGGGTCTCGCCATCGTCCGGCGTGCGCTCCAGCTTCACCAGGGCGACGTCCAGATCGGCCAGGCCCTCGTTGGTCTCGGTCAGAAAATCGGCAAGCAGATCGTCCATGGCAGCCCTCGCGAGCCCGGGAAATCGCGGGCGGGGCGCCATCCTGGTCCGACGCTAGCGAAGAAAGAGTAAACCGAGGGCAGACAATCAGCGGTCAGGGCGGGGACCGGCCATCAAGGATTCCCAAAGGACAGCAGCAGTGGCGGGAGGGCAGTGTCGCCGGCGCCAGCCGGCATCAGCATCGACAGCCGTATGCCGTGCTCGCGCGCAATCAGGGCGGTCAACGGCGCCTGGAGGTGGCGCGCGGTGATCGCGATTGCCCAGCCCTCAGTCTCGTCGGTCAGGCACGCGCCGAACCCCGGCGGCCAGGCCGCTCTTGGACCGGCTATCGTCACCAGCACATTGCTTGCCGGCGAGCCCGACAATGCGACGATGCCGCCGCCGGGCAGGCTCTCGGCTGCCAGCAGCAGCACGTTCAGCAGCAGACGGCCCGCCCCGGGAGCGAATTCCGCGTCCAGGTCCATGCCGAACAGGTCCAGCCGCAGTCGGCGGCTGGCGAACAGACCGTCTGCGAACGTCTTGAGTTGGGCCACGTCCACGGGTTCGCTGTCCTGGCCCCAGGCCGCGCGCAGCAGTCTCAGCCGCTGCGCCAATTCGACCGCTGTATCCTCGGCGACCGTCAGCGTCTCGCTCTCTGCCTGCTCCTCACGGGCGATTTCCAGTACCCCGACGAGCGAACCCAGCAACCCGCTGAGATCATGGCAGAGGCGTGAGCACAGCAATTCAGCCAAATGCAGGGACCCGATCATGCCGCAATACCGCCCATTTCCTCAACGAAGCGATCCCTGTCCAGCCGCGCCAGCCCGCTGGTCGCTTGCAATGCGGGACTGCGAGGGTGGTGACTTCCAGGTTCGCTTACGGTGATACACGCCGAAAGGTTGTGGCCGTGCTAACGATGGCGCAAGCGCTCACCACCGATGCGGCCCGTCCGAGCCACTTGAACCTCGTGCCTGGATGGCGCAAGTCAGTATCGTGAAAGGAGCCGCATTGCCGCATGATTGATCCGTTCGGACGTTCGATCACCTACCTGCGCGTCTCGGTCACCGACCGGTGCGACCTCCGCTGCGTCTATTGCATGGCCGAGGACATGACGTTCCTGCCGAAGCGGGAAGTGCTGTCGCTGGAGGAACTGGACCGCATCTGCGCGGCGTTCATCCGCCTGGGGACCAGCAAGATCCGCATCACCGGCGGCGAGCCTCTGGTCCGGCGCGATGTGATGACCCTGTTCCAGAGCCTTGGGGCGCGGCTTGGCCATGGCCTGAAGGAGCTGGTCGTCACCACCAACGGCACCCAGCTCGCCAAGCTTGCCGGCGGCCTGTACGACGCGGGCGTCCGCCGGATCAATGTCTCGCTCGACACGCTCGATCCACAGAAGTTCAGCGACATCACCCGCCGCGGCAAGATCGGCCAGACGCTGGACGGCATCTTCGCCGCCAAGGAGGCCGGGCTTGCGATCAAGATCAATGCGGTCGCGATGAAGGACGTGAACGAGGACGAGTTCGACGAGCTGCTCGCCTGGTGCGGCGATCATGGGTTCGATCTCTGCCTGATCGAGACGATGCCGATGGGCGAGATCACCGGCGACAGGACCGATCAGTATCTGCCGCTCTCCATCGTGCGCTCGCGCCTGCGCAGGCGCTGGACGCTGCAGGAGACCGACTACCGGACCGGTGGGCCAGCGCGGTATTTCGACGTGGCGGAGACCGGCCAGCGCATCGGCTTCATCACGCCGATGACCCACAATTTCTGCGAGGGCTGCAACCGCGTTCGGCTGACCTGCACCGGGACCCTTTATATGTGCCTGGGCCAGGACGACCAGGCCGACCTGCGCCGCGTGCTGCGCGACGGCGCGACCGATGCCGAGCTGGAAGATGCGATCCGCGAGGCGATCAGCCGCAAGCCCAAGGGGCATGACTTTGTGATCGACCGCCGCCACGACCGTCCGGCGGTGGCGCGGCACATGAGCGTCACCGGCGGCTGACCGACGGCGATTGGTTCGCCACCCTTGGCCTGCCCCGCCACTGCTCCTAGGGTGGCGGTCAAAGCAAAGGGAACTGGTGATGCGCGGTAACCTCGGGGGCGTGCTTCTGGCGGCGGGGTTGATGGTGAGCGTCCCCGCAATGGCACAGAAATCAGCCGACACGCTTCGCATCACCTGGCGCGACGCCATTCCGGACGTCCTGCCCTATTACAACCAGCTTCGCACCGGCATCGTCCTCGGTCATCAGGCCTGGGACTCGCTGGTGTATCGCGATCCCGAAACATTCCAGGTCAGGCCGCTGCTGGCCGAGTCCTACAAGTGGGCGGACGAGACGACGCTTGAATTCGTCCTGCGGAAGAACGTCACCTTTCACAACGGAGACAAGCTCACCGCCGATGATGTCGCGTACACCATCAATACGATCCTCAGCGACAAGCAGGTCTCCACACCCAGCAACTATTCGTACATCGACCACGCGACCAGGATCGATGACACCCATGTGCGCGTCGAACTGAAGCGCGTATTTCCGGCTGCGCTCGATTACCTGGCGATGACGCTGTATGTCATGCCGAAGGCATATCGCGAGAAGGTCGGTCCGCTGGAATACTCGCGCAACCCAATTGGCTCCGGCCCGTACAAGATCACCAAGGTCAACGGCGCCACGCAAATCGATCTGGAGCGCTATGACGGCTATTTTGCCGACAGCCCGAAGGGCAAGCCGCCGATCAGCAAGCTCGTGATCCATCAAGTTCCGGATTCCGCCACCGAAATGGCTGAGCTGTTGGGCGGACGCGCTGACTGGATCTGGAAGTTCAGTCCGGACCAGTTCGACGCGGTTGCCCAGATGCCGACCATTCAGGCCGTACGCGGGGATTCCATGCGCATCGAGTTCCTCGGCATGGATGCGGCCGGCCGCACCGGCGCCGACAATCCGCTGACCAAGGAGAAGGTGCGCGAGGCAATCTTCTACGCGATCGACCGCGCCACAATGGCAAAGCAGCTCATGCAGGGCGGCTCGCGTCCCCTGGATGCGCCCTGCTATCCGACGCAGTTCGGTTGCGACGCCGCCGCGGCGGTCCACTATCCGTACGATCCGGCGAAGGCGAAGCAGCTGCTGGCGGACGCCGGCTATCAGAACGGTTTTGATACCGAACTGGTGACGCCCGACCTGCCGCAATGGGCCGGTGCGGTGCAGGGCTATCTGATGGCGGTCGGCATCAACGCCAGGGTAAGCGCCCTGCAGGCCGGCGCGTGGGTGCAGCGCTCGCTCGCCGGGCAGAATCCGATCGAACTGAGTAACTGGGGCAGCTATTCGGTCAACGACGTGTCCGCCATCCTGCCCAACTTCTTTACCTTCACGCCGGGTGACTACGTGCGCGATCCAGATCTGAAGAAGCTGGTGGAGGCCGGTGGCGCGACCGTCGATGCCGACCAGCGGCGCAAGGCGTACAGCGCAGCGATCAAGCTGATCACCGAGAAGGCGTATTGGCTGCCGATGTTCACTCACACGGTGACCTACGGCTTCTCGAAGCAGCTCAACTTCAAGTCCTATCCGGACGAGCTGCCGCGCTTCTTCCTGAGCAGTTGGAAGTAGCCGGTCAGTCTCCCGGATTTGTGTATCGATCAAGAGGAACCGCGCTTTAGGATGCGGCCGACAATCGGGAGGAAACAAACATGACCAACGAAGCTGCTGCGTCGCGGCGCAGCATCGTCACGGGACTCGCCGGTACGTTCGGCGCTGCTTTGCTGGCCCCGGCCGCCGCGCTGGCGCAGCAGCCGAGCGCAGCGATGGGCACCCCGCCATCCGTCATCACCAATCCGCCACGGCAGTGGGGACGCGGCGCGCCGCCGGAGATCTATCCGGATCCCGACATCATCGTCATCGATCCCTCATTCCGGCAGTACCTGCTCGGCATAACCGCGATCCATCGCGTGGGAACCGGCTTCCTGTGGGCCGAGGGGCCTGCCTGGTCGAACGAGGGTCAGTACTTCGTGTTCAGCGATGTGCAGGGCAACACGCAGTATCGCTTCCTGTGGGACAATCGACGGGTGACTCCGTACCGCAAGCCGTCCAACAATAGCAACGGCAATTCCTTCGACTTCCAGGGACGCCAGCTCTCGACCGAGGATTTCTTCCGCCGCGTGGTGCGCTGGGAGCACGACGGCACGATGACGGTGATTGCAGACTCCTTCGAAGGCAAGCCGCTGAACTCGCCGAATGATCTGGTGCCGCATCCAGACGGCAGCATCTGGTTCACCGACCCGCCCTATGGCGACACGCTGTCAGAAGGTCATCCGGATGAAGCCGGCGGCCCAACCAACCCGCAAGGTCTGCTCAACCCGCGCATCGGCGCTGAAAATGCCGGGGCGATTGGCGGAACCAAACGCCAACTGCCGAATGCAGTCTATCGCTGGGATCCGAGCGGCAACCTCGACGTCGTGGTCACCGAGCAGCAGCTCAAGAACCCAAATGGGATCTGCTTCGCACCCGATTACAAGACTCTGTACGTTATCAGCACCGGCAAGGGACCGGGCGACAGCCATGACGGCGGCACGCGTACGATCCATGCGTTCGATGTGCAGGGCACCAAAGTCGCCAACCAGCGCGAGTTCCTGGACATGACCGTGGACGGTGTGCATTGCGGTCCCGACGGCATGCGCGCCGACGTGTTCGGAAACCTGTGGTGCAGTTCGAACGCGCCGCTCGGCTATGCCGGCGTGCTGGTGTACAACGCGCAGGGCAAGCTGATCGGCCGCATCCGTCTGCCGGAGGTATGCGCCAATGTCGCGTTCGGCGGGCCGAAGCGCAACAACCTGCTGATGTGTGCGAGCCAGTCGATCTATATGCTGCAGGTGCAGACGCAGGGAGCCGCGCCGGGGTGAGTCAAGGCAGGCTCAGCGCCATCTCGCCCTTGAAGGCGTGGATCAGCCGCCGTCGCTGGAAGCGCCAGCCGTCCGGCTGCTTGACCAGCACGTCGTCATAGGTGCCGCAGACTGAAGGGAAGGGGCCGTTCGCGCCTTCGACCATCACCAGGTAGTTCGAACGGGCCGTGGCGTGCGTGCCGTTACAGTCGATGATGCTGTTCATCACGTAGTGCACGCGACGCGGCTGCGGCGGCACCGACTGCTGGAGCCACGCTGCGATATCCGCCGGACCTTTTGCAGTGCGATATGGCGCGATCCATTCGCCGTCCTCGGCGAACAGCGCCGCCAGTTCGACAAACCGCCCCTCGTCCATGCAGAAGCAATAGCGGTGCAGCACTTCGCGGATCGCGTCCTTGTCCTCGAGCAGCGTTGTCATGGCGCGATCCGTGCGGCGCGCGCCTGCTGCATCAGCCGCTTCATCCGCGACACCACCGCGGGCAAACCATCGATGATCGCCTGGCCAATCAGGAAATGGCCGATGTTGAGCTCCACCACCTCGGGCAGCGCTGCGACGGGACCGACATTGTCGAACGTCAGTCCGTGGCCGGCGTGGCATTCCAGGCCAAGCGACGTCGTCAACGTGGCCGCCGCGCGGAGGCGATCGAGTTCGCCGGACTTGCCCTCCGCATAACTGCCAGTGTGCAGTTCCACCACCGCTGCGCCGACATCGGCCGCAGCATGAAGCTGCGCCGGATCCGGGTCGATGAACAGCGAGACCCTGATGCCGGCAGCGGTCAGCATCGCGACGACAGGACGCAGTGCGTCGATGTTGCCGGCGACGTCGAGGCCGCCTTCGGTGGTGACCTCCTCGCGCTTTTCCGGAACCAGACAGCTTGCGTGCGGGCGCACCTGGCAGGCGATCGCGGTCATCTCGGCGGTCGCTGCCATTTCCAAATTCAGCGGCTTGCCGATCGCAGCGCGGATCCGGCGCACGTCATCGTCGCGGATGTGCCGACGATCCTCGCGCAGATGGATGGTGATGCCATCGGCACCGGCGGCAATGGCGGCCAACGCGGCATCCAGCGGATCGGGATGCGCGCCGCCGCGAGCGTTGCGTACGGTGGCAACGTGGTCAACGTTCACGCCGAGGCGAAGCGGTGTCATGCCGTGTTCCTCATGGATGTCGCGCGACGTTCGGCGAGAGTCGCGGCGAGTTCGATCGCGGCGATCAGACTGGACGGATCGGCGATGCCCTTGCCGGCGATATCGTACGCCGTTCCGTGATCCGGCGAGGTGCGCACGATCGGCAGGCCAAGCGTGACATTTACCCCATGGTCCATGTCGAGGGTCTTGAGCGGGATCAGCGCCTGGTCGTGGTACATGCAGATCGCTGCATCGTAGCGGGCGCGTGCTTTCGCGGTGAACATCGTGTCGGGCGGCCATGGGCCGGACACTTCGATGCCGGCCGCGCGCAACGCGGCGATCGCGGGGCCGATGATCGTGGACTCCTCGTCGCCGAGCGCGCCCTGTTCGCCCGCGTGCGGATTCAGTCCGGCGACCGCGAGACGTGGCCGAGCGATGCCGAAATCGCGTTGCAGCGCGATGGCGGTTGTGTGCGCGGCAGAGACGATGGCATCGGTGGTCAGCATGGCGATCGAGTTGCGCAGCGAGGCGTGCACGGTGACCGGAACGACGCGCAACGACGGGCTCGCCAGCATCATGATCTGCTTGCCGTGCGCACCGGTCAGCACGGCGAGGAATTCGGTGTGGCCGGGATAGGCGAAACCGGCGTCGTACAGTGCGGCCTTGTTGATCGGGTTGGTCACCACGCCGCTGGCAGCGCCACGCAATGCGAGCGCAGCGGCGCGCTCGATGGATGCGATCACCGCCGTGGCGTTCGCCTTGTCGGGGTGGCCGGGCCGAGGCGTGTTCGCCAGATTGATCGGCAGCACGGGGAGGGCGATCGCAAATACCGCGCCGGCCTCATCCGGCGACGCAACGGTCGCGATCGGCACGTCGAGAAACAGCGCACGTGTCAATGCAGCGAGCCGTTCCGGATTATCGAGTGCGACGAAACGTTGGTTGCCATTGTGCAACGCCAGCCAGGCACGCAGCGTCAGTTCGCCCCCGATGCCGGCGGGGTCTCCCATGGTCAGGGCAAGAACAGTCACCCCTCACCCCAACCCTCTCCCCCAAGGGGAGAGGGAGTAGTGTTGCGAATACAACTCCCCCTCCCCTTGCGGGAGGGGGCAGGGGGAGGGGGTGCCACCAATGTCATCCCATCAGATATGCAACGCCCGACCGGCGACTGCCAGGGCTGCCTCCTTTACCGCCTCGTTCAAACTTGGATGCGCGTGGCAGGTCCGCGCGACATCCTCGGCCGACGCACCAAACTCCATCGCAGTCGTCAGTTCCGCAATCAGCGTCCCCGCATCGGGGCCGATGATATGCGCGCCCAGCACACGGTCCGTCGTCTTGTCGGCGAGGATCTTCACGAACCCATCCGTCTCGCCCATGGCGCGCGCACGGGCGTTCGCGGTGAACGGGAACTTTCCAACGTTGTAGGCCACGCCTGCGGCTTTCAGTTCCTCCTCGGTCTGGCCGACGGCAGCGACCTCCGGCCACGTATAGACCACGCCGGGAATTGCGCCGTAGTTCACATGCCCCGCCTGGCCGGCCAGCCGTTCGGCAAGTGCGACACCTTCCTCCTCCGCCTTGTGCGCCAGCATCGGACCCGCGATGGCGTCGCCGATCGCATAGATGCCGGGGATGTTGGTGGCGTAGTGTTCGTCGGTCCTCACCCGGCCGCGTTCGTCCAGCGCCACACGGGCATCGGCTAGCCCGACGCCATCGGTAAATGGCCGGCGCCCAATAGACAGCAGTACGATGTCGGCCTTCAGCTCCTCCGCGTTGCCGCCCTTCGCAGGTTCGATGGTCAGCGTGACGCCGTCATTACCCTTGCGCGCACCGGTCACCTTCATGCCGAGCCGGAACTTGATGCCCTGTCGGGTCAGGATGCGCTCGAACGCCTTGGCGATCTCGCCGTCCATCGTGGGAACGATGCGGTCGAGGAACTCCACCACCGTCACCTGCGCGCCGAGCCGTCGCCACACGCTGCCGAGTTCGAGCCCGATATAGCCGCCGCCGATCACCACAAGATGCCCGGGCACCTTGTCCAGTTCCAGCCCGCCGGTGGAGGTGACGATCTGCTTCTCGTCCACGTCCACCCCGGCGAGCGGCACGCTTTCGCTGCCGGTGGCGATGACGATGTGCTTCGCGTCGTAGGTGGTGCCGTCCACATCGACCTTGCCGGGGCCGATGATGCGGCCGGTGCCCTTCAGCCAGGTCACCTTGTTCTTGCGGAACAGGAATTCCACGCCCTTTGTATTGGCGGAGACGACTTCGTCCTTGCGTGCCTGCATGCGTGCAAGGTCGAGTTTGACCCCGTCCACCAGCACTCCATGGTCCTTCAATGCGTGGGCGGCGTGGTGGAATTCCTCGGATGATTGCAGCAGTGCCTTGGACGGAATGCAGCCGATGTTCAGACAGGTGCCGCCGAGCGTCGCGCGTTTCTCCACGCAGGCGACCTTCATGCCGAGCTGCGCTGCCCGGATGGCACAGACGTAGCCGCCGGGGCCGGAGCCGATGATGATGACATCGAAGGAGTCGGGCATGCGTGCACCCCACCTCACCCTGACGCTCTCCGCCCCAGGGCGGAGAGGGGATTCGGGCGTCTACAGTTCCAGCAGCAACCGGCGCGGATCCTCCACGCCTTCCTTCACCCGCACCAGGAACGACACCGCCTCGCTGCCATCGACGATGCGGTGATCGTAGCTCAGCGCGAGATACATCATCGGCCTGATCTCGACCTTGCCGCCGATCGCCATCGGCCGCTCCTGGATCTTGTGCATTCCCAGAATTCCCGACTGCGGCGGATTCAAAATCGGCGTGGACATCAGCGACCCGTACACACCGCCATTGGTGATGCTGAACGTGCCGCCGGTCAGCTCCTCCAGCTTCAGCGCACCGTCACGCGCGCGGCGGCCGAAATCAGCGATGGCTCGCTCGATGTCCGCAAAGCTCATCGCATCGACGTCGCGGATCACCGGCACCACCAGTCCGGCCGATCCGCCGACCGCTATGCCCATATGGACAAAATTCTTGTAAACGATGTCGTCGCCGTCGATTTCGGCATTCACCGCGGGGAATTCCTTCAGCGCGGCGACGCACGCCTTCACGAAGAACGACATGAACCCGAGCCGCGCGCCGTTGTGCTTCTTCTCGAACGCCTCGCGGTATTCGCGGCGCAGCGCCAAAACCGCGGACATGTCCACCTCGTTGAAGGTGGTGAGCATTGCCGCGGTGTTCTGCGCCTCTTTCAACCGTGCCGCGATGGTGCGCCGCAGCCGCGTCATGCGCACCCGCTCTTCGCGTGGCTGTTCCACGCGCGGCGGCCTGGCCACAGGAACCGGCGCGGTCGGGGCAGGGCGATCGAGGAACGCCAGCACGTCGCCCTTGGTGATCCGCCCGTCCTTGCCGCTGCCGGGCCCGATCTGCGCGGGCGAAACATGTTGCTCCTCGATCAGCTTGGCCGCGGCCGGCATCACCTGAAGTTGGGCCGGCGGGCTGGCTGGGCGTGTGACGGGACCCAGCGGTCTAGGGGGCGGATGCACGCCAGCGGGCGGATTGGCAGCCGCCCGCTGGCGTGCAGGTGCAGGTGCAGATTGGGCCGGCTTGGCGATCTGCCCTGCGCCGGCCTCCAGTGTGGCCAGCAGCGCGCCGACCGGCACCTCGCTGCCCTCCGCCGCCACGATCGAACTCAGCACACCGGCGGCCGGCGCGGTGACCTCCACCGTGACCTTGTCGGTCTCCAGTTCCACCAGCGGCTCGTCGGCTGCCACCGCGTCACCCTCATGCTTCATCCATCGCCCGACAGTCGCGGACGTGACGCTTTCGCCCAGAGTGGGCACGTTGATCTCGGTCGCCATTACGCGTGCTTCCCTTCAGCCGATGCCCAGCGCGGCGGCGACCAGCGTCGCCTGCTCACGCGTATGCACGCGCGCCTGGCCGGTCGCCGGGCTCGCCGCTGCCTCGCGTCCGACGTAGGCAGGCCGCGTCACCTTGATGTCCAGCCGGCTCAGCACCTTTTCCAGCCGCCGGTCGATGAAGTTCCAGGCGCCCATGTTTTCCGGCTCCTCCTGGCACCACACCACGTCGGCGTTGTGGTACGGCGTCAGCACCCGGCCCAGTGTGTTCTCCGGGAACGGGTACAATTGCTCCAGGCGGATGATCGCAACATCCGTCTCCTCGTGCGCCCGTCGCTCCGTCAGCAAGTCGTAGTAAACCTTGCCGCTGCAGATCACCACGCGGCGCACCTTGTCCGGCGGCGCGATGGCGTCGATCTCCGGAATGACGAACTGGAACCGGCCATCGCTCATGTCAGCCAGCGACGACACCGCAAGCTTGTGCCGCAGCAGCGACTTGGGCGTAAATATCACCGCCGGTTTGCGGAAGTTGCGGTGCAGCTGACGGCGAAGCGTATGGAAATAGCTGGCCGGGGTGGTCGGGTTGCACACCCACATGTTGCGTTCAGCGCAGAGCTGCAGATAGCGCTCGATGCGCGCAGAGGAATGCTCCGGCCCCTGACCCTCGTAGCCGTGCGGCAGAAGCAGCGTCACGCCGGACATGCGCAGCCACTTGGTCTCGCCCGAGGCGATGAACTGGTCGATGATCGGTTGCGCGCCGTTGGCGAAATCGCCGAACTGCGCCTCCCACAGCACCAGCGTGCGTGGTTCGGCGAGCGAGTAGCCATACTCAAAGCCGAGCACGCCGGCCTCGGACAGCAGCGAGTTGTAGATTTCGATCTTAGCCTGCTCAGGGGCGATGTTGTTCAGCGGGATGTATTCGTTCTGGTTGGTCTGGTCGATCAGCACCGCATGGCGCTGGCTGAACGTGCCGCGCTGCGTGTCCTCGCCGGACAGGCGAATGCGGCTGCCCTCCAGCAGCAGCGAGCCGAACGCCAGCGCCTCTCCAGTCGCCCAATCGATGCCGCCGCCGCTTTCCACCATTGCCTGCTTGGCTTCCAGCTGGCGGCGGATACGCGGATGCACCTCGAACCCGGCGGGCACGCGCGACAGCACATGGCCGATCCGCTTCAGCGTGGTCTCGGAGACGGAGGTGGTTTCCTCCTGACGTTCGAATTCGATGTCCGCCGGATGGAATCCGGACCAGTGGCCCTCCAGCCAATCCGCCTTGTTCGGCTTGTAGGCCTTCGCCGCCTCGTTTGCCGCCTCCATCGCAGCCTGGAATTCGTCCCACATTGTCCGCGCTTCCGCCGCGGGCACAACACCCTCTGCCGCCAGTCGTTCGGCGTATAATGTGCGCGTGGTCTTCTTGGCGGCGATCGCGCGATACATCTCCGGCTGGGTGAACGCCGGTTCGTCGGTTTCATTGTGGCCGTGGCGGCGATAGCAGACGATGTCCAGCACGATGTCGGCGGCGAAGCGCATGCGGAATTCGGCCGCCATGCGCGAGCAGAACATCACCGCCTCGGGGTCGTCGCCATTGACGTGCAGGATCGGCGCCTGGATCGACTTCGCCACGTCGGTGCAATAAAGCCCGGAATAGGCGTGTGCCGGCACGGTGGTGAAGCCAATCTGGTTGTTGACGATCACATGCACCGTGCCGCCGGTGCGGTAGCCGATGAGCTGGCTCATCGCCAGCGTCTCATACACAAGGCCCTGGCCGGCGAACGCCGCGTCGCCGTGCATCAGGATCGCCATCACCGAACTGCGCCGCTGCGTGTCGCCGGCGGTGTCCTGCCGCGCACGCACCTTGCCCACCACGACGGGGTTCACCGCTTCCAGATGCGACGGGTTGGGCTGCAGCGAGATGTGCACGCTGCGTCCATCGATATCCACGTCAGTCGATGTGCCGAGATGGTATTTGACATCGCCCGAACCCTGCACATCGTCCGGCTTGAAGCTCTCGCCACCGAATTCGGAGAACACCGCGGTGAACGGCTTCTGCACGATGTTGACCAGCGTGTTGAGCCGGCCGCGATGCGGCATGCCGATCGCGATCTCGTTCACGCCTTGGGCGGCCACCGTCTCGATGACTGTGTGCAGCGCCGGGATGGTGACCTCGCCGCCTTCCAGCCCGAACCGCTTGGTGGTGACGTAGCGCTTCTGGCAGAACACCTCGAAGCCTTCGGCCTCGGTGAGCTGCTGCAGCATGCGGCGTTTCTCGTGCGGACCGAAGGCGGTGTGCCACGGCGCGCCTTCCACGCGGCGCTGGATCCACGATTTCTGGTCGGGGTCCTGGATGTGCATGAACTCGACGCCGATCGGGCCGCAATAGGTGTCGCGCAGGATCTGCATGATCTCCCGCAACGTGGCGGTCTCGCGGCCCAGCACGTTGTCGATGAAGATCGGCTTGTCCATATCGGCGTCGGTGAAGCCGTAGGAGCGTGGGTCCAGTTCCGAATGCGGCGGCGGGATGGTCAGCCCGAGCGGATCCAACCGCGCCTCCAGATGGCCGCGCACGCGGTAGGAGCGGATCAACATCAGCGCGCGCAACGAGGCGATGGTGGCGGCGCGGATCTGCTCGCCGGACATCGGCGCGGGGCGCGTTCCGGGGGCGGCGGCTGGACGTGCGGCCACCTCCGGCTCCAGTGTCGGATGATGCGGCGCCCACGAAGCGCCGGTGGCATCCTCCAAAACAGCGCGTGCGTCGTCGTTCAGCGCGCTGAACAGCTCGCCGAAGGTCGGATCGACGGATGCCGGGTCGGTTGCCCAGCGCGCGTACTGCTCGCCGAGGAATGCGGCGTTCGCGCCGCTGAAGGCGGAAGCCAGGATGTCGACGCCAGCCATTGCTTGCGGTTCCCCAATCGTCGTGCGCGGCATAACCGCACCGGGCGGCAAACGAAACCCCTTTTCGGGCGGCGCGGCCGGGCGACAAGCCCAAATGCGACGGCCGGGCGGGTTTTCAAGTCCGGGGGGTCTGGGGCCTCAGGCCCCAGCGGGTCCAGGGCGGAGCCCTGGCCTGATGCTTTTGCTTTCTGCACCACCCGCCCGAAAGGGGCCAACCTCCCGATTAGGTGATCGCGCCGCCGGTCATGTGGCGAGTTCCCGCCTGCCCACGGCCGGGCCATATGCTGCTGGCAAACGGCCCGTTCCGGCCCAGAACACCCAGGGGATATTCCAATGACAGTGCTGTCCGGACCGACGCGTCCCCACTTGCGCGCCATAGCCGCGCTGGGCGCGGTGCTCGGGCTCATCATCGTCACGTCCGCCGCTAGGGCCCAGGCCACGCCGCCGCAGGTGACGGTCGCCGTCCCGTTCGCCAGCCGCGTCGCGCAATGGGACGAATTCACCGGCCGCTTCGAGGCCGTGCAGCGCGTCGAGGTGCGCCCGCGCGTCTCCGGCTACATTGACAAGGTGAATTTCCGTGACGGCATCACCGTCAAGGAGGGCGACCTGCTGTTCACCATCGATCAGCGCCCCTTCCGGCTTTCCGTCGAGTCGGCCGAGGCCGACGTTATCCGCACCAAGGCGCTGGTCGTGCTGGATGAGGCCGACTACGAGCGCGCCCAGCAACTGGTGAAGACCGCGGCGACGCCGGTGCGCGAACTCGATCAGCGGAAGGCCAACCTCGACATCGCCCGCGCACAGGAAATGTCGGCGGAGGCTGCTTTGCGCACCGCACAGCTCAACCTCGAATGGTGCGAGGTCCGCGCGCCGATTGCCGGCCGCATCTCCGACCGGCGCGTCGACCCCGGCAACCTCGTGACCGGCGGCCAGAACGGGGCCACGCTGCTGACCACGATCGTCACCCTTGCTCCGATCTATTTCGTGTTCGAAGGCTCCGAGGCCGATTACATCCGCTACACGCGCATGAGCGTCGAAGGGCAGCGGCCATCATCGCGCGATGTCGCCAATCCGGTGACGGTGCGCCTGGCCGACGAGACCGAATTTCTGCATCGCGGCGTCATGAACTTCGTCGACAACGAGGTTAACGCGCATTCCGGCACGATCCGCGGCCGGGCGATCTTCGACAACAAGGACCTCTTCCTGACGCCAGGCACGTTCGGGCGCCTGCGCCTTTATGGCGGCCCGCTCGATGCGCTGCTGGTGCCGGATACCGCGGTGGTGTCGGACCAGGCGCAGAAGACCGTGTTGACGGTGGACGGGGACAGCAAGGTCGTCGCCAAGCCGGTGACCTTGGGCGGCATGGCGCTGGGGCTGCGCGTCATCGCCTCGGGCCTTGCGCCGACCGATCGGGTGGTGATCGCCGGCGTCGCCAACCCGTTCGTCCGCGCCGGTGTGACGGTCGCGGCACGCGGGGGCGAAATCCGTCCGACCGACCGCGAGATGGCGGCGGACTAGCCGGATGCGGTTCTCGCATTTCTTCATCGACCGGCCGATCTTCGCCGCGGTGCTGTCGATTCTGATCACCATCGCCGGCGCGCTGGTCCAGCGCACACTGCCGATCTCCGAGTATCCGGAGATCGCACCGCCCACCGTCAGCATCCGCGCCAGCTATCCGGGCGCATCGGCTGAGGTGCTCGCACAGACCGTCGCCACGCCGATCGAGCAGGAGGTGAACGGCGTTGACAACATGCTGTACATCAACTCGCAATCGGTCGGCGACGGCACGCTGACGATCAACGTGGTGTTCCGGCCGGGCACCGACGTCGATACCGCGCAGGTGCTGGTGCAGAACCGCGTCTCGGTCGCCGTGCCGCGCCTGCCCGACGACGTGCAGCGGCTCGGCGTCACCGTGCGCAAGGCCTCGCCCGACCTGATGATGGTCGTGCACATGGTCTCGCCGGACGGCTCGCACGACCAGCAATACATTTCAAATTATGCGACGCTCTACATCAAGGACGCGCTGGCGCGGGTGGACGGCGTCGGCGATGTCAACGTGTTCGGCGCGCGCGACTACTCGATGCGGGTGTGGCTGGATCCCGGCAAGGTCGCGGCCCGCGGCTTGACCGCCGAGGACGTGGTGGACGCGGTGCGCGCGGCCAATCTGCAGGTCGCGGCGGGCGCCATCAACCAGCCGCCGGCGCGTTCGACGGGGGCGTTCCAGGTCTCGGTGCAGACGCTCGGACGACTCACGGACATCGAGCAGTTCGGCGACATCGTCGTGCGCGCCGATCCAGGCCTTGGCTTCGTGCGCATCCGCGACATCGCACGCGTCGAACTGGGCTCGCAGGACTATACGGTGAACGCCTATCTCGGCAAGGACGTGGCGACCGCGATCGTCATCTACCAACGCCCGGGCTCGAATGCGCTGACCACGGCGGCGGCGATCCTGCGGACTATGGAAGCGGCGAAGCAGGATTTTCCAGCCGGCCTCGACTACCGCGTGGTCTATAATCCCACCGAGTTCATCCAGCAGTCGATCGACGAGGTGGTGCGGACGCTCTTCGAGGCGCTCGGCCTCGTAGTCTGCGTGGTGATCCTGTTCCTGCAAACCTGGCGCGCCGCGATCATCCCGGTGATCGCCATCCCCGTGTCCTTGGTCGGCTGCTTCCTGGTGATGGGGCTGGTCGGCATCTCATTCAACACGCTGTCGCTGTTCGGACTGGTGCTGGCGATCGGCATCGTGGTGGACGACGCCATCGTCGTGGTCGAGAACGTCGAGCGCTATCTGCGCCAGGGCATGACGCCGAAGGAGGCGGCGCACAGGACCATGGACGAGGTCGGCAGCGCGCTGATCGCGATCGCGCTGGTGCTGTGTGCAGTATTCATCCCGACGACGTTCATCACCGGGCTGCAGGGCTCGTTCTATCGGCAGTTCGCGATCACCATCGTCGCGGCGACGCTGATCTCCGCCTTTGTCTCGCTGACCCTGTCGCCGGCGCTGGCGGCGGTGCTGCTGCGGCCGCACACGCACGAACCGAAGCGCACGCTGCTGTTTCGCCTGGGCGCGCCGGTGCGGCAGTTCTTCGCTGGCTTCAACTGGATGTTCGAGCATCTGTCGTCGGGCTACGGCAGGCTGGTGGGCCGCCTGGTGCGCATCGGCGTCGTCATGCTGGTGGTGTACGGCGGGCTGATCTACGCCGCCTACGACCGGCTTGCGGCCACGCCGACCGGCCTCATCCCGCAGCTCGATCGCGGCTACCTGATCGCGGTGTTCCAACTGCCACCGGGCGCGTCGCTGGCGCGCACCGATTCGGTGATCCGCCGCGCATCGGCCATCATCCTGCAGCAGCCGGGGGTACAGAATTCGGTGGCCTTCGCAGGCTTCGACGGCGGCACCTTCACCAACGCACCCAATGCCGGCGTGATCTTCATTCCGTTCCGGCCGTTCGCCGAGCGCGTCGCCAAAGGGCTATCATCGGCCAGGATCGCCACCGAGGTGCGCGAGCAGCTCGCGCAGCTCGACGATGCGTTCAGCTTCGTGCTGGAGCCGCCCTCCGTGCCGGGTATCGGCACGGGCGGCGGGTTGAAGCTCTATGTGCAGGACCGCACCGGCAACGGGCTGCCGGCGCTGGAGCGCGCGACCTGGGACATCGCCGGCGCGGCGGCGAAGATGCCGGGCTTTACCCAGGCGTTCACGCTGTTCAACACGCACACACCGCAAATCTATGCGGACATCGATCGCACCAAGGCGGAGCTGCTGCAGGTGCCGATCGACCGCGTGTTCCAGACGCTGTCGGTGTATATGGGATCATTCTACATCAACGACTTCAACCTGCTCGGCCGCATCTATCAGGTCGCGGCGCAGGCGGATAATCCATTCCGGGTGACCTTGCGCGACGTCGAGAACCTTAAGACGCGCAACAACAACGGCGACATGGTCCCGATCGGCTCGGTCGCCACGTTCCGCGACACCACCGGCCCGTTCCGCGTGCCGCGCTATAACCTTTATCCGGCAGCCGAGATCCAGCTTCAGCTCGCGCGCGGCTTCGCTTCGGGTCAGGCGATCGCCGCGGTCGAGCAGATCGCGCGCGAGCATCTGCCGCAGGGCTTCGGCTATGAGTGGACCGAGATCGCGCTGCAGGAGAAAGAAGCGGGAAACACCGCAATGGTCGCGTTCGGGCTGGCGGTGGTGTTCGTGTTCCTGCTGCTGGCCGCACTCTATGAGAGCTGGCTGCTGCCGCTGGCGGTGGTGCTGATCGTGCCGATGTGCATCCTGGCCGGGATGCTCGGGGTGAACGCGCGCGCGTTCGATCGCAACATCCTGGTCGAGATCGGGCTCGTGGTGCTAGTCGGGCTTGCGGCCAAGAACGCGATCCTGATCGTGGAGTTCGCCCGCCAGGCGGAGACCGACGGCATGAGCCG